>Ga0247713_1000247_pt1 | contig 37816 bp, 23 predicted proteins | sample 21E_NmetaG_FD_189936 | JGI IMG/M metagenome (GOLD analysis project Ga0247713, IMG submission 189936) | Soil microbial communities from hillslope of Landscape Evolution Observatory, University of Arizona, Oracle, AZ, United States - 2-1-E_N | ecosystem: Engineered > Artificial ecosystem >...
AGAGGGGCCGCGGCTACGAGCCCAGGGAGCTGGAGAACGTCTACACCGGCGACGACGCCCGGGCCCGGATCATCGCCCAGGCGGTCAAGGACAAGGTCACCTCCATTCCGGCGATGCGGGCGATCGGTTTCTGCGTCGGTGTGGCGCACGCCCGGCTCATGGCCGACCGGTTCAACGGCTTCGGGATTGCGTCGATCGCCCTGACCGGTGACGATCACCCCGAGCAGCGGCGGGTAGCGATCGAAGCGCTGCGAAACCGGAAGGTCAACGTGCTGTTCACGGTCGACCTGTTCAACGAGGGCGTCGACATTCCCGAGGTCGACACCGTGCTGTTCCTGCGGCCGACCGAGAGCGCCACGGTGTTCCTCCAGCAGCTCGGCCGGGGTCTGCGGCTGGCCGACGACAAACCGTGCCTGACGGTGCTCGACTTCATCGGCGCCCAGAACGCCAACTTCCGGTTCGATCTGCGATACCGGGCGCTGACCGGAGCCAGCCGGCGAGGTCTGGTGCGGCAGATCGAGCATGGCTTCCCGACCCTGCCGGCGGGCTGCCATATCTCCTTGGACCGAGTGTCGGCAGACCTGGTGCTGGAGAACGTGCGGGCGTCGCTGAGGATCGATTGGAAGGGTCTGGTGTCGGAGCTGCGGAACCTGGGCGATGTCGATCTGGGCACCTTCCTGAAGGAAACCGGGGTTGAGCTGGACGACATCTACCGGCGCCGGCACGGAGGCTGGGCGGGCCTGCGGAGGCAAGCCGGGTTCGACGAAAGCGAGCCGGGCCCGGACGACGACAAGCTGGCCGGAGCGATCGGCCGGATGCTGCACATCGACGACCTGGAGCGGCTGAAGTTCATTGCCGGGTTGCTGGAGTCGCCTGTCGACCGGGACCTGCCGACGCTGGACACCCGAGAGGGCCGCCTGCTGGCGATGCTGCACTTCGCATTGTGGGGGTCGGGGGAGCGGTTGGAACGGATGTCGAACCTACTGCGCCGGCTGACGGAGAACCCGGCCCGGCAGGAGGAGTTGCGGCAGCTGGTGCCTGTGCTGATCGAGCGGATCAGGCGGGTGACGCTCCTTGTGGACCCCGGGGGCCGGGTGCCGCTACAGGTCCACGGCCGCTACAGCCGGGACGAGGCGCTGGGCGCCTTCGGCGTGCCGAACCCGAATGTGGTGCGGCAGGGAGTCCTGTACGTGAAGGACGAAAAGGCCGACCTGCTGTTCGTAACGCTCCGTAAGACGGAGGCCCACTTCTCGCCGACCACCATGTACAACGACCGAGCAATCACGCCGTCGCTGTTTCAGTGGGAGTCACAGAGCACGACCTCGGAGGCATCGCCGACGGGTCAGCGCTACATCCATCACGAGGAGCAGGGATCGACCATCCACCTATTCGTGAGGGAGTCGAAGGAGAACGACGGGGACCTAGGTACGCCGCCCTATCTCTATGCCGGCCCGGTCCGCTACGTGAGCCATACGGGAGACCGCCCGATGCGCGTTATGTGGAGCTTCGAGGAAAATCTGCCGGCCCTTGACTTTCTGGCAGCGAAGGTGGCAGCGGGGTAGGAATTTGAAAACCTGTTCAAGCACGGAGGCGGGGCACTCTTGGACAAATGCCCGCTCCCTTCCATAGTCGGGTGTCAGCCGGGCAGATCGGCTTTCGTCAGTGGATCTGTCGAAATTGATAGTACGGCTTTATTTTCTGGTTTAAGTACGAGCCAGGGGAAGCAGCGCGCAGAAGTTCTTCAAATACCGATTGTGGGACCCTGTAATACTCATACAGAGTGCCATTGACGAATGCCACCTCAAGAATTCCGTTGACCTCGTCGTAGCCGGCCGAATCAACGTTGCTCGAATTCACGGGTTTACGGTACATGGCATTATTCCTAATATTGGAAGATGCTTCTATCCAGAATATACGTTCAAAACTATCGATCAATTCGGACTATCAACCTTAACGTTGGGGATCTAACGGGCCTCATTGGGGCCAATGGCTCAGGGAAATCGGCCATTCTAGGGGCTATTTCAGCTTTCTACGGCGAAGGTCCGATTCTTCAGCCTCAAGACTGGTATGCGTCAGACACTAGCAATGAAATAGAGGTGCGTTTGACTTTCGCGGGGTTGAGCACCGACGAAATGAACGCCTTTGAAAGTTATGCCAACTCGGCTCAAGAATTAGAAGTTTCTAGGGTATGGCGATTAGAAGCCGGCCGTATACGAGATACCTCTTATGGATATCGCCTTGGCAATCCAGCTTTCGACGTCGTTAGATCAGCCACTAAGGGCATCACCGGACTCCATAACAATCTGGTGGACTCCGGAAATCTTCCCGGCCTTCAACGGGTATCGCGGGCTGAGGACAGCGAAGCGGCCCTGCTGGCGTGGGAATCTGCCAATCCGGATGCTTGTCAGAAAGTGAGAGACGGAGGAAGGTTCTTCGGATGGAACCAGATTGGAGGCGCGCTTCTCGCTAGTTCGACCGCTTGCGTCTATGTACCAGCTGTGAGGGAGGCTAGGGATGATGCGGCGGAGGGGAAGGGATCATCCCTAAGTAGAATCGTGGATATCGTCCTTCGCGAAGAACTTCGGAAGGATCCGGATCTGGCAGCACTCAGAGAAACGGTGGCGGCTAGGTTCGCTGAAATCTTAATGAAAGTCCGCCCAGCGTTATCTGCCCTTGCCGCCGATCTCTCAGAAATGATGCATGCGTTTACTCCAGGTGCAGCCGTCCTGCTGGACTGGCGCCAGACTCAACCGGCCCTTCCTGACTGGCCTCTAATCGAAGCTCGATTGTCCGAGGATGGAGTAGAAACTCCTGTCTGGGCGAAGGGCCACGGGCTCCAAAGGTCTTTCATCGTGAGCCTCTTACAACGCCTAGCGGAGGTCCGGGCTCAAGAGTCTCAGCAAGAGGGTCGAGCCCGCGGGCACAGCACTCTCTTATTGATAGAGGAACCTGAGCTATATCAGCATCCCTTGGCCGCCAAGCGCTTTGCGCGAGTGCTCAGGACATTGGCCGAAGAGGAGGGTACTCAGGTGATTTATTCAACCCACAGTCCGACATTTGTTTCGTTCGAGCATTTCGATTCGATAAGGAGGGTGCAGAAAGTTCAAGCTGAAGCGGGCCTTCCTCCAGCAAGTGCTGTGGATTCGTTAGCCCTCAGGGATATTGGAGAGAAGCTGACCGAACTCTGGGAACTAGATCCTGCCTGGGTAACTGAGGCGTCAACCCGGGATCGACTGCGGACAGTCCTAGATTCGGAAGTATCCGAAGGGTTTTTTGCCAAGGCAGTAATTCTCGTGGAGGGCCAGCAGGATCGCGCCATGCTCGAGGGACTGGCCAGCGCCCGAGCCATAGATTTAGAGGGTAAGGGAACAGCTGTCGTGCCCGTTGGCGGTAAGGGCAATCTCGACAGAGTATTGGCCGTATTCACGGGCTTCCAAATCCCCGTGTATCTGATTTTCGACGGCGACAAGAGCGATACCCGAAATCGTGAACAAAACAAGAAACTGAACAACATACTTCTAAGGCTCGCCGGTGAGTCTGCTGATGACTTCCCCGCTACATCGGTTCGTGCGACGGTGGCGGTGTTCGAGGAGAAACTAGAGACAGAGCTCAGAGAAGCAGCTGGCGGTGATTGGGATGATCAACTCCGTGCTTGCTGCGAATCTTGTGGGGTCGCAATGGGCCGTGATGTTCTGAAAACTCCGTATGGATGCAAGAGTTTCATTGAGCAGTTCCTTGCGCCTCAGGCCACCCAGAATATATTTGACGAATTGGCTGATCGAATATCTAGGTTTCCAGCTTGATAGTCGCTGACGCTTGTCAATCCATGTACGGTCGGTATCTGCGCCAAGCTTGTGCCCAACTAAGAAATTGGGTGCGGACAGCGCACTATTCACGAGTCCGGCGGGTCCCAGAACCATGATGACGCAGAGTGGTCTGATCAGGGTAAGGCTGATAGACCATCTCCGTCTGAAATAGGGCCCGCTCGGGAAGCCGGCAGACCCGCAGGACCGTGGATCTGCGCCGAAGTAATCTTCCACCGGTTCTCCCGGCTGGCGAGGTGGCCCTTCACAGGAGTGATTTCAACAAGGATGGCCCTTTCTTGCTATTGGACGGAAATTGAACTCCTTGGTCAGTGGCGCGCCTAGACTGACCTAATCCATGGAAAGTGCTACCGGGAATCCCTTCTTTGACCACCCCGTTCTAAACTCCCCCTACGCCCGCCCAGGGCGGCACTGGGAGCTGGATGACAACGGCCAGCCGACGCAGCAGATCGTCGACTCCCGCAGGAGCGCCCAGTTCCTCACGCCCATCCCCACGCCCCGCAAGCGCAAGAAGGGTGCAAGCCAGCAAGTGATGGACCTCGACGAATCAGGGCTGTCCACCGAAGAGCAGGCCTACGATCCTAACCCGCTGATCAACCAGGTCCGCGCTCATGTCGAAGCCTGGCGCAACCTTCCGAATCCAAGCCAGTGGCAGGTAACTCCGGAGACCACCCGGCTCCTTCAGCACTGGCGCCATTACGATTATCCGGGCATCCGGCCGTTCTTTTGTCAAGTGGAGGCAGTGGAGACCGCTATTTGGCTGAGCGAGGTGGCCCCCAACTGGAAGGGCGGCAAGGCCATCCTCGAGACGTTGGACGCGGCCAGCCAAGAGGCGAACCCGGGACTCAGCCGCCTGGCGCTAAAGCTGGCAACAGGCGCCGGCAAGACAGCGGTAATGGCCATGATCATCGCCTGGCAGACGATCAACGCGGTCCGCAGCCCCGAATCCAAGAAGTTCACCCGTGGGTTCCTAGTTTGCGCCCCCGGCCTCACCATCAAGGATCGCCTGCGCGTGCTCCAGCCCAACGACCCGGATAGCTACTACTCCAGCCGCGAACTGGTGCCCAGCGACATGCTGGAGGACCTCTACAAAGCAAAGATCGTCATCACCAATTATCACGCCTTCAGGCGCCGGGAACGCCTGGAGCTCTCGAAGGGCGGCCGGCAGCTGCTCCAGGGCCGGACCGGCGAGGAGCTCAACACCCTTGAGACCGAGGGTCAGATGCTCCAGCGGGTCATGCCTGACCTGATGGGCATGCGCAAGATCCTCGTCATCAACGACGAAGCCCACCACTGCTACCGGGAGAAGCCCAGCTTCAAGCAAGAGGTGCTGAAAGGCGAAGAACGTCAAGAGGCACAGAAGAACAACGAGGCCGCCCGTATGTGGATATCCGGCCTGGAAGCGGTCAACCGCAAGCTGGGGCTGAGCCGCGTGCTCGACCTGTCCGCTACCCCGTTCTTCCTCCGCGGCTCCGGCTACGCCGAGGGCACTCTGTTCCCCTGGACGATGAGCGACTTCTCGCTGATGGATGCGATCGAGTCCGGCGTCGTCAAACTGCCCCGAGTTCCGGTGGCGGAGAACATCCCGGGGAACGAGATGCCGGTCTACCGCGACCTGTGGGCGAACATCCGCGGCGAAATGCCCAAGAAGGGCAGGGGAGCCGCCGGCGACCTCGACCCCCTAAAGCTCCCCACGAAACTCCAAACCGCCCTCTCCGCGTTATACGGGCATTACCGGAAGACATTCAACCTTTGGCAGGATGCAGGCGTGTCGGTGCCTCCTTGCTTCATCGTCGTGTGCCAGAACACCTCGATCTCCGACCTGGTCTATAAGTACGTCTCCGGGTTCCAGCGAGAACTCGAAGACGGTTCCAGCCAACTCGAGAACGGCCGTTTGGAGCTGTTCCGCAATTACGACGAGCACGGCAACCCGCTACCACGTCCCAACACCCTGTTGATCGACAGCGAGCAGCTGGAGGCCGGCGATGCGCTGGATAAGAACTTCCGGCGGATGGCGGCAGATGAGATCGACCGACTCCGGCGGGAAATGGTGGAGCGGACCGGCGACACCCGTGCCGGCGAGAACATCACCGACCAGGAACTACTCCGGGAGACTATGAACACCGTCGGCAAGCCGGGCCAGCTCGGAGAGGGAATCCGGTGTGTGGTGTCGGTCTCGATGCTCACCGAGGGATGGGACGCCAATACGGTCACCCATGTGCTTGGGGTCCGGGCATTCGGCACCCAGCTTCTGTGCGAGCAGGTGATCGGGCGGGCCCTGCGTCGCCAGTCCTACGACCTCAACGAGGAGGGCTTCTTCAACGTCGAGTACGCAGACGTCTTCGGCATCCCCTTCGACTTCACCGCCAAGCCGGTGATCGCGCCGCCCCAGAAACCCCGGGAGACCATCACCGTCAAGGCAATGCCCGAGCGGGCGGCGCTCGAGATCCGGTTCCCACGGGTCGAGGGCTACCGGGTGGAGCTACCCGAGGAGCGGTTGGCCGCCGACTTTAACGAGGACTCCACGCTGGAGCTCAACCCCGACCTAGTCGGCCCGGCCGTGACCCGCAACCAGGGGATCATCGGCGAGGGCGTCGACCTGAGCCTGGAGCACCTGCAGGATTACCGACACTCCACGATCGTGTACGAGTTGACCAAGAGACTCCTGTACACGAAATGGCGTGATCCTGGGGACGACCCCGAGCTACACTTGTTTGGTCAGCTGAAGCGGATCACCAAAGAGTGGCTGGACAACCATCTGCTGTGTGTCGGCGGGACCTACCCAGCTCAACTGCTCTACCTGGAGCTGGCCGACATGGCGTGCGAGCGGATCACTACTGCGATCTCACGCCACCATCGGGGTGAGAGCCGAATCAAAGCGCTTCTCGACCCGTACAACCCCGCCGGCTCCACCCGTAACGTGCGGTTCGCCACCTCCCGCGAGTTGCGTTGGGAAACGGCAGCCGACAAATGCCACGTCAACTGGGTCATCCTCGATAGCGACTGGGAGGGCGAGTTCTGCCGGGTTGCCGAGTCCCACCCCTCGGTTCGCGCCTACGTGAAGAACCACAGCCTGGGTTTCGAGGTGCCCTACCGTTATGGATCGCAGGCCCGCCGCTATCGTCCAGATTTCATCGTGCTGATCGAGGACGGGCACGGTGTGGACGACCTTCTCCACTTGGTAGTGGAAGTCAAGGGCTATCGTCGTGAGGATGCCAAGGACAAAAAGAATGCGATGGATGCCTACTGGGTTCCCGGTGTGAACAACCTGGGCAGTTTCGGTCGCTGGGCTTTCGCCGAATTCACGGAGGTCTACCGGATGGAGGCCGACTTCGAGGCGCAGATTCAGAACAAGTTCGATCAGATGGTCGTGAATGCACGACCAAAGCTGTCAGAGGTACCTGCTTAGATGGTGAAGCGCACTTCCGCCAAACATGTCGAGACCCTTAAGCACGAAGGGGATAAACGCATGAACATACCCACGGCGGAGTACCAGTCGGTCCTGGACCAAAACTTCAAGCGCCCGACCGAACTGCGCTACCCGCGCAACACCGATCTGGACCCCCAACTGGTCTGGCGGGGCAAGGACGAGCAGGACTGGAGCGACCTGGTGGTGCAGGCGCCGCCGCTGTACATACAGGAGAAGGTTCACCCGAAGGTCCTGATCGACGATCTGCGCCGGCGCAGCGACCAGAAACGGGCCGATGCGCCGGGATCGCAATTGGACCTGTTCGCCGACTTCAACGGGATTCCCGAGGGCGTCGACCGCACCGAGTTCTATCAGCACGACCAGAACTGGTCCAACCGCATCATCCTGGGCGACTCGCTGCAGGTGATGGCCAGCCTGGCCGAGCGGGAGGGCCTGCGGGGCAAGGTGCAGTGCATCTACATCGACCCGCCTTACGGCATCAAGTTCAACAGCAACTTCCAGTGGTCAACCACCAGCCGGGACGTCAAGGACGGCAAGGCGGACCACATCACCAGGGAACCGGAGCAGGTGAAGGCATTCCGGGACACCTGGCGAGAGGGCATCCACAGCTATCTGACCTACCTGCGGGACCGCCTGACGGTGGCCAGGGACCTGCTGACGGAGTCGGGATCGATCTTCGTGCAGATTGGCGACGAGAACGTGCACCGGGTTCGGGCGCTGATGGATGAAGTGCTTGGAGACGAGAATTTTGTAAGTCTCATCACAATGAAAACCACTGGAGGGTTGGGAAGCGGAGGGTTAAAAGGCGTTGGGGACTACATCGTATGGTATGCGAAAGCCCGAAGCTGTCTGAAGTTCAGAAAGTTGCTGTTGGACAAGACGCAGGGGGAAGGTTCCTCGACAGGCGAGCGTTACAGCGCAGTCTACGAAATCGATTCGGGGCGATTTCGAACGCTTAGTGCCGCTGAGCGAAGCGATGCCTCAAATATTCCAAGTGGTGCTGCGACCTTCCGTTACGACAACCTGATTTCTTCGGGCTACACGCCGAGTTGCATTTTTCCGCTCGACTTCGAGGGTCGAACCTTCACGCCGGGCGGTGGACGCAGCTGGAAAACCAATAGGGAAGGAATCGTTCGGCTTACCAAAGCTGGGCGGATCGGTTGTACCGGCAAGAGTGCTCAGTTTCGGAGGTTCCTAAACGATTACCCAAGCTTTGAAGCCAACAACATTTGGTCCGACATCGCCATACGCACCGACAAGCAGTACGTGGTTGAAACCTCATCCGTAGCGATTCAACGCTGCATCTTAATGACTACCGACCCTGGCGATCTAGTCCTCGATCCCACTTGTGGCTCAGGCACCACCGCTACCGTGGCCGAGCAATGGGGGCGGCGGTGGATCACCATCGACACCTCCCGGGTTGCTCTGGCCCTCGCACGGGCCCGGATCATGGGCGCCCGTTATCCGTTCTATCTGTTGGCCGACTCCCGGGAGGGCCAACTCAAGGAAGCTGAGGTCGCCGACACGGCTCCTAGCAACCAGCCGACCCATGGCAATGTCCGCCAGGGATTCGTCTATGATCGGGTCCCCCACGTCACGCTCAAGTCGATTGCCAACAACGCCGAGATCGACGTCATCTGGGAGAACTGGCAGGAGACTCTGGAGCCCCTGCGGGAGAAGCTCAACGCCGCGCTGGACCAGCGGTGGCAGGAGTGGGAAATTCCGCGGGACGCCGATGAATCCTGGCCGGACGCCGCACTTGAGCTCCACGTCGCATGGTGGGAAGCCCGCATCGCTCGCCAGAAGGAGATCGACGCCTCCATCGCTGCCAAGGCCGAGTTCGAGTACCTCTACGACAAGCCGTATGAAGACAGGCGAACGGTCCGGGTGGCCGGCCCGTTCACCGTCGAGAGCCTCAGTCCTCACCGGGTCCTCGGGGTAGACGACGACGACGAACTGATCGACAACCGGGCCACCGGCGACGAGGAGTTGGCCGGCCAATCGTTTCCGCAGATGATCCTGGAGAATCTCAAGACGGCCGGGGTGCAGCAGGCCCAGAAGGAAGGTCGGATCAAGTTCACCGCACTGACCCCGTGGCCGGGGGATTTCATTTGCGGTGAGGGTGTCTACCTGGAGGGAGAAACGGAGAAGCGGGCGGGCATCTTCATCGGCCCCGAGTTCGGCACCGTCCAGCGGCCCGACCTGGTGGCTGCCGCCCGGGAGGCTGCGGATGCCAGCTTCGACGTGCTGATAGCCTGCGCTTTCAACTACGACGCCCATGCCACCGAGTTCAACAAGCTGGGGCGGATCCCGATACTCAAGGCCCGCATGAACGCGGACCTGCACATGGCGGCGGACCTGAAGAACACCGGCAATGGCAACCTCTTCGTCATCTTCGGCGAGCCGGACATCGATCTGCTGGATGAGCCGGACGTTCAGATCCGGGTGAAAGTCAACGGGGTAGACGTGTTCAAGCCGCAGACCGGCGAGGTGGTGAGCGACGGCGCCGATGGCATCGCCTGCTGGTTCATTGACACCGACTACAACGAGGAGAGCTTCTTCGTCCGCCACGCTTACTTCCTGGGTGCGAATGACCCGTACAAGTCATTGAAGACCACGTTAAAGGCAGAAATCGATGCCGAAGCCTGGTCCACCCTGAACAGCGACACCTCCCGCCCCTTCGACAAACCCACCAGCGGCCGGATAGCGGTGAAGGTGATCAACCACCTGGGTGATGAAGTAATGAAAGTCTTCCGGGTTTAGTCTGCGTGCCAAGTGCCCCCTTTGCTCAGGTTTATGTGGAGCTGCTGGAGATTCGCAACTTCAGGGGTATCGAATCGCTCACCCTTGAACTTGCGCCGAAGCTCACCCTTTTGGTTGGCCGCAATAACTCGGGTAAGTCGCGCGTCCTCCGTGCTCTTGCAATTGCCCTCGGCAGTCAAAGGGCCGAGACCGACGACCTGTCGGTGGATGGACCCAATACGGCAGAGATCGATGTTGTACTCGCGCCACTGCTCATAGGCACGGACGGGTCGCAACGATTTGAACGTCCAGTTGCCGGCCGCCTGGAATCGGTGCAGACCATCTCGGACCAACCTATTCTTGAGCGTTTTGCTTGGCGGACTTTGATCATTGGCGGATCCAAGGAGGGTTACGGGGTCAACGCAGAACGGACGATCCTAAGGCGTGATATTCAGCAAAATACTTGGATCGATTCATCAGAACCACTGGGAGACCGGGGGAACATTATCGCTGCCGGATTGGTGGAGACGAATCGGGATTTGGCGGACGAGATTGGCAGGAGAGGGTCAGCCGTGAGGAGGGTGCTGGACGATCTCGAGATCACAGAATCAGACCGAACGAAGCTGGAAGCAGACCTCCAAGGTCTCGGCGCTCGGATCGTTTCTTCGAGTCAATCTCTCGACTCAATTAGGCAGGCGTTAACGGAGGTTCATAGCTCGATCGGATCCATTGGAAGCCCCAGTATTAATCCGATCCCCGTACGCCTCGAGGAGCTGGCCCGCTCCGTCTCCATAGATTTGGATGATGGAGTCGGGAAGCACTTGCCTATGCGCTTGCACGGCGCGGGTGCCCGTAGTCTGGCTTCGTTGCAGGTTCAGGGGGTCTTGTATGACCGCCGGATTGGCCTTGATGGTCCAAAGCCGCGAGCTCATCCCGTCAGCTTGATCGAGGAACCCGAGGCCCATCTGCACCCTCAGGCGCAATTCGAACTCGCAGACTTGCTCGAGAGAATCGCCGGACAGGTGGTGGTGAGTACACATTCAGCGCATCTCGCTAGCGTGGTGCATCCAGGCATTATTCGACTGGTCCGGCAGGGAAGTCAGCCGGTCAGCTTCACGCCATTTGACGAGAACCGACAGAGCCCTTCTATGCGTGATCGGCAACTCTTTTACATGGAGGACATGGAAAGGCTGCGACGCCTGGTTGAGCGGCCTTTTGGCGAACTGCTATTCGCTTCGGCGGTTGTTCTCGCAGATGGTGCCTGCGAGCGAGCGCTCCTTCCTCCCTTGCTGAAAAGGGGCCTAGGTGATCGGTGCAGCGGGGTTTGCGTAGTGGATTGCGGGAGTCTTGGTCAAACGACCACTGTTGAAGCGATCATCAAGTTCTGTAGGGTCGCCGAGCTTGAGTGGTTCATTTACGCGGACTCTGACACGGAGGGTAGGAACGCTGTCAAGAGGTTGTCCCAAGATTCGCGCCCCGAAACTCGAATCATCTGGAACCATCCGAATGATGATGGTCTCAGTGATGCCAAGGAGATTGAAAAAATGGCAACGGAGAAACTCTTTCTGAAGTTCGACTCGGAGTTGCGCCAGGAGGTAGCCGTTGCCTTCGGCTATGACCCTAGGAGCGATCAGCCCCTGCCTACCTTCCTAAAGGCAAAGAAAGGTGTGATCGGCACGCATCTTGCGCAGTCCTTGATTGCCAAATACCCGTGGAGTGGAATGAAACCTGAGAATTGGGTTTGGCCCAAGCCAATCCACCGCTTAATTGCCAAGCTTGACGGGGTCCTGCCTGGAGGGTCTATTGCGCGAATTGACTCTTAGTAAGGAGCAGGAAAGGGCAGTGCTGAGCGGGTCATCGGCGATTGTTGTTGTAGCCGGCGCGGGAAGCGGCAAAACAGAGGTGCTGGCCAGAAGGGTCGAGCGGTTGCTCGCTGAGTCAAAGTCGGAGAACTTTAAGGTGCTGGCCGTTACCTATACGGTGAAGGCTGCTGACGAACTGAAGGATCGACTAAAAGGGCAGCTTAGGGAGTTGTGGCGCCGCGTCGATACAGACACTCTGCACGGATTCGCCCTGTCGCTCTTGCGCAAGTATGGAACTCGCGTGGGCTTGCCCGCGGAGCCGGAAATCTTGTCCCGGGACGAAGACCGAGTAGACCTTCTGAATCGTTGGCTTGGGGAAACAGGTATCCATTGGCCCGACGCCCCACCAGAGACCTTCCGTAACTTAGATCTTGCCCGTGCGCGACTTAAAACGGCTCCCCTGCTAGAGGAATGGCGGTTGGCTCTTGAGGAACAGGGGGCACTCGACTACCCAGCGATGTTGGAGAAAGCAAGTGAATTGCTGGAAGGACCGTGGGTCGGCAGTCATCTCAAGCGCCTCTACAAACACATTGCTGTTGATGAGGCGCAGAATCTCTCTCCAGCTCAATACGAGTTCCTTAAGGCTCTGGTAGGAGATCCCCGCGACGAACACCTGAATGCAATCTTGATTGGCGACCAGCGGCAGTCGGTGGTGGAGTTTGCCGGAGCCGACAGAACTCTGATTGACAGATTCAGGACCGAGTATGGAGCCGAATGGATCGAACTGCATACCAACTACCGGTCTGCGGGCACCATTGCCCGGGTGGGGCAACGCATAGCCCAGGCGCTAGGGCATCCAGTCGAGGGTCTGACTGAGTACCCCGCGAGCGGGACTGTTCGGGTACAGCAGTTCCCTACCGAGCGTGAAGAGGGCAAGCAAGTTGCTGAATGGATCATGGACTTGTTGGCGAACGGGCTCCCTCAGCACGCGGTGGCGCCCGGGGAATCGACCCTCATAAAGCCAAGCGACGTCGCCGTCCTCGGCCGCGCGGCGGCACATTTGCGCGAGGTTGGGCGAGCACTGGAAATTGAGGGAGTTGAGTACGCCGTTGCGAGCTCCCCCGACGACTGGGTTTCTAGCCCGGCGGCAAAGGCAGTTACGGAGATCGTGGCATTCCGGGCCTCACCAGAGCACCGCTCGGTCAAACGGCGTCTGGAGGCCATTGCCGGCTGCGATTCATACGAATGGACTGAACTAGGTGAACTTTTTCGGGGCTCGTCCGTTGAAGGATTGAAGAAGTTGGCAAACGTGCCACTGGGTGGTCCCGAGGTGTTGATCTATGGCCTACGAGAACTAGAGCTTGAGGATCCCGACTGGGAAGGTGACCTCCAGCAGATAGAAGAGGCCTGGACGTCCTTTCAGGGAGAAACCGCTAGAACGGCCCGAACTTTTGCAAACTTTAGGCACCACCTTGCACGTTGCCAGCGTGGGGAGTCCCTGAAGGAGGGGGTGCGCCTGCTCACTGTTCAAAAGGCGCAAGGTAAGGAGTTCAGGGCGGTGTGCGTCGTAGCGTGTAACGAGGGGCAGATTCCTGACTTCCGGGCTAAGGCTCCCTCGGAACGCGAAGCCGAGCTCAGAATCTTCTACGTCGCAGTCACTCGACCGTCACGAGCCTTACTCCTCACGCGAGCCGAGGAGCGGTCAACTCGTTACGGGTCGATCAACACCCGTCCCTCCAACTTCTTAAGTTATGTGGATTAGGCCAAAGTATGTGGATTAGGCCAAAGGTCCATGAGGACCAACCACTCCCAGCGCGCTATTCGACTTTAGAAATGTCGACATGAGTCTATCCCTCGCCTACTCGTCAGCTGCGCAATCTCTAAGGTGTCGGCGACAGATCGTGCGTCTTACTTCGTGATCGACCGGGAGAGATAGGGACTGCGAAGATCGATTGAGGAGTTGTTGTAGGGAATGACGCTTCGAATGGAGATTGCACCCGGTCTGCTTGAGTGGGCCCAGGAACGTTCGCGGGTGCCGCAAGAAATTCTTCTCGACAAGTTTCCCCGGTTGCAGGAGTGGATGAGTGGGGCCGCCAGTCCAACTCTGAAGCAACTGGAGGACTACGCGGCAGCTACCCACACCCCTGTGGGGCGGTTGCTCTTGGCCGAACCGCCCGAGGAGGCCGCGCCGATCCCCGATTTTCGGACTCTCGGCGACAGGGTGATTGGGCGCCCGAGCGCAGATCTCCTCGACACCGTTTACATGTGCCAGCAGCGTCAAGAATGGTATCGAGACTTCGCGCGCGTTAATGGACAGGACCCGATTGCCTTTGTGGATTCTGCAGTAACCTCGCACCCGGCGCTCGAGGTAGCCCGAGAAATGCGCAGGCTCTTGAAGTTCGAGTTGGACGACCGACAGTCCTTCTCGACTTGGGTGTTGGCCCTCAGCGGGCTCAGCGAGCGAGCGGAGAATGCGGGCGTCCTGGTCATGATCAACGGGATCGTGGGCAGCAACACCCACCGCAAGCTTGATCCCGGCGAGTTTCGAGGCTTCGCCTTGGTGGACCCATTCGCTCCACTGGTATTCGTCAATGGAGCAGATACCAAAGCGGCGCAGATCTTCACCCTGGTTCACGAGCTTGCTCATATCTGGCTGGGCCAGCAGGCGTTGGACGACGCGAGCCCCGGCCGTCGCGCATCCAACAAGATCGAACGATGGTGCAGCCAGGTTGCGGCCGAGTTCCTTGTTCCCATAGCCGACTTGGAAACTCAATTCAGGTCGGAAGCAGATCTCACCGCTGAGTTGGACCGCCTTGCACGCTTGTTCAAATCGAGCACCCTTGTGGTTTTACGACGGATTCATGATGCGGGTGGCCTCTCTTGGGAGCGATTTCGAGAGGAGTACCGACATGAGCTGGAGCGGGTCATGTCGATAGCGGGAGGCAGAGCGCAAACGGGCGGAGACTTCTACAACACAACCCCGGTTCGCACGAGCAAGAGGTTTGCCCGCGCCCTTATCACCAGCACTCTCGAGGGCCAGACTCTCTACCGTGATGCGGCGCGGCTACTGGGTTTCAAGAACTTGCGCAGCTTAGACAAACTCGGCGAGCGGCTCGGCGTCAGTTAGTGGCGAAGTATCTGCTGGACGCGAACGTCTTCATCGAGGCGCGTAAGCGATGGTACGGATTCGACTTTTGTCCGGCCTACTGGAATTGGATCGACCTACAGAACCAGGCCGGAGTGCTCTTCAGCATCGAGCGAGTTGCCACCGAACTGCTTGCTGGGGACGATGAGCTGGTTCCCTGGGTCAGGGAGCGCCGCACTAGTCTGTTTCTGCGACCGGACCGCGAGGTTCTTGCCAGTTTGAGCCGGTTGAGCAACTGGGCATCGGGTGGTTTCTACTCTGCGGCCGCGGTGAATACGTTTCTGGACGGTGCTGATGTCTATCTGGTTGCCCACGCCCATGCCCACGGCCTCAATGTGGTGACCCACGAAAGAGTTGGGACTTCCACAAAGAACGTCAAGATCCCGGACGCATGCGTTGAAATGGGGGTCAGCTTCCTGACGCCCTTCGAGATGCTCCGATTGGAACGCGCCCGGTTCGTGCTCGGATGAACTTCCTCATCGCGGACACCTTCACCGACAGCCTGGGCCGGCTGACCAGCGAGGAGCAGAAAGCGGTCAAGACCACCGCGTTCGATCTTCAGCTCGATCCCACTCGACCCGGGATGAGTTTTCACCGGGTGGACCGCGCCCGCGACCACAACTTCTGGTCGGTGCGGGTGAGCCGGGACATCCGGCTGATCGTCCACAAGACCGACGCCAGTCTTTTGCTGTGCTACGTGGGCCACCATGATCCCGCCTACGAATGGGTCGGCCGGCGCAAGCTGGAGACCCACCCCCGCACCGGCGCCGCGCAGATGGTTGAGATACGCGAGACAGTGCAGGAAGTCGTGGTGCCGGTCTATGTGGAGGAGGAGCAGGTCCGGCCCCCGGCACCGGATACCGCCCACCAGCCCCTCTTTCAATCCGTCTCGGACGACCAACTCCTGGGATACGGAGTGCCCGAGGAGTGGCTGGCCGATGTCCGGGCCGCAACCGAGGACAGCCTATTGGTGTTGGCCGACCATCTCCCGGCTGAGGCCGCCGAGGCGCTGCTGGAACTCGCCACCGGCGGAACCCCACAGGTGGTCGAACCGCCGGCCGAGGCCGGGCCTTTCGAGCACCCCGACGCCCAGCGGCGCTTCCGAATTCTGGCGGGCGCCGAGGAATTGGAGTTGGCGTTGGAGTTCCCCTGGGAGAAGTGGACCGTGTTCCTGCACCCGGCACAGCGGCAGTGGGTCGATCGGGATTACACCGGCCCGGCCCGGGTGTCGGGATCGGCCGGTACGGGCAAGACCATCGTGGCTCTACATCGGGCGGCCCACCTAGCCCGCTCTCATCCCGAGGCCCGGGTACTGCTCACCACCTTCTCCGACGCCCTGGCCAATTCTCTTAGGACCAAACTCAGGCGACTGCTGACCGGCGAACCGCGCTTGGCGGAACGAATCGATGTCCGCTCGCTGGATGCGTTGGGCCGGAGGCTGTACCGGACCCATATAGGCAAGGTGGAGGTCGCCGACCGCCGTGTGGTGCGGGAGCTGATACTGGCCGCCGCGCAGGCGGTGGAGGGACACCGGTTCCGCCCGCATTTCCTGATCGCCGAGTGGGAGCAGGTGGTCGACGCCTGGCAACTGGACACCTGGGAGGCGTACCGGGAGGTTGCCCGCCTGGGCCGGCGGACCCGCCTACCCGAAGCGCAGCGGAAGATGCTGTGGGCGATCTATAACCAGGTTCGGGCCGAACTCCGTGAGCGCGGGTTGATCACCCAGGCTGGCTTGTTCAACACCCTTGCGTACTCGATAGCGGCCGGCGGGAAGGTCATCTTCGACTTCGCCGTTGTCGATGAAGCGCAGGACTTGAGCCCCGGGCACCTGAAGTTCTTCGCGGCACTGGGCGGTGGGCGGCCCAACGCCCTGTTCTTTGCCGGGGATCTCGGCCAGCGAATCTTCCAGCAACCCTTCTCCTGGAAGTCGTTGGGGGTGGAGATCCAGGGTCGTTCCCGCACGCTGCGGGTCAACTACCGGACCTCGCATCAGATCCGATCCCAGGCCGACCGCCTGCTGGGACCGGTGGTGACGGATGTCGACGGTAACGCCGAGGATCGTAGTGGAACGGTCTCCGTGTTCAACGGACCTTTGCCTGAGATCCGGGTGCTGGACGACGAAGATGCCGAGGCCCTGTTTGTAGGCGACTGGCTTTTAGCTCGGGCCACCGAGGGATTGCTGCCCCACGAGTTCGGGGTGTTCGTGCGCTCGGCGGCGCAACTGGATCGGGCGATCGCGGCGGTGAAGAGAACGGGAATGGCCTATCGGATCCTGGACGACAAGCTGGAGCCCGCCACCGGGCAGGTATCGGTGAGCACCATGCACCTGGCCAAAGGCTTGGAGTTCCGGGCGGTGGCGGTGATGGCGTGCGACGACGAGGTGATCCCACTGCAGGAACGAATCGAGACGGTGGGCGACGAGTCGGATCTGAAGGAGGTCTACGAAACCGAGCGCCACCTGCTCTACGTAGCCTGCACCCGGGCCCGGGACCACCTGCTGATTACCGGTGTGGATCCGGCCTCGGAGTTCCTGGACGATATGCAGATCTGATGTCTAGGGAGAGTGGCACATTTCAGATTCGGAAGGTCTCGGTTGCTCGGATGGAGAAGAATGGGAAATTGAAGGGAAAGTCCGCAATACTTCAAGTGATTTCCCGTCCTGCTCTCTCGACGTTGATTCTGGGGAGGGGCACATAGAAGCCGCAGACGAGGAACGAAGGCAGCTAGTACTGAAGGCTGCTAAACAGTGGGCCTCTCAGTTGATTGATCTTGGGGGCAGAAACCGCCTGCTCTTTTACCGCGATCTCGCTCGAGGAACCTTGGACCTCACCGCGGCAACGGTGCCGGTCGAAACCGTCGCAGTGGATCAACTCCTAGCAGACCGCCGCATACGCCTTTCGAATCTCTTTCGGAATACTACTGATCTTCGACCCGCAGCCGGCCGCTGCAGGGCCCTTTTCGCCAAGGCCCTGGAGAACTTCGAAGAACGCGGAATTGAGACCCTTCACCTGGCATGGGGCATGGCTACCTGGGACAACACAAGGAGGGGATCCTCCGAACCCGCCGCACCGATCGTTCTTTGGCCGCTATCGCTGACGCCCAAGAATGCCGGCGACGATTTCGAACTGACCCTAAGCGGCGATGCTCTGTTGAATCCAGTACTACTACACCTGCTTCGCGAGGACTATGACGTCAACGCTGACGGCGCGGACTTATTGGCGACCGGCTTTAACGACAATGGGCTGGAAGACATCCAGCGGATCTTCGGTCGATTGGCTAAAGAGGCGGCCAAAGTGCCGGGGTTCCAGATTCTCGAACGACTGGTCGTCGGTAACTTCTCCTACGCCAAGCTGCCGATGGTCAATGATCTGGAGACGGCCGTGGACGCGCTGGTCAACAATGACCTGATCGCTGCGCTTGCGGGGGAGGAAGGCGCTCGTCAGGCCCTCCGGGACAGCAGATCTGACGACGTGACTGAGGCCATGCCCAATCAGACCCCACCCAAGGATGAGTTCCTCATCCTCGATGCGGACGCCAGCCAGAATTTCGCTATTAATGCAGCGATCGGCGGTGAGAGCTTAATCATTCAGGGGCCGCCCGGGACGGGGAAGAGCCAAACGATTGCTAATCTCATCTCTACCTATGTCGCTCGGGGCAAGAAGGTCCTGTTCGTGGCGGAGAAGAGAGCAGCTATTGATGCCGTTCTCAAACGCCTCAACAATGTCGGTTTGCAGGATTTGGTCATGGATCTCCATGGAGGAGTCGTCTCCCGCCGAAAGATGGCACAGGACCTTGCTACTGCGTTGCACAACATCGGTCAGATTCCCGAACCCGACGTGGCCGAGCTTCATCGTGGCCTTAGCCGCGTCAGGGAAGAGCTTATCGCCTACGATGAGGCGCTCCATCGGAAAAGGCAGCCCTGGGGACTTAGTGTGTTCCAGATCCAGTCCGCCCTTCTCGGCCTCCAGGACGCTGCCGTCGCTTCAGTCAGATTCCCAAGACCGGTTTTGGAGCGCCTATTGCCGGAAGTGATGAGTGAAGCCCGGGCTGCATTAGCCGAGTACGCGCAGCTAGGCGGCTTGGAGCTTCGTCCCGAAAAGACGCCCTGGGCAAGATCATCCGTAACGACCCTAGAGCAGGCAAGTGACGCATTCGAGCTCGCCAGAGCCTCAAAAAGTTCGATGATGGAGGCGGCCAGGCCGTTGCGGCTGGCCCTTCAGGAAACCGGCTTGCGGCGACCTCGGAATGTCACAGAATGGCGGGAGGTCCTGGCTCTTCTCGACCAGGCGGAACGAGTGCAGTCTTGGGCACGACCCGAACTCTTTCAGGAGAACCTTCAGCCGCTCTTGGCAGCGATGCGCCCCGCATCCAGCGGCAGCCTTCGGGGAACCTGGGCACGATTGACCTCATCTGACTTTCGCCGAGCCCGAAAACGTCTACTGGGTCATTGTCAAAGCGTAGACAGGCCGGACGATAGAACTTTGCTTACGAACGCGACCGAGGCATTCCACCTGATGGAGGCTTGGGAACATTTCGCAACCGATGCCGGGCGGCCCCGGGCGTCGACAATGTACTCAGAGGCCAAATCTGCGTACGCATCTTTCGACGAACACTTGCGTGCGCTGGGCGCCTACGTTGCGATCAACCAGCTGGAAGAGCGACCCGTCGAGGAGGCTGCCGCCAAGCTGGGAGAACTGATCGATCACCGGTCAACCCTCTTCCAGTTGCCCCGGCTGAGCCAATTGCGGACACAGATGAGTGCCTGGGGAATGATGGGTCTCCTGGATCAACTCACCGGGCGAGCTTTAAATCGTGAGCAATGTAAAGCTTCGCTCGATCATGCCTGGTACTCCTCACTCTACGAGCAGGTTGCATTGTCGGATGCGCGAATCGGTGCCTTTGATTCGCAAGTACACGGAGGAAGGGCAGAAGAGTATCGCCTGCTCGATAGGGAACATGTGGTCAAGACGGCGGAGCGGGTCCGAAGAGTAGCGGCACGGAACGCAGTGCAGGCACGGGATCGGTACCCCGGCGAGAACCAACTGGTCGAAGCTCAAGCACGAAGAAAGCGCGGCCACCTTCCGTTCAGGGAACTTTTCAGAGCGGCCCCCAATCTCTTGCCAGCTCTAAAACCGTGCTGGGCGATGAGTCCGCTTTTAGTTTCCCAACTCCTCCCTGCCGACAAGCAGTACTTCGACGTTGCGATCTTTGATGAGGCCAGTCAGGTTGAGCCGGCGGATGCTATTCCGACCCTACTCAGGGCCAGGCAGGTGGTTGTAGCGGGTGATGATCGCCAGTTGCCTCCCACTTCCTTCTTCGCCTCAGCAACGGCCGATGACGAGCTGGACGATGACGACGGAACGGGCTTGGTCGCTGGTTTTGAATCGATTCTCGACGTTCTCGGTGCACTGTTAAGGCCATTCACACTTAGCTGGCACTATCGTTCAGAGGATGAGCGGCTCATAGCCTTCTCCAACGTCTATCTCTACGACCGTCAGTTGACGACCTTCCCCGGCGTGGCCGCAACCGGCTGCATAGAACACACCCTGGTTGAATCTTCATTCCAGGTGGGAGACGCGGACAGTAGCGCGGAGGAGGTCCGCAGGGTCGTTCAACTTGTCATGGGTCACGCCGAGCGGACACCGAACCGTACGCTCGGTGTAATCGCAATGGGGGTCAAGCATTCGGACCGACTAGAAGAAGCCATTCGTCGTGCCAAGTCAGACAGAGCCGACTTGGCGAGCTTCTTCGACGAACGCCGAGACGAACGATTCTTCGTCAAGAACTTGGAGAGGGTGCAGGGGGATGAAAGAGATTCGATCATTCTGTCGGTCGGCTACGGAAAGGACGTGGATGGTCGACTGAAGTATCGGTTCGGGCCTCTACTTCAGCAGGGAGGTGAAAGGCGCCTGAACGTGGCAATTACTCGCGCCCGCAAGCAGATGATCCTCGTATCCTCGTTCGACGATAGGGACATGGACCCGGCGCGATCCACCGGTCAAGGCGTACATCTTCTCCGTCAATACTTTCCCTATGCCGCCAGTGGTGGTAAAGATCTCGGCCAGGCTGCCCAAGAGATCCCTAAGCTCAACCCGTTCGAAATTTCGGTCCGGGACCGCCTTGTTGCTGCCGGAATTCCCCTTACTCCCCAGTACGGCGCATCCGGCTACAAGATCGATTTCGTGGCAGCGCACCCTGACCGGCCCGGCCAATTCGTACTTGCAATCGAATGCGATGGCGTCAACTATCATTCGTCGGCAACTGCCCGCGACCGGGATCGGTTACGACAGGATGTTCTGGAGCGGCTGGGATGGCAATTTCACCGGATTTGGTCGTCCGCCTGGTTTAAGAATCCCGACCTCGAAACGCAGAGGGCCCTTACGGTGTGGCGAGCCGCCTGCCTGGCCGCCGAGGATCGATATTCCCGTCGGCCCGTTCAGCCGGCGACAATCGAGCCGCGGGAGGTTGAGTTCCGCTCTGCCGTGCCCTCCAGGGGACCTAGGCCCCTGGTTCAGAAGCGCACAAGCATCGATCAGTACAGTCGGCGGGAGATTGTTGCCCTGATTCGATGGATCAAGTCCGACACTTTGCTAAGAACCGAGGAACAGCTTCTGGAGGAAACAATGGCTGAACTAGGGTTCCGTAGAAAGGGAGACAGAATAGTCAGAGTCATTTTGTCGGCCATCCGGAGCGCCTGACCCGGACCCATCCGCGTGGCGACCGCCAAGATCGAAGAAGTACTGCGGCTGTGAGCCGACGGGAGTAGGAGTACGTTGCTCGGGGAGACACGGGTCACTGCGGGCAACTACCAGGAGTGGTTCAGCCTTGTAGCTCGCATCACCTATGGTTCGGACAGATGGCGTTCCGTAACGCCATCTGGTGTCAGGAAAAGAAACCTGACCTGCGGCGAAGGCACTTCAATTGCGAGTCCGATGCCCAAGGCATAAGAACCTCCCTGGAGACGATATCCCTCCAGGCCCTCGTCTAGGTACTCCGGGTCAGAACTCGAGGCCGTCTTGTAGTCCACCACTACCAGGCCCTCGGGCGTTCGGTAGAGCAGGTCGATGTAGCCCTCCAGCAGCTGCCCGCCCTCTATGGGGGCGCAGACGTAGACCTCTCGCCAGTGCAGTGAGCGGGCGGCCTCCCGGACTGACGGCGATTCAAGAGCGAACTGCACCAGACGCCTGATGTCGGCGGCCCGTCCCGGGATCGCCTCAGCTTCACAATGCGCCGCGACCGCCGCTTCCAGGCCATCGCCGGTGGCCAGGTCTATGGTCTGCAGCACGCCGTGGACCGCCCGGCCCACGGCGGTTCCGTAGCGGCCCTTCAGCCACGGCGGCAGGTCCATGTCTCTCGGCCGTTTGCGCAGGCCGGGGTCCTCGGCCCCGCCGACATCGGCCTCGTTCGCTTTCAGGGCGGTGGCCGCTATTGTCGTCGGGCGCGAGGCCCTTGCCAGCGCAGTCTTCCGCTCCGCCTCCCATTCGGCTACCGGCATCAGCGCAACTGTGGCCTCCCGGGCGGGGGGACTGAACGCCGGCGCTGGAACTGCGGCGGCGTCGGGTAGCAGCCCGAACAGCTCGCCCATGCCCTCCTGCAGCAACTCCGCGTTGGTTCGCTTGGACGCGGTCTCCACCGGCCTCGCCCTCTGCTTCCGGCAGACCGACAACACCAGATGGTCCTTCGCCCTGGTGCAGGCTACATACAACAACCGGGTGCGCTCGTCGTAGCCCATCTGCTCGTCGATCGGCTTCCACTTCTCGTACTCCTCGGTCTCCACATTCGTTCCGAACTTGTAGCCGGGCACACCGTCCGGCGGGAACACCACCTCGGCCGACGCCTTCCGGTTCTGGGGCACGGTCGACATGCCCGAGACGATGGTTATCGGAAACTCCAGCCCTTTGGCAGCGTGGATGGTCATGATCCGCACCGCATCGTCGTCGGTCTCGGGCAGGATCGCCTCCTGGACTCGGGCCCCCTCCGCACTCTGGTTCTCCACCCAGTGCAGGTACTGGCGCAGGCTCCCGCCGGCCGACTCGCTCCACGCCCGGGCCTGGTCGATCACGAACCGCAGCCGCCGCCACACGTCCCGGGGCCGCCCCTCGACGAACCCCAGCTCCAGCGCCCGCCGGTCCCGGGCGATCCGGTCGAGCAGCTCCGAGGGCGAGTGCCAGTGCCGCATCTCGTACAGCTCCCGCATGTGGGCCAGCCCGGCCCGGACGGGGTCGTCTTCCGGCACGCTCTCGGGCTGGTCGGCCAGGTAGCTCCACCGTCCCTTGCGCTGGATCCGGAAGCGGAAAAGGTCGTCGTCTCCGCAGCCGAACAGCGGGGTCCGCAGGGCGCTGACGATGTGCAGATGGTTGGTGGGGTCGTCGACGGCCCGCAGTACCATCAGCAGGTCCCGCACCGCCCGGCTGGCGTAGATCAGCGAGCTGGACTCCGTCCGGTAGGGGATGCCGGCGTCGTCCAGCTCCTCCTCCAGAAAGGCCAGCGAGGTTCGGGCCGGGATCAGGATCGTGATGTCGCCTAGCCGGGCCGGTCGCCAGCCTCCGTCACGGTCGTCCACCGCCCAGCCTTCGTCCAGAGCGGTCGCAATGGCCGCTACCACCTCCTGGGCCTCCTCCTCGCGCAGGGCATCGGCGCCGGTTTCCCTGGGATAGGGGTCTCGGCAAACGATCGACACCGCCGGCCCGTCCGGGGGCTCGGTCCTGACCGCCTGCAGCGCCAGGTACTTCGGTTGGGAGCGGGTGGGCGTCTCCACGTCCGGCGGCTCGGACATCAGGGTGTCGGAAGGTCTGGTTGACCCAGTTGATCACCGGCTCCCCGGTGCGGAAGTTGACCGTCAGCTCCACCACTCCGCCGCCCTCGGGGCCGAAGCGTGCGCTGGCCCTCATGAAGGTGTCGATGTCGGCCCGGCGGAAGCGGTAGATCGACTGCTTGGGGTCGCCGACTACGAACAACCGCCCGGGCGCCACCGGGACCTGGTCCCACGGACTCTCCCCGGCGGCGGGTGAGTTCGGATCCTCGGCGGCGATGCGTACCGCCAGTTCGATCTGAATCGGGTCGGTGTCCTGGAACTCGTCCAGCAGCAGCCGCTGGTAACGCCGGTGCAGCCAGGACCGCACGGTGGACCCGTGCTGCGGGTGGCGCAGCATCGAGCGGGAGAGCACCAGCAGGTCGTGGAACTCCAGGCGGCCGGCCCCACGGCGCTCTTCGGCCGCCTGCAGGGTGAACCGGCGGATGGTGCTGGCGATCTTCTTGGCGCAGGCCTGGGCGACCGTACTCCGGACCCCGTCCAGACCCTCTCCGGCCTCCCGTACCTCTGCCCGGAGGGTCGCGAGGTCGATGTTCCAGCAACCCCTGCGACCGACACTGCCGAGATTGAAGCTGGGCAGCTTCACCGGGGCCTCTTTGCCCAGGGCTTCGAGCATGTCCAGCTCGTTATCGATGGCCGCCAGGCGCTCAACGTGCTGAGCGATCTCGACTAGACGCACGCAGAGTAGGTCGTCGGGGTTGGTGCACTCACAGACCTGGTCGCACACCCGCTTGATTTTGGCTAGAGCCACGGCCATCAGGGGACGGGCCGCCGGGGGGTCGGGCACCTCGGCCGGCACCCGCTCCTCGACCAGGTCCCAGTTGTCGTCGAACGCCTGGGCCAGTACCCGCAGCGCCTGGTGCTTCACCCCGCTGGCGATCAGCAGCAGGATGGTGCGCCGCAGGGTGGGGTCGGCGAACAGTTGGTCCCGGAAGGCGGTCCAGCGCCGGTCGAATTCCAGCCCGGATTCCACTTCGTCCAGGACCTCGACCCGGGGCGGCAGTCCGGCCTCCACCGGGTGCTCGGTCAACAGGCGTTGGGCGAAGGCGTGGAGCGTGCCGATGGCGGAGGCGTCGAGCTGATCCAGGGCTTTGCGGCACCGCTCGGCGATCTCGGCGTCTCCGGTTTCCGAAGCTTCGTCCTCCAGGCTGTGGCGGACCCGATCCCGCAACTCGGCGCCGGCCTTTTCGGTGAAGGTGATTGCGGCGATGGCTTCCAACTCGGCGGTGCCGGTGGTGACCAGTGCCACCACCCGGTCGATCAGCGCCGTGGTCTTGCCCGAACCGGCCCCTGCTTCGACGAAGAGGGTAGTACCGAGGTCGTCGGTGATGCGGTCTCGCGCCGCCTGGTCGACCGGGAGGCTATTCATCGGGGTCGACCAGGTTGATTAGGTTGGCGAGCGCCGGGTCACTGCGTTTGCGGGACCAGGCCCGCTGCAGGTCGGCCACGCCCAGCGAGTCCGGATCGCAGAAGGCGCACTCGACCCAGATTGCGGTGCTTTGGCTGGTAGGGAAGCTGGGGAAGACGCCGGCTTCGATACCGTCGACCACGGTGGACAGCGTGGCGGCGAAGTGCTCGAGGATTTCGGGGGTCACCGGGTAGCCGATCCGCCTGAATTTTTCCTGGGCTGAGGTGAACCAGTACTCGGCTACCACCTCGGCGTCTGCCGACCCCTGGTGCTGGCGGGCAGCCAGGGCGTAGATCGGCAGTTGGAGGCGTGTGGCGCCCAGATCGGGGTTGGCCGCCGTCAGCTTGTTGTAGCTCTTGGAGCCACCCGTCTTGTAGTCGACGACGTGCAGCCGGCCGTCACGTCCCAGGTCGAGGCGGTCGGCCAGCCCGCCGAACCGCACCGATTTACCGTTGGGGAGATCGATTTCCACCGCCTCCAGACCGTCGCCGAAACCGAACCCCAACTCGGCGGCCACCGGGGTTGTCTGGTGGGTGGCCCGGTGGTGGTTGTCCTTCTCGAGTACCTGCAGCAGGTCGGAGATGATCCTCGGCCGGTCGCGCTCCCAGAAGATCGGCCGGCCGGTCAGGCCCCGGGCCTCGAACTCACGGCAGAGCTCATCGGCGATCGAACCCATGAGCCGGCGGTCCTGCTCCGACCAGGGCTCTCCCGGGGCAGGCCGGGCGTTCGCAGGCCGGGCGAGGACCTGTTTGATGAAGCCTTCGAGCGCCTGATGCATGAGGTCGCCCTTTACCAGCGGCGTCATGTTGAGCTCCTCCTCGGGGTTCTCCACCGGCTCGACCCGCAGGATCACCTGGAGCAGGTAGCCGAATGGGCACTTGGCCCATCGCTCCAGGCGGGTGGCGGAGGTGATGGAATCGGTGGGGGAGGGGATGGGGAGCCCGGCCAGGTTGCCGTCGAAGGGGGTGAAGCTGTTGCTGCGCCGGGCGGCCACCGTGCGCTCACCGGCGGCAAGGATTGGGTCGTCAGTTTCGGCGCCCTTACGCCGGGCGGACTGCGCCCGCAGACGGTACTCCTGCTCGGTGCTGGGGAACTCCAGCTTGCCGATTCCCGCCGAGAACGAGGCGACGTGGTCCACCCACTGGTTCTTTGCCTTTAATAGGTCCTGCGACCACCAACGCTCACCGGCCATCGCCGACGCCAGCTCGAGCGCCCATCGGGAAGGGATCCGGTCGGTGCTGCGCCGCAGATCCCCTCGGGGGACGCCGAGCAGGTGCTTCTTCGCCCCTGCCAGGACGGCCAGGAGTTGGCGGTGCTCACGGTCGATCCGTTGCTGGCGCAGCGGCAGCTCACCGGCGGTTGCCTCACGTTCGGCATCGGGCAGCAGCGAGTCGGCGCGGACCCGGGCCGGGAAAGTCCCCTCGGCCAGGCCGAGGACGATCACCAGGTCAAGGTCCAGGCCCACTCCCATGGCGACCGAGCCCACCAGCACTCCCTCGCCGAACCGCCCGACCCGGCCGAGGTCGTTCTCCAGCTCCAACTCCAGGGTCCGGGTGAAGACGTCGAGCGAGACCGGCCCCTCCACATGATCGAGTGCCGCCAGGCGGTCCAGCGCCAGCTCGACTTTCTCCGCAGCCTTGCGCTCATCTTCGGGCCAGTTATCCCGCTTGATCGGGCCGCCCAGGGTGTCCGCCAGCAGCTTGTGGGCCCAGGCGGCGTGTTCGCCCCAGGGGCGGGGGCGGGCGGCTGCCTGGGCCAGGTTGTCGATCAGGCTCAAGGCGAAATCTCTCAGACTTCGGGCCCGCTCCGCTTCCTCCCGATACCGCTGGGCCTTCCAATCGGGTTCATCGTCGGGATTCTCTTTAAGCTGCTCCGCGCTGTACTCCCGGTCGTCGGCCAGGCGGGACAGCAGGTGGTCCCAGTCATGGCGCCCGGCGACCACCGCGGCGGCGCGGGAGAGGCGCTCCCAGGCAGTGACCGGCGCCCACCGGCCCAGGTGGTGGATGGGTGCGCCGGCGAGCCAGGCGAAGACATCCTGGCGGCGGAAGCCCCCCTGCGGAAGGGCCAGCGCCTGCAGCAAGCCCCGGCCGGCGACCCTGGCGGACAGCTTCATCACCGATGCCCCGTTGGCCTTAATGCCGGCGGCGGCGAGCTGCTCGTGGACCAGCCGGGCGTACGGGTGGGGGCTGGCGTGAAGGATGGCGATGCGATCGAGCGGGGTGCCCTTGCGGACTTGATCGATGACCGCCCGGACGGCGGCCCGGACCTCTTCATCGGCGTCGGAGGCGGTGACGAACCGGGTGCGCCCGACGGCGGCAACCGAGGTGGGTTCAAAGGCATCGGGGGCGGGCGCTGTTGCGCCCATCCTGGCGAGTGAAGTGGCGACCTCGGCGTCGGCCCTCGGGTCGCCTGTGGTGGCGGCGATGACGATGAGGGTGGTGTGCTCCGCCAGAGATTCGATGAGGCGCCCCGAGTGCCGGGATAGCTGCTGGGGAAGGTAGACGATGGTGGCGCCCAGGTTGCGGTGGGCGGCGTCGTTGCTGAGGAGCGCCTGCTCGGCGGAGATCATGAGATCCTGCTCGTCGTACCAGTGCGGCTCCAGGGCGGCCCGGGCGATGCGGTGCAGCCGGACGACTTCGGCGGCCCGCTCGCCGGTGGCAGCCAGAGCATCTAGGGCTTGTGACGACACGTCCCGCAGTTCCCGGTAGCTATCCACCAATGCCGACTCGGTTGCCGGGTGGGCGGCCACCGGAGCAAAGAGGCCGGGGTTGTCAGTGAGCGCAGCCCGGAGGGCGGCAGCGATGACCGGGGTGGAAACCGGCCGCCGGCCGGAGCCGGCCAGGGGAGCGGCGCCGAGTAGCTCGGCCAGGCGGTAAGGGGTGAGGAAGTTGACGGCCACGATCCCGACACCCTTTGTGCAGACTGGGCCGAGAGCTCCGGATGCGAGCAGCCGCCGGGCAGCGACGCCCACGTGGTTGGAGGGGACGAGGACGGTGACGGGCGTCAGCGGTTCATCGCCCTTGGCGGCAGCAATGGCCGCCCGGAGGACCTCAGCAGCAGGCCGGCCGTACCGGACCCACACGACTTCAGCGCTCAGGCTGACCTACTTGGTTGGCTAGCAAGACCCAACATCTGTATGAGTCTAAGCGTGCCCCATGAGGCTTGGGCGCGCAATTTTGGCCCGGAGCACTACCTTGGTCCGCCTGCTAGGCCTCATAGAACGCGATCATTGCGTCGAGCGTTTCATTAGACGTCGCACTACTGGCTTGCGTTGTAGCCGTAAGAATGTCCGCTATATTCATTGCGCGATGTGCGGGTTCACCAGCCAACCTTAGGAAACGATCGAACTTCTCCACCAGCTCCTTGACCGATTCGAGCGGGGATATCGCGTTGAGCATGGCTATGGGAAGAGCCATTAATTCGATCTCTTCCGAGGTTCTTCCGCGCTGAGCGAGGAGGAGAATGAGGTTTGCGGTTTCAATTGGGCCCAGATACTGGAACGCCTTATGTGAGCCCCTCACTCGCCTGAGCATTGCTTCCATCTCGTCCTTCGTTCGGTCTAATTTCTCGGCGGCACTCACTAGGACGCGTTCCTGCTCGAGGGCAAGTCGGAGACTCGTATTGAGTGGTGCGGCGATTCCAGACGCGACGCTGTTTTCGAATCTCCTCCTCTTGGGTTGCGTTCCAGATGTACCGGTACTTAAGACTCCTTTACTGACAAGGGTCCGGTGCCGGGTGGCGGCCTTCTCCGCCTCGCTTTTGCGAGCCTCCTTGTGAAGCACTCCAACCTCGCGCCATGCTTGTAGGAAGCCCTCGGTTCTGGCAATCCGCTGCGCGCCGTTCCCATAGAGGAGCCGTAGGTATCCGAGTCTTCCGTTCGCTCGGACCATCATGGCCAACCTTTGCCTTAAGAGCGGTCCCTGTTTGTTCCAAATTCGCATCCGTACGAAGGCACCCTGGTACGCGGCCACAACGGCAAAGCCGTAGACGAACAACAAGGCGGGAGGGGTGAGCCAGATCGGAAGAAGGAACTCGCGAAGGATCGCGTCCTGATCCAGCGTAGACCAGTTGCCAATGAGGTAAGTCATGGACCAGATCACGGCTGAAACGCCGAATAGAACTAGGTAGCCATTGGCAAGTTTGCGCACTGGGCTGTACTGGGGGTCCCGTTCTGCGACGACCCCTACCATCGCGAACACGACGACAAGGAATTGACCAAGAATCTCAAGCCACAGGGGGAAGGACTTGAGGGCGGCGATGAACTCTACAATGGCAACGACACCCAAGGTCTTGATGAGCGCCCTTCGGAAGAATCCAGGTTTTTGGATGGCGTCGTTCAGGCCCATCACCAGAGCGAGCCCGGACACCAAGAGCCAAAGGAGCGTTGTCTTGAGCAGTCCCAGATCCCACAATCCGAACCTTGACGCACCGGCTACTGAAGCAGAAATCCAGCCGATGTAGAGCAGGAGAGGTATGAGTACCGAGGGTTCGGTGAGGGATATCAGAACAGCGCGTATTGATTCGAGGAATCCGTCGCGCCCAGGGCGGGTCAGAACGAACCCGATGATAGCGACGAGGATTATGACTGCCGCGAACTCTCGGTTCGTCAGTACTGCCTCATCCATCTCCCAAATTCTAGGCTTTAGGGTATATGTCCCCTCAAGTGTTGGAATCGCCGCGCGGGTTAATGGGAAATACTAGGATTTAAGGACCTGACGCCGACGTCCGATCTACTGAAGCCCGTCACCCATTCCCGATGGCCGCGAGGGGATGTCAATGGGACTGGACCACGCCAGATGGTCTAGCAACGTGAGCAACAACGTGGCGATGGCGCGGGCTATCGAGATGGGCCGGGCACGATGCTCGGTTTGTTTCCCGCCAATCTCCCGCCAGTGATCCCGGTTGCACTGACCGTTACAGCCCACGGGTACATCGCACCATCGGAAAATGGCCAATTGTGCCGATAGTAGGAGAGAGCATGCTGTCGGGCGTGTCATACCGACCGGAGGCACGAATTTGAGACCCTTCAATGAATGACGCCGAGCTGGTCGCCCAAGCGTTCCCCGACGGGATACCGACCGACGAGCAGTACGGCAGCAATCAACCCTATCCGCCGGGGATGGACCCCAACGATCCCAACTCGACGATCCCCAACGCCAAGACGTCCACCGGAGCGTTCATTGAGCGCCTGGGGCCCGAGACTGCCAATGACCCCTACAACGAGCCGGTGACCGCGCCGGATTCCTACTCCTGACCACCCGGGACCAGATCGTGGCCCGGATCGAAACCGCCTGAAGGTCCACTGCTCTTTCCGCGGATACGCTTCTGGCGGCAAGTCTCTGTTTGCGGTGTTCGGAATCAGATTCCCACGGGCCGGACGGCCATCAGATCGCGGTCTCCAACTGCCCGCACATCGCTCGGAAGCAGGGTTGCCAGGGCCTGGGTTCTGCCGGATGCGGTCACGAACTCCACTTCAATTCCGCCCGCTTCGAAGATCTCAACCACCGTACCCAGGTCACCCGGGCGCAGCCCAAGATCGGCAAGCTCACGCTGTAGAACCACCGTCTGCAGGAGTTCAGGCTTCATGGCTTCTCCGGGATTGCGGTGACAAATCTGAACATCTTCATGATCGGTCTCCTGCGGCCAGGCTCCTCGGCGAGCCCGGCCGGACATCCACGACCGACTTGCGAAGTTCCGGCCAGGGTGCCGTCATAAGGGATGCTTCCGGCCACAGATAATCTAGTCCCAACTGCTGGATTGTTCACGCACTAGGAGCCGGCCTGTTGTGACGCCAAACTACGATATCCGCCGACTCCAACCCGGCGACACGGAGTTGATAAAGGGTCTGCTGGCCACCTTTGGCGAAGCCTTCGATGAGGTGGATACCTACTGCGGAAACCAGCCTGGGACCGGCTATCTGAACCGGCTGCTCGGCAGCGATTGTTTCATCGCAGTGGCCGCGCTGAGCGGCGGAGAGGTCGTGGGAGGACTGGCTGCCTACGAGCTCAAAAAGTTCGAGCAACCGCGCAGCGAGATCTACGTTTACGATCTGGCCGTTGCCGAGGCACGCCGGCGCGAGGGGATCGCTACCGCGTTGTTTGATGAGCTCAAGGCGATAGCCGCCGCGCGGGGTGCCTACGTAATCTTTGTGCAGGCCGATGTGGGAGACGATCCGGCCATCGCCCTGTACACGAAGCTGGGAACCCGCGAGGACGTGCTCCACTTCGACATTGAGGTTCCCACCGACACGTCGTGAACCGGGACGGTGGAAGCCGCTCAGTGCGGTGGCCGCCATGCACGAACGGGGTTCTGTCATGACCATCGACCGCAAGCTGCTCGGGGAGCAGGCAGGAGTGCTCAGCCCCGCCCACATGCGCGCGGTGGATGACGGACTGCGCTTGGTCCTCAGCCTATGACCGGCATCAGCAGCCGTACCAGCAGGAAAGGGCACGCTGGTGGAGAGGGCCTCAAGCGCAACGTACTATTCACCGCTCCCGGGCGCCGGTCCTGATCGCTGATCCGGCTGCGGCGCTTGGCATGATTGTGGTAGCAAAGTACGATAAAAGTATGAAAGGCAGAGACAGGCTCTCCGCGTCGGTCGATCCGCAACTGCTGGCCGCCGGGCACGCAGCGGTGGCCGACGGTCGTGCCGAAAGTCTGAGTGCCTGGGTCAACGACGCATTGAAGCTCAAGGCGGATCACGACCGTCGGATGGCCGCCCTCGATGCCTTTGTCGCAGCTTTCGAAGCCGAGCACGGTCAGATCACCGAGGACGAGATCGCAGAAGCGACCCGGCGGACCCGAGCCAGAGCCACCGTCGTGCGTGCCGCTCCGAGACCCGGGAAATCGCCGAAGAGCCAAGGACAGAAGGCTTAATGGGCCTGATTCTCGACGCCGGCGCCTTCGTAGCCGTCGAACGGGGAGATCGTGAGATCGCTGCGCTGGTGAAAAGGGAGCGGCTTGCCGGCCGGTCGCCGACCACCCATGGGGGAGTGGTTGGGCAGGTTTGGCGGGGAGGAGCCGGTCGTCAGGCTATGGTCGCCCGCCTGCTCGCCGGGATGGAGGTCCGATCACTCGATCTAGACCTCGGCAAACGTGCCGGTGTTCTTCTGGGCCTGAGCGGTGGAGCGGACGTGGTTGATGCCGCCCTGGTGTGCCTTGCTGTAGACGGTGACGAGATTCTGACCTCGGACCCCGAGGACCTGGTGGAGCTGGCCCGCAACGCAGGCGTCCACGTGGATCTGATTGCGATGCATTGACCGCCGCAACCGGCGGACGCCTGAGGTGGCAGGCCATATTAGAGTTAAAGCGCACCACGACAAGGAAGACCGCAGTGGACCAGTGCAGCCATCTCGACCAGATCCGCGAGGTGACCCCGTCGTCTCCGGGGTGCGAGGACTGCCTGGAGAAGTCCCGCCACGACTGGACCGATCTGCGCGTGTGCCAGACCTGCGGCCACGTTGCCTGCTGCGACAACTCCCCGGGCAGGCACGCCTCCAAGCACTTCCGCAAGGAAGGCCATCCGATTGTCCGTTCCTACGAGCCCGGAGAAAGTTGGTTCTGGTGTTACACGGACGAGGTGAGCTTCGAGATCGAGGACGCCCCGCCGGCCCCGTCGCACCCGCCCCGGCGACGGCGGAGGTAGCAGCGAGCATCGGAGTGGGATGATCGGCTCGGCTACGCCTTCGTTCGCATATCTCCCGGGGGAGCGCTACCAGCCGGGATATCGCTCGATCTGACGAGGCTGAACCCGGTCATTGCCGGCGGATAGCTCCAGCAGATCTCGAGCGAGTGTTTCCGCAATCTCTCTGGCCTCGACCTGCTGCGCCAGGTCTGCCGGAATAGCCTCGTAGCCCCAGAGCGCACCCAGGATGTTGCCGGTGATCGCTCCGGTGGAGTCGCTGTCCCCGCCGTGGTTTACTGCAGCCAGCACGCCGGAGCGGAAGTCGTCGGCAGTAAGGCTGCAGAAAATCGCGATGGCCAGAGCCTCTTCCGCCACCCATCCTTCGCCCAACCGTTCGACGTTCTCCGGGGTGGGCCGCTGGGAACCGGCGGCCCGGCGTGCCCTGCGGACCGCCTCGGCAACCTCCTCGTATTCACGCCACTGGCTCAACACGGCATCGGTCCGGTCGAGAGCATCTTGAAGCCGGGCTCCGTCCATCAACTCTGCGATGAGCATCGCAAGGTAGCCGGCGGCCAGAAATCCGGAGGGATGGCCGTGGGTGATCGCTGCGATCTGGCACCCGGTGTGAAAGGCGCTGCCATAGGACCGGGCGATCAAGCCGACCGGAGCGGCCCGCATTACGCCCCCGCAACCCTTGCTGTTGTTCAGCTTTTGGTACGGCTCTCCCATGGGGCCGGCCAGCGACGACAGGCACGTGTTTCCCGGGGCCCGCCGGTGGTGGAGCGCCTTCTCGCCGACCAGCCAACCATCCAGTTCGCCGCTGCACTGGGGGATCCGGTCCCACGGAACTCCCTGCGTGTGGAGCCAGCGGAGGTAGGCGTAGTAGGTGACGCCTTCGAAGTTCGATAGGCCGCGCTCGCGGCCCCGAACGATTGCACGGATCAGGCCTTCGGCCGTGAAGAAGGTCATCTGGGTGTCGTCGGTGATGGCGCCCACCTGGCCATACGCTTCCTCGAACTTGGTCACCCCTTGCGGGCCGAACCTGGATCGGATTGCTGCGAGAGAGAGGAATTCGACCGGTCCCCCCAGGGCGTCTCCCACGGCCCCCCCGACGAGGCAGCCTCTGGCTCTTTGCAGGGGCTGGAGTTCCGGCAGCCTCGTTGGGTGGTGAGCCTTCGCGGTGGCGATTGCCTCCCGCTTCATCCGGGCCTTGGTTTCTGCCGCTTTTTTGCCTGCCGCCATGCGGCGGGCTTTCAGTGCAGTTGCGGTTTCTGCTGCCATAGCTGGACCCACTTCCGGTCGTCCTTCATGGAGCTGCTCGGGGCGCTCAGGTGACCGGGACTGGGGCCAGAAGAACAGTACGGCGTCGCCCACTCAGTGTACGCCGCAGGGTTCGGACCGCCCGCGAGGCTTTTAGAGCCTGGCATGGTGGTAGCAGTGAACTGGGAAAATATCGGATACCTGTCTACCGGCGTTTGCCCCGGAATACCCCACGGTTCGCAAGGAGCTCCCGGAGCCTTCGCCAGCGCCTCAACCAAGGAGTTCGGCAGACGGGATGAGATCTCCTTCGCTCGGTAGATCCCTTTCTAGCCTCAGAAATAGTACGAACCATACCGGATGGTCTGCTATGCTTAGGGTACCTGCCGGATTAAGCCAGAAGCAGAGACCAGGAAGACAGGTCGTATGACCTACGCCCCCAAAGCACTTCAGGGACCGAGCGCCGCCGCATCTCTCGCATAACGGCGACGGCCGAGGCGCCGCCCATCGACGATCACCCCAGGCCGTTCCGGCGCGAGGGCCTGTGGCGCCGACTCGGCCCGTTCTTGGCGCCGATCGGTTTGGCGTTTGTGTTGATGCCGTTTCATGTGGACGAGGCCTTAATCACGTTGGCCTGGGGAACACTACTGGCGGTCCTATTGGTCATCGGCCTCATCGCCGTTTTGCCCTGGCAGCGGTGGCCGGGTTCGGTTCAGGCGGTTCCGGTGCTGGCCTGTCTGGCAGTGCTGGCGACGGTCCGGCACGTCACCGGCGAAGCTGACTCCGCCTTCGCTTCTTTGGCCACGCTGCTGGTCCTGTGGCTGGCCCTGTACGGGACGCGCAAGGATCTGATCCTTGCATTGCTGGGGCTAGCTCTCGTGTTCGTTCTACCGATTTGGTTCATAGGGCCGCCCCGCTATCCGGCGTACGACCTCACGGAGGCTGCGTTGCTGGTAGCCATCAGCGGCACGGTCGCCTTTAGCATCCAGAAGCTGCTGGGTGACCTCCGCCGAAGCGAGCAGAAGTTCCGAAACGCAGCCAGCAGCGCTCCGGTTGGTGTCTTCATCACGAATGCGCAGGGCGCCTCCACCTACATGAACCAGCGTTGCCGGGAGATCTTTGGTGTGTCGGAGACCGATGCCCTCGGGGATAGCTGGCGGGCGGGTCTTCACCCCGACGATCGACAGAGGGTGTACGACGACTGGGTGGCAGCGGTGACTGCAGGCGTGGAGTACCGGGGGAGGTATCGTGTCGTCGACCGCCACGAAGGCACCCGCCAGGTAGAGGCAGTGGCAGTGGTAACGCGTGACCACACAGGCAAGATGACGGGCTCTATCGGGTCCGTCACCGACATCACCGCACTGGTAGAGGCCGAGAAGGACGCCGCAGCGGCGCGGGACAAGGCGCTCGAGGCCTCGCGCATGAAAAGCGAGTTTCTGGCCAACATGAGTCACGAGATCCGCACGCCGATGAACGGGGTAATCGGGATGACCGAGTTGCTGTTGGGCGACCCCGCGTTGACCGAGCACCAGCGAAAGCAGGCTGCAGCCGTGCGGACCTCCGCTAACGCGCTTATGGGAATCATCAACGACCTACTGGACTTCTCCAAGATCGAGGCCGGCCAGTTGCGTTTTGAAGACCACGAGTTTCAGCTGAACAAGACGGTGCAGGAGGTCGTCGATATTTTGGCTCCGGAGGCCGAAGGCAAGGGCCTCGAGATGGAAGCATTGCTGCAGATCGAAGGACCCCAACACGTGCGGGGGGACCCCGGACGGCTGCGTCAGGTTCTGGTGAACCTGACGGGAAACGCCGTTAAATTCACCGATTCCGGCCGGGTGGAGATAAAGGTCACCGGGCCACAGGAAGGGGACCGGTATCGATTCGAGGTCAGCGACACCGGTATAGGTATCGCTGGGCAGGAACAGGCTGGCCTGTTCCGGGCGTTTCACCAGGTGGACAATTCGACCGCACGCCGTTTCGGCGGCACGGGACTCGGTCTGGCCATATCCAAGCAGATCGTCGAGCTCATGGGCGGTGAGATCGGCGTAAGCAGCCGCCCGGGAGAGGGCAGCATCTTTTGGTTCACGGTGGCGCTCGCCCCGGCCCCGGAACCCTTGGCCGTGCAGGCTGAGTCCGGTCAGCCCGCCGCCGCCCGCACCGCTCCGCAAGAAACCGCCGTGGCGGATTCGGACCGGGCCGGCATAGATTCTGCCCGCTTGCTGGTGGCAGAGGACAACGCCGTCAACCAGATGGTCGCCGAGGGCATGCTGGAAAATCTGGGCTACCGGTGCGACATAGTGGTCAATGGGCGGGAGGCACTCGATGCGCTGGCCCGGAATGAGTACGCGGCGGTTCTCATGGATCTGCATATGCCTGAGATGGACGGATACGAGGCCTCGCGGCAGATTCGCCGCCTCCACACCACGCGACATATCCCGATCATCGCGATGACGGCCTCGGTTATGAAAAGCGACCGTCTGGCATGCATAGATGCCGGCATGGACGACTACCTGTCCAAGCCGGTGGGCGTGGAGGAGTTGGACAAGGTGCTCAAAAGGTGGGTAGGCCGCGATGGCTCCCCAGGAGGCACCTTGCAGGCTCAGCCGGCCGGGACCGCTGTGCCAGCCCGCCCGCCCACAGGCTAGTGAGCCACCGGCGGCATTCGGACGACTCTACGCCGCGCCTGTACCCATCCGCTCGTCGCGCGGCTCGAATACGAGGTCGGTAGCTGCACCTTCCCTGGTCAGCATCAGCTTGCGGTTGAAGAGCACCACGAGGACGGCGGCAATGCCGAAGGTGACGGTGTCCCACGGTTGTGCGTCCGGCCACGCTGGACCGTTTGCCTGGAAATGGAACAGGACGGGTATCAGGATGCTCCCCTTGGCGGCGTTGAACATCGGCGTGATGATTACGGACAGGGCTATGACCGCGATGAAGTAGGCCGGGAACGACCATGAGCTCTGGGGGGTGCCGCTCAGGAGAAAGGCGGGGATGTGCCAGGTTGCCCAGATGACCCCGAGTATCAAGGAGGAGACCAGTGGCACGTAGCGTCGCTGAAGTAAGGGAAGGGCCACGCCCCGCCACCCGAACTCTTCGATAGGGCCAATCAGGAGCGCGGTAGCGAATGCGGGAAGCAATCCGTACCACGGGTCGAAGGGAAATGGATCGCCGGCGGTGCCCTTGATCAGTGCAGCAACGTAGAACAGGGCCGGAATGCCGATGATCAAGAACGCCCACCAACCCCACGGCATGCGCCACAGCGTGAGGCGACGAAGAAAGCCGCCGACTCCGCCGATGCCGAATCTGCGCCATATCAGCCCGAACGCAGCAAATCCGGGTGAGTACACCGCGAGGATGAACACCGGATTCGTGTAGCTCAACTCGCCAAAGGCTGCCTCCATCGGCTCTGGAAAGGCGATGAGCAGCGCCGCAATACCCCATGTGAATGCGAAGGCGAGCGCGACGAACCAAATCAACATGCGTTTGTCTGCGGGTGTCAGCTTTGCTTCGGGGGAGTGGGTGCTCGCCGTTTGCATATCGCTCATCATGCTCTCATTTGGTCCCGGCCACCGACGACCGCCAAACCGAGCCGGTTTCGGAGTCTGTCGAGGCCGGAGCGGAAACTGTCATACCCCCTCTTCATAGTTGTCCCTAGAACCACAGCGAACCGGGGGGCTCGACGAAGAGGAGAACCAAATGCAGGCTGCAATCGAAGTAGTACGAGAGTTCCTCACCCAGGGCACCGCAGTCGGAGTCCGGCTCGGCGACCCCA
>Ga0247713_1000248_pt1 | contig 37545 bp, 39 predicted proteins | sample 21E_NmetaG_FD_189936 | JGI IMG/M metagenome (GOLD analysis project Ga0247713, IMG submission 189936) | Soil microbial communities from hillslope of Landscape Evolution Observatory, University of Arizona, Oracle, AZ, United States - 2-1-E_N | ecosystem: Engineered > Artificial ecosystem >...
GTGCTGTTGTCTGCTGGGGTGGGGCTGGGCATGGGGGCGGCGATGATTATCGTCTTTCTGGTCGGACGGCGCGCCCGCCCAGTGCCTGCCGGGGTCGCCCAGGCCTGACCCCTCGGGCACAACAAGAAGAAGACGCGGCGGATCGCGCGTCGGGCAAGAACAAGGGAACGTCCGCGCTCCAGTCGAAAATCGTCCAGCTGACCGGTGTCGTAGAACTCGGCCCGGACCGAAGAAAGATCGTATCTAGGAGATGATTGCCTCATCAGCGTCGCGGGACGTCTCAAGGAAGACGACACCCCGGTTAGGCGGCACGCTGAGTGTGCGAGTTCAAGATGGCAGGGCCCGCCCTGGCATCGCTCGGCAAGCAGATCGTCCTGGTAGGAACAGTCCCAGCCGGTACGCCCAATGGCGTTCAGCCCCGCCGTCCCTGGCCTCTAGGAGCGAGGCCCGCAGTTCGGCGCGCGCGCCTGAGTACGGCACGTACCTCGCGCTCGATAACGCGCCATTCCGCCCAGGCCAGGCGCGCGGCAGTGCGTCGGCTTCCGTGCAGGCCCAGGGCATAGCGACCCCGGCCTGCGCGGCGGTCCGGTATCCCATCTAGCCGGCGGTAGGGGCGCCCGGCGGAGCCTGCGATACTTGGGGTTATGGGGCAGCTCGACCCAGCGCGATCTCTGCGCGATGTAGGTCGGTTCACGGCATCTCAGGGGCGCGCGAACGCACCGGGGGATCGGCGCTTTCGCGGTCGGCTGGGCTCACCACGCGATCAGCCGAAGCCCTCGACCGATCGATGTGGGACCATGCCGGGGCTTGTTCCGCTACCAACCCGAGGCCGCCGCGGGCCCTGTCCTCTCGTTTGTCGGCGCCTTGGGCCTACTTGGTTCGACGATTCCTCGCTGGTTCTCCGTACTCGTCCTGTACCCGACTGATCAGGTCCTGAATGACTACGGCGTCCTGGCCCTCAACCGCGGATCTCTCCACAGCTACATCGTGCTCGGCTGGCCATTCGAAGTTCTAACGGTGCTGGCCGGCATCGTCGCCTTGGTGGCGGCGACCTACAGCGGCGTGGCCGTCGGTCGGGCCAAGAGGGCAGCAGTCGCGCTGATCGCCTGTGGCGCGGTCGCACTTGGCGTGGTGGTCATCGCCTCGATCACCTTCGAGATTGCGAACCCGCGGTCGGAGGGCCTGGCCCTCGGCTCCGACCTGCGCTTGGGTCCGGGAGCGATCGCCGCAGCCCTGTGCGCGGTTGTCATCCTCGTCGGAGGGCTGCTCACCCGCCGGCCGGTCACCCTGAACGGCTGAGACTACCGAGGCACGCCGGCTGGGAACGCTCGGTGCTCGACCGACAGGGACATCCCCAAATCCTGCCCTGTTGCCCTCTACGCACCGAAGTAGCGCCGGCCATGTGGTCGCCTTACGAGGTCGCTATCCCACGCCGTGGCGATCCCGACCACTGGCCCCCGTGCCCACCGGCCGGCGGTAGGGGACGCAGAGGAATGTCGGAACCAGCGTTCTTAGGGGCGCCCACAAGCGTCGGGGCAGGGCGTCCGCAGCAATCGGGATGGACTACATGGTCCCCCTTGCTCCGAGGGCTTCGGCGCTATCGATCACTTCGAGAACAAAGTCGCACGTGAGGTCGCGTCGTTCGTCAGGTGACAGGTTGACTTGGCGCCCTTCCCGACGCCAATAGGCCAGCGCATCGCGGACGAGTGGATGCCAACGGCGGTCGAACATGTCCAGGGCGTACCCGCCGGCGGCCTCCTTTGAGATCACGTCGCCGGTCGCGATCGTATGGTGCAGGCGCGGCGGACCTAGCACGCCCCAAGCCGTCGACCAGCGTGGACGCAAGCGGAACCAGGCCAGCGGCGACTGTGCGACCCTCGCCGTCCACGGTCGCCAGTAGCTCTCGAGGTTCGCTAGGTTCCACGCCCGCAGCAGCGCCGGCTGCGGATCGAGCGAGAGCGCCTCCGGCCGGGGACCCCGGATCGCGATGCCACGCTCCGCGAGCACCTTCCATCCAACCGGGTTCAGCTCGGCTCCGCCACGGCCGGCATGGAATTCACTGCCTACCTGGCTAGCCACTGGCACAATCTCGTTCACTGGCATCGGGAGGTCCGCGGACCTGATGAATACGCCGTTGCACGTACCGCTCAACGGTGACTGACCATGACTGAGGGCTCTGGCGCCGGTTGTCAGACCGCTGCGAAGATGTTCCATGCGTAGGCGCCGCAGCTCAGGGATTCCCAGGTCCCGACCGACTACGGCAATGAAGTCGATGTCGCTACGCCCCTCCTGGTAGGCGGCCAAGGCGACCGATCCCACCAGATAGAACCCGGATACGGCACTCGGCAGGGCCCGGTCGATCTGCGCCAAGTACTGCTGGACTGCGTCCGCCACGGAAACCGGGATCACAGTTCGAGTGTGACATGCGTGTGACGTCGTCCGAACGCAACCGTTGACACGCCTTGCGCCCGCCTGCCGGCGTTCTGGGCGTAGCCGCGTCCTCGGGACGCTCGTTCATAGGGGACAGCGCGTTGTCCAATCCTGACGAGCAGCGGGTCCGACCGTCCAGGCATCGAGAGGTCGGAGCAGGATGGGTGCCATGACGCTCCTCCGATCCGTGCGGCTGAAGGATGGCGCCCCGACGGTTGGGTACCCCTGGGATCTGCCGGCCGTGCGTTTCATGGAGCAGATCGTGCCGCATCCCAAGGTCGCCTTCATCGTGGGGGACAACGGGACCGGCAAGTCCACGCTCATCGAGGCGATGGCCGTCGCCGTCGGGTTCAACGCGGAGGGCGGCAACCGGAACTACCAGTTCTCGTCACGCTCGACCGAGTCCGACCTGCATACGTTCTTGGAGATGGGCTGGCGCACCCGCCCCCGGCAGGGCTGGTTCCTGCGGGCTGGTCCTTCTACAACGTGGCGACCTACATCGACGACAACGTGTCGGCCTACTTCGGCGGCGAGTCGTTCCATGAGCGCTCCCATGGCCAGTCCTTCATCGATCTGGCCCTGGCCCGGTTCCATCCCGGCGGCTTCTACCTGCTCGACGAGCCCGAGGCCGCCCTGTCCTTCCACGGGTGCCTGCGGATGCTCTGGATCATGCACGACACGGTGCTCGGCGGTGGCCAGTTCATGATCGCCACCCACTCGCCGGTGCTGCTTGCCTACCCCGACGCGACGATCTTCCAGCTGAGCGACGCTGGGATCGACGAGCGCCGCTACGACGACGTGGACAGCGTGGAGCTGTGGCGGGACTTCCTCGACTCCAGGGGCCGTTTCCTCCGTCATCTGCTTGCCGACGACGAGCCGGATGGTTCGGACGGGAGGTGACGCGACGGAGCCTCAGCCGCGGTCCGGCCTTCCCGGCCTTGTGGGACGGTCCGACCGCCCGGACACCTCGGGGTTTGGGCACTCTCAGGTAGGACCGTCCATCCGCTCGCCGAACTTGATGAGGTTGCCGTCGCTGTCGAGCACAGCGAACTCCTTGAATCCCCATGGTTGTTGCCGAAGTGGCCCGTTCGGGTGGACAACGCCGGAGGCGGTCATCTCCTCGTAGAGAGCCTCGATGCCCAGGACGTCGATGCGACACGACGTCTCCTTCGGGATGTCGGCATCGTCGGTCAGCCAGAAGTGGAGCTGGACCCCATCCCGAGCGCAGATCGCGTAGTCCGGGTACCGAGCCACCGGCGTGAAGCCGATCTTGTCGGCGTAGAACCGCTGGGTCGCTTCCAGGTCAAGCGAGGCGAGCACCGGGAGAGCCCTCTGCAGCGTGATCTTGGCAGCTCCGGAATCGGTGGGATCGGTCATCGTCGGCGCCTCCTCGGCGTTGATCAGCTGCGTGACGTGGTCGAGCAGACGGCGTCGTTCCACAACTTCCACATCGAGCGCAGCCCGCCACGCCTCGACGCACTCGCGTGTCGGCGATGCAAGGAAGGTCGCGATCTGGGCGAGCGGAACGCCGGCGCGCCGGAGCACGGCGATGCGGGTTGCCACCGGAACCTGCGCGGCGCGGTAGTACCGATCGCCCGAGTCCGGGTCGACCCACGCCGGCTCGATGAGACCTTGGGCCTGATACAGCCGGAGCGCCTTCGGCGATAACCATGTCAGGCCGGAGAACTGCCCGATGGGTATGAGCTCATCCACGATCGACATCGTGGGCCTTGACCCAGGGGACGAGTCAACACCCGTATAACCGGCGTCCGGGGCAGGCGCATGGCGCGGGTCCTCGAGATGATGGGGCGGGGCGGGTGCGGTGGCAGTCACGAGTTGCCCACCGCCGCGCCTCGGAGCATCGTGGGGTCATGAAGGACGACCTCGTGGGCCTGTCCGATTTCATCTGGCAGCGGACAAGGAGCCGGCTGGACGGCCTGAGCGACGAGGAGTACTTGTGGGAGCCCGTACCCGGGTGCTGGACGATCCGTGATGGCGGCGACGCGACGTTCTACGCCGATGGCGTGCGACCCCCTCCGGAACCGGCACCGTTTACGACACTGGCATGGCGGATCGCCCACCTCACCGACTGTTACGGCGCCGACCGGAACGGCAGGTTTCTCGGGGCGGCCTTGGCGCCGGAGGTGCTTGACCCTGGTGGGGCTAGATCCGGCACGGCCGCGCCCGCCGTCGCCCTGCTCGAACGTGCACACACTCGCTGGCGTAGCCACGTCACCGCCGTACCGGCGGACTCCATGGCTGAGCGACTCGGGCCTATCGCCGGCCCCTACGCCGACGGGACCAAGGCCAGTTTCGTGCTGCACATGCTGGACGAGTTCATCCACCACGGCGCAGAACTGGCGATGCTGCGCGACCTCTACCGGGCATCGAGGACCGGGACGAGCGGCTCGACCGGAATCGACCTGGTAGACGATGCCATCCGCGAACCCGCCCGACTCTTGGCTCTCGCTGCCGATCCAGTCGAGCGCGACCGGGCCATCAGAGATGATCCGGGAGCGGTGACGGCTGCCGCCTCAGCCGGTCGGTGGGACCTTGTCGTGTCGCTGCTCGAGCTCGGCTTCGCGGTCGGAGCGCCCGGGCCCCGGAGCGCATTGCATCTCGCCGCCGGGGCAGGCGCCCTCCATGCCGTGCGATGCCTGGTCGAAAGCGGCGCGGATACAGAGGCCCTCGACACCGGCTTCGGGGCGACGCCGCTCGGCTGGGCCCAATACTTCGGGAACCGCCAGGTTGCCGAATACCTGGCCCCATTCACTTCGGTTAGGTGACCCCCGGCCGGCGGTAGGGGACGCAGGGACGGGCTCCGGCGCTTGTGATTAGGGGGCGCCTCGGCGACGGACAAGCCACGCGGCTCCTGATCGGTTCAACGCAGGCATCTCCCCGCCGGCGTGCCGCCTGGGACCAAGCGGCACGGACTGCTGGGCACGTGGCGACCAGTCACCCCGCCCGTGCTCCATCATGCTTTACTCGCAGCTGCCCAAGCCGAGGAACACCCTCAATCGTTGCGAAGAGCCCCCTGCACCGTGAGCGGGGCGAAATCGGGCACACCTTGAAAGTAGCTCTCGTCAATAAGCGTCGAAGACGCCCGATAAGAGCCGAGGACGACGACGCTCATCGCTCCTGGATCGATACGATCGAAGAACGGTGACAATTGCGCGCCGCCTTCAAGTCGCAAGGTGATAGCAGCGCGAATGAACTGCGAGATGGTTTCACCCAACGCCGACGCAGCAGCTTCCAAACGGTTGAGTTCTTCAGTTGGGAGCCTGAATGAGACAACCTCGGAGCCAGACGGCTTGACCCGTAGCTCGGCTGGCGTCTCGTCCCAGCTCTTGTCCGGATTCCGCCGCGTTGACTCCGCCGCAACCGCCAGCGCGTCCTCGCGCTTGACCTTGTCGTTCGTCATGCGTCTGTCCTCATCGGTGTCGGTGGTACCAAGCCTTGTCCTCATCATCGCTGTTCCAACCGTTGAACGCACGCCACCGGCCTGGACACCAAGCCACTTCGACGATGCAGACTGTCCACATCGTTCCCCCCCGATCGGGTCCGATCATCAGGTGGGTCGCTGATCTGCCCTGTTTGTTCCGCCGGAAGCGAGGATCCTCCCAGGCCACCTCGAGTACCAGGCGACGGGTGATCCCTCGCCGCCCGAGGTAGTCGAGGTTGGACTCATCCCAGTCCCATTCCTCAATCGCGCTTGTCATCGGTTGTATGACGAGTGTATACTGATGTCATCGCCCTGTCTACACCTTACTGAGGAGCCATCTTGCCTGAGGTCGAAGCGTTACTGCTCGCCAACCACGCCGAAGCCCATGACGGTCTGCTGTACTTGATGGGGGCGGGTTGGAATAACGTCCGCCAACGAGTGATCCCCGGACAACCTCCACCGCCATTTCACTTCGGGCTGGGGTTGTCGGTTCTCGTCGGCTGGACCGAGACCAACCGGCGCCACCACATCGCCGTAACACTGGAACCGGAGGACGGCGGCGCGCCGCTGATGAACCTTGAGGCCGACGTCGAGGTTGGTCGGCCTCCTGGGGCAGTCGAAGGCGCTGATCAGCGATCGGTGCTAGCACTGGCGGGTGAGGTGATGTTCCCGCGTGCCGGCGGCTATCGGGTCGTTAGCCGAATCGGCGACCATACCCGTTCGGTGAGCTTCCGGGTCCATTACGATGCGCCACCAATGATGCTTCAACAGCCCGCCTGACCGATTGGTCCCCCGGCGTGTGGTTCAAGATCGGTCCTCCCCGGCTCCACAGCCTGGTGCGATGCCCATACCACTGTGCGCATAGGCTCCTAGCCACTGCTGCGCACCCGATCAGGCCATCGTGCCGCCCGATCAGGAACGGTTAATACGTGTCTCGCGTCGACGTCGGCCGCCCATTCGGTATCGATCGCTGGACCGCTGCCTCCATGGTGACGGAGCCGGCGATCAGGGATGGGCTGCCGTCGCAGCTCGGGCCGTCCTTATGGGGCGGGTGTCACAATCGGTCGGCGAGCCCTGCTGCGTAGTCGTCGGCCAGGTGACCCGTCGTGCGGCGATGTACGGAGCGCTTCCCGGCTACTGGTCGACCCGATCCCGTAGGAGCGCAGAGCCGGCAACCACTGCAAAGACCAGTGCCGCCACCGCGAGGTGGGCGATCACTGGTTCGCTGGTTCCGCTGCAGCGGACGGCGAGAGTGATGGCCGAGGCAACGAACTCGACGAGCATGCCCGGCACGAGCAACGCCCCGCTCCACAGGGTCTTTCGTTCGGCGTCGGCCCGTGTGTCCCCTGCCCGCTCCTGGAGGCGGGCAAGGATCGCCAGCCAGCCGACGATGCCGAGAAGTCCGAGCCCCAGCGCCACGATCCGCAGGTCCGGGACGGCGTCCTCGTCGCTGCACCGGATGGGGATTGCCAGAGTGAGCGGCAGGACCGGCACGGCAACGGACACCATGGCCACGGCCGCTGACCACCACGCCCGGCGTCGCAGAAGGCGATGCACAGCAATGGCGCCGACGATGGCGAAGGTGACCGGCCAGAAGAACCACACCGGGTCGGTAGCGGAGTCGATCACAGGTATCCCGCAACAAGGTACGGCGCCGGCAGGGCACTGGCGGGCGGTTCGTTACGAGCCACGCCCCGGAAGGTGGGCAGGACGTCAAGAGCCCACCCGCCAGATGCCCCGGACGTTACGGGTCGAGACCCTGCGCGTCCTGATCAAAGACAACCATCAGGCACATCCCGCTCGGCCGCCGCGACGGTACGGTGGCCGCCGTGGGCGACGGCGACACGGTCCTGTCCGAAACGAGTCCTGTTGTTAGGGAGGATGCCCCACCGCAGTGTGTGCTGCTTGCTGGCCCATCGTCCGCGGGTAAGTCGAGCCTTGCTCGGGCCGTCCAACGGGTCGCCTCGCGACCCTGGTTCTTCTTCGAGGGCGACCGGCTCAGCGGGGGCTTTCCACAGGGCCGCCCGGAGTTTGTGACTCTCGATTGGGATCGTCGAGTGCGAGAGGGCTGCGCCCGCGCCGCACGAGGCCTCGTCGAAGCGGGTCTCGACGTCATCGTGGAGCTCGGGCTATGGGATCCGTGGGGACGGGCGGCAGCGGCCCGTGTTCTGGCCGGGCTGCCTGTCTACATCGTGCGGGTCCGGTGCGACCTCGCCACGCTCGAGGACCGGGAGCGGAGGAGAGGGGATCGACTCCTGGGTACAGCCATTCGCCAGTCGGCAGAGCTGCAGGGGGTGCCTTTCGACTACGACGTCGTGACAGACCACACCCCCGACGTTCTCGCCAAGGATCTGCTGGCGTGGCTCGCCACTGGCCCGATGCCCGTCGCCCTTGCCAGGTTGGCCGACTCCTCGTAGTCGGCGATGTCCCGCTGCCCTGTCAGGCTATCCTGACAGAATGGACCCGGCGCAGAACAGTGAGCGCGCAGCGACTCCGAAGAAGTGGCTTCGTCTGATCGAGGACTCTCAAGCTGATCCGATCGACGTGCTGAAGACAGTAGGGACGTATCAGCGGTACTTGGGGGCCATCGAGGAGCGAGCGGTCCAAGCTGCGAGAGCCGCAGGGGGACTTGGGAGGAGATCGCTGGAGCTATCGGCGTGTCCCGCCAGACCGCGTGGGAGAAGTTCAGCAGCAAGGGCCGGGACTTTCGTCCGGCGCGGTTCTCGTGGCCGCCATCAGGCATCGCGCACATTCAGCTCCGCTGCGCTGGCTGCGGCGAACGGAAGGTCTTCCGATTGGAACGGAGCAGCGACGGTATCCGCCTCCAAGATGAGGTGACGGCTGCGGAGTTCCCACTCCCGGGCCAGGTGGACTGGACCTGTGCATCCTGTGGAAGCAACCACCGAAGCGAAGTCGCGGCTCCGCCCGAACCAGAGACGGCATAGCCGAACGACGAGCGGATCTAACGGCGGGACTGCGGCATGTCGCCTGGTGCTCAGCGATGTGACGGATTCGTCCAGGATCAGCCCGGAACGAGGGGGCGCCCCACTGAGCGGCCTCGCCGTGTCGGCTCGTATGCTTGGCCCTCGGCGAACGAAGGCGAGACCTTTTGAGCGACTGGCACACGCCCGTTCCGTTGCGCAGCCGGCTATGGGACACGGTGGGCATCTTTCGTTCGGGGGTGCGCCTGGCGTGGCGGGCCAGCCCGGCGGCCACGGCCGCCATCGTCGGGGTGCTGGCGCTCGAGGCGGCGCTGAGGCCCTTCCAGCTCCACCTGTCGCGCCTGGTGGTCGATCATGCCGTCTCGAACGAGCCGCTGCTTGGAGCGGCCGTCCTCGCCGCGATGGCCCTCGCCGCCAGCCAGCTGCTCAGCCCCCTCTCCTCTCTCGCCCAGTCGTTGGCTGGCGACCGCCTGACGGCCCATGTCGGAGAAAAGCTGATCATCGCGGCCAACCGCTGGACGGGGCTGGCGCGCTTCGAGGACCCGGCCTTCCAAGATGACCTGCACCGGGCCCGCAACCGGGCGGCCACCGGCAGCATCGACCTCGTCGTGTACGGCTCCCGGGCGGTGCTCCATCTGTTCGAGGCCGCCGGCCTGGCCCTGGTGATGCTCGGCCTGCACCCGCTGGCGCCGCTCGTGATCGTGGCGGCAACCCTTCCCAGCATGGCCATGTCCTATGAGTTCAACAACCGGGTCGGCAGCCACCTCTATGTTCAGACTCCGGAGGCTCGGCGGCTCGAGTACAGCCGGAACGTCCTCCTCACGCCGGAGGCGGCGAAGGATGTCCGCCTCTTCGGGCTCGGGCCGTTCTTCCGTCGTCGCTATGACCGCGCCTTCGAGGCCACGACCGGTGAAGCCCAGCGGCTGCGGCAAGGGCTCGCTCCCCGGGTGGTCGCCGCGAGCCTGTTGAGCATGGCGGTCACCGTCGCCGTCTTCCTGTACATCGTCCGCCGGGTGGCGGCGGGCCAGGGCAGTCCCGGCGACGTGGTGCTCTACGGGGGCGCGGCCGCCATCCTGCAGAGCCGGCTGGGGAGCCTGGGCTTCGAGGTGGGCTTTCTGCCCAACGTGCTGCCGTTCGTCCCCGCGCTGACGCGGGTGATGGATGCCCGGGCCCGACCTGGCCGTGGCGGAGGACCCGGTGCCCGTTCCCCGCCCCCTCGGGGGCGCAATCATGTTCGAGGAAGTTTCCTTCACCTATCCCGGACGTAACGCCCCCGCCCTCGACGGGGTCACCTTGCGCATCGGGGCTGGCGAATGCGTTGCCCTCGTGGGCCACAACGGAGCGGGCAAGACCACCCTTATCAAGCTCCTCCTACGGCTCTACGACCCCACGGCGGGCCGCATCGTCCTCGACGGGACGGACCTGCGCCTCTTCGACCCATCCGAGCTGCGCAGGCGCGTGAGCGTCATCTTCCAGGACTTCGTGCGCTACGAGCTGACGGCGGGCGAGAACATCGGCCTCGGGGACCTGGAGGCGTTGGGGGACGAGAACCGCCTCCTTCAGGCCGCGGCTCGGGCCGGGGCGGCCTCGCTGGTGGCAGCGCTGCCCGAGGGTCTCGACACGGCCCTGGGCCGGCAGTTCGGGGGACGCGAGCTGTCCGAAGGGGAGTGGCAGAAGCTGGCCCTCGCCCGGTCGCTGGTTCGCGACGCCGACCTCCTGGTTCTCGACGAGCCCACGGCCGCCCTCGACGTCGAGACCGAGTACGACCTCTACTGCCGCTTTCGCGAGATCACCGCCGGCCGCACGACGGTGCTCATCAGCCACCGCCTGTCGACGGTGCGCATGGCCGATCGGATCGTGTTCCTCTCCGGCGGCCGGGTGCAGGAGGAGGGTACCCACGACGAGCTCCTGGCGGCGGAGGGAAGCTATGCCCGGCTTTTCCAGCTCCAGGCCTCACAGCACCTGGGCACGGCCGGGTGAGCGGTCGACTCGGACGGGCCCGGGCGGACCTGCGGCTGCTGGCCCGGGCCGCCGCCATCACCGTGACCGCCACACCGGGTGCGGCGGTCGGCTCTCTCGTCCTGGCTGTCGCCCAGGCGTTGGCCTCCATCGGGGGCGTCTGGCTCACCAAGGTGATCGTCGACCGGCTCGCCGCGGGGGGCGACGCCACCGGCCCCGCCCTGCTCTACGGCGCCACGCTGCTGTTCGCCGCCACCGCCGAGCCCATCAAGCGAGTCCTGGCCGCCCTGGTCGAGGAGCGGGCCGTCGGCGAGTCGACCGACGCCTCATGGACGCCGGGGTCCGGCTGTGCGACCTCTACCGGGTGGAGCGGCCGGCGTTCGGCGACGAGCTGGAGGTGCTCGGCAAGGCCATCCAGTTCGTGCCCCGGAGCATCCTCCTGCTCGACCGCGCCGTCTCCGTTCCTGTGACGCTGGCGGGGGTCCTTGGCCTGCTGTTTCGCATCAACCCGGTGCTGCCGTTGGTCCTCGGTGCCGTGACGGTCGGCCATATCGTCGCCGAGCAGCGAATGGGATGGGTCAAACACGAGGCGATGGTTCGTCGCTCCCGCCCGGGGCGGGAGATGGACTACTGCGTGCGAATGGCAACCGATCCTGGCGGAGCAAAGGAGGTCCGCGCCTTCGGCATCGGCCCGTTCTTCCATGCCCGCTTCCGCGAGCGTGCCGTGGCGGCGGTGAAGGAGATGCGGGCCGTGCGGATGAAGGGCGCCCGCACGACGATCCTGTGGGCACTGGCCCACGGTGCGGTCGTGGCCGGCGGCTTCGTCTACGTCGCCGATCGGGCCGGGTCCGGCGCTCTCAGCCCGGGCGACGTGGCCCTGTTCCTCAACGTGGTGGTCCAGGCGACGACCGTGTCGTGGGGGATGTCGGTCATCTTCGTCTACGGCCACGAGACCCTTCTGAATTTGCGCAGGGTGCTGCCTTTCCTGGACGACGCCCAGCCGGCGATCGCCCTGCCTTCCGCCGGAGCCGGCCTGGAGTCGCCAGCCGTCCTGGAGCAGGGCATCGCCCTCGTGGACCTGCGGTTCACATATCCCGAGGGCGACGAGCCGGTGCTGGATGGCCTCTCGGCGCTGCTGCCGCCCGGCAAGGTCACCGCCATCGTGGGTGCCAACGGAGCGGGCAAGAGCACGCTGGTCAAGCTCCTGACCCGGATGTACGACCCCCAGTCAGGCGAGATAGCGGTCGACGGCACGCCGCTCGCCGCACTGGACCTGGAGGAGTGGCGGCTCCGAATCGCCGCTGTGCACCAAGACTTCTCGCGACTCGCCCTGACCGTGCGGGAGAACGTGGCCGTCGGCGGGACCGGCGACCGGCTTGGCGACGACCGTGTGGAGGAGGCCATCCGCTGGGCGGGGGTCGACGAGGTCGCAGAGCGCCTATCGGCGGGCCTCGACGCCCTGCTCACCCGCCGCTTCTCGGGTGGCGCCGATCTCTCGGGCGGCGAGTGGCAGAAGGTCGCGCTGGCCCGCGGCGCGGTCCGGGACGCCGTCCTGGTGATCCTCGACGAACCGACGGCCGGGCTTGACCCTGAAGCTGAGTACCGCCTCTTCAAGCGCTTCCAGGAGCTCGTCGCGGGCCGCACGGCTCTCCTGATCAGCCACCGGTTCTCCACGGTGCGCATGGCCGATCACATCGTGGTCATCGACGACGGGCGGGTGATCGAGTCCGGCAGCCACGAAAGGCTCCTCGCCTTGGGGGGCCGATACGCCGATCTCTATGAGATGCAGGCCAGCCGCTACCGATAGCGAGAGGGTGCCACAGCCGTTCCGCTCATGCCTCGCCACACGGCCGGCGTTCAGGGATGGACTCAACGGGCTACTCCGGCCGTCGATTAGGGGACGCAGTCCTCATCGCCGAGGTCGTCGGGGAGGCGAACGTCCCCAAGGATCTCGGGACTCGACTCGGTGCTCGCCCCACCAGGCTGCTCGGCCATGTCAGTCCGGAACATGAAGGCCGCGACGACCGCCGACCGAGCACGGAAGCAGGTATTGAGACGGACAACTCCACCGCACTCACCGGGTCCCTCTGGGGCGGAAGCGCCCAATTCGTCGCCAGAACGACGTTGAGCCTGGCCAGATACGGGATGTAGGGTTGGCACGATGAGACTCGTTGCCGCTTCCGGGACGCTCCTTCTCATGTAGCGGGCACGCACGCCGTGCCCGCCCTTCGCCTCCTGCGCCTCGTGCGGGGGGCGTTTTCTTTTCCAGCCGACAAAGGAGAGAGCGCATGACCGAGGATGAGGAAGATCGTAGGAGCGGGACAGTCGCCAGGCCCCGATCGGTGAAGGCGACGCGTTCGGAGGGCCCACTCCGGTCCTGCCGTACGATCCCCACGACCTAGAGGCACGGTGGCGGGCCCGCTGGGCCGAGGCCAGCATCGGCACCGTCGACCTCGACGCCGCGCCGAGCGAGCAGGTCTTCTACAACCTGGCTGAGTTCCCGTACCCCTCGGCCAAGGGCCTACACGTCGGCCATGTCTTCAGGTACTCCGGTCTGGACGCATTCGGCCGCTACCAACGCATGCGGGGCAGGGCCGTGTTCCAACCCATGGGCTTCGACGCCTTCGGGATCAACGCCGAGAACTTCGCCATCACCGTCGGCGAGCATCCCCGGTCCCTCACCGCCCGCACCAAGGCGAACTTCCGACGTCAGCTCACCGACATCGGCGGAGCCTGGGACTGGTCCCGGGCCATCGACACGAGTGAGCCGGCCTACTACCGCTGGACCCAGTGGCTGCTGGTCCAGCTCTTCGGGGCCGGGCTCATGTACCAGGCCGACGCCCCCGTCCTGTGGTGTCCGTCGTGTCTTACCGTGCTGGCCCGAGAGCAGACCGAAGACGCCGGCACCCGCTGCGAGCGGTGCGGGAGCCAGGTGGCCGAGCGGGAGATGCGCCAGTGGTTCCTGCGCATGACCGCCTACGCAGACCGCCTGGTCGCCGGTCTGGAGGCCCTGGACTGGCCCGAGCGGGCCAAGCGGCTCCAGCGGGCCTGGATCGGCCGGAGTGAGGGCAGCGAGATCGACTTCGGCGACCTCACCGTGTTCACCACCAGGCCCGACACTCTTCCCGCAGCCACGTTCCTGGCCGTCAGCGCCGGCCACCCCGCCGCGGGCACCAGCCGGGCCCATCCCGTCTCCGGGGTGCCACTGCCCGTCGTCGAGGCCGACTTCGTCATCGACGAGTACGGGACCGGCGCGGTCATGGGCGTCCCCGCCCACGACCCCCGCGACGCCCGACTGGCCGCCGAGCGCGGCATTCCGTTCTCGGACGCTGCGCTTCTGGGACCGGAGGCGGCCCGGGCGGCCGGCCGTCCAGCGGTGCGCTACCGGTTGCGGGACTGGCTCATCTCCCGCCAGCGGTACTGGGGCCCGCCCATCCCCATCGTCCACTGCCCGAGATGCGGGCCCGTCGCCGTCGCCGAGGAGGACCTGCCTGTGCTTCTGCCCGACGTTGCCGATTTCCGCCCGACCGGGACGGGGGTCTCGCCTCTGGCCACGGCAGGCGACTGGGTCGACACCACTTGCCCGCAGTGCGACGGGGAGGCCATGCGCGAGACCGACGTGTCCGACACTTTCGTGGACTCGTCCTGGTACTTCCTGCGCTACCCGTGCACGGAGTTCGACGACCGGCCCTTCGACGCCGCCCGGCTGGAGAAGGTTCTGCCGGTCGACTTCTACGCCGGCGGGCCCGAGCACGTGCAGCGCCACCATCTCTACGCCCGGTTCGTGACCATGGCCCTGCACGACCTCGGCTTCTTGGGCTTCGAGGAGCCCTTCCCCCGCATCCGCCTTGGAGGCATCATCGTCCACCAGGGCGCCAAGATGTCCAAGTCACGAGGCAACGTGGTCACGCCCGACGACTACATCGCCGTCCACGGCGCCGACGTCTTGCGCTGCGCGCTGCTCTTCAGCGCCCCCTGGCAAGAGGGCGGGGAGTTCCAGCTCGACGCGGTGGCGGGAATTTCGCGTTTCTTCACCCGACTGTGGCGTATCGTCGCCCGCCCACCCACTGCAGACCCGGCCGCGGCGACCGTCGCTCGGGTCGTGCGTGACGTCACCACCGCCGTCGAGCGGATGCGGTTCAACGTCGCCTTGGCGCGGCTGATGGAGTTTGCCCCGCTGGCCGGCTCCCGCTCGGCTCAGGCCGTGCTGGTCCGGCTGCTGGCGCCCCTGGCACCACACCTGGCCGAGGAGCTGTGGGCACAGCTGGGCGGAGACTTCTCGGTGCACCAACAGGCGTGGCCGGAGTACGAGGAGATCGTGCTTGTGGAGGACGAGGTCGACTTCGTGGTACAGGTGGACGGCACGAGACGCGGGCTTGTGCGGCTGCGTGCCGATGCCAGCGAGGACGAGGTCCTCCTGGCGGCGCAAACCCTCGACACGGTCAGGTCGGCGACCGGGGCTCACGCGCCGTCCCGCGTCGTTTTCGTGCCGAGGCGGCTCATCAACCTCGTGACTACCGGAACTCCCGACCGATCAACAGGTGGCTAGGTCTGATCCCGGTGGTGCTGTACCGCCGGCGGTAGGGGCGCCCTCGACTCGCCGCAGCGAGACGTCGTCCGGGGATACCTCACCGCTTTCCGCCAGGTCTCGGCGGCCAAGGGCTGCCTCCCGAGGAGTGCTAGAGAAGACGACATGGCGGAGCCCTCCGGACAGTGCTCGTCCTTCTCGCAACAGACCCGTCTGCGTGGGAGGAGATCGCCGACGTCCGCACCCATAGTTGGTCGAACCGGCTCTACACCGCTGAGTTTTTCGGGGCCGAGGTTGTTCTCTCGACCGGCGAGTCGTCGAAGCCCTGGGCCAGCTCGATGCGGCTCGGGTCCTGCACCTCATGTGCTCGACGGGTGAGGACAGCCTCTCGCTCGCAGTCCTGGGGGCTCAGGTGCTCGCCGTCGACATCAGCGAACGACAGCCGACCTGGCGAGGTCCAAGGCGGAGGCCGCCGGGGTCCGGGTCGACTTCGCGGCCGCCGATGTCGGCGCTCTCCGACGGACATCGCCACGGGTGGGTTCGACGTCGTGTACACCGGAGGAGGCGTCCTCGTCTGGGTGCCTGACATCTCGAGGTGGGCCGCAGTCGTCGCCGGCGCTCTCCGCCTGGGCGGCCGCTTCGTCCTGTGGGAATACCACCCGGTCGCTTCAGCTTTCGCGGCCGACGCCGTCGAAGTTCGCCTTGCCCGCGACTACCTCGGCGGGCCGGGACCTACAGAAACACGGGGCTGGACGCACTTCGCCGCTGGCCGGGATGCCCAGACACCGAAGTACGAGTTTCATTGGACCCTCGGCGAGATTGTGACGGCACTCGCCGACGCCGGCTTGTGCGTCACGGCTCTCGGCGAATACCCCTCGGAGGCGGATTGGCAATTCGGCGAAGCGATCGAAGCCGCCCGACGTCTTCCCGGTCAACTGTCTTGTCGCGCAACGCCGCTGACCGGCTACCTCCGGCGGCGGATGCTCGGCGCGTCAGCAGCCCGCTTTACCGCGAGCGATCCGTGGTCCACCACCCTCAGCCGCCGAAGTCGTCGTGCAGACACACGATGACCAGCGCGGACTGAACAACGCTGCCGACTCGCTCGACTACGGCTCCCGTACTCGCCGCTGCACCATGGGGATGAAGTGATCCAGGGGGAGGGAATCGTACGTCGGGTCGAATGATCTCACGTCCCACTCGTCCACGAACCGGCACGCAATTCCGAACCAGGGCTCTTCGGCGAACTTGTCCCTCGGATCCGGCTCACCGGCCGGGATCTGTTCCCAGTGCCGAGCGGTGAAGATGGAGTGGTGGCGGACGACCTGAACGACATCGGACCGAACATGCGGCTCGAGCAGCGCGGCGGCGACTGCTCCGTGGCCTGCGTCGCCGAATGCCTTGCCGATGTCGTGCAGCAGCCCGGCGAGCACGACGTCCTCGTCGGCGCCGGCGCGCTCCGCTCGGGTGGCCAGCTGGAGCGCGTGGTCGAGCTCACTAATGGCCCCGCCGTCACCCAGGTCCTCAAGGCTGGCAAGAAGTGTCAGCACTCGTTCGGCCCTCCGTCCGGGGCGACAGAGCCGGTCCATCCCCGCATGCTCGCACAGAGAGGTGGACATCCGGATGTTATTTTGCCGGGCGCAATGGAGACGCTCCGTTCTCGGCGCCCGGCGACATGGCCGTCAGAGACCATCGCTCGCTGATACCTGCCGACATGGCGCCTGCCACGCGGTAGATGACGCCCGTGATCCCGCCCGTGCGGTCCTCGATCCAAGAATGCGCGCTCCCTAGAGTGCCGGCCGTGGACGCATCGGAGCTTTCGCGAGCGGTGGTCGCGTCCAGGGCGGTGGCCGCCGCATGCGGTCTGCGCGCCGAAGATGCGGTCGTGCTGAGCAACTCGAACCGCCTCGCAGTCCACCTTCGGCCGTGTGACTTGCTCGCTCGCGTCGCGCCTCGCACCCGGCAGAACGGCGCCAAGTTCGAGGTCGACGTCTCTCGGCGCCTAGCCGAGACCGGCGCTCCGCTGGCAACACTCGATCCTCGGGTCGAGGCGCGCGTCTATGAGCAGGACGACTTCGCCGTCACCCTGTGGACCTACTACGAAACCGTGCCGCCGAACGACATCGCGCCTGACGAGTACGCGAGCGCGCTCGAGCGCTTGCACGCCGGCATGCGCCAGGTGGATCTGACCGGCGACTGGCTGCCGCACTTCATGGATCGGGTCGACGAGGCGCAGCGTCTGGTCGATGACCCCACCAACAACCCTGAGATTGTCGGTGCCGATCGCGAGCTGGTGGGCACGACGTTGAGAACCATGAGCCGCGCGATCGTCGACCGAGGTGGGTCCGAGCAACTGCTGCACGGCGAGCCGCACCCGGGCAACGTGCTCAGGACGAGGGGCGGGCTGCTGTTCGTCGACCTCGAGACGTGCTGTCAAGGGCCCATCGAGTTCGACATCGCCCATGCATCCATTCCCGCGAGCGCGCCGCCGATCGAGGTCAGCGCGCTCTACGCCGGTGCCGATGAATCGCTCGTCCGCGAGTGCTGGATCCTCATGCTGGCGATGATCACTGCGTGGCGCTGCGAGCCGGGAGACGACCTCCCGAACGGCCACGCTATGGCGATGGACTGGATCCGTCAGCTGCGAGCGGCCGTCGGGCCGTGAGCGGTGCTCGTTGAAATCCGCACGAGAGCCGACCCAGCTGCCGATCCACGGCGACCACGACTTGAGTGCGCTTACTCTCGGGCACCGCGACGTGAGGCGCCTCCCTGTCGAGTTTGAGCCGCCACGGCGGACTCCTCCATGCCAGCTGAGCTACTCAGCCAATTCGCCCCTGTGCAGCGCGAGCAATCGACGGCACGAGTGCGCCTTGTCCCGAGGTACCGGTTGGCAGCCGGACGCGCCTTCGCGACCCCGGCGTTGAGAGGCGTTGGGCGCCGTGGGCGAGGCGTCGTTAGGGGCGACCGCTCAGTCAGTGGGGGCGACTCCAATGAACAGACCGCGACCGATCAGGCCGACCGGATCGTGCTCGACAGCAAGGCCGGTCGACCGCATTGCCGCGCCGTACTCCTCGACCGTCCATAGGCCCATGACATGCGGTTCCATGAAGGTGTCGATGCCCTCGGGGCGGGCGACTGCGTAGTGAAACTGGAATCGGCTGATGTTGCCGACACGACTGGACCGGCTCACTCGGGCCACAGCGATGTCGGCCCCGCTGGCCGCATCGGCAGTGACGTGCCCCTCGAACCACTGATCTGGATGGAACCACGGTTCGACGACGAGAACCCCTTCCGGAGCGAGATGTCGGGCCATCGCCGCCATCGCGAGATCGAGGTCCTCACGTCGCAGCATGTAGCCGACGGCAGAGAAGAGGCAGGTGACCGCGTCGAACCGACGGCCTAGGTCGAAGGTCCGCATGTCGCCGGCGTGAAGCTCCACACCGGGGAGACGGCGCCGAGCCACCTCGAGCATGGACGGGTCCAGTTCGACGCCGGTGACGGAGAAGTCGTTCCTGAGATGCAGGAGGTGGCCGCCAGTCCCGCACGCGACATCGAGAAGCGATGTGGCGTCTGCTTTACGCGCTCGCATCCTCCCGGAGACCTGGACCGCCTCGGCGGCGTAGTCCTTGCCTCGGGCGCGGTGCATCAGGTCGTAGACATCCGCGCTGAGTTCGTACATCAACTCAGGATGACGCACGTGGGGCTGTGAACGCCGGGATTTTGACCAAGTCCTGCTGTGGTGAGGATTACGTGAACCCCCCGACGTGTGCTGGCTGACACTCCGCTCCCAGCGCCGGCGATCATGGGCACCGCCACCAGCCGGAGCAGCTTGTCGCTATGGGATGGCAGGGCCGGGGTGCTGGGGCTGCCGCTCTTCAGTGGAGCTCCAGCGCTGCCGGTAGTCTCGCGTCGCATCGACGGGGTAGGGCCATCGCCATGGAAGGTTCCGGGATTCCCGCATCGGTGGTCCTGTCACCCGGCGACGTGAGTTTCGTCTTGTCCTCTTGCGCTGCACAACGGACATCCACGATCTGCCGAGTGACCGTCCTCCGTCCGCCCTGCCTGGCCGCCGCAGCTTCACTGCCAGACTGGCGCGCGTGGTCCACGAGGTTGCAGTGCGCGGGTTCGGCCGTGAGGCGGAGGCTTATGAACGCTCCCGGCCGTCTTACCCGCCGGAAGCAGTGGCGTGGCTCGTCCACCACCTCGGAATTCGCCCCGGGGCGGTCGTGGCGGACCTCGCCGCAGGCACTGGCAAGTTCACCCGGCTCCTGATGCCGGCGGGAGCGACCGTCATTGCCATCGAGCCAGTCCAAGGGATGAACCAGCTGCTCCACAAACTGCTTCCGAGCGTTCCGGTCGTCGCCGGAACCGCCGAGGCCATGCCCCTCAAGTCGTCGTCCCTCGACGCCGTCTGTGCGGCACAGGCTTTCCACTGGTTCGACGCCGAGAAGGCCTTCGGTGAGCTCGCCAGGGTCCTGCGACCCGGCGGAGGGGTCGGGTTCGTCTGGAACGCCCGTGACCGTGCGGTCGACTGGGTGCAGCGGATATGGGCCATCATGGACGACGTCGAGCGGGAGGCGCCCTGGCGCGACCACGACAACTGGCGTGATTCGGCTTTCGGCGAACGGCGGGAGTTCGGCCCGCTCCACAGCGAGACGTTCCGTCATGAGCATCCGAGCACGCCGGCCGGGATCGTCGACCGGATCCGAGGCGTCAGCCACGTCGCCGCTCTGTCGGCACCCGAGCAGGAGGAAGTCCTGGAGAACGTCAGGCGACTCCTCGACACCCATCCCGACACCCGCGGTCGCGCCGAGCTCCGGGTCCCCTACCGGGTCGACTGCTACTGGTGCCGACGTCGCTGAAATGCGAGAAGGCCTATGGCCGTCAGCGCGAGGATCGAGGATGACCACACGGGAAGGACTCGCCCTCGCCGCCGAGCTGTTTGGCGACGGGATGGTCAGCAGCTTCGAACGTCTGGAGGCCGCTCGCCGGAATCTGCCCCACCCGCGGGCGTCTCAGAGCCTGGTGGAGGAGGTGGCGGTGCTGGGCGTCGGGCCCGGAGACCTGGTCGCAGACGTCGGCGCGTGGGGTGGCCTCTGGTCGGAGAGGTTGGCGGCCAAGTACGGGTGCAGGTGCATCGCCCTGGACCTGTCACGGAAGGGCCTCTCCGAATCGGTGGCTCGTGGCGTCCCGGCGGTCGTTGCCGACGCCGAGACCCTGCCCCTGCCCGCCGGATCGGTCGATCTCGTCTGGTGCCGGGACACCATGTCGACGCTCGAATCGCCCCAGGCGGTGCTCACGGAGTTCGTTCGTATCCTGCGGCCGGGGGGCGGAGTGATGCTCTACACCGCCGTGACCACGCCGGGGCTGGAACCGTCCGAGCGAGCATGGTTTCTCAAGGCGCTCGAAGCACCTCCCTGGTGGAACCTCGGCCGTTCCCCGATCGATGACGCCATCAAGGAGACAGGCCTTGAGGTGGTGGCCTTTGAGACGAGGTCACCCGAGTACTCCGAGGCGCTGATGGCCGTCGACCCCAGCGAGATCACCGACCAGCTGTGCCGCGTGGCCCAGATGCGCCGCGCCCGGTCCGAGCTGGAGCAAGCACTCGGGGCCAGCTGGTACCAACGCTGGCTCGCGTGGTCGCATTGGCAGCTCTACCTCATCCTCGGGAAGATCGATACAGCAGTGTGGATGCTGCGGAAGCCTCCCGCAGCTCCTGAACGGGGGGCGCCAGGGCGACGGACCTCGGAATCGCCGTGACTCTGCCACGCACTGCCGGCGTTCAGGGCGACCCTGGTGGACCCGCGCAGCTCGTGGATAGGGGGCACGTTCGACGCAGGACGTTCACGCGGATACCGGTTGGATGCCAGCTCTCGTGCTCGCAACGCTCCACAGGCAGGAAGGGCACGCATATCTCATGGCCCACCCGCTCCGGGCCGCGGCTCCGGCGATCGTCCTGGCGTTCCGCCGCGCACTTTCGGTGAAGGGCCCATCCACGATCGCAGTGGTCTGACGTCAATGGTCAACGTGGCGCCGGCCTGCGCCGAATGAGGGCCAGCCCCCATGGCGGCGCCCGCCGTCTCGGTCGACCATCAGAGGTGTGATCACCCACGACCTCCCGCCGGCCCGCCACGACCTCGCCCTGCAGCCCGCCACGCTGGCCACGGCGCTCGTCCTCGCCAGCCTGTTCCCGGCGTGGGCCGTGCTGCGTGGCCTGTACCTGTCGTTCCACATCGAGCCCACTGCAGTCGCGCTGTACGCCGAGCGGGTCGGCCACGCCCTCATGGGCCCCGCAGCGATCGGCACACTGGTCCTGGTGGCTGTGGCGGTCGGTATCCGCTGGACGGCTCCGCTCCCCAGTAGCGTCCTCACCGCAGGCGTCGCGGTCACCGTCTCGACCGTGCTCGGCGGCGTGGGGCTGGCCTGGGTCGTCGCCGACCGTTCGATGCACCCCTATGGCCCGGAGCTCCGCGCCGTCGCCGCCTACGAGCCTCCGCCTGGCGCCACCCGCCGGTTCGATTCCCGAGAGGCATCAGACCATCCTGCGGTCACCAGGTACTGGCAGGCGTCCGGCACCGAGGCCGACGTCTGCCGCGCCGCGGTCGAGCGCTTCAACGCCTGGACCGACCCCGGGAGCTCACAGCCAGCGACGAGCGGCTGCTACTACAAAGCCGAGCGGAGCCGGCACCACGTCGAGCTGATCGTCCAGGATTACGGCATGGCGCCCGGAACGGCCTCGATCAGCGTGAAGGTCCGAAGGACCTGAATCCCTCATTCGCCGGCACGGATAGTCGTCCGCTGCGCAGGCATCCTTCCCACGAAGTCATCGCCGCCGTCACAGAGAGGAGCCTTGTGGACCAGGCCCAGGCAAACGCCGTGAAATGGCTGATCGTGGCCTCGACAGCGGCCGTTGTCGGCGCCGGTGACATCTACGGGGTCCTGTTCAAGACCAACGAGCGAGGCGAGGCGAACGCCGTCTTCTTCGGATTCTTGGTCGCGCTGCTCCTGCCAACTGTCCTCTTCGCGCTCGGCCTCCGACAGGCGCGGTCCATCTACCTGTACGGCTCGCTGCTCTTTGGGCTGACCGCAGCGGCGTGGCTCCCCGTTCTCGTCAGTGGGGGCGCCCTGGCTTTCTACGTCCCGTTCGCGTGGCTGGTGACGCTGGTCACGTCGATGATCGGAGCGTCGCGGGATCGGCGGAAGACGCTGTCTTCCTGACTTCCCGCTGGCCACGCGGGTCTGCATGCCATCCAGGCCAGGGCCCGACTCGGCTTGACGTTCGGACATCGCCAGCCGCTCGCCCGGGACCCGCTGCTGGCCACGGTGGAAGCAGATTGCGGTCCTCACCGTCGCTGTTGTCGGGGGCCCAACGAGACTCGCGTTTGATGCTCACCGAAATTCGCGTTCGTAACTGAGGTCGTGCTCCTCCTGGCCGGTATCCACCGGTCGGGGTCAGCGGCCCTTCCAGCCTGCTAGTGCCACCAAGCACCGACGGGCTGGAAGGAGCCATGCCGATGATGACCCAGGAGGAGTACATGAACGTGACGGCATTGAAGGCGGCGGGCTGGACCGTCGCCCAAATCGCGAGGCACCTCGGCTATCACCCGGCGACGATCTCGGGCTAGCTCAAGGCGGGAGGACCCCCGGCGAAGCGGACCGTGGCGGTGGAGGAGCTGGTGGTCGACGAGCGGTGGCGGCAACGGATCGCCGGGCTGCTGGCCCACAACGGAGAACTGCAGGCCACCTCGATCATGCGGGTGCTGCGGGCCGAGGGATTCGAGGGCTCCTATCAGAGCCTCACCCGCCACCTGCGTGACGTCCGGGGGCCGTCTCGGTCGAAGCCCCCGGAGGTGACGGTGCCCATCGAGACCGGCCCGGGTGAGGAGTTCCAGTTCGACTGGTCGGACTGCAACCACTGGGCCGGGCTTTGGGGCTGGGACTACGAGCTGTTCTGCTTCGGGTCGGTGCTGTGCTGGAGCCGGATCAAGCACTGGTGGTTCGCCTCCTCCATCGACCAGGCCCACACCTTCGAGGGCCTGGTCCGGTTCTTCGAGGCCGTCGAGGGCGTGCCCGCCGTGGGCCGCACCGACCGCATGGGATGTCTGGGCCGGTCCCGGGGCAAGGCCTTCATCTGGCACCCGCCGGCGCTGGAGTTCGCCCGCCACCATGGATGTGCCTTCAAGGCCTGTGACGCCGGGGACGCAGCCCGGAAGGGGAAGATCGAGCGACCGTTCCGGGACCTCAAGGGCGGCTTCCTGCCCGAGATGGACCTCGACCCGCCCGCCGACATCGGCGAGCTCAACCGCCGGGTCGGGCCCTGGCTGGACACGTACGTGCACGCCGTGGCCCACCGCAGCACCGGCGTCGCCCCGGAGGTGAGGCTGCGCACCGAGTGGCCGTTGCTCGCCCCGTTGCCCCGCATGCGCTTCGACACCGCCCGACGGGAGCCCCGGGTAGTCGGCCGGGTCCCGTTGGCGGAGTGGGGCGGGGTGTTCTACTCGGCGCCCCCGGAGGCCGCCGGCCACATCGTCGAGGCCCGCCAGGCGCTCGACTCGGCCCTGCTGCAGTTGCGCCTGGGGGGCCGGCTGATCGCCGAGCACCGCATCGCCGCCCCGGGCAGCGACCCCCAGTGGCTGCCCGAGCACCGGGCCGCGGCCGAGGCCATCGCCCTGGGCCGTCACGGCCGTCACCTCCGCTCCGTCGACCCCCAGCCGCCGATGCCGCCACCGTGTGGCGAGGATCTCGATCTGGGTGACGGAGACTACGACGTCGCCGAGCCCGACCTCGGCGTCTTCGGGGCCTTCGACGCGGTGGTCGAAGGCGAGGACCGGACCTGGGGCTGCGGGTGCTTCGGGGGCCTCGGATGAGCGCGGCGTTGATCGAGCAGATCAAAGACGACCTCGGCTACCTCAAGCTGCACCGCAGTGCCGAGGTATTCGCCACCCTGGCCGAGTCGGCCCGGCGCGACGACCGCTCCCATCTGGAGTTCCTGGCCGCCCTCGTGGCCGAGGAGGCCGCCGCTACCCGCCAGCGCCGGCTGTCGGCCCGACTGCGCTTCGCCCACTTCCCGGCCCGGCGCAGCCTGGAGGAGTTCGACTTCAGCTTCCAGCCCTCCATCGACCCCAAGGTGATCGCGGATCTGGCCGGGCTGGGATTCGTGGAGGCCGGCACACCGATTTTGCTGTTGGGAAAGCCCGGCTGCGGGAAGTCGCATCTGGCCATCGCCCTGGCCATCGGCGCCGTCGAGGCCGGCTACCGGGGCTACTTCACGACTGCGACCGACATGGTGGCGGCCATGACCACCGCGTACGCGGATGGCACCTTCGCCACCAAGATCCGCACCTACACCGGGCCCTCGGTCCTGGTCATCGACGACGTCGGGATCACCCCGTTCGACCGGGCCCAGGCGAATGCGTTCTTCCAGGTGGTGAACCGCCGCTATGAGAACCGCTCGGCCACCATTGTGACCACCAACCGGGGACTGCCGGCGTGGGCCGAGCTCTTCGGCGGCGACAGCGTCGTGGCCGCCGCCGTCCTCGACCGCCTGCTCGACGGCGCGACGGTCATCAACATCAAGGGAGGCTCCTGGCGCCTACGTGAACACCAGGCCTTGACCCAGCCGCTCGCCCAGCTCAACGACCCGCCCCAGTCACCACCCAAGCGGCGTCGCTAACCTCACCCTTGGAGCACGACCTCAAGCGCGACTTTCGATGAGCAGAAAGCGCGAATTTCGGTGAGCACCGACAGTTGTTGCGCTCGCCGTGACAATGCTCATTCTCGCCGGCCTTCTCTCGGCGTTGTGATCGGTCGCTCCCCGCTGTTCATCGCCCTGCGACGGAAGCACCGCAGTCAAACTGAGTTCACGGCGGGATCAATCTGAGAAGAAGCGCCGGCAGCTCAGGCCAGTCGATGCCAGGCCGCCTGGTCGCTATCGCTCGTCGGCGGCGATGATCCAGACCGTGATCACGAAGCCGGCGTTTCGGGCTACCCGGCCGGGGCCAATCGCCGGACATTCTGGGACACCCTTGGCGCTTCCCGGCGGCCGGCATATCTAGGAATCCGTTGCGGTGATCGAACGGGTCAGCTGGCAGGCCGCGCTGGGAAGCTCGCAGGTTGCGGAAACCCGATAGCGGGTCCGCTTGGCGCCGTGTGAGGCTGCGTCGATGATCGTGCGGCCGGCGGAACCGGATGACGTCTGCGGAATGCAGCAGCTCGCGAGCCGGGCCTGGCCCTCTGGGTGGCATCCCGGCGGGCTCGGGTGGGGGCTGTCGCGGCAAGCGCTCGGCGACTCGATCGTTGTCGCCATCGACGAGGGGACATCCGGACCGATCGTCGGATTCGCGGGGCACGGCGGCGACGAGATCACCCACGTCGATCGAGACCGTGACGATGTTGCCGACGCTCTGGTGACATGGCGGCTAGCGGTCGACGCGAAGGCGCAGATGACCGTGTGGGACGGCGCGGACGCGTTGGCTCGTGCGGTGTTGCGTGCCGGACTCGAACCGGTCGGGCGGCAGCCATGGTCCGGCATGCTCCTCAATCTTGCGGTCGTGCGTGACGACCCCCGTCGTCACGTCGACGGCTACGCGATCCGTCCGGTCCGTCCAGACGAGACCGCTGCACGGATCGAAGTGCACCGCGCCGCGTGGAAGCCTTCTTCGATTCCCTACACCGACGGACGCGCGGTCGACCCCGAAGCCGAGAGTTCGTTCACGTCCGAGGCGTACGAGGCGGTGCGCGGCGCGTGGCTGTACGACCGGTCCCTCGACCTCGTAGCGGTCGCCGACGATGACAACAGCCGACGGTTCGGCGCGTGCTGCATCGCGTGGTTCGACCCTGCGACGGGCGTGTGCGAGATCGAGCCGCTCGGCGTCGCGCCGGGGCATCGCCGGCGTGGCCTCGCCGTTGCGCTGTGTCTCGAGGTGGCGCACCTCGTCGGCGGACGCGGGGGGACACACGTGTACATCAACACGCAGCCGCAGGCCGGCTACGTCGCCTCCTCCTCGGCGTACTTCGCCGCCGGGTTCGAGCTGGTGGAGAGGGCGACGACCTACGCCGCGCCAGGCCTCCCATAGGTTGACTTCCGCAGCAGGTCCGGACGACGGGTACGGGTGCGGTCAACGCGACAGAAGGGTGCGGCGCTAGTGCTAGTCAACGTTGATCCGCCCAGTGCGACGGATCAAGCGCAGGGCCCTGTTGACGTACTTCCGAACCTGATCGCTGTTAGGGGCTGCCCACCGATTTGATCCTCAATGGATTGCGGCTTCTCGCATTCGCCATCGCCGGCATTCCGGAACGCCAGTCAGCACACTGTGGGATGGTCGATGCCATCTTCTCGGAGCCCCGGCTCGCCGCCATCTACGACGCACTGGACTCTGATCGAAGCGACCTCGACGTCTACGCGTCCATCGTCGACGAGCTCGCGGCCCGATCGGTCCTCGATCTCGGGTGCGGCACCGGGACGCTCGCCTGCCTGCTTGCGAACCGGGGCAAGGAGGTCACCGCGGTCGATCCCGCCGTGGCCTCCGTCGCCGTCGCTCAGCGCAAGGCCGGTGCTGAGCGCGTGCGATGGCTGGTCGGGGGCGCCGGGGACCTTCCTGCGCTCCGGGTCGATCTGGTGACCATGACCGGCAACGTGGCCCAGGTGTTCGTCACAGACGACGAATGGATGTCGACCCTACGGGCATCGTTCGCGGCCTTGCGCCCCGGGGGCCACATCGTGTTCGAAGTCCGCGACCCGGCGCGGGAGGCGTGGCGGGAGTGGCGCCGCGAGGAATCCCATCGTCGCGTTGATGTCGCCGGCATCGGGACGGTCGAGACCTGGGTGGAGCTGACCCAGGTGCAGCTGCCCCTTGTAGCGTTTCGGTGGACTTTCGTCTTCGAGGCCGACGGATCGGTGCTCACCTCAGAGTCGACCCTTCGCTTCCGAAATGACACGCAAGTGCTCGAGTCGCTCAGCGAGGCAGGCTTCAACATTCAGGAGATTCGAGATGCCCCCGACCGCCCAGGGCAGGAACTTGTGTTCATAGCCATGCGACCCGAGGACGGCGGCCCCGGCCGCCATGGCGGAGGTCAGTGAGCCGGCGATCTGGGTCGGTCGGACCTGGCCCGATGTGGCGTGGTTCGGGGACAGCCAGTGGCGCGCCGGCTGGACGATATGGCCTGACCTCGGACCGGGCCGGACGCGACAAGCTGGCGGCTCCACCTGTTCCTCTCGGTAGCCAGGTCCGCAAGGATTCTCGGTGCGGCCGTCGCTCCCAGCTGGACGGCCAACTGACGTCAACGCGCAGTGGGTGGCGGGAATCCTGCCTCGGCGTCGATGGCAGGGATCTTCCTCTTGGACATCGGCACGAAGAGCCGTACATCGCCGACGAAGATCCAGCCGTGGCCATAGATCGGACCAATTCGAGTCTTGCGAGGAAGCACCATGCGTGGGACGTCCCTGAACGGTGCTACGCGCCGCTGGGCTGTCGGCCTGAGGTGATGCCAGAGTCCGGCGTTCGGTGGAGCGAGCCAAACTTCCTCTCCCATGAGCAACGCACCTGACGCCGCCGTTGAAGTCGTGCCCTACTCGACGTCTTGGCCCGAAGCGTTCGTTCGTGAGCGGGCAGCGCTCTTAGCCGTCGCGCGTAGCGTGACGACCTCGATCGAGCACATCGGCAGCACCGCTGTGCCGGGCTTGTCAGCGAAGCCGACGATCGACATTCTCATGGTCGTCGACTCGATCGAGGCGTTCCGGGCGCTGATCCCCGATATCGAAGCGCTTGGGTACGACTTCCGTGCCGGCAACACGTTCGTCGGCAGCGATGACCATCTCTTCCTGCGCAAGGTGGTCGACGGGAAGCGGACACATCACCTTCACGTTCTCCGGTCCGACACTCCGGAGATCGAGGACTATCGGCTCTTTCGCGACGCGCTGCGCGCCGACCCGGACCTCGCAGCGCGGTATGGGGCGCTCAAGGTCGACCTCGCCGTTCGACATGCGACGGACCGTATGCGATACGTGATTGAGAAGGCCGACTGGGTCGACGACATCCTCGCCTCCCTGCGCTGACTCACGCCTGACCTCCCGCCGCGTCTCAAGGCGGACCCTCGGTAGTGCGCTCGAGTGCTGCTGAGCCGGCGTACGGGGGCATACCGCGTGGCCCTGGGTACCGGAGATTATGGGACGGGTCTGATCCCGGCGGATCGCTAGACGCTCGTCAGTTCAAGCCGAGTAAGCAGCTCGGTCAAAGAGTTGATCGAATCCGGCCAGCGGACGTCGGTACGCCCGTTTCGGCACCAGACCGCAGGGATGCTGAGCGACGCAGCGCCTTCCATGTCTCGGTGGACAGAGTCGCCGACCATCAGCGCGTCGGATGGCTCTACCTCAAGTCGACGCAGTGTGGACTCGAAGATGCCGGCGTCGGGCTTGCCACAGCCGAGCTCGCCCGAAATCGCGACCGCATCGACGCGACTGAGAAGGCCGGTCGCCGTGAGCTTCTCGCGCTGGAGGTCGGGTGGGCCGTTCGTGACGATGCCGACCGCCCAGCCCGCACGGCGGAAGGCGTCGACGACATCGAGGGCGTCCGCCACGAGCCGATACGACTCCCGCCGCTCGGAGCGGTACCGCGTTGCGAGGTCGAGTGCGTGCTGAGTCGCTCCGAACTCCTCCAGCCCCGCCGTCCACGATTCGACACGGTAGGTGGGCACCCACTGGCGTAGTGGATGCAGGGACGGATGGCCACCCGAGAAGTCTGCGGCCAATCCCTCCCAGGAGCTGAACCCGAGGGCCATGACGAGCGCGTGGTACGGGGAGGACCGCCACAGCTCCCGCGCCCGGATTCGGACCGAACGGGCGACCGTTCCCGGCGCCACCCCCGCCGCTCCGTCAACATTCGCCGTTACGCGTAGGAAGCAGGCCTCGACGTGAGCGTCATCAACCAAGAGCGTGTCGTCAAGGTCGAAAAGGACGCCCCTCACGCCCATATTCTCGCCGACCGCGTGCCACCCGACCGGCGTACGGGGCCGAGGCGGCGAGGAGCGGCGCTGGTCGGCGGATACGGGGTTTCGTCGGCTGGCCCCCTCTGCGCTGGAGTGTCGGTTCGTCCGGCTTCCTCCGAGGCAGACTGCCACCGTGCTTGCACTCATCGATTTCGGCAACACGCTCGCCGAGGAGACGTTCATGCGTCGAGACTCCGAGTCATTTCCGACATGGACGTCGACGTGGCTTCGCACGATGACGAAGACACGACTCGACTGGGACACCGGGAGGCTGTCCACCGACGAGTTGGCCGATGCCATCGCTGCTGAGCTCGGCTGCACAGCCCAGGCGGTCAGGGGGTACATGAGCCAGCTCTGCCGACGGGTTGACTTCTATCCCACAATCAATGCCGCGCTGCGCAGGAGGCGGGGCCGTGGAGGACGTCAGGCGATCGTGACAGTGAACCCGGACCTCTTCGAGGAGGTCGTCACCCACTACTCGCTGCTGGACAGCTTCGATGCCGTGATCACCTCCTCATCGCACGGCACCGACGACAAGGTCGAACTTTGCTGGCGCGCGCTGGAGCTCCTGGGAGTCGATGACCCGAGCGACACCGTCCTCATCGACAACCTTCAGGTCAACATCGACGGCTGGGTCACTTCCGGTGGAAAGGGCTATCTCTTCGTCGACGACAACGCCTTTGCCGACGACGTCGCCTGCGGGAAGGTTCCCGGGTTCGAAGCCAGAGACCTCGTGATCGGAGGAGAACAAGACCAAGCCGGTGGGTGAAGCGAACCGACGTGTGTGACCGCTCCCAGAGCAACGTCCCGGCGGTCGGGGCCAGTCCCTGTCGCTCTGAGATCCGAGTGTTCTGGGACACCGTTCGGCGGTCGCCGCAGCGGGCAGATCGCCGATTCCGTCGCGGATGATCGCCGTGTGAGCGACAAGACTCGTGGTGTGGTCGAGAGGGATCTTGAGCCGTTCGACAGCGGCACGCTCGAGGTGGGGAGTGGTCACGCGCTGTATTGGGAGCAGTACGGCACCCCGCAGGGCGTTCCTGTCGTGTACCTCCATGGCGGCCCGGGGTCTGGGTGCACGCCGGGGATCCGCCGCGCGTTCGACCCGGTGCTTCACCGGGCCGTCCTGTTCGATCAACGCGCGGCGGGTCGGAGCACGCCGCATGCGAGCGAGGACGACGTCGACTGGGCGAGCATCGACATGGACCATCACCTCGCCGATATCGAAGCCCTCCGAGCCCATCTCGGCATCGACCGGTGGATCGTGTTCGGCGTGTCGTGGGGCTCGGTTCTCGGCGCGACCTACGCCGAACGGCACGCTGACCGGGTGCTGGGCGTCGTGCTCGCCGCCGTCAGCTTGGGACGCACGGAGGACATCGACTGGCTCACGGTGCACGCCGGCCGCTTCTTCCCGGCGGAGTGGCGCGCCTTCCACGACCACGTCCCCGAGCCGCTACGAGGCCAGCGTCTGGTCGACGCCTACAACACGCTTCTCATGGACCCGGACCCGACGGTCCGCGACGCGGCCGCGTCGGCGTGGTGCGACTGGGAGTCCGCCCACGTCGCAACCACGCCCGCGCTCGCTCGACGCAACCCCCGCTACGACGACCCCAGGTTCCGGCTCGGCTTCGCCCGTCAGGTCACCCACTGCTGGCGCCACAACTTGTGGCTCGCGGCCGACGAGATCATCGCCAACGCGGACCAGCTCGCCGGCATCCCCGGACGGCTCATCCAAGGACGGCTGGACCTCAGCGGCCCACTCGACTGCGCGTGGCTCCTCCACGAAGCCTGGCCGACCAGCAACCTCGTCATCGTCAACGACGAGGGCCACAGCGGGGTCAGCATGTTCAACCACTGGACACATGCCCTCGCCGAACTCGCCTCTGCTCAAGTGGCCACGACGCAGGGCATCGCGAGGACGACGATCGAGCCGAACGCGGGCGACGCTACGACAGGCAGCCAGGCGTCGCCGGTCACGTTGTCCGACGGTGTGGTCGTGCTCAGACCCTGGGGCCGATCAGATGCCCCCTTTCTGCACGCAGCCTCACAGGATCCGGCGATCGAGCGCTTCAATGGTCCGACGCCCGAGTCGATCGAGGGGGCAGCGGCCGTCATCGAACACATCAAGGAGCGGTGGCGCTCGTTCGAGGTCGACGGTGACCCGACGGGCGTCGCGTTCGCGATTGTTGACGCGGCTTCCGGTGAACCAGTCGGTATGTGCGGGATCGACAACTGGTCGAGTACTGCCGTCGCCCAGTTCGGTTATTGGCTGGCGGCACGCGCGAGAGGACGAGGACTCGCTACCCGTGCGGTCATCCTGATGACGACGTGGTTGTTCGAGCTCGGAGCAGCGCGGGTGTTTCTGACGATCCAGACCGAGAACATCGCTTCTGCCGCGGTCGCCCGCCGCGTCGGCTTCACGTTCGAGGGAACGCTCCGCGGCTACGGCGTCTGGGGGGAGCAACGGAAGGATGTCGACGTCTTCGCCGTGCTGCCCCACGAGTGGCCGCCCCCAAGCCTCCCTTGACCGCCGCTCCCTACGGCCCTCCGCGCCACGATCTGTTGCGCGCTGTCGCTCTTCACGCCGTGGCCGGTATCGCCGACTCGGGTCGCTGTTGGTGTCGAGGGCCGAACGCTGGAGCCTCTGGCGGGGTAGAAAGCCCGCGTCGCCGCAGGCCCTGATGAGTAGGTTCGCGCTCATGACCGACGGCGACTGGAGGGATAGCGGGTTCCTTCAGCGTCGGCCCTCCGTGGAGACTCTCGTCTGGGTTGCGGCGTCGATGGGTCGGGGGCGGTCGCGTCGTTGGCTATCGCCGATTGACCGGTGGCGTTTGCTCTGCCGTGAATCGGCTGACTGTCGAGCGGCGTGGGGTGCGAAGGTTCGTCGTACTGCGGCAGTAGCCGGGCGGGTTTGGCGAGGAGGGGAGCTTGGAGAAGGAGATCGCCAACCTTGGTGTGGTGGCGGAGAGCGGGCTTCCGGTTCCGAGCATCCTGGCTACTGATGTTGCTGGTGCTTCGACGGGGGCGCGCCATCGTTGCTGATGACACGGTTGCCCGGGCATGTTCACCTCAATCCGGCGGAACCTCGGTCGTGGATGGCGGCGACAGGGGCGGCCAGGGTCAAGCCGGACGGCCGTGGTTTGAGGACACGTGGACCAAATGCATCGTTCATCAGTGTGCTGCGTTCTGGCGGTTGTTCGACCTGTCCATGGAAATTCGCTTGACGTTGATTGCGCGACTGGCGAGAGTTCCGGACATGCACGAGCACCTGCTCTGGCGATTTCAGCGCCCTCGGCCCGCTTCGGGCCGGAGGGCCGGCGCCGCGTCGCAGTAGCTCCTCTGGTTGACGAGCGGGCTGAGGGTTTTTCCTCATCGCCCACTCACCAGAGGAGACCCATGCCGACCGCACTGACCCCTGACCAGCTCCACCACGCTCTGGCGCTGCGCGACCTGACCGATTCCGAAGCCGGGAGCCATGCCATCCAGATGCTTGTCGACGTAGCCGTCGATGCGCTGGCGCAGACGTGGCGGTGCGACGTCCGCCGCGGACGCGGGCCCCGCGTCGTCCCGCTGGGCGACAACTACGACCGGCTCCGCTACCCGCCTGCGGACGTCACCCGTGAAGCCCGCTACACCCGCTACGTCGATGATCGCCACGTGCTCCGCAGCCATGCCAGTGCCATGATCCCCCCGGCGCTCGCCAGGCTGGCCGACAACCCTGCCGACGACGTCCTCCTGGTCTGCCCCGGCATCACCTATCGCCGCGACGCCATCGACCGCCTCCACACCGGCACGCCCCACCAACTGGACCTATGGCGCATCACCCGGCGGCGCATCGGCGACGCTGAGCTGGATGAGATGCTCGGTCTCCTCGTCGACGCACTCGTTCCGGGACATGCGTGGCGGTGGGAGCCGCGCGTGCATCCCTATACCTTGAACGGCCGGCAGGTCGACGTCCTCAACGGAGACGAATGGGTCGAGGTGTGGGAGTGCGGCCTCGCCCATCCCCACGTCCTCGCTGATGCGGGTCTCGACGGCTGGTCCGGACTCGCACTCGGGATGGGCCTTGACCGGCTTCTGATGCTGAGGAAGGGCCTCCCCGACATCCGGCTCCTTCGCTCAGCCGATCCTCGCGTCGCCGGGCAGATGACCGACTTGGAGCCGTATCGGTCCGTCTCGGACCTTCCCGCCGTCACTCGCGATCTGTCGGTCGCCATCTCGGTCGACGACGACGCCGAGCAACTGGGCGACCGGATACGGACCGCTCTGGGAGATCGGGCGGACATCCTGGAGGCAGTCACCATCGTGTCCGAGACCAGCTACGCCGACCTGCCGCCGTTCGCTCGGGAACGGCTCGGCATCGACGAGGCCCAGAAGAATGTCCTTGTGCGTCTCGACCTCCGACCTCTCGACCGGACTCTCACCGACGCCGAGGCGAACACCCTGCGAGATGACGTCTACGGGGCGATCCACGAAGGATCCACCGGGCAGTGGGCCGCAAGATGACGCATTCGGCCTTCACCATCACCGCCCCCTCGGGCACAAAGCCGGCGACAGTGGCACCCATAAGCGTTGGTGACGCTCGGAGTCATGGGCGGTACGAGAAGTTCGGTACAAGATGGCCGGTGCGTCCTAGGAGGCCCATAGCGGTCGGGATGTCCGGGGTGGCAGATCATGCATTCTGAGGGGATGGACGCCGTGCTTGCAGCCCTGCCTCCCGAGTTTCTCCAGGTCAGCTTCAGCGAGCGCATGATCCCCGGCCGCCAACCGGAGCTCGGGTTGACCGCCGGTAGCAACTGCCAGCGGTACACCTATGCGGTGCTGCGGCATTTCGGGCTGTCGGTACCGGACCTTCGGTCGAGCGATCTTTGGGCCGACGAGGAGCTCCTCACCACCGTGTCCGAGCCCGAGTCGCTGGACCTTGTGCTCTTCGCCGCCAGTCCCGATCCGTGGGGTGCCCACGTGGGCGTGTATCTCGGGCAAGCGGCGGTCCTCCATCTGTGCAAGGAGATCGGCGTCCCCGTCGTCTGGGAGTTCAAGGACTTCGCTGAGCGCGAACGGTATGCATCGCTGATCGGCTTCAAGCGGGTTCGTCCCCTGTGAAAGCGGCTACATCCGTGGAAGCATGAGCAACTCGGCCAGCCCGCCACGGAGCCGGCGGCAAGGGGCGGTCACGGGCGTGAAAGTCGTCGTTGTTCTGGGAGCCGCCCACTTGCCGGTTCTCTACTCCAAAGGCGTCGAGCACGGCCTTGAACTTCGATCGGGACGGCGGGTCCTTCAGTAGCCAGGGAACGGCTCTCTCGGCTAGCTCACGCCGCTCGGGATCGGGTTCCGTGAGGGCAATCGTGATGCGCGACGCCAGCCAGCTCAGGCTGCCGCACAGCGAAGTGCTGAAGATGCCGAGGTCATGGGGATCCGGCACCTCGTACTCGGCTGTGTAGGCCGCAAAAAGTGCCTTGGCGGCCGGCTCGTTCACCCGTCCGAGTACCCCTTCCGACCACGATGCCAGCGTCCCGCCGAAGTCCCATCGGGGCGGGATGGCGCCGGCGTGCTCCCAGCTCATGACGGCAAGGTCGCCGGCACCCGCGACACAGAAGGCATTGGGGGCGTAGTGGCAGGCGGAGAGCACCGATTCCTCGTTGGGGGCGACGCTCTCCACGATGCTGCTGACGTCCATGATCATCGGGATCACCTCTGCCAGCCGATCCGCCCACGCCCTCCCGGCGGACGCTGCGGCCTCCTGCAGTGCCCGCCACTGCGATTCGGGCCGGACGTTCGTCAGCCACGACGCCACTGGCGCCGGCGCTGGCAGCCGCAACGCATGGACCTTGCCGACGATGCGTCCCGCGGCCGCGGCGTGGTGGGGATCGGCTGGGATGCTCGGCTCAGGGCCCACCTGCGGAAGGGCGTAGACGCGCCATCGAGAACCCTTGAGCGCGATAACCACCCCGCCCGACGGCGACCGGACTGGCCGGGGCGTCATGATTCCTTCGGCGGCGGCCGACTCGGCCAGCAGGACCTCGGCCTCGACTGCGCCCTCGTCGAACCAGTCGAACAGCTGGCGTGCGAGCCACCGGCCACGTTCGGTGGTGAGTATCCACGCCTGGCCTGCCCACTGTCGCCCGAGCGCGGCCATCGGGCCATTGGGCACACCCAGGTCGAAGGCAGCGGCCACCGCGGTGCTCTCGGCCTGGTCGGCTGGGCTAGTGAGCGCGCAGCGCCGGTCGACCTCGGCCTTGAGGTCCGGCCAGGTCCGGAAGCCGTACTGCTCGGCTACGAGCGTCTGGGCATCAGACAGGGTGGCCTCGGGTCGCACGACCCGCAGCCGTGGGAGGACGTCCTTGGCCTGCTGGCGCAGGTGACCAAGGCTCGGCGAATCGGGCAGCGTCTTCATTAGTCGCCTCGTTTCTCGCCCGGACTCGCACGGGCGGGATCGAGGATCGTGCAGACGTCGCTCATTCCCGATACCTCAGGGCGGCTTCCAGCCTTCCGGCGAGTCTCGGCGCTGCCCCGAACCAGCGCTTGACGAAAAGGCTACGCGGTCCCAGGGCTCTGGACAAGGGTCGCCCCGGTCAGCCCAGGACTTCCCCGAACCGGATGAGGTTGTTGTTGCAGTCGAGGAGCGGGAACTCCCGGATCCCCCATGGCTGGTCGACCAACTCACCCATGCGGGCGATGCTCTCGCCGGCGTCCCACTTGGCTCGGAGCTCGTCACGAACCCGCTCGGCGGCTCGCAGCTCTGAGCGCGGCAGGGCCACGAGCGGCACCACCCCGGCGGCGAGAAACTCCTCATAGAGCGCCGAGGCGTCGTTGAGGCGCACGAAGGCAATCCCGGCGCCGTTCCACGGGTCGAGGTTCGGGCTCGCTGTGAAGTGCAGCTCGATCGTGCCCCGGCGAACCATGGCGTACTCGTTCTCCTCATCGTGGCGGACGGTGAAACCGAACTGCTCGAAGAGAGCCAACGTCTCGGGGATGTCGCGGGCCGGTAAGACAGGGATCGAGGTCCCCTCGACAGGGCTCGACGCCGCGGTCGGATCAGGCTCGGTGTGGGTCATGGGCGGTTCTCCTTGCTTGGTCGACGGTGCAGGAGCGTCCGGCCCGCGGAGCGCGCTGAGGGCAGCGGTGTACGGCTCGCCTGTCGCCTCCATGCGGTCACGCACCAACCGCTTGAAGTCTCGCCGTCGAGTCATCTCTCACCCCGCTGATCCGCAACGTGCTCTCCAGCAGCACTTTGCAGCAGCAAAGGCCGGACGACTTCGACCCGAGGGGCTTCTCCCCCCTTCGCCCGGCGAGGCCCGGCTGGAGCAGGACCTCAAGGCTCGGCGTTGGGTTCGCCACTCAAAGGCTACTCGCGATGAACCGCGCAGCTGTAGGCAGTCGATGCGACCGTCGACATGTACCAGACACGGCCCGCCATCGAGTGGGAGCCCCCCGCAAATCCGGCGATCAGGGACGCCGTGACCGCCTTGCGAACGTCGTGGTTATGGGCCTCCTCGATGAAACCTGCTCAACGGCTGGCCACCTGGTCGAGTTTCAGACAGAAGTGCGCGTAAGCATGTCCGGATGATCATTGAGGTGTCGTCACCGCAGGACTTGCCTCTACTGGCGGCTGCCGTGCGGAAGTTCCGGGGGGTCGACGCTGACAGGAGATACGCACGCTCCTCTGGCGCACTTGCTTTCGTGGCGACGGAGGGCCCGGAAATCGTCGGTTGGTGCTGGGGCTATCACCTTCCACGACCGGATGGGTTCTCGATGCTCTACCTTCACGATGTCGAGGTCGATGAGCCCTACAGGCGTCGGGGAGTCGGTCGGCGGCTCCTGGAAGCCTTCATGGATTCCGGCCGGAGGGCCGGCGCTTCGAAGATGTTCCTCACGACCGGTGAGGCGAACATGCCGGCCCGTCGCCTGTACGAGGCTCTTGGTGGAGGCGTGGCGGCGCAGGGGCCCACCGTGAACTACTGGTTCCTCCTTCGGTCGTAGGCGCTGCACCATGCCGGCGATAGAGGACGCACCCGACGGCGTGAGGACCGCGGGCATACGGGGCACCTGATGCAGCCTCAGCGGAGTCGCCCATCGACCAGCACGGCAATGAGCGTGACGACGACGAAGAGAACGGCGCAGGCAAGCCCGACGCTCCACAGGGTGGCGTCCCATATGCGGTGTAAATCGGGACGAGTGCAGGCTCCTCGTGGATCAGTTTACGCGGCGGCTGTGACAGCTTCAGTGGACTCCGTCGGCACCTCCCCGGCGGTCGTCGGGCTGAACAG
>Ga0247713_1000249_pt1 | contig 37507 bp, 25 predicted proteins | sample 21E_NmetaG_FD_189936 | JGI IMG/M metagenome (GOLD analysis project Ga0247713, IMG submission 189936) | Soil microbial communities from hillslope of Landscape Evolution Observatory, University of Arizona, Oracle, AZ, United States - 2-1-E_N | ecosystem: Engineered > Artificial ecosystem >...
AGCGGCGGCAGCAGCGCCGGCGGTGGAGTCCGCCCCACCGCCGGCGCTGCTGCCGCCGCTCGGGTTGGTTCCGCCACCCGAGCTGTCGCCGCCACCTGGCGAATCGGAAAGGGGTGTGCCGGCGCCGGCGGTGGCCGCCGCGGCCAGGATGCCGGCCGAGGGGCCCGGGGTCGCCGAGCCGGCGGCATCCGCCGCCGCCTGGAGGGCCGCAGGCGAGGCGGCGGGAGTGTCGGCCGCAGCGCCGGCGGCGATAGGCGGGGCGGCCTCGCCGGCCAGCAGGGCGGCCGGAGCGCCGGCGGGAAGAAGCGCCGCGGCAGGCGTGGTGCCGCGGAGCGCGGCGGGCGCCCCGCTCCGGAGGTTGACGGTGGCCGTCCCCAGCACCGCGGTGTTGGTGGCGCCGGCCGACGCCGACAGGGGGCCGCCGGGCCCGGTGGCGCCGCTGGCGCCGCTGCTCGAGGCCGGGCCGGCGTAGGAGTCGCTGATGGAAGCCCCGGTGCGGCCGCTGTTGGAAGCCGAGGCGCCGGCACCGGAGCCGCCCGAGTCGCCGGTGGCGGCCGCCGGAGCGGCGGTGACGGTGCCGCCGGCCCCCGCCCCGCCGGCACCCGTCGAGGTGGCCACCGTGGCGCCCGCCGCCGCGGACGCCACGGTGGGTCCCGCCACCAGGACTGCGTCGAGGGCGGCTCCGCCGGCGGCAGCGGCCCCGAGCGCCGCGCCCCCGTCGCCGCCGGCGCCGCCGGCGGCGGCGAGACCCGAGAGGTTGCCGGCGCCGCCCGTGCCGCCCGACAGGGCGCCGGCGGTGGAGCCGGCACCGGAGTTGGCCGCCGAGTCGGCACCGGCGTCGGCCAGGGCGGCGCCGGTGCCGCCAGTGGCGCCCGACCCTCCGCCGGTCAACGGGGCGGCGATGACCGCGGCCAGGCCGAGGATGCCGGCGTTCGTGGCCGTGGCGTCGGCGCGCACCGCGCCCGTGGCCCCGCTGAGACCGGAGGCGCCGGAGGCGGCGGAGGGGGTGGCGGTGGCGCCGCCGGTGGCCGGGCCGGTGGTGCCGGTATTCGTGGAGCTCGACTGGGCCCGGGTGTCGCCGGAGGCACCCGACGTGGCGGTCGGCGCCAGGGTGACGGTGCCGGCGCCGCCGGCGCCGCCCCGGGCGTCGGCCGTGCCGATGCTCGAGCCGCCCGCCGCGGTGGTCGTGGCCGGGGTGGCGGCACCGGCGGCGACCACGACGTTGAACGCAGGGCCACCGGCGGCCGACACAGCGGCGCCGATGCCACCCGCTCCCCCGTCGCCGCCGGCCACGGCGACCACGCTGTCGTTGGCCGCGGCGCCCGAGGCACCCGAGACGCCGTCGGCCAGGGACAGGGCACCGGTGTTGGCGCTGGAGGCGGCCTCGGCCAGGCCGGCGGCGACGCCGGTGGCCCCCGTCGCCCCGCTGCCGCCCGAGGTGGCCGCCCCGCCGGTGACTGCGGCCCGGCCCAGGATGGCGGAGTTGGTGGCGGTGACCGAAGCGTTGACCGCCCCGGTGGCGCCGCTGGCGCCCGACGGACCGGAGACGGCGACCCCGCCGGCCACGGCCGCCGACGAAGCTGCGCCGGTGGTGCCGCTGCCGTTGGCGCCAGCGGTGTTCGTGGCGCTGGACTGGGCGACCCCGTCGCCGGTGGCGCCGGAGGCCGCGGTCGGGGAGACGGAGGCGGTCGACGCCCCGCCGTCACCCCCGCCGGCGGCCGTGGTGGCCATGCTGCTGCCACCGGTGGCGGTGGTGACGACCGGGCTGAGGGCGCCGGTTGCGACCACCACGTTGGCCGCCTCCCCGCCGGCGTCGGCGGCGGCGGCCGGCGCGACCCCGCCGGCACCGCCGGCGCCGCCGGCCAGGACGGCCACCGTGGTGTCGGCGGCGGCGCCGCTGGGGCCGGACTCGCCGATGGACGTCGCGTTGGAACCGCTGCTGGCGTTGGAACGGGCGTCCGACAGGGCGGTGACGGCGCCGGTGGCGCCGGTGGCGCCCGAGTCGCCGCTGGTGGCGGCCCCGCCGGTGGCGGTAGCCGAGCCGAGGATGGCGGAGTTGGTGGCGGCCGCGGTCGAGCTTGCCGGGCCGGTGGCCCCGCTGGCACCTGAGGCACCACTGGCGCCGGCCGGCGAGGCGCCGGCCGCCGACGCCGCCGGGCCGGTGGTGCCCGTGTTGGTGCTGGAGGACTGGGCGACGCCGGCGCCGGTGTCGCCCGAGGCGGCCCGGGGGCCGGCCGTCACGGTGGAGGACCCGCCGGCCCCGCCGGCGGCAGCGACCGTGGCCACGCTCGAGCCGCCGACCGCAGTGGAGGTCACGGGACTGGCCACGCCGGCGGCGACCACGGCGGCTGCGGCATTGCCGCCGGCGCCGGCGGTGGCCGAGCCGGCCGGCCCGCCGGCGGCACCGGCGCCGCCGGCCGACAGGAGGACCGAGTCGTCGGCCACGGGGCCGGACCCGCCCGAGCCGGCCAGCGAGAGAGCCGTCGAGCCGGTGGTGGCGTCGGAGAGCGCGGAGCCGTGGACGGTCACGTCGCCCGTCGCACCCGTCGCCCCGGAGCCCCCGCTGCGGGCGGCGCCGCCGGTGGCGGTGGCCGTTCCCAGCGCCGGCACGTTGATGGTGACGCCGGCGACGGTGATGGAGAGCCCGGTGTTGGAAGCGGTGGAGGTGTTGGAGGCGGTCCCCGTTGGACCGCTGGCGCCCGAGGCGCCGGAGACGCCGTCGGGGTTGGAGACGGCGTTGGAGTCGGCCGCCCCGGTCGTTCCGGTGTTGGTGGCGCTGGACTGGGCGGTGGCCGGGCCGGTGTGGCCCGAGATTGCGATCGGGGAAGCGGTCACCGTCGAGGACCCGCCGGCGCCGCCGCCGGCGGCCAGGGTGGCCACGCTGTTGCCACCGGAGGCGGAGGCGACGACCGGGCTGAGCACGCCGGCGCTGCCCACGACGACCGCCGCCGCTCCGCCGCTGTCGGCGGTGACGGTGGCCAGGTCGCCACCGCCACCGCCCGCCCCGCCTACGCCCAGGGAGAGGAGATCGTTGGTGGCCGCGCCGGAGTCGCCAGAGGTGCCGTCGGCGAGGGCGGAGGCGCCGCTGCCGGCGATGGAGCGGGCGGTGCCGGTGACGTCGACGTCGCCCGTGTCACCGCTGCCGCCCGAGCCGCCGCTGGCGGCGTCGCCGGCGGTAGCAGCGCTGGCGGGCCCGGTGGGACCGGTTGCACCGGAGCTGCCGCTGCGGCCGACCGGCGCCGTCGAAGCCGAGCCGGCGGCGGACCCGGTCCGACCGGTGTTGGTGGCACTGGCCTGGGAGACGGCGGCACCGGTGTCGCCGGTGTCGGCCACGGGGGCGGCGGCGACGCTGGACGAGCCGCCGTCGCCGCCGCTCACGTCGAGGGTGGCGACCGACGAGCCGCCCCGTGCGTTGACGACGACCGGGCTGGCGGCGCCGGAAGAGTCGACAACAGACAGGGCCGGCCCGCCGGCCGACGCCGTGACGGTGGCGAGGTCGCCGCCGCCGCCGCCGGCGCCCCCGAGCGAGACCACCAGCATTTCGTTGGTGGCCGGGCCCGAGGCGCCGGAAGTCGCGTCACCCCGGGCGATGGCGCCCGAGCTGGAAGCGGAGAGTGCGGTGCCCTCCACGGTCACGTCGCCGGTGTCGCCGGAGTGGCCCGAGCCCCCGGAGGCCACCGCAGGGGCGGTGATCTGGGTGACGGGGCCGGCACCGGTGATGGTGCGGGTGACGGTACGGCTGCTGGAGGAGGTGGTGGGGCCGGTGGGGCCGGTGGGGCCGGAGCTGCCGGAGGCGGCCACCGGGTGGGCCGTCGCCGCCGAGGCGGCGTTGCCTGTACGGCCGGAGTTGGTGGCGCTGGACTGCCCGTCGGCCGGGCCGGTGGGGCCGGTGTCGGCGACGGGGCGCAAGGTGCCGGACGCCGCCCCGCCGTCGCCGCCGCTGGCGTCCAGGACGGCCACCGAGTTGCCGCCGATGGCGTTCACGGTGACCGGGCTGAGGGTTCCGGTGCTGGTCGCGAGGGTTGTAGCCGCCCCGCCGGCCTCCGCGGTGGCGGTGGCACCGGAGCCGCCCTCGCCGCCGGCGCCGCCGGCCACCAGCAGGGTGCCGTTGTTGACGGCGGGGCCGCTGGCACCGGAGTTGGCATCCGCGCCGGCCAGGGCGCCGGTGTTGGCGTCGGAGCGGGCCAGGCCGTCGGCGACCACGTCGCCGGTGTCGCCCGAGTCGCCGCTGTCGCCGGAGGCGGCGGGCACCACGGTGAAGCTGACCGGGCCGCCGCCGGCGACGGTGAGGTTCACCGTGCGGGCGCCCGAGGAGGTCACCGGCCCGGTGGCGCCGGTGCTGCCCGAGCTGCCGGAGACGGCGGCCGGGTCCGACGAGGCGCCCGAAGAGGCGGAGCCGGTCGCACCGGTGTTGGTGGCCGAGGTCTGCGAGGAGACGGAGCCGGTGGAGCCGGTGGTGGCCCGGGGCGCCGCCACCGCGGTGGCCGAGCCGCCGTCGCCCCCGGAGGCGTCGACCACTGCGATCGACGTGCCGCCGCCGCTGGTCACGGTGACCGGGCTGAGGACACCGCTGGAGGCGACCACGTTGACCGCCGGGCCGCCGGCGGCGGCGGTGGCCAGGGCGGCGTCGCCACCGTGGCCACCGGGGCCGCCCAAGGCCACGATCTCGGTGTTGTTGACGGCGGCGCCGCTGCCGCCGGAGGTGGCGTCGCCGGCGGCGACGGCGCCGGTGTTGGCGGTGGAGTCGGCCCGGCCCGCGGCCAGGACGGAGCCGGTGTCGCCGGAGTCGCCGGACCGGGGCTCGACGGCGACGTCGGCCACGGGGCCGGCGCCAGGAGCAACGGTGAGGTTCACCGTGCGGTTGCCGGTGGCGGTCACCGCCCCGGTGTCGCCGGTGCGACCGGAGTTGCCGGAGGCGGCGACCGGGTCCGAAGAGGCGGTCGAGCTCGCCGAGCCCGTGGTACCGGAGTTGGTGGCGCTGGCCTGCGACGACACCGAGCCGGTGTCGCCCGAGCGGGCGTAGGGAGCAGCCTCGACGGTCACGTCACCCCCGTCGCCGCCCGAAGCGTCGACCACGGCGATCGACGAGCCGCCCCGAGCGGTGGCGGTGACGGGGCTCAGGACGCCGGAGCTGTCGACCACGTTGGTGCCCGAGCCGCCGGCGCCGGCGATGCCCACGGCGATGTCGCCACCATCGCCACCGGGGCCGCCCAGGGCCACGATGTCGGTGTTGTTGACGGCGGCGCCGCTGTCGCCGGAGCGGGCCGAGCGGGCGGCGCCGGCGGAGGCGCCGGTGTTGGCCACCGAGTTGGCCTGGCCGTCGGCCACGGTCACGCCGGTGGCACCGGAGTCACCGGAGCTGCCCGAGCGGGCGTTGCCGCTGGGACCGGTGGCCGTGCCCAGGATGGCGGTGTTGGTGACGGTGCGGTTGGCGCTGGCGTTGCCGGTGGCGCCGGTGGTGCCCGACAGGCCCGAAGTCGCCACCGGGTCGGAGGACGACGAGCCGTGAGCGTCGCCGGTGCTCCCGGTGTTGGTGGCGCTGGTCTGGCCCGTGGCCGAGCCGGTGGAGCCGGAGATGGCGGTGGGGGCGACGTTGACGGTGGTCGACCCGCCGTCGCCGCCGCTGGCGTCGGCGCTGGAGATGCTGGCCCCGCCGCCGGCGACCAGGGTGACCGGGCTGAGGATGCCGGCGTCGACGGCGGCGTTGACCGAAGCGGCGCCGTTGCTGCCCAGGGCGATGGCCGTTCCGCCGTTGCCGCCGGTGCCGCCGCCCGAGACGATGGAGGTGTTGTTGGCCGCCGGGCCGCTGCTGCCCGAGACGCTGTCGACCTGCGCGTTGGCGCCGGTGTTGGCCGTGCTGTTGGACGTTCCGACGGCGACGGTGGTGCCGGTCAGGCCGGAGTCACCGGAGTTGCCGGAGAGAGCGCCCCCCGACCCGGCGCCGGCACCGGCGCCGGCCCCGACCGTCGCCGTCCCGAGGATGGCGGTGTTGGTGGCCGTGGCGTTGGTGGTGGCGGTGCCGGTGGGCCCGGTGGCCCCCGAGTTGCCGCTGCGGGCGACCGGGGTGGAGTCCGAGGAGCTGGCCGAGCCGCCGGTGTTCCCGGAGTTGCTGGCGCTGGTCTGGGCCGTGGCGTTGCCCGAGCTGCCCGACGTGGCCTTCGGAGTGACGGTCGTGGTGTTGGCCCCGCCGTTGCCGCCGGCGGAGAGGGCGGCGGCCACGGTGCTGCCGGAAACGCTGGCCGCAGCCACGATCGGGCCGCCGGCCACGTTGGTGGCCTCGCCGCCGGCCACGGCGACGGGGGCGGCCAGGCCGCCGGTGCCGCCCGTCCCGCCGGTGGTGGTCACCGTGGTGCGGTTGTCGGCCAGGCCGGTGTTGCCGGTGAGGGCGTTGGCGTCGGCGTTGGCGCCCGAGTTGCCGATGGAGTCGGTGTCGCCGAAGGCGCCGGCGGGGCCGGTGTCGCCCGAGCCGCCGCTGGTCCCGGTGCGGGCCGAGTTGCCGGCGACGGTGGAGCTGGCGACCGCCGAGCCGAGGATGCCGGAGTTGGTCGCCGTCGGGTTGGAGGTGGCGTTGCCGGTGCCGCCGGTGGCGCCGGTGTTACCCGAGGAGGCCGACGGGCTGGAGGTCGACGACGAGGTGGCGTTGCCGGTGTTGCCGGAGTTGGTGGCGCTGGCCTTGGCGTCGGCGTCGCCGGAGTTCCCGGAGATGGCCGTCGGGGTGACGGTGGTGGTGTTGGCGCCGCCGGCCCCCCCGCCGGCGTCGGCCGTCGCCACCGACGAGCCGCCGGTGGCCGTGGCCGACAGGGGCACGACGAGGCCGAGGACGGTGTTCGAGGCCGCCCCGCCGGCGCCGGCCACCGGTGCCGACGAGCCGCCGGCGCCGCCGGCGCCGCCCCGGCCGGTCACGACCGTGGTGTTGATGGCGTCGCCGGTGTCGCCGGAGGTGGCGTTGGCCACGCCGTTGGCGCCGGTGTTGGCGATGGAGTTGGAGTCGCCGCCGGCCAGCGCCGGCCCCGAGTCGCCGGAGCCGCCGCTGCCGCCGGAGGCGGCACCAGCAGCAGAGTTGCCCGAGGCGGCGCCGGACCCGCCCCCGGCCGTGGCCGTGCCCAGGATCGCCGTGTTGGTGGCGGTGGGCGACGAGGTGGCCGAGCCGGTGCCGCCCGTCGAGCCGGTGCCGCCCGAGGCGGCGACCGGGTTCGACGCCGACGTGGACCGGGCGTCGCCGGTGTTGCCGGAGTTGGTGGCCGCAGCCGACGCGGAGGCGTCGCCGGAGTTGCCCGAGATGGCCGTCGGGGTGACGGTCACGGTGTTGGCCCCGCCGTCGCCGCCGCTGGCGTCGCCGGTGGCCACCGAGGAGCCGGCCCGGGCGACGGAGGCGAAGGGCAGGTCGATGTCGCCGCCGGCCACCAGGTTGGTGACCGCCCCGCCGGCACCGGAGACGGCGGCGGTGGTGCCGCCGGCCCCGCCGGCCCCGCCGACCGAGTCGACGACGGTGATGTTGCGGGCGTCGCCGGTGTTGCCCGAGCGGGCGTCGGCGGTGGCGTTGCCGCCGGTGTTGGCGATGGAGTAGGCGTCGCCGTCGGCGATGGCCGCGCCCGAGGCACCCGAGGCCCCGGACCCACCAGAGGTCGCGCCCCCGCCGGCGGCGGTGGCCGAGCCGAGGAGGCCGTTGTTCAGCGCGGTGGGCGAGGAGGTGGCCGAGCCGGTCCCGCCGCTCGCCCCCGAGGCACCCGAGTTGGCCACCGGGTTGGCGGTCGACGAGGAGGAGGCGTCGCCGGTGTCGCCCGTGTTCGAGGCGCTCGACTGGGCCGAGGCGTTGCCGGTGTTCCCGCTGATGGCGGTCGGAGTCACGGTCACGGTGGAGGCGCCGCCGTTGCCGCCGGCCGCGTCTCCGGTGGCGACGGAGGAGCCGGCCGTGGCGTTGACGGCCAGTGGCGTGTTGGGGCCGGCGAAGACGTTGTTGGTCACCGAGCCGCCGGCGGCGGAGATGGCCGTGGTCGTCCCGGCCCGGCCGCCGGCGCCGCCGGTCGAGGCGACGAGGGTCACGTTGGTGGCCGAGCCGCTGTCGGCGGTCACGGCGGTGGCGTCGGAGTTGGCCCCGGTGTTGGCGATGGAGTTGGCGTTGCCGCCGGCGAGCGCCTGGCCGGTCGGGCCGGTACCGCCCGACCCGCCAGACGCAGCCCCGCCACCTGAGGAGGTGCCGCTGGCGCCGCCAGAGGCGGCGGCTGCCGAACCGAGGATGCCGTCGTTGGCGGCCGAGGGGTTCGACGACGCCGCCCCCGTCGAGCCCGACCCACCCGAGCCACCCGAGTTGGCCACCGGGTTCGAGGTGGAGCCGGACGACGCCGAGCCGGTGTTGCCCGAGTTGGTGGCGCTCGACCGAGCGGACGCATCGGCGGGCGCCCCGCCGCCGCCGTTGGCGACCGGCGTCACGTTGACCGTCGAGGCCCCGCCGTTGCCGCCGCTGGCGTCGGCGATGGCGATGCTGCTGCCGCCGGTGGCCACCGCGTTGACGGGCCCGCCGCCGATGCCGATCACTGTCTGGGTGGCGTTGCCGCCGGGGCCGGCGATGGCGAGGGCCGAACCGCCGTCGCCGCCGGCGCCGCCGCGGGAGTCGACGGTCGTGGCGTTGCCGCCGCCGCCGTGGCCGGAGGTCGTCGGGTCGACGGTGACGTTGGACGCCCCGCCGTTGCCGCCGCTGGCGTCGGCGATGGCGATGCTGCTGCCGCCGATCGTCGTGGCGTTGACCGGGCCGCCGCCGATGCCGATGACGGTGTTGGTGGCGTCGCCGCCGGTGCCGGACACGGCGAGCGCCTGGCCGCCGGCGCCGCCGCTGCCGCCGGCGGAGACGATGTTCGTGGTGTTGGTCGCCGCGCCGCTCGAACCGGTCCGGGCCGTGGCCGTCGAGTTGGCGCCGGTGTTGGCGACGCTGTTGGCGTTCCCGTCGGCGATCGCGTTCCCCGTGTTCCCGGTCGAGCCGGACGGGCCGCTGGTCGCCCCGCCTGCCGTCTGAGCAGCCGAGCCCAGAGGAGCGGAGTTGGAAGCCTGAGAAGTCGAGGAGGTGGTGCCCGTGCCCCCGGTGTTGCCGGAGGAGCCCGAGCCCGCCTGGGGGCCGGCGCCGGCGTTGGAGCTGGCCGAGCCGGTGGAGCCGGAGTTGTCCGACGAGGCGCCGGCGGCGTTCGTGCCACCAGTGCTGCCCGTCCCTGCTGTCGGTGCTGCGGTGACGCCGGAGCTGCCACCGTCGCCGCCGCCGGCGTCGGCCGTGCTGCGGCTGGTTCCTCCGAGGGCAGTACCACTCACCGGCCCACCGCCGATGGCGAGGGCGAAGTTCGTGGCACTGCCTGCAGTGCCACCTTGAGTGTCACCACCCACGGCTATTCCATTTGCATATCGGCCCCTGCCGATTGCAATGGCCAGTGTTTCGGCATCACCGCCTCCGTACCCACCGATTGACTTGCAATCGGCATCACCACGAATGGCGATACAAGAAGCCTTTGCATTTCGGCCATGCCCACCGGTGGTAATCGAATTGGCACTGGAACCAATCGAGATCACCATGTGGGAGGCGTCGCCACCGAGGGGGTTGCGGTGCGTGCCCTGGGAGTGGCAGCCCGAACCGATCAGCACCTCAGTCAGGTTCCCGGAGCCGTCGTCGTCGCGCACAGCACGGCAGCGCGTCCCGTCGGCGTTCTTGGTGAAGGTCACTCCGTTCACCGGGCTCACGCTGCTGCTGCCGTCGTCGTTGCGGACCTCGTCGGCGTTGTGCCTGGAGCCGGCGCCGGAGCCCGCGGTCTTGCCGGCGGCCGGCGGCGACAGCGAGCTGCCCGTCGGGCCGGCGACGGTGGCCGCGGCGGCGAAGGTCTGCAGGGCTGCGGGCGAACTACCGCCCGAGCCCGTCGTCGGACTGGCGAGCTGCGCGGCCGGGGCGGAGCCCTCACCCGTCGCCTTCGACGTCTGGGCCACCGGGGTGGTGCCAGCCGTCACGGGGGCGGTGGTGGTGCTCGTCGTCTCGGACGGCTTCACGGCGGCCGACCCACTGGGTTGCGTCGGTACGGTCGTCGTGGTCGCGGCGAACTGCTGGAGCACGGCGAAGGACGGCTTCGACCCTCCGCTCCCGGTGGGGACGGTGGTGGTCGGTGCCGGCGCCGCGGTGGCGGGCGCAGCCGTGGTCGGCGTGGTAGCGGGCGCCACCGTCGTGACCGGGCTGGCCTCGGTGTTGCTGGAAGTCCCCTGGGACTGGGTACCCGCCGGCGCAGGGGCCGGGGCAGTCTCGGCGGAGGCGGCCTGGGCGTTCAGCAACAAGAAGAGACCGGCGAGAAGCGCGAAGGACGCGACCCACCTCAGGGGCCGCACCACCTCGATCCTTCTGCTGGCGCTCATCGGGCTGAACCGGCCGCCTTGCTCGGGCTGCGAGAGCGAAGGCCGTGGGCCTCCGCAGGGACGAGGGAAGTAAATCACGGCCCGAAGGGTCGAACAAGCGACCTCTGGCCCCCTGACCTGCGGTTTTGCACCTGTTGGAGCGTGTTGGAAGGCACCAACGGATCCCGTTGGAGCGCGATTCCCTACCTAGCGCTCCGCGCCGGCGCCCTTATCCACAAGATGTCACGGCCAAAGAATTTCTGCCGTCACCGGGGCCACCGGGCCGGGCCCCTGCTCGTGATGGAGCAGCCGGGCCTCGGATCCGGCCTCCAAGGTGGCCCTGATGGAAAGAGAGCCGCCTCCTTCGACCGTCGCCAGGGCTCTGTTGGAAACGCCGGCTCCGACCGCGGTCAGCACCAGCCGGGGTCTCCCGCCGCCCGCTCGCCCGTCGAGGACGAAGGCACCGGCGCCCCCCGGCACCAGCGCGAAGGTGGTCTCGCACGCCGCCGCGCACACGCCCGCCGGCCTCGCCGGGGTCACGACAGTGGTGTGGCGGGTAGCCGGGACGTAGGTCACGAGAAGCTCTTCGACGGTTGCCGGGACGGACGTGGCCCGGGCCTCGAGCCCGCCGAGGAACCCGAGCTCGACCCCGCCGCCGGCCGGCAGGTCGACACACTCGCCGTCCCTCGGTGAGGGGCTGGCGGAGGCGATCGGGCACACCGAGACCGCGCCGCCGCCGCCCCGCCGGCGGACGGTCAGCCGCTCCGACGACGACCGCACGAGCATCCGCAGACCGGTCCCCCCGGCCCGCGCGTCGGGCAGCGAGAACCCGCTCACCCGCAGGGTCACCGACCCGGCGGGGGCGACGGTCGTGGTGGTCGAAGGCGGCGGGACGATCGTCGTCGACGGGGCCACGGCGGCCGACGTCGACGTCGTCTCGGGGGTCACGAACGAGCCGCCGTCGCCGGTGCTGCACGCGCCGGCGACGAGCACGGCGACGGCGACAGCAGCGGGTCCAACGCGCACGGGGTGGGCCCGGCTGGGCTCGAACCAGCGACCGACGGATTATGAGTCCGCTGCTCTGACCGACTGAGCTACGGGCCCCGTGGGGCATTGCTCCGGGGGTGGGACTCGAACCCACAACAAACGGCTTAACAGGCCGGTGCTCTGCCGATTGAGCTACCCCGGAATCAGCGACGATCGTAGCAGCAGCGCCGCGGCCACCCTCCTGACGCGAGGGTCGTCCCTCCCCTGGCGGGGTACAACAGAGGCATGAGATTCCGTTTGGGTTTTGTGACCGGAATGGCGACGGGTTACTACATGGGCGCCCGTGCCGGCAGGCAGCGTTACGACCAGATCAATCGGGTCATTGCCAAAGTGAAGCGCTCGGAGGCCTATGAAGAGGTCACCGAATTGGCAAAGATCAAGGTGGAGGAGGCGGCCGAAAAGGCGAAGTCGGCGGTGGAGGAAGGTGTCGACAAGGCCCGCTCCGTCGTCGAGTCACGCACCGAGGGCAATGCCAACGGCCAGCCGGCGGAGGTGACCGATCTCGGGGGTTACTCGTCGTCGAGGTAGTCCCGCAGCTTCTGGCTGCGGATGGGGTGACGCAGCTTGGCCAGCGTCTTGGCCTCGATCTGGCGGATGCGCTCGCGGGTCACGCCGAACTCCTTGCCCACCTCTTCGAGGGTGCGGATCTGCCCGTCGTCGAGCCCGAAGCGCAGCCGCACGACCGCCCGCTCGCGGTCGGTGAGCTCCTCCAGCGCCTCCCCCACCGCCTCCGAGAGCAGGGCGCGCGTGGCGGCGTCGGCGGGGGCGACGGCCTGCTGGTCCTCGATGAAGTCGCCGAGGTGGCTGTCGTCCTCTGAGCCCACCGGCGTCTCCAGCGACACCGGCTCCTGGGCGATGCGCTGGATCTCGCGCACCCTCGCCGGAGGCATGCCCACCTTCTCGGCGACCTCCTCGACGGTCGGCTCGCGGCCGATCTCCTGGAGCAGGAGGCGCTGCATCCGCAGCACCGTGTTGATGGTCTCGACCATGTGGACGGGGATGCGGATGGTCCGCGCCTGGTCGGCGATGGCCCGGGTGATGGCCTGGCGGATCCACCACGTGGCGTAGGTGGAGAACTTGAAGCCCTTGGTGTAGTCGAACTTCTCCACCGCCCGGATGAGGCCGAGGTTGCCCTCCTGGATGAGGTCGAGGAAGAGAAGGCCCCGCCCCATGTAGCGCTTGGCGATGGAGACGACGAGGCGCAGGTTGGCCTCGATCAGCTGCTTCTTGGCCTGGAAGCCGTCGGCCACCAGGCGCTCCAGGTGGCGGCACTCCGCCTCGGGGATGGCCACGCCGGGGCCGTACCTGTCCTCCAGCTCGGCGATCTCGGCCACCGCGTTCAGCCCGGCCTCGATGCGCTTGGCCAGGGCCACCTCCTGGGCGCCGGTGAGGAGGTTGACCTTGCCGATCTCCTTCAGGTACGTGCGCACCGGATCGGAGGACCCGCCCCGGCCGCTGTCGGTCCGGCCCCCGTCGTCGACGTCGAGGACGCGCCGCGCGGGGCGGGCCGCGGCCGGCGGGACGGGCGGCGCCGGCAGGAACGCGCCGTTCGGTCCCACGGCCGGCGGAGGCGCAGGCAGGGGGTTGGTGAACCCGGCCGGCGGCGCCGGCTCGTCGGGAGGGACGAGGTCGGCGCCGTTGAGCTCCACCTCTCCCTCGTCGAGGTGTATCCCTTCGTCGGAGAGCCGCTGGCGGACGCCCTCGATCAGGTCCTCGCTGAGCTCGACGTTCTTGAGGACGGCCATGACGTCGTCGACGCTGAGTCCACGCCGCGCCCGGCCCTGGGCCAGCAGCCGGGAGAACTCGTCCGCTGACACTCCCGCCGGTGGCGTGAGCGCATCGCTGCTTTGGCTCATGCTTCCACCTCGAAACGGTCGACGATCCAGCGTACCAACCTGCCCGTCGCCTCGACGCCCTGGGCGGGATCCCCCACCTCTTCGAGGGTCTGCTTGAGCCACGCGATCTGGCCGGCGTAGGCCAGCGCGTCCCCGTGGCGGGCGGCGGCCTCCAGCTCGGCGACCACCCGCGTGCCCGCCTCCCGGGCCAGCCGGGCCAGCACGTCGGCGGCGGAGGTGTCGGCGTCCTCGACGGCGAGCCGGCGCAGCAGGGTGGCCGCCTCGTCCTCCGCGGCGTCGATGGCCTGGGCCAGGGTGGTCGACGCGCACAGCGCCCGGTACCCGGCCACCACGACGGGGTCGACGAACAGCACCTCGTGGAGGGCCTCGGCCACGTCCTCCGGCCGGTTGACGGCCAGGCGCAGGGCCTCCACCTCGGGCCCCTCCCGCCGGGTTTGCCGGCGGGCCGGCGGCGGCGGCCGCCGGCCCTCGAGGAGCATGCGCAGGCGGTCGGGGCGGATGCCGGTGCGGTCGGCGGCCTCCATCACGTACTGGTCGCGCACCAGGTCGCTGGGATGCTCGCGGACGGCGTCCATCGCCGCCTCCGCGGCCCGGGCCCGGCCCCCCGGCGTGCGCATGTCGGCCCGCAGGAACAGCCGGTCGAGGCGGAAGGTGAGGAAGGGCTTGGCCCCCTTGACGGCGGCGGCGAGAGCCCCGGGGTCGCGGGATCCGAGTTCACCCGGATCCATGCCCGGGGGCAGGTCGGCCACCGCCAGGTCCAGCTCGTACCGGCGCTCCCATTCGTAGAAGTGCTCGGCCGCGGCCTGGCCGGCGGCGTCGGCGTCGTAGGCCAGGACCACCCGGCGGGCGAAGTTCTTGAGCACCCGCACGTGCTCGTCGGAGAGGGTGGTGCCGCACGTCGCCACCCCGGTCCTGACCCCGGCCCGGGCCAGGCCGATCACGTCGGTGTAGCCCTCGCACACCACCACCTCGTTGGTCTCGACGACCGCGGCCTTGGCCCAGTTGAGCCCGTAGAGCACCCGGTTCTTGGAGTACAGCGGCGTCTCGGGCGAGTTCTTGTACTTCGGCCCCTCGCCGTCTGCCAACCTGCGACCCCCGAAGGCCACCGGGTCGCCCCGCACGTCGAAGATGGGGAACAGCACCCGCCCCCGGAAGAAGTCGTTCAGGCGGCCGACCTTGTTGACGAACCCCAGGCCGGTGTCCTTGGCCAGGTCGGCTGGCAGCTTGAGGGCCCGGCACAGCTCGTCCCAGCCATCGGGAGACCATCCGATCCGGTAGGCCCGGACCACCTCGCCGTCATAGCCCCGGGAGCGCAGGTACGCCCGGGCCCCCCTGGCGTCGGGGCTGGTCAGCAGGCGCTCGTGGTACCAGTCGACCGCCTGCGTCATCACCGCGACGAGCCGGGCCCGGCGCTGGCGCTCCTGGGAGACGGCCTCGGTGTCGTAGCGGATCTGGATGCCCGAGCGGGCGGCCAGTCGCTCCACCGCCTCGGCGAAATCCAGGTGCTCGATCTCCCGGACGAAGGTGATGACGTCGCCGCCGGCGCCGCAGCCGAAGCAGTAGTACAGCCCCTCCTCGGCGTTGATGGAGAACGAGGGCGACTTCTCGGCGTGGAACGGGCACAGCCCCTGCCAGCGCCGGCCGGCCCGCTTGAGGGCGATGTGCTCGCCGGCCACGGCGACGAAGTCCGTCGCCGCCCGTACCCGCTCGATGTCCTCGGCGAGGATGCCCATGTATCGGGACCGTAGTGGGAAGGGACCTCCGATGAGCGACGCGATCGTCGTGGGCGCCGGCCACAACGGCCTGGTGGCGGCCAACGTGCTGGCCGACGCCGGGTGGTCGGTGCTCGTGCTGGAGTCCGAGCCCGAGCCCGGTGGCGCCGTCCGCAGCGGCGAGCTCACCGTGCCCGGCGTCGTCCACGATCTTTTCAGCGCCTTCTATCCCCTGGCTGCTGCCTCACCCCACATCGCCGGCCTGGGTCTGGGCGACTTCGGCCTGCGCTGGCGGCGGGCGCCCCGGGTCCTGGCCCACCCCACCCCCGACGGCCGCTGCGCCGTCCTGTCGACCGACCTCGACGCCACCGCGGCGTCGCTCGACACCTACGCCGCGGGCGACGGCGACGCCTGGCGCCGGCTCTACGGCCTCTGGGAACGGGTGGGCGGCCACTTCCTCGAGGCCATGCTGTCGCCGTTCCCGCCCGTTCGGGGCGCCCTCGGCGTGGCCGCCGACCTTCGACGCCCGAGCGGCCTGCTGCGCTTCGCCCGCCACGCCGTGCTGCCCGTGCGCCGGCTGGCCGAGGAGACGTTCAAGGGCGCCGGCGGCGGCCTGCTCCTGGCCGGCAACACCCTCCACACCGACCTCTCCCCCGACGCCGCCGCCGGCGGGCTGTACGGCTGGCTGCTGTGCTCGCTCGGCCAGCAGCACGGCTTCCCGGTGCCCGAGGGTGGCGCCGGCGAGCTCACCGGCGCCCTCGTCCGCCGCCTCGGGTCGCGGGGCGGCCGGGTGGAGTGCGGCCGGCGGGTGACCAGGATCGAGGTGCGGGGCGGCCGGGCGGTGGGCGTGGTGACCGCCGACGGCACCGCCGTCGCCGCCCGGCGGGCGGTCCTGGCCGACGTCGCCGCGCCCTCGTTGTTCCTGGACCTCGTCGGCCCTGAGCACCTGCCCGCCCGCTTCGTCGACGACCTGCGCCGGTTCCAGTTCGACTCCGCCGTGGTCAAGGTCGACTGGGCCCTCAGCGGGCCGATCCCCTGGAAGGCGGAGGAAGCGGCCGGCGCCGGCACCGTCCACGTGGCCGACAGCATGGACGAGCTGACGATGTACTCCGCCGAGCTGTCCACGGCCCGGATCCCCACCCACCCCTTCCTGATCGTCGGCCAGATGGCGGTGGCCGACCCCACCCGGTCCCCGAACGCGTGGGCCTACACCCACGTCCCCCAGCAGGCATGGGACGACTCCCTGACCGACCGATTCGCCGATGTCGTCGAAGCCCGGATCGAGCGCCTGGCCCCCGGCTTCCGCGACGTCATCCTCGCCCGCCACGTCTTCACCCCCACCACCCTGCCCGAAGGGGCGGTCAACGGCGGCACCGCCCGGATCCACCAGCAGCTGATCTTCCGGCCCGCGCCCGGCCTGGCCCGCCCCGAGACGCCGGTGCCCGGCCTCTACCTGGCCGGGTCCTCGGCCCATCCCGGCGGCGGGGTGCACGGGGCGCCGGGGGCCAACGCGGCCCGGGCCGCCCTGCTCAGGGCGCGCCTGCGGCGAGGGCGGCCCGCCGCTCGGCCAGCCGGCTGAGCCGGCGCAGCATCTCGGCGTTGCGCAGGCCCATGAGCGCCTCGAAGGCCGGGTTCCACAGCAGCGCCGCCGGGCCCCCGATGGGGTACTCCTCCACCTCCACATCGGTCCCGCCCCCGGCGGGCCGGAGGCTGAAGGCCACCCGGTTCACCGCCAGCGGCCGCATCTGGGCCCGCAGCACCAGGCGCCGGCCCTCGGCCACCTCCTCCACCCGGCTCAGGTCCCAGATGACCGGGACGGGGCCGACGCCGAGGGTGTGATGGAGCTCGCTGCCCGGCTCGGGGAACCGGGGGTCGAACCGGCGGATGGTCCTGGTGCCCACCACGAACGCGGCGTAGCTGGCCGGGTCGGCCAGCACCGAGAACACGATCTCGGGCGGGGCGGCGATGGTGGCGGTGTTGACCGCCATCAGCGCCCCAGCACCCGGCGCTGGATCCGGTCCTGGACGCCGTCGGGCAGCAGCCGGTCGAGGAGGGGGACCACCCGGGCGTCGAGGCCCACCCGGTAGCGGATGGCAGGGCGGCCGGCGGTGAGGGCACGCCCGATGGCCTTGGCCACCCGGGCCGGGTCGGTCATGTGGCCGTGCGTCGCCTGCAGCATCCGCTCCGCCCGCCCGTACTCGGTGGGCGCCGCCGCCCGCCGGCGCTCGATGTCGTCGGCCGCCTTGTCCCAGAACCTGGTGTTCAGCCCTCCGGGCTCGATGAGGACGACGTAGATGCCGTCGCCGGCCACCTCCCGGCGGAGGGCGTCGGTGACGGCGTCGAGGGCGTGCTTGCCCGCCTGGTACCACCCGGTCATGACCGACGTGGCGTGGGCGATCGTCGAGGAGACGTTGACGATCCGTCCCTGCCCCCGCCGGCGCATTCCTGGCAGGGCGAGGGCGGCCAGGCGCATCGGGCCCACGACCAAGGTGTCGAGCTGGCGGAGCGCCTCGTCCCGGGTGACGTCGACCACCCGCCCGACGTTCATGAAGCCGGCGTTGTTGACCACGGCCCACGGGTCGGTGCGCTCCACCAGCTCGGCGCACCCCGGCTCGTCGGTCACATCCAACACCGCGCCCTGGACCTCCACGCCGGCGTCGCGGGCCGCCTTCTCGATCGCCTCCAGCTTCTCCTCGGACCGGGCCGTCCCCACCACCCCGAAGCCCATCCCGGCCAGGTGGACCACCGTCTCCCGGCCCACTCCCGAGTTGGCACCGGTCACCAGGACGGTCCGCATCATGCCGGCGGCCTACCCCCGCCGGCGCCGGCCTACCCGCCTATCGCAAGACCGGACCGGGCAGCTTGTAGCCGAACCGGCGGAGGGCGCGGGCGCCGGCTTGGAGGTGGTCATCGGAGTCCCACGACCAGCCGAAGGCGTTGGCCAGCCGGTTCACGATGTTGAAGACCAGGTTCACCGCCAGGGCGTCGGCGATGGCGTCGTCGGGGACACCGGCGTCCCGCACCCGGGCGATGTCCTCGGCGGTGACGGCGTCCCGGGACAGCCGCGCCAGGAGGGCGAGGACGGCGATGAGCTCCGGGCGACCGGCTCCCGTGTCGACGTCAACCCCCCCGCATGCGGTGATGCGAGCCGTCTCGGTGTGCACCCGGGCGCAGAAGTCGCACGCATTGGCCCGGGACGTGACCGCGGCCATGTACTCCCGTTCGCCGACCGTCCAGAACGAGGGGGCCCGAAGGGCCTCCCTGACCAAGGCCAGGAAGGGCTGCCCGAAGAACTCGGGCCGGTGCATGGCCGTCTTGGCCACGTCGTCCATCTCCTGGCCGAAGACGATGGCGGCGACGCGCTGGAACATCCGTGCCGGCAGCTTGTGGTCCCGCTCCAGTATCTCCAGCCACATCACCCATCACCGCCCAACAGGCCGACGGCACGCTCGTAGCGCTGCAGCGCGGCCCCCAGGGCGGCGGCGACGGTCAGCTCGAAGATCTCCTCCTCGGCGTGGCCGGCGTCACGCAGGGCGGCGATGTCGCGCTCGGCCATCCCCGACGACGGGTCGCGCACTTTGGCCAGGAAGGGCGCCAGCGCATCCGAGGGCGCCCCGCCGCCGGCCACCGCCGCCCGGGCCTCCGGGGTGGTCACGCCGGCGGAGGAGAGCACCGCCGCCCCCAGCGCATCGACCAGGCCGGCGTACCGATCGGACCGTCGCGTCGACATGGGGCCAGCTTGCCGTACCTCAGCCCCGGGCGCCGCCCGTGAAGTTCCACTCCGCCAGCCGGACCGTCGGCACGTGGTAGGTGCCGTCGTGCAGGCGGGCGTCGTCGGCCACGCCCAGCACGTTGCCTGGCCGGAGGGCGTCGACGTAGGACTGGGTGAAGCGCAGGTTGGGCACCCCGCCGACGATCTCGCCCCTCTCGATCAGGAACGTCCCGTTGCGGGTGAGGCCGGTGACCACCTGGGTCTTCGGGTCGAGGATGCGGGTGTACCAGAACTCGGTGACCAGCAGTCCCCGCTCGACGCCGGCCACCAGCTCGTCGACCGACCGGGTGCCCGGCGCCATGAACAGGTTGGTGGCGATCCCCCCGCCGTCGCCGCCGAAGCCGTGCCCGGTGCTCTCGGCGCCGGCCTTGGCCGCCGTCTTGCGGTCGTGGCACAGGGCCCGGGGCACGCCGGCGGCCACGAGGTCGACCCGGCGCTTGGGCGTGCCCTCGGCGTCGAAGCCCCGGCTGATGGCCCGGGGGTCGGTGGCGTCGTCCCACAGGGTGACCGCCTCGTCGAACTGGGGCTCCCCCAGCTTCACGAACGAGCGGTCCTCCTCGACGGTGCGGGCGTTGAACCCGTCGCGCAGGAACTCCAGCATGTTGGCCAGGCAGAACGGCTCCAGCACCACCTCGTAGGGCCCGGGCTCGATGTCGACGAGGTCGTCGCCCCGCCTCGCTTTCTCCGCCGCCGTGCGGCCGGCGCCGGCACCGTCGATGTCCGACAGCCGGCTGGAGCTCTGCCACCCCCGGCCGTCGGAGGTCGCCGTGCGGTGGATGGCCTCGATGGTGGACGAGCTCGACCGGCCCAGCAGGTGCTGGCCGGCGGAGTTGGCGAAGGCCGACGTCGAGCCGTTGGAGTCGACGTAGCCGGCGGCCCGCAACTCGGGGCCGGCATCCACGAACTCCCGCACGACCTGGGCCCTCACCGCGGGGTCGGCGTAGTGGGTCGCCTCATCGTAGCTCTGGGTCCGCGGCGCCGGCGCCGGCGGGGCCAGGCCCGGCCACTCGGGGTCGACGGCCCGCATCCCCGCCGCGGCCAGGGTGCGGTCCACCAGCCGGGCCAGGTTCTCCTCCGTCGGCCGGTCGGTGCTGGCCGACGCCACCCGCCCGCCAACCGACACCCGCACCCGGGCCCACACGTAGTCGTCGGCCACGTTCTGGTGGATGAACGAGTTGGCGAACCGGGTCAGCGCCGACCGCCCCGTCGAGCACGCGGCCTCGGTCTCGGCCCGGTCACCGACGAGGTCGACCAGCCGCTGCGCCGTCTCCAGCGGGTCGATCACCACAGGTCGACCTTCTCACGAAGGTCGCCCCGTGGGTGCTGGCCGGACCGACCTCCCGGGCCGGTCACCTTGAGCGGACCCCCACCCGCACGCCCCGGAACCGTCCGGGCACCGCCGGGTGGCCGGTGTGGCCGTACTGCTGGGGCTGGCCCTTGCCGCAGTTGGGAGTGCCCCAGAACACCCACTCGTCACGGCCGCCGAGCATGTCGAGCGACGCCCAGAACTGCGGCGTGATCCCGGTGTAGGTCGGGTTGCGCAGGAGGCGGCCGAGCTTGCCGTTCTTGACCTCGTGACCCCGCTCGCAGCCGAACTGGAAGTTGAGCCGCTTGTCGTCGATCGACCACGACCGGTTGGTCTCCATGTAGACGCCGTCGTCGGTGGCGGCGATGATCTCCTCCAGCGACGACTCGCCCGGCAGGATGCCGACGTTGGTCATCCGCACCATGGGCAGGCGGTTCCACCCGTCGCCTCGCACCATGCCGCCCGGCGGGAGGCCGGCGACGTGGGCGGAGTCCCGCCCCGACAGCACCCCCACCCAGATGCCGTCCTTGACGATGTCGACCCGCTGCGCCGGCGTCCCCTCGTCGTCGTAGCCGAACGAGCCCAGGGCCCCGGGCAGGGTGGCGTCGGCGGTGATGTTCATCAGCTCGGAGCCGTACCTGAGGGTGCCGAGCTGGTTCAGGTCGAGGAACGACGTGCCGGCGAAGGCGGCCTCCCACCCGAGGATGCGGTCCAGCTCGATGGCGTGTCCGACCGACTCGTGGATCTGCAGGGCCAGCTGCTCGCGGCCCAGGATGAGGTCGGTCACGCCGGAGGGGCATTCGTCGGCGGAGAGCAGCTCGACGGCCTCCTCCCCCACCCGCTGGGCGTTGCCGGCCAGGTCGGCGGCCCGCACGATCTCATAGCCCTGGGTGCCCCAGATGCCGCCGATCCCTCCGTAGCTGCGGCGCTGGGTCTCGGACTCTCCGACCGCGGTGGCCTCGATCGACGTGCCGCACTCCACCAGGTGCTGGGAGATGCGGTGGCCCTGTGAGGAGACGAACCACTTCCGGGTGTCCCACGCGTGCATGTGGCCCGAGGCCACGCCGACGCCGGCCACCGCTTTCATCGTCGCGGTGACGTCGACGAGCAGGTCGCCCCGCTCCGACAGCGCCACCTCGAAGGGGTGCTCCTGGCACGGCGATTCCCAATGGGCCTCGGCCACGCCCACGTCGGCCAGCTCCAACGCCGGCCCGGCGACCACGGCCGAGGCCTTGGCGATGGCCGCCGCCTCGTGGCCCGCCGTGCGGGCCGCCTCCGGCGAGGGGTCCGGCGTGGCGAAGAAGCCCCACGACGACCCGATCAGCGCCCGCACCCCCACGCCGGCCGACTCGTTCTGGGACATGCGCTCGAGCACCCCGTTGCGGGCCCCCAGCCCCTCGGCGGCGGTGATCATGGCCCGGGCGTCGGCATAGGTGGCGCCGGCGTCCAGCGCCCCCTGGACCGCCGCCTCGGCGAAGTCGAACATGGGGCCGCACCCTAACCAACCGGTGACACGTTCCGGGGTCCTGACCCCGGAACGTGTCACCGGTTCAGGAGTTGAGGATGGCTTGGGCGGCCGACAGCCGGGCGATCGGCACCCGGAACGGCGAGCACGAAACGTAATCGAGGCCGGCCTGCTGGAACAGGGCGATCGACTCGGGGTCGCCGCCGTGCTCCCCACAGACCCCGAGCTTCAGTCCCGGCTTGGCCTCACGACCGCGCCACGCCGCGATCTGGACCAGCTCGCCCACGCCGGCGGCGTCGATGGTCTCGAACGGGTTGCGCTTGAGCAGGCCCTGGGCCAGGTAGGCGGGCATCAGCCGGCTCTCGACGTCGTCCCGTGAGAACCCGAACGTCATCTGGGTCAGGTCGTTGGTGCCGAAGGAGAAGAAGTCGGCCTCCTCGGCGATCTCGGCCGCCCGCAGCGCGGCGCGGGGGGTCTCGATCATGGTCCCGATGGTGACGTCGACCCCCGCCGGCTTCCCGCTCTCGGCCCCTCGGGCCGCCGCGCCGGCGATGGCCTCCTCGGCCCACCCGCGGGCCAGGGCCAGCTCCTCGCGGCCCACCGTCAGCGGGATCATGACCTCCACCACCGGCGTGCCGCCGGCGGCCACCCGGTCGGCCGCCGCCTCCATCAGGGCCCGCACCTGCATGGCGTACAGCCCGGGCTTGATCACGCCCAGGCGCACGCCCCGCACGCCGAGCATGGGGTTGAACTCGTGCCAGGACTGGGAGTGCTTCAGCAGCTCGCGCTCCTCGTCGCTGAGCCCGCTCTTGGCCTGCTTGACCAGCAGCTCCTCGGTCCGGGGCAGGAACTCGTGCAACGGCGGGTCGAGGAGGCGGATGGTGACGGGCAGGCCGTCCATGGCCTCGAGGACCTCGTAGAAGTCGGCCTTCTGGGCCACCCGGAGCTCCTCCAGGGCGGCGGCCTCCTCCTCCTCGGTGTCGGCCATGATCATGCGGCGCACGATCGGCAGCCGGTCCTCGGCCAGGAACATGTGCTCGGTGCGGCACAGGCCGATGCCCTCGGCGCCGAAGCGCCGGGCGTTGGCCGCGTCGGCGCCGGTGTCGGCGTTGGCCCTCACCGCCATCTTCCCGGCGCGGATCTCGTCGGCCCATACCAGGACCGTCTCGAACTCCGGCGGCGGCTCGGAGACGGTGACCTCGACGGCGCCCAGCATGACCCGCCCGGTCGACCCGTCGACGGAGATGGTGTCGCCCTCGTTCACCGTGACCCCGCCGGCCTCGAAGCTGTTGCCTCTGATATGCACGCCGTCGGCGCCCACGACCGCCGGCGTGCCCCACCCCCGCGCCACCACGGCGGCGTGGCTGACCAGGCCCCCCCGGGCGGTCAGGATGCCCTTGGCGACGATCATGCCGTGGACGTCCTCCGGCGAGGTCTCGCTGCGCACCAGGATCACCGGCTCTCCCCGCCCCGCCGCCTCGGCGGCACCGTCGGCGGTGAAGTAGGCCTTGCCCACGCCGGCCCCCGGCGACGCCGCCAGCCCGGTGGCGATGACCTGCACGTCGCCCCCGCCGACCTGGGGGTGCAGGACCTGCTCCAGGTGCTCGCCGGTGACCCGCTGGACGGCCTCCTCATGCGTGAGGTTCATGCGCTCGTCGGTGGTCATGTCCACTGCCATCCGCAGCGCCGCGGCGCCCGTCCGCTTTCCCACCCGGGTCTGCAGCATCCACAGCTTGCCCTGCTCGATGGTGAACTCTGTGTCGCACATGTCGCGGTAATGGCGCTCGAGCCGGTCGAAGATGCCCAGCAGCTCCTGGTAGATCCCGGGGAACAGGCGCTGCATCTCCTCGAGGGGCAGGGTCTTGCGGATGCCGGCCACCACGTCCTCGCCCTGGGCGTTGACCAGGAAGTCGCCGTAGGCCTTGTTCTCGCCGGTGGCCGCGTTGCGGGTGAAGCCGACGCCGGTGCCCGAGTTGTCGTCCCGGTTGCCGAACACCATGGCCTGCACGTTGACCGCGGTGCCGAGGTCGTGGGGGATGCGCTCCCGCACCCGGTAGGCCACGGCCCGGGCCCCGCCCCAGGACTGGAACACGGCCTCGATGGCGCCCTTCAACTGGTCGGCCGGCGCCTGGGGGAAGGGCTGGCCGGTGTGCTTGGCCACCACCTCCTTGTACTGCTCGACCAGCTCGGCCAGGGCGCCGGCGGGGATCTCCGCGTCCGAGGTCACGCCGGCCTTCTCCTTGACGTCCTCGAACGGCTTCTCGAACTCCTCGCCGGGCACGTCGAGCACGATGCGGCCGTACATGGCCACGAACCGCCGGTAGCTGTCGAAGGCGAAGCGCTCGTCGCCCGTCTGGGCGGCCAGCCCCTTCACCGACTCGTCGTTGAGGCCCAGGTTGAGGACGGTGTCCATCATCCCCGGCATGGAGAACTTGGCCCCCGAGCGCACGCTGACCAGCAGCGGGTCGGAGGGATCGCCCAGCTTCTTGCCCATCGACCCCTCGAGCTTGGCGACCTGGGCCTGCACCTCCTCGGTGAGCCCCTCCGGCCAGCCCCCGTCGTTCTCTCCGGGGCCGCCTCCCGGGCGGCCCATGTAGTCCCGGCAGGCGTCAGTGGTGATGGTGAACCCGTGGGGCACCGGCAGCGCGAGTACCGACGTCATCTCCGCCAGGTTGGCCCCCTTGCCGCCGAGCAGGTCCTTCAGGCTCATCGGCGGCTTCTCGTGCGGGTGGTCAAAGGCGTAGACGTAGGTCACAAGCTCTCCTGAACGCGGCGGAACAACCCCTGCAGCGTAGTTGGACCTCCCCCGCCGGCCGAAGTTACGGCGCCACCCGCTGGATGGCCTCGGCGATCAGGGTGACCGTCTCCATGAGCGTCTCGCCGGCGCCGGCCTTCAAAGCACTCAGTTCGAGCTTCACCGGCCAGGCGTTGGCCAGGAAGTACCTGGCCACCGGCTTGCGCGCTGTTGTACATGGTGAGTGTGCGGTTCTTCCGGGCCTGCGCCATCTGGCCGGCCCGTGCCGCCTCGTGCCAGGCCCATAGCTCCAGGCCGCTGGTCATCCCCCGCCTGAGCGTGACGGTCGGGGGCTTCGCCTTCCCCTGCAGCTTGGTGAGCCCGACAGAACCCCCTTCGACGTACTCCACCGGCTCGACCTCGGCCACGATCCCGGTGACCTCGGTGAACGAGGCGATCTCCTGGCCATCGACGACCAGCGTGAACCGGTTGGCCGTGACCGACGTCGGAGCTTTTACGCCAGCCGCCCCCGCAGCGCGTCGACCAACGCGTCGATCGGCACCCGCTCCTGGTCCAGGCTGTCGCGGTCGCGAATGGTAACCGCCCGGTCGTCGAGGGTTTCGAAGTCCACCGTCACGCAGAAGGGCGTGCCGGCCTCGTCCTGGCGGCGGTAGCGCCGGCCGATGGACTGGGTCTCGTCGTAATCGCACATGAAGTGCGGCTGGAGGGCCCGCAGCACCTCGCGCGCCGTGGGCGTGAGCGTCTCCTTCTTCGACAGCGGGAGCACGGCCACCTTGTAGGGCGCCAGCTTCTTGTGCAGGCGGAGCACGACCCGCTTCTCGCCGCCGATCTCGTCCTCGTCGTAGGCGGCCAGCAGGAAGGCCATCATCGAGCGGCCCACGCCGGCGGCGGGCTCGATCACATGGGGCACGTAGCGCTCGTTGGCCGCCTGGTCGTAGTACTCCAGCCGCTCGCCGGAGAACTTGGCGTGCTGGGTGAGGTCGTAGTCGGTGCGGTTGGCCACGCCCTCGAGCTCGCCCCAGCCCCAGGGGTAGTCGAACTCCACGTCGGCCGTGCCGGTGGAGTAGTGCGACAGCTCCTCGGGGTCGTGATGGCGGAGGCGCAGCTTCTCGGCCGGGATGCCCAAGTCGACGTACCAGCGCAGCCGCTCCTCGCACCAGTACTCGAACCACTTCTGCCCCTCGTCGGGCGGTACGAAGAACTCCATCTCCATCTGCTCGAACTCGCGCGTGCGGAAGATGAAGTTGCCCGGCGTGATCTCGTTGCGGAACGACTTGCCCTGCTGGGCGATGCCGAACGGCGGCTTCTTTCGGCTGGTGGTCAGCACGTTGGCGAAGTTGACGAAGATGCCCTGGGCCGTCTCCGGGCGCAGGTACGCCGTCGCCCCTTCGTCTTCCACCGGGCCGACGTGGGTCTTGAACATCAGGTGGAACGGCCGGGCCTCGGTGAGGTCCTTCGACCCACAGTTGGGGCAGACCCCCTCGATCTGGTCCTCCCGCCACCGCTCCTTGCACTTGCGGCAGTCGACGAGCGGGTCGGTGAAGGTGGCCAGGTGGCCCGACGCCTCCCACACCTTGGGCGCCATCAGGATGGCCGCGTCCAGGCCCACGATGTCGTCGCGCTCCTGCACCATGGCCCGCCACCACGCCTCCATGACGTTGCGCTTCAGCAGCACGCCAAGAGGCCCGTAGTCCCACGTCGACCGGAACCCGCCGTAGATCTCGCTGGACGGGAACACGAACCCCCGACGTTTGGCCAGGTTGACGACGTTTTCGGTGAGGTCGGGCACGGGCATCGAGCGTAGTGGGCCGGCTCATGCCGCCCTCGTGACCATCGCCGCGGCGCCGGCCACCAGGTCGTCGATGTCGTCCGGCGCCGCCTCCAGCAACCGCCACCCCGCCGCCTCCACCCGGTTCCTCCGGATCCGGTCGCTCCGAAACCGGCGCCGACCGGCGTGCCAGCGGAACCCGTCGAGCTCCATCGCCAGCCGGAACGGCGGGTACGCCAGGTCGACCCTGGCGATGAAAACCCCGTTTACCCAGATCTCGTACTGCCGAACCGGCGACGGCAGGCCGGCTGCGATAAGGGAGCGCACCACCCGCATCTCCGCCACACCCTCGGCAACGCCGTCTCCCTTCCACGCCGCCAGCACCCTGCCGAGCGCGCCCCCAGTAGGCAGGTCCGGGAGCCGGCAGAGGCGCCGGCACAGCACGTCGTCCACCGCCTCCTCCAGCAGGTCGCCGCTCACCACGCCGGCGAGATCCGCCAGCATCCGTGAGGGCCGGGTGACGGGCACGCGGTCCCGCAGCACACCCTCGACCGTGGACCGGTGCACCCGAGCCAGCGTGTTCCGATTGCTCCGCCCGGGCGGCACGGTGATATCCAACGGCCCCGGCCGGAATCCCGATACGCCCCAGAGCACCGCCGCCGACCGGTGCGACACCACCGCGCCGGTGCCCGCCATCAGGCACGCCGCCATCGCCCGTTGCTTCCAGCTGACCGGCACGCCCGCCAGCCGGTACACGCCGGCGGCGACGCGCACCCAGCGCCCGGCGGCGATCCGGTGGCGGATCATCTCATCGGTCATGCCCACGGCCAGCACCTGGGCCCGCAGGATGAGCGAGTGCTGGCGGTAGGCGATCGTTGCGATGGCGGCATCCACGACGCCAAGTATGACGAGGGGGTGTGACAACGCGTCATGAGTGAGCAAAGTTCGTTGCCAGAGACGGAACTTTGCTCACTCAACCGGCGCGGGGCGCCGGCGGGGCCCGGCGCCGGCGGCTACTCCGTGGCCAGCGCCCCGGCCACCGGCAGCGACCGCAGCCGGCGCTCCAGGTGGTGCTCCATGGCCCGGATGGCCAGCCTCTCGACCTCGGCCACGCCGGGCCCCGCCGGCGTCGACAAGGCGCCGCCCAGATCGCCGCCCAGCACCCGGCGCACCAGGTCCAGAGCCGCCGGTGACAACGCCACGCCGGCGCCGACCGGCGAGCACGAGCCGCACAGCACGCCGCCCTCGGCCAGGTCGAACGACGACAAGCCGTACCGCCCGCCGCACGCCGCGCACTCGTCCAGCAACGGGTGGAAGCCCTCGGAGGACAGCAGCTTCAGGAAGAACGCCGGCACCAGCAACGGCGCATCGTGGGCAGACAAGGCCCGCAGCCCGCCCAGCAGCATGGTGAACAGCCGGGGATTGGCGTGCCGCTCCTGGCACAGCTGGTCGGTGGCCTCCAGCAACGAAGCCGCCTTGGCCAGCCGCCCCAGGTCCTCCCGCACCGGCCGGAACAGCTCGACAACCTCGGCCTGGGTGACGATGTCCAGCTCGCCGCGGCCCTCGTAGAACAGCAAGGACACGTGCACCATGGGCTCCAGCCGGGCCCCGAACCGGCTCTTGGTCTTGCGGACGCCCTTCACCACCGCCCGCACCTTCCCGTGGCGTTCGGTCAGCAGGTTGACGATCCGGTCGGACTCACCGAGACGCCACGTCCGCAGCACGATCCCCTGGTCTCGGTACAGGCCCACAGTGAATTACAAGCTTATGCTTCCAGCCCGCCGAAGCGGCGGTCTCTGCGTTCGGCTACGCCGACAGCAAGCATCAAGCTTCGAGACCGCCGAAGCGGCGGTCTCTGCGTTCGGCTACGCCGACAGCAAGCATCAAGCTTCGAGACCGCCGAAGCGGCGGTCTCGACGCTGGAACTCGCGAACCGCCTCGAAAAGGTGCTCACGCCGGAAGTCCGGCCACAGCACGTCGGTGAACACGAGCTCCGAGTACGCCAGCTCCCACAACAAGAAGTTGGAGATCCGGTACTCCCCCGACGTGCGGACCACCAGGTCCGGGTCGGGCAGGTCGGCGGCGTACATCCGGGCCCGGATGGCCTTCTCGTCCACCTGCCGTGCCGGCACGCCGGAATCCACCAGGGCACGAACGGCGTCGACGATCTCCGCCCGCCCCCCGTAGTTGAAGGCGATGGTCAACGTCATCGTCTTGTTCCCGGCGGTCAGCTCCAGCGCCTCGTCCATCCGCCGGATCAGCCGCCGGGGCACCCGCCAGTCCCGCCGGCCCAGGAAACGGATGCGCACGTCCCGTTCGTTGAGCTCGTCCCGCCGGCGCAGGAGCATCCCCTCGTTGAAGCGCATCAGGTAGCGGACCTCGTCCGGCGGGCGCTTCCAGTTCTCGGTCGAGAAGGCGTACACCGTCAGCCACTTGACCCCGAGCTCCAACGCCCCTTCGACGGCGTCGAACAACGCCTCCTCGCCGGCGGCGTGGCCTTCGGTCCTCGGCAAACCTCGCTTCTGGGCCCACCGCCCGTTGCCGTCCATGACCACGGCGATGTGCACGGGAACCCCCCTAGGGTCGATCTCGTCGATCCTCGTCGGCCCGGTCACAGGGCCAGAGCATCGCAATACCCGCGGGTGGGTACAAGCCCGGGCGTGAGGGACAAACTGGACCGGCTCGGCGAACGGTGGAAGTGGTTCGCCACCGTCCTGCGCGTCCAGAAGCGCTACGGCGAGCTCAACGGCAACTACCTGGCTTCGTCGGTCACCCTGTCGGCGTTCCTATCGCTCTTTCCGCTGCTCCTTTTCGCCATCGCCATCCTGGGCTTCTTCTCCGCCAAATCGCCCGACCTGGCCGGCAACGTCGTGGAGCGGCTGGGCCTGACCGGCGACGCCGCCGACGGCATCACCTCCGCCATAGCCACCGCCGAAGAGAGCCGCCGAGCGGCCTCGGTCATCGGCATCGCCGGCCTCCTGTGGTCGGGCCTCGGCCTGGTCGCCGCCTTTCAGTACGCCATCAACGCCGCCTGGCAGGTCGCCGGCCACGGTTGGAGGGCAAAGCTCACCGGCCTCATGTGGCTGGGCGGCGCCACCCTCCTCTTCCTCACCTCCTTCGCCACCTCCACCGTCATCCGCTGGCTGCCGAACTTCATGGCCCCACTGACCACCCTTGCCGGCCTGTCGGTGAACTTCGCCCTTTGGCTCTGGACCTTCAAGATCCTCGCCACCCGTGACATCGGCTGGAAGGCTCTGGTCCCCGGAGCGGTCGTCGGAGCCGTCGGCTTCGAGATCCTCAAGGCCGTCGGCGCCTTCTACGTGCCGGGCGCGGTGGCGTCGGCCTCGGCGCTCTACGGCACCCTCGGCGTGGTGTTCGCCACCCTGGCCTGGCTCCTCTTCTTCGGTCGACTGGTGGTCTATGCCGCCGTCGTCAACGTCGTCCGCTGGGAAGAGGAGCACGGCACGGTAGTCCTGAAGATGGAGGTGCCCCGGGTCGATCCCGAGACCACCGCCCCCGTCGACGTCACCCGGGCCGGCGAGACCAAGGCCCAGTCCGCACCCGCCGGCGTCTAGCGTCGCGGGGTCGTGGAGACCCTGCCCTACGGCTCCTGGCCGTCACCCATCACCGCGGCGTCCCTGGTCGAGCGGGCGGTGTCGCTCAGCGAGCTCAAGTCCGCCGGCGGGGCCCTCTACTGGAACGAGGGCCGGCCGGCGGAGGCGGGCCGTCAGGTCATCGTGCGCTGGGAGCCGGGTACGGAGCCGGTCGACGTGCTGCCGGCGCCCTTCTCGGCCCGCACCACCGTCCACGAGTACGGCGGAGGAGCGTTCTGCGTGGCCGGCGACCAGGTCTACTTCTCGAACTTCGCCGACCAGGCCGTCTACCGGCTCGGCGACCCCGCGCCCATCGCCGCCGGCGCCCGCTATGCCGACTTCGACGTCCGCGGCGACCGCATCGTCTGCGTGCGTGAGAAGGGGGCGGTGAACGACATCGTCGAGCTGCGGCCCGGCAGGGAGCCTACCGTCGTGGCCGCGGGCCACGATTTCTACGCCGCCCCCCGGTTCGCCCCCGACGGCCGCCTCGCCTGGCTGGCCTGGGACCACCCGCGCATGCCGTGGGACGGCACGGTCCTGGAGCCCGGGCCCGTCACCGGGGGGCCCGGGGAGTCGGTCACCCAGCCCCGCTGGTCGCCGTCCGGAGCCCTCCACTGGATCTCCGACCGCTCCGGCTGGTGGAACCTCTACCGGGAGGGTGACGCCCTGCAGCCCCTGGAGGCCGAGTTCGCCGAGCCCGACTGGACCTTCGGCAACTCCAACTACGACTTCCTCGCCGACGGTCGCATCGTCGCCCACTGGACCGGCCACCTCGGCATACTCGGCGACGCGCCCCTCGATCTCCCGTACAGCACGTTCAGCTCGGTTCGGGCCTTCGGCGACAAGGTGGCCGCCATCGCCGCCTCACCGACCCAGGCCCCGGCGGTGGTCGTCATCGACCCGGCCACGGCGGAGGTGACCGTGGTCCGGCAGAGCCGGCCGACGCCCATGGACGCCGGCTTCCTGTCCACGCCCCGCCGGATCGACTTCCCCACCACCGGCGGCCGAACCGCCCACGCCCTCTTCTACCCGCCGGCCAACGCCGGCGCCCAAGGGCCGCCGGGGGACCGGCCCCCCCTCATCGTCACCAGCCACGGCGGGCCCACGGCGCAAGCGTCCACCGCCCTCAACCTGCGCACCCAGTTCTGGACCAGCCGGGGCTTCGCCCTGGTCGACGTCGACTATGGCGGAAGCTCCGGCTACGGCCGGGCCTACCGCCGCCGGCTCGACGGCCAGTGGGGCGCCGTCGACGTCGACGACTGCGTGGCCGCGGCCCGCCACCTGGCCGACCACGGCGAGGTCGACGGCCGGCGCATGGCCATCCGGGGCAGCAGCGCCAGCGGCCTCACTGCCCTCCTGGCCCTCACGACCGACGTCTTCGCCGCCGGCGCCAGCCTCTACGGCGTGGTCGACCTGGCCGCCCTGGCCACCGGCACGCACAAGTTCGAGGCCCGCTATCTCGACGGGCTCGTCGGCCCCTGGCCCGAGGCGGCGGAGGTCTACCGCCAGCGGTCGCCCCTCACCCACGCCGACGAGCTGAAGGCCCCGATCATCATCTTCCAGGGCCTCGACGACAAGGTGGTGCCGCCGGCGCAGGCCGAGGTCCTCGTCGACGCCCTCCGCCGGGCCGAGCTGCCCTTCGCCTACCTGACCTTCGAGGGCGAGGGCCACGGCTTCCGCAGGGCCGAGACCCTCCAGCGCGTCCAGGAGGCCGAGCTGTCCTTCTACGGCCAGGTCCTCGGCTTCCAGCCGGCGGACGACATCGAGCCCGTCGAGATCGAGCGCCGCTGACACCGTCGCCACATCGCCCCGTCGGCTCCCGCCCGGCGCCGAGTACCGTTTCGCCGTGCGGCGAGCCGTGATCGTGGCGACGTTGGTGGTGGCGGTGGTCGGCGTCGCCACCCTGGTGGCGGCGTCCCGTGGCCCGGCCGCCGACCGCCCCGTCGCCACCGTCGGCCACGCCGGCGTCACCGAGCAGACCACCACCACCACGACACCTGCGCCGGCGCCGGCCCCCACCACCACGGCCACCACCAAGAAGCCCGCCACCGCCGCCACCCGCTCGACAACGGTCGTACGCACCGACGCCGGTGGCGGGGTCACCGTCGTCAACGAGGGCTCGGCGTCGGTCAACACCGGCGGGAACACGGTGATCGGCCCGCCGTCGGCCACCGTCGTCAACGGCCCGGCTACGGCGGTGGGGAACGTCAGCCGGCCCTGACCGGCCCCAGCGCCACCCTTGTCGCCTTCACGTCGAGCGCCATCTGGCGGACCAACGCGTCGACGGAGTCGAACCGCTCCTCGTCGCGCAGGCGGGTGACGAAGGAGACCCGGGCCGGCCGGCCGTACAGGTCGCCGGAGAAGTCGAGCAGGTACGCCTCCAAGACCACCGGTGACCCGCCGCCGTGGAACGTCGGCCGGCGCCCGACCGAGATGGCCGCCGCCCGCTCGCCGTCGTACCAGCCGGCGTAGATGCCCGGCGCCGGCAGCAGGATGTCGGCGGGGACAGCCACGTTGGCCGTCGGGTAGCCCAGCTCCCGCCCCCGTTGGTCCCCCTTCTCGACGACCCCCCGCACCTCGTGCGGCCGGCCGAGCAGCAACCCGGCGCCGGCCACGTCGCCGGCGGCCACCCGCCGGCGGACCTCGGTGGACGACGTCGCCGGCAGCAGCGGCACGTGGGCCACCTCGAACCCGAGGGCCCCGCCCATCTCCCGCAGCAGCTCGACGTTGCCCCGCCGGCGCCGGCCGAAGTGGAAGTCCTCCCCCACCACGACGACCCGAGCGCCGAGCTGGCCGGCCAGCACCTCCCGGACGAAGTCCTCCGGCTCCTCCTGGGACCGGGCCTCGTCGAAGCGCAGGACGACGGCATGGTCAACCCCGGTGGCGGCCAGCACCTCCAGCTTCTGGTCGAGGTCGGTCAGCAGCAGGGGGGCCGACTCGGGCCGGACCACCGACGCCGGGTGCCGGTCGAAGGTGAGGACGACGGTCTCCAGGCCGCCGTCGGCGGCCAGCCGGCGCAGGTGGCCGATGACGTGCTGGTGGCCGCGGTGGACTCCGTCGTAGGCCCCGATGGTGACCGCGGTGCCGGCGCTGGGGGCGACGAAGCTCGCCGGGTCGGTCACCACGTCCATGGCAGCAGGCTAGTGAGGGGCCAGGACCACGGACGGCTTCACCCGGCCGTCCACGTACCGCTCGTACACCGCCAGCAGCGATCCCCCACCGTCCAGCACGGCCCACGGGCCGGCGCCGGCCCACTCCACGTCGAGCACCTTGCCGTAGCTCACCGCCTCCGCCAGCCCGGCGCCGACGGTCACCGGATCCAGGTGGGCCACCGCCGCCGCCGGTGCCAGCACGTGCTCCGGCCCCAACTCCTCCAGGGCCACGCCCGCGCAGAACGACCCCACCGCCGTCCGCCGGAGCCGGCGCAGATGGGCGCCGCCTCCCAGGACCGTCCCCAGGTCGGCGGCCAGGGTCCGAACGTACGTCCCCGAAGAACAGTCGACCTCGATCCGGAAGGTTCCCGGCTCCGACCCCTGGGAGACGGCGAACCGGTGGACGGTGACGGGCCGGGCCGCTCGCTCCACCTCGATGCCCTCCCGGGCCAGCTGGTGCAGGCGCCGGCCCCCCACCGAGACGGCCGACACCATGGGCGGGATCTGCTCGATGTCGCCCACGAACCCCGCGGCCGCCGCCCGCACGTCGTCCAGCGCCACATCGGCCATGTCGTAGGTGGCCACCACCTCGCCCGAATCGTCCAGCGTGCTCGTGGCCGTGCCCAGCACCACCTCGGCCACGTAGGACTTGGGCAGCGGGGCCAGGAACCGCAGGAGCCGGGTGGCCCGGCCCAGTCCGACGAGCAGGATCCCGGTGGCCCCGGGATCCAGCGTCCCTCCGTGACCCACCTTCTTCTGGCCGAAGATGCGCCGGCACCGCCCCACGACATCGTGGGACGTGCACCCGGCCGGCTTGTCGACGACGGCTACGCCGTCGATGGTCATGGCCGGCCCGGCTGGGCCGGCGTGGTCAGTGGGCGACCACCGGGAGCGACTGGCGGAGGGCCTCCAGCAGCTCGTGCACCCCCATCGGCGACACGAAGCCCGACGACGCCCTGTGCCCCCCGCCACCAAAGGCGATGGCGACCTGGCCGACGTCGAACTCGTTCACCGCCCGCATCGAGACCTTCACGCCGTCGGGCGTCTCCTTGAGCACCGCCGACACGTCGGCCTCGGTGGTGCGGCGCAGGAGGTCGATGAGGCCCTCGGTCTCGTCCAGGCCCACGCCGAACTCGGCCAGATCGTCGGCGGTGACCCACGTGGCCACGAAGCGGCGCTCGCCGTCGTAGACCGCCCGCTGCAGCGCCATGCCGGCCAGGCGCAGGTAGGCCAGCCGGTGCTCCTCGAAGAGCTGGCGGTTCATGGATGCGATGGGCAGGTCGAAGGTCGCCAGCTCCTCGGCCAGGCTGAACACCTCGGGCGTGGTGACCTCGTACTGGAACCGCCCGGTGTCGCAGATGAGGCCGGTGTAGAGGCACTCGGCCGCCACCCGGGTCAGCTCCCAACCGAGGCGGTCGATCAGGCGCCGCACCACCACGGCCGACGCCGCGGCGTCGGGGTCGATCAGATTGATCGTGCCGTAGCCGTCGTTGGTGGCGTGGTGGTCGACGACGATCAGCTCCCGGGCGTTGCGGGCGGCCACGCCCAGCTCGGCCAGACGCCCGATGGAGCCGCAGTCGAAGGTGACCATCAGCTCGGGGTGGCTGGGGAAGTCGGCCGGCTTGGTGGCCAGCTCCAGCCCGGGCAGGAACTCGTAGTGGGGGGCGACGGGGAAGGGCTCGGGCCACGAGGCCACCGACTCCTTCCCGTTGGCCAGCGCCAGGTGGTGGAGGGCCAGCACCGAGCCAAGGGCGTCGCCGTCGGGGGTGTGGTGGCAGGCCAGCGCCAGCGACGGCGCCGATGCGATGGCGGCCGCGGCCTGGTCGAGTGTCGAACCGACCGTGCTCTCGGCGCTGCGGTCCTCGGCTCTCCTGCGGGCGTCGCTGGTGCTCATGAGCCGTCGTCCTCGTTCCTGTGGAGATCTCGTAGCAGTTCTTCCACTCTAGACCCCAGGGCTATAGCTGGGTCCGGAACGAACGAAAGCTGCGGGGTGCCGCGCAGGCGGAGTTGCCTCCCGATCGCCGACTGGAACCGGATGCGGTGCTCGCCGAGTGCCACGGCCACTCCCTCCGGGTCACCTCGCGACAGCGAGGAGAACCACACGACAGCATGGCTCAAACCCGGCTCCACCCGCACACCCGTGACCGTGACCAGCTCCAGCCGCTCGTCGTCGATGCGCTCCAGCTCGTCCGCGAGCACCTCCTGGACGACCTGGTTCACCCGGTCCATCCGCGGCGGCCGCTTACCCGCCATCGACCCATTCCGTCTCGAACCGGGTGACCTCGACGTCGGGCTTGCTCCACACCCAGCGCTCAACGTTGTCGACCACCTCGACGGCGTGGGAGTAGGAGTGCGAGACCACCGCGAGGCCGATCAGCGCCCGCTGCCACTTGTCCTGGTAGTCGACCTCTGCCACCGAGATCTGGAACCGGTGGCGGAGGCCCTCGACGATCGGTCGCAGCACGGCTCGTTTCTCCTTGAGCGACCGGCTGGTGGGGATGTGCAGCTCTAGTTGCACCACCGCTACGTGCGTGCGATCTCCCGCTCTTCGTAGGTCTCGATGATGTCGCCGCCCTTGAGGTCCTGGAAGTCCGACAGGCCGATGCCGCACTCGAAGCCGGAGGCCACCTCCCGGACATCGTCCTTGAAGCGGCGCAGCGACGTGATGGTGCCGGTCCAGATGATGACCCCCTCCCGGAGGAAGCGGACCTTGGAGTTCCTGGTGATGACCCCGTTGCGGACGTAGCAACCGGCCACCGCGCCGATCCGGGGCACCCGGAAGACCTCGCGGACCTCGGCCTCCCCGGTGACCACTTCCTCGAACTCGGGCTTCAGGAGGCCGACCATCGCCTTTTCCACGTCCTCGAGCACCTGGTAGATGATCTGGTAGGTGCGGATGTCGACGTCCTCGCGCTCGGCGAGGTCGCGCGACTTGCGGTCGGGGCGGACGTTGAACCCGATGATCGTGGAGTTGGAGGCCGAAGCAAGCTGCACGTCGTTCTCGGTGATGCCGCCCACGGCCCGGTGCACGAAGGCCAGCTTGACCTCGTCGCGCTCCAGGCGCTTCAGGCTCTCGGTCAGGGCCTCGAGGGAGCCGTTGACGTCGGCCTTCAGGATCAGGTTGAGGGTGGCCTGCTCGCCCCGCTGGATCTGCTCGAACAGATCCTCCAGGCGGGCGCCGCCGCCGACGTGCAGCGGGGGGTGGCGCTGGTCGCGCTTCTTGTACCGCTGGCTGCGGGCCTCGGCCACCACCTTGGCCGTCTTGTCGTCGGGGGCGACCCGGAAGTCGTCGCCGGCGCTGGGAACCTCGGACAGCCCGAGGACCTGCACGGGCATGGACGGCGACGCCTCCTTCACGTTGTCGCCCTTGTCGTCGATCAGCGCCCGGACCCGGCCCCACGCCGCCCCGGCCACCATGGGGTCGCCGACGCGGAGCATGCCCCGCTCGACCAGCACGGTGGCCACTGGCCCCCGCCCCTTGTCGAGCTCGGCCTCCAGGACCACACCCTGGGCCCGGCCCTCGGGGTTGGCCACCAGCTCCTCGACGTCGGCCACCACGAGCAGCTGCTCGAGGATGTCGTCGACCCCGAGGTTCTGGAGGGCGGACACCTCGACCATGATCGTGTCGCCGCCCCACTCCTCGGGCACGAGGCCGTGCTCGGAGAGAGCCTGGCGGACCCGGTTGGGGTCGGCCTCCTCGCGGTCGATCTTGTTGATGGCCACCACGATCGGCACCTCCGCCGCCCTGGCGTGGTTGATGGCCTCGACAGTCTGGGGCATGACGCCGTCGTCGGCCGCCACCACCAGCACGGCGATGTCGGTGGCCATCGCCCCCCGGGCCCGCATGGCGGTGAAGGCCTCGTGGCCGGGCGTGTCGATGAAGGTGATCAGGCGGCCGTCCTTGGACACCTGGTAGGCACCGATGTGCTGGGTGATGCCGCCGGCCTCGCCGGCGACCACGTTGGTCTCCCGGATGCGGTCCAGCAGCAGGGTCTTGCCGTGGTCGACATGGCCCATGACCGTGATGACCGGCGGGCGGGCCCGCAGGTCCTCCTCGGCGTCGTCGTCGTCTCGGAGCAGCTCGCCGAGCTTGACCTCCTCCTCCTGGCCGGGCTCGACCAGCAGGACCTCGGCGCCCACCTCGGCGGCGAACAGCTCGATCATGTCGTCGGTCAGCGACTGGGTGGCCGTGACCATCTCTCCCTGCTGCAGCAGGAAGCGGACGACGTCGGCCGCGGTGCGGTTCAGCTTCGGCCCGAGGTCCTGGGCGCTGGCCCCGCGCTCGATGACGACCTCGCCCTCGGGGACGGGTGCGTCCGATCGCGTGTAGTTGGTGGCCTGGGTCGGCTCCAGCTCCTCGAAGCTGCGGCGCCGGCGCCGGCGGCGCTGCGGTGGGCGCCGGCCCTGGCCGGGGCCGCCACGGCCGGGGGGGCCACCGCCGGGCCCGCCCGGACGGCCGGGACCGCCGCCGGGGCCGCCGGGGCGGCCGGGACCGCCGCTCGGCGCGCCGGGACGGGTGAAGCCGCCGCCTCCAGGTGCCCCGAAGCCGCCGGGGCGACCGGGACCGGCGCCCGGGCCGCCGCCCGGGCGGGGCGGGCCGCCGGGACGCTGGCCCCCACCGCCGGGGCCGCCGGGACGGGCACCGGGGCCACCGGGTCGGCCCGCGCCACCGAAGCCGGCGGGGCGGGCGGCGCCCCCCTGGGGGGCACTGGGCCGGGGCCCCAG
>Ga0247713_1000250_pt1 | contig 37130 bp, 44 predicted proteins | sample 21E_NmetaG_FD_189936 | JGI IMG/M metagenome (GOLD analysis project Ga0247713, IMG submission 189936) | Soil microbial communities from hillslope of Landscape Evolution Observatory, University of Arizona, Oracle, AZ, United States - 2-1-E_N | ecosystem: Engineered > Artificial ecosystem >...
GCGCTGCGCGTTACGGGGGGAGCGACGAGTTGATCGACGTCGTGGGGGAACGGTCACTGCCGGCCGGTGAGATGTTCTCCAAGCTGATGGAGTTTGTCGGGCCGACCCTCGACCAACGGGGCGAGACGCAACAGGTTACGGACCTTTTGGATCAGGTCCGCTCCCGGGGAACGGGAGCCTCCCGCCAGCTGGAGGTCTACGAGCGCACCGGCCGGCTGGAGGATGTCGTGGACCTGATAGTGGCCGAGACAGTTTCCATCTAGTCTTCGACGTCCTCGCCGACGGCTTTGCGGTCACGCATCGTGGCCTGCGTACCGGCCCGCTCGACCTCGGCGTCACCGGCTTGCACGCACGATCAGCCGGTTTGCAAATCGCCATTGGGGGAATCGCATACCCATGCGGATCAGGAAAGTGATTGACAAAACCTTTCTCACTGAGCCGGGCGAGGACAACTCCCGGATAAATGTCCAGGGAGGCATCTCCGCGGTGATTGCAGCCACTGTGGGGGAAGGCGAGAACTCCGTTAACCACGTCTCTTCCACCCAACGCGTTTCGGTTGTGCAGCGCAGCGGTAAGAAATCCTCGGCGGGCGATAACCGCAGCAATGGAACTGAAAAGAAACCATGATCGAGAGGAGATCGACATGAGCGACAACGAGTTGAGCGCCGAAGAGCTCGAGCAGCAAAGCAGCGAACAGCTTCCCGAGCGGGAGGAGATGGCTCTGATCAACGCCAACCTGGCAGCTCCGGTGAACGCCGCGGTAGCGTTAAACGTGCTCTCCGACAACTCGGTTGCCTATGCGAACGCAGAGCAGACCGCAAACATCGACCAAAGCCTGTAGAGCGGCACCCCGACTTTCGATGAATCCCAAGGAGGCACCAATGACCGATGAGCTAACGCCCGAAGAGCTTTCCCAGCAGGAGACGGACCAGCTGCCGGACCGAGAGGAGATGAGCCTCGTCAATCTGAACCTGGCCGCTCCGGTCAACGCCGCAGTGGCGGCCAACGTCCTGTCGGACAACGCAACGGCATACGCGAACGCCGAGCAGTACGCCGACATCGAGCAGAGCATCTAGGAGGCCGACATGGCTGACAACGACGACGCCTTGACGGCCGAAGAGCTCGCCGAACAAGGCAGTGAACAGCTTCCCGAACGGGAGGAGATGGCGCTCGTAAACGCAAATATCGCCATACCAATCAACGCGGCGGTCGCCGCAAACGTCCTTTCCGACTCGTCCACAGCGATTGCCGACGCGCAGCAGCAGGCGCTGATGGACCAGGAAATTTGAACAGGAGAGACGCCATGACCGAACCGATCAGCGATGAGATGACACCCGAGGAACTGCAGGAGCACGGCAGTGAGCCCCTTCCCGAGCGGGAGGAGATGGCGCTGATCAACGCCAACCTGGCCGCTCCGGTGAACGCCGCGGTGGCAGCCAATGTCCTGTCGGACAACTCGATTGCCTACGCGAACGCCGAGCAGGACGTGGACATCACCCAGTCCCTGTAGGTCTGGACCGAGGGTAAAAAGAGGCGGCCCGTCACGGGCCGCCTCTTTTTGACTGAAAGATTCTTGACTGAAAGAGCGGAGGCGCAGCCATTCCTGAAGACGAGCCCCGGGTCGGGGGCGTTGGTGACCAGCCGGCCGTCCTGACCGAAGCACAGGACAAGCCGACGCTACAGAAACCCAAACAGCGTGGCCGGCGGCGGGACGGCGGCCCTGCCGCTTCCGGTGCCGAGCCGCCGCCCAGGATGGCCGATGGAGTGGAATTACTGGGTGAGGACGAGGGGTCCGGCTTCAAGGAGGGACGGTTCCTCATCCGCCGCCGCGACGGGCAGATCATTCAGCTTACGAAGCTGGTTTACCTGGTGGTGGAGGAGATCGACGGGCAGCGCAGCCTGCGAGAGATCGCCGAACGGGTGAGCGACCGGTACGACCGCAAGGTGAGCGCCGACAACGTCAAGACCTTGATTGACAACAACCTGCGCCGGGACGGGGTTGTTGTAGGCCCCGACGGCAAGGTACCCGACCTGCAGAAACCCGACCCGCTTCTGGCCCTGAAGCTACGCTGCACGCTGGTCCCGCCTCGAGCGGTCAACGTGATCGCGGGTCTTCTGAGGCCCTTGTTCTGGCCCCCGGTGATCGTGGCGGTGCTCATCGGATTGGTTGCACTCGACGTGTGGTACTTCGGGGTTCACGGGGTTGGCCAGGGCCTGCGGGACACCCTTTACCAACCGATGATCATGCTGCTTCTCTATGCTCTATTGATCCTGTCGGTAGGCTGGCACGAGCTGGGCCATGCGACCGCCTGCAAGTACAGCGGGGCTACGCCGGGCAAGATCGGCTTCGGCATCTACATCATCTGGCCCGCCTTTTTCACCGACGTCACCGACGTCTACTCGCTGGGCAAGGCGGGCAAGGTGCGCACCGACCTGGGAGGGGTCTACTTCAATGCCATCTTTGCGCTCGGCGTCGGGGGCGTCTACTTCCTGACCGGCTTCGAACCCATCCTGGTGCTGATCATGATCCAGCACCTGCTGATCATCTACAACTTCATTCCCTTCCTCAGGCTTGACGGGTACTTCGTGATGGCCGACTCCACCGGGGTGCCGGACCTGTTCGGCCGGATCAAGCCGGCTCTGTCCTCGCTCATCCCCAACCGCGAGACGCCCCGCAAGGTCAGCGAGCTGAAGCCGTGGGTGCGCAAGGTGGTGACGGTTTGGGTGCTCCTCGTCGTTCCTGTGCTCATCGGCTTGTTCACGATGCTGGTGATCAGCGCCCCGCGGATCCTGGCCACTACTTGGGACTCGTTTTTTGTGCAGCGCGCGCGGATATCACAAGCGCTCGCTGGAGGTGACCCGGCACGGGCCGCGGTGGGTGGGATCCAGACCCTGATGCTCATTCTGCCGGTCGGCGGCATGACGGTTACCGCGTACAACGTGGGGAAGCGGACGTTGAAGGGGTTTGCCAACCTGTATTCCAAGCGTCCGGCGTGGGGAATGGGGCTGGGCATGGCAGGCCTTGCGGCGCTGGTCTTTGCCGGCTACGTCATGTGGCCGAGTGGTGAGTACCGGCCTATCCAACCCGAGGAGAGATGGAACCTGTCCGAGGCGGTCGAGGCGGTCCGGGCAACCGGCACCGGGCGTCCCAGCCTTACCGAGGAACGTGAGCGCGAGCTGGGCGGGGCTCCCCCGCTGGCTCCGACGATCGACGAATCGGATCCGGAGGGCTCGACCACTCCGGATGAGGATGAGGTTTCGGGCACTCCCACCCCCAGGCCGACCGCCACGAGCGGAGGGGGCGGAAGCATCTCCTCCCCGCGGGCAAGTCCGTCGCCCACTGCGCGAACGTCGCCCACTCCCTCGCCACAGTAGGCGTCCCCAGCCGATCGGCGCCCTGGACTGCTTGCCTTGATTGGGGTTCGGACGGGATGTCGAGTCCCGCCGCCTAGCGATCCGGGTCCGGGAGCAACCTGGCCGGGTCGATGATCCACCCCATGTTGTAAACGTTCTTTATGAAGTCCACCCCGACCTGGCTGCGGATATTGCTGAGCATCACGTCGATGGTGCGCGCGCCGTACAGGCCCAGAGTCTGCGAAAGCTCCCTACGCGAGCACACGCGAAGGCGGTTAGCCAAAAGGATCGCCAGCACCTCGATCTGAGATGCGGTGAGAGTCAGGGGCCGGCCCCCGTAGGTGGCCTTGTAACCCCCTAAGTCGACCTGCAGACCGAACGCCTCGATGGTCCCGCCTCCGGGAACCGTGAGGACCGATCTTCCGCCGATCGCTTCCGCTCTTGCCACGCTTACCTCCTCGTCACCACCAACCGCCTCCCCCACCCGCAAGGGGCCCGGGGAGGGCCCCTTGTGGGTGGATCACGGTCCCCCGGTCGATGACTCCTACTCGACGGCCTTGTTCCTCTTCATGAGCATGCCGGGCACCACGACGAACATCAGGAACATCAGGATGAACGAAACCAGCGCTAGGATCGGAGCCATTTTCATTTCCTTTCTTTGGATTTCTTTTGAACTACTGGTTGCCACAGAGCCCTGCCTTAGGGATGCGTCCCGACCTTGTCCATAACGGTCTGGTCGAACACCAGGCCGGGTTGGACGAATTCCGACACGTCCATTCCAGCCAGTTCGTCCTGCTCGGAGACCCGAAGGCCGATGGTCGACTTGAGAACCCCGAACAGCAGCGCCGAGGCAAGACCGGTCCACGCCACCACGGTCACGATGCTGATCAGCTGGGCGATGATCTGCTCCGTGTCGCCGACGATGAGACCGCCGACGTCGCCGTAGGATCCGTCGGCGAAGATTCCCACCGCCAGCATCCCGAACAGCCCGCACCCACCGTGGCATGCGACCGCCCACACCGGGTCATCCAAACCCAGTCGCCTCTCCAGGAACTCGGCTACCGCGATGACCAGGGCGCCCGCAATTGCGCCGATCAACACCGACGCCCAGGGAGCGACGAACGCGCAGGGCGCCGTGATTGCCACCAGGCCGCCGATCACTCCGCTGCAGGTGACGGCGATATCGGCCCGTCCGGTCCGGGCAAGCTGGATGTAGTAGGCCACCAGGCCTCCTGCGATTGCCGCCAGGAAGGTGTTGACCGCAATGGATGAGATACGCAGGTCGGTGGCGGCGAGGGTGCTCCCGGCGTTGAAGCCGAACCAGCCGAAGAGCAGGATCATCGTGCCCAGCACCACGTATCCCATGTTGTGGCCGGGAAGACTGCGGGGCCGGCCGTCGATGAATTTGCCCTTGCGTGCACCCACCATCAGTGCTCCGACCAAAGCGGCAATGCCGCCGACTGCATGAACCACGCCCGAGCCGGCAAAGTCTACGGCCCCGGCGCCGAAGGGAAGGGTGGACAACCAGCCGCCGCCCCACACCCAATGGCCGTAGATGGGATAGATGAGCGCGCTGATCAAAAAGCTGTAGGCCATGTAGGTGTTGAGCTTGGTGCGCTCGGCCATCGCTCCGGAGACGATCGTGGCCGCGGTGGCTGCGAACACCATCTGAAAGATCCACAGTTGCATGGTGCCCACGTCGTTGGCCTCACCGGCGAGGAAAAAGCCCGAGAAGCCGATAAATGCGTTCCCCTCGGACAATCCGGACGCCGCCTCCGAGCCTCCGAACATGATCGCGAACCCGAATGCCCAGAAGGCCAGACCACACATGCAAAAGTCCATGAGGTTCTTCATGAACACCGAACCCGAGTTCCGGGCCCCGGTTGAGCCGGCCTCCAGCAGGGCAAAGCCGATCTGCATGAAGAAGACCAGGAACGCTGCGATGAGGACCCAACTGGAGTTGACCGCCGCCACGGCGGCGCCCGCAGGGTCGTTCTCCAGGTCGATGGTGGCGGCTCCACTTGGATCCGCGGCGAACGAAGCACCGGCCCAGACCACAACGATGATCATCGTGAGAACGAAAGACACCCAGAGCCTTCGTTGCATCAGGAATCGCTTCAAGAACGTTTTTTCCGGCAAGTGCACCTCCTGCTTTGATTAGGGTGCGACGGCACACCCAGCGAGTGCCGTCGGCTCTAGAAGGGATCGTGCCAGGGGGATATTGCTCGGCCGTTACCTATGCGTACGCGTTTTGTTCTCGCTGTGTTAGCCGGCGCTGCGCCCACCGGTAGGATGCCCTTCAGAGCCTGCGCTGCCACGGGCGATATCAATCACATTCGATAGGAGGACGTTTGGCCGCGGCAATCGAGGTGTCGGGACTTCAGAAGAACTTTGGTCTCACCAGGGCCCTCGACGGCCTCGACCTTGCGGTGGAACGGGGTGAGGTCCACGGGTTCCTGGGACCGAACGGGTCGGGCAAGTCCACGACGCTTCGGATATTGCTGGGACTACTGCGGGCCGACGGCGGCGAAGCACGGCTGCTCGGCCAGGATCCGTGGGCCGACGCGGTTTCCCTTCACGGCCGGCTGGCTTACGTCCCCGGCGACGTGACTCTTTGGCCGGCGCTTTCGGGCGGCGAGGTAATCGACCTTTTGGGCCGTCTGCGGGGAAGCCTGGACATCCGGCGGCGCGACTCGCTCATCCGCCGTTTCGACCTCGATCCGACCAAGCGCTCTAGGACCTACTCGAAGGGGAACCGGCAGAAGGTCGCCCTGATTGCCGCCCTTTCCTCAAGTGTGGAACTACTCCTGCTGGACGAGCCGACCTCGGGGTTGGATCCGTTGATGGAGGCTGAGTTTCGCAGCTGCATCCAGGAGGAGAGGTCCGCCGGCCGGACCGTCCTGCTGTCCAGCCACATCCTTTCCGAGGTGGAGGCCCTCTGTCAGAAGGTGACGATCATCCGCGACGGTAAAACCGTCGAGTCCGGGGCCATCTCTGAGCTTCGGCACCTGACCCGAACCATCGTGATAGCCGAGGTGGACCACCCGCCTCATGACCTGAATTCGATTTCCGGGGTGTACGACGTGAGCGTGGACGGTCCCCGGGTGGAGTGCCGGGCGGAGAGCGAAAGCTTGAATGCGCTGCTGCAGCGGCTGAGCGAGTGCGGCGTCCGCAGCCTCACCACCCGCCCCCCTACGTTGGAGGAGATGTTCCTCAGGCACTACGAGTTGGACCCCTCGCATCCCGCCCCTGGGTGTTGACCGTCCTTGCCGGCACCGGCCGGCTGGTCCGGCTGGCCATTCGGCTCGACCGTGTGCGACTCGCGGTGTGGATTGTGGCTATGGCCACGCTTACCTTCGCCGTCGCATCGGCTTTCCAGGAGCTCTACCCAACCATCGACTCCCGCCGTCTTTTCGCGGATACCCTCGGCCGTACGCCGGCGCTGGTGGCTCTGACCGGGCGCGGGTTCAACCTTTTGTCCATCGGCGGGCTGACCTCGTGGAGGATCGGCGGTTTCGGCGCCACCCTGGTAGGTCTGCTGGGAATCTTCACGGTGGTGCGCCACACCCGGGCGGAGGAGGAAGCCGGACGGTTGGAGCTCGTGGGCTCGGCGATGGTAGGCAGGTACGCTCCCCTGGTCGCCGCCCTGGCTGTTGCCTTCGGGGCCACCTTGGCCATAGGGATCGCCATAGGGGTCGCGCTGTCTGTGCTGGGCGAGCCGGCCGCCGGGTCTCTGGCCCTGGGACTGGCGTTCACCTCGGCCGGTTGGAGCTTCGCCGCGCTCGCCGCGGTCGCAGCTCAGCTGACCCATTCTGCTCGTGCCGCCGGCGGCTTGGCCGGCACCGCGCTGGGCGTATCGTTCCTGCTACGGGCTGCCGGTGATTCGGCCGGATCGGGGGGAATGGCGATTCTTTCCTGGTTGTCGCCGATCGGCTGGTCGCAGCAGGTCCGCCCGTTTGCGAACGAGCGGTGGGAGGTCTTCCTGCTGCCCGCCGGCCTGGTGACCGTCTGTGTGGCCCTTTCGGCGGCGCTGGTATCCCGCCGCGACCTCGGGGAAGGGCTAATCCCCGCCCGGCCCGGACCCGCCGATGCCGCCGGTGGCCTCGACACCCCGGCCAAGCTGGCGTGGCGCATTCACCGGGGGCATTTTGCTGCATGGCTCGGCGCATTCGTGGTTCTCGGCTCCGTCTTCGGCCTGCTCGCCGAAGGAATCTCAGGGATGCTCGACGACAGTCCCGAGCTGGCCGAGATCTTCGAGCGAATGGGCGGGGTCCAGGAGGACATCCTCCGGGCCTACTTCGCTGCGGTGATGGGGGTGGTGGCCCTGCTCGCTGCGGCCTATGCCATCCAGGCGGCTCTCAGGCTTCGGTCCGAAGAGCTCGCGGGCCGGCTCGACCCGGTGCTGGCCTCCCCGGTCTCCCGTCGACGCTGGCTGCTGGGTCACGTAGGGATCGTCCTGGGGGGAGCAGCATGCCTTTTATTCGCTGCCGGATTTCTCACCGGGCTGGTTCACGGTCTCCAAAGCGGGGGTCCAGGTGCGGCACTGAGGGACCTCGCTCCGGCGGCGCTGTTGCAGTTCCCCGCGGTGGCGGTCATGGCCGGCCTGACCGTTGCTTTGTTCGGGCTGTGGCCGCGAGCCTCCGCCGCCTCCTGGGCAGTCCTGGCCGGAGTCGCGGTAATCACCCATCTAGGGGGACTGCTTCAATTTCCGATGTGGGTCCTCAACCTGTCCCCCTTCGAGCACGTACCCGTGTTCTTCCTCGATGGATTTGCGCTTGTGCCGACCCTGCTTCTCATCGGGGCCGCCTCCGCTCTGACCGGAATCGGGCTCCTCGGATTTGTCCGCCGCGACGTGGGCTGAACAGACGAAGGAGTCCACCCGCATTAATCTGTCCTCATGCAGTGAAAGCGTCAACCAACAAGAGGTGCATATTGACGGACAAGTCCACGCAGGATCACATCCCCTCGAGCCGCGACCGATCGGGTAATGGGCGGGCAGTAACTTCCGTGCTGGTGGAGGACCCGGAGGAGACCTCCCATTGGGAGCAGGTCACCCCGAGGCAGATCTCGGTCGAGCAGTGGGAACGCTACAAGCAGTACGTTGCCGAGATATTCGGCTCCCTGGGCATGGATCTGGACACCCCGGGGACCCTGAACACGCCCGAGCGCTTCCTGAAGGCCCTTTTCGATTCGACCATGGGCTACGAGGGCGACTCCAAGCTGCTCACCGCCTTCCCGACCGAGTGCCGGGGCGGGCCAGACTGTTCCATCAGTCAGATCATCGAGGGGCCCATCTCTTTTTATGCTCTGTGCGAGCACCACTCACTGCCCTTCTTCGGCCACGCCTACGTTGGATACGTCGCCCACGAGAACATCATCGGGATCTCCAAGCTCACCCGGTTGGTGCGGCTGTTCGCCCGCCGGTTCACCGTGCAGGAGCGGGTCGGCCAGCAGATCGCCGACACCCTGGTCGAGTTGCTGGAGCCCCACGGAGTTGCGGTTCACCTGGAAGGTACCCATCTATGCACCCAGATGAGGGGGGTGCGAGAGGAGCAGTCCAGGACCTGGACGTCGTTTTGGAGAGGCAACTACGAAAACGACCCGTCGATGAGGGAGGAGTTCCTGCGCTTTTGTAGGAGCAACGGCGCTTAAACCTTGCCGAACGACATCGACGGCTTCCTGGACAAGCTGGACTTCCCGATGTTCATCGTCACCGCTGCCGCCGGAGACCGCCGCTCGGGATGCCTGGTGGGCTTCGTCAGCCAGTGCAGCGTCGACCCGCCCAGGCTGCTGGTGTGCATCTCCGAGAAGAACCACACCCATGAGGTGGCAGGCGCGGCCCAGTGGCTTGCGGTTCACCTCATTCCGAGGGAGAGGACCGAGGTGGTCGACCTATTCGGCTCCCACTCGGGACACGAGGTCGACAAGTTCTCCCGATGTGCATGGACCGAAGGGCCCGGGCGGGTCCCCCTCCTGGACGCATGCCCCAGCCGGATTGTCGGCCGGGTGATCCGCCGGATTCCGGTGGGAGACCACACCGCCTTTCTGGTTGAGGCAATTGAAGGCAGCGCTTCGGCCGAGCACGTCTACATGTTCAGCATGGCCCGGCTTCAGGAGGTAGAGCCCGGCCGAGAGCCGTAACACTCAGCCGGCCGCAGCTTCCCCCGCCGCCAGACGTTCGTAGAGCCGCAGATGGGCTTCGACCGGCGGCCCTATGTCCAGTGCCGACTCGGCATGAAGGCGGCAGCGGCGCCGGTTGAAGGCCATAGCCCTGGGAACCGCCCCGGCCGCCGCCTGCAGGTCTCCCGGATCCACTGCGATGCCGGTCTCGCCATCTGCGATGACGTCCGACAGAGCCCCTCTCCGGTACCCCACTACCGGGCAGCCGGCGGCCTGCGCTTCTGCCGTGACCAGCCCAAAGGGCTCCTCCCAGCGGATCGGAAACAGCAGCGCCGCCGAACTTGCCATCAGGTCCCACAGCCGGCGGCGGGGTAGCGACCCGGCGAAGCGGATTCCCCCCGCACGTTCGGCCGCCTCGTCAACCCGGCGGGCGTAGTCCTCGTCGTACCGGTTCCCTGCAATCGTCAGCGGCATTCCGCAGACGGCAGCGATTTGAACGGCATCCAGCACGCCCTTCTCGGGGCTGATCCTGCCGGCAAGCAGCAGGCCGCCGGACGCCGTTGCCGACCAGGGAATGCGCGCGGTCGGTATGCCGGCGGGCAGCAGTACGTCTATCCGGTTGAGCCTTCGCCAACCCTCCAGCTGAGAGCGCGACACCGCGGCCACAACGGGAGGGCGGGGGCTGCTCTGGGCTTCGGCGACCGCCCGGGAGACTGCCGGGTCAGGCGGCAGGTGCAGACTGTGTACCACCGGGCAGCCCAACCGGCAAGCCCGCACGATCGCCTCGGCGTCGAAGCTGTGGTTGTGCACCACGTCGAACTGCCCGCCGGCGACCAAACCGTAAACCCTCTCGAAAGCCCGGCGTGCAAGCTGGCTGCGCCGGCGGGACTGCGAAGCCGGCGCGGCAGCGGCCAGGGGACGAAAGACGGTTTCGGCCAGCTCCTCGGGACGGATGCCGGTATCCACCACATGGATCCCGTCCATACGAGAGCCGGAGGCTGCGAACAAACTGACCTCGTGTCCCGCCTGCTGTATACCCAGGGCAAGGTCGGTCAACAAGGTCGCCACACCGCCGATCTGCGGCTCGCGAATCGGGCTGATCAACGGTGCAACAAGAGCTATGCGCATGCGACCGTCAAGCAGTGGGCACCGGTTGGTCCTGGATGGTGGGGGCGCCGTATCGCAGGAACAGGTAGCTGTCCGAGCGCCTGACGCTGATGAGCTCCCGGCTCTCCCTGCGGTCGGGAAGCATTCTGATACCTTCCAGCAGCCCGGACCCGTCCCCGTTGCCCCCTCCGGCGAACACCGGAGCGATGGTAAGGAACAGCTCATCGAGCAGCCCGGCCTCGACCAGCTGCCCGGTGACATTGGGACCGGCTTCGCTGAGCACGTACCGCAGACCTTGCGACCTGATGAGCTGCAGAGCTTCGGCCATGTCTATCTCGCCGTCGCCGGGCAGGACATGCAACTCGCACTGCGGGGGCAACGAAGGGGCCAGCTTGGCGGCCCCCGGATCGGTGGTCAGCACCATCGCCCCGGCAAGCGCCGGATGTCCGACGTCGATCTCACCGCTTGCGGTCACCAAGATGAGCCGGGGGTCGGCAGGCTTTTCCAGACCGGCCCGCAGCCGGGCGAAGTCCGCTGCCAGCTGCGGGTATACCGATTGGGCAGTCCACGGCAGCGCGGTGTCCCTCATCGTCCCTGCCCCCACCAGGACTCCGTCCGCCGCGGCCCGCAGCAATGCCATCACGAAGCGGTCGGCCGGCGAGTGGCCGCTTATCTCGGGAGCCGGAGAGTGTACCGACCTCAGCGACACCACCCCGTCTATGGACTGCACGAAGTTCGCGTAAAGCAGCGGGCCGTCGAAGCCGAACCCGCCGCCGTACAGAGTCTGGACGTGTTCGGGCAGGGGGCAGTTGTCGGGCCCCCGGTCGAACAGGACCTGGAGGGGCTGGAACAGATCCACGACCCTGGGGGAGTGCTCGGTCATCTCGCCCTCAACCATTGCCGTGCCCTTGCCTCCTTCCACCGCCGAAATCGATCTTCGATCATCCCATCCGGCCCGGCCGGATGGGATGATCAATGCGCCACTAGATTGCAATAAGCATCCTCTGGCCATAGACTTCCGCTCCTAACAAGGAGGCCGTTCTGCGCAGGATACGGAATTTTTCCCGGCAGACGCTGTGTCTGACCTGTGCGGTGCTCCTGGCCGCCTGCGGTGCCGGGACGACCGGGGCCGCGGATCCCAATCCTACCGAGGGCCGGCTTCAGATCGTCACCACGGTCGCTCCCATCACAAGCATCACTTCGAATGTGGTGGGCGACCTTGCGGACGTGACCGGCATCGTGCCGGAAGGCACGAACTCGCACACCTTCGAGCCGTCTCCCAGCGTGGCGGAGGTACTTTCCCGGGCCGACGTGGTGTTCATCAACGGCCTGATGCTCGAAGAGCCGACGAAAAACCTGGCGGAGCGCAACCTCAAGGACGGCGGTGAGCTGGTGGAGCTGGGCAACCTGACGATCGGCGAAGACGAGTACCTCTACGACTTCTCGTTCCCCAGGGATGAAGGTAAGCCCAACCCCCATCTGTGGACCGACCCAACGCTGGTACGGCGCTATGCCGAGATAATCAAAGATACGGTGGCGGAGCGCGATCCGGACAACGCCGGCGCCTACGCAGCCAACTTCGAAGCCTTCTCCAACAGGATCGACGAGTTCGACGAAGCGATGAGGACCAGCTTCGCAACTGTTCCCCGGGACGACCGTAAGCTGCTGACATACCACGATGCCTGGGCCTATTTCGCGCAGACCTACGACTGGACAGTTGTCGGCGCCATTCAGGTCTCCGACTTTGAGGATCCGACGCCCAGGGAGGTGGCGGACCTCATCGACCAGGTCAGAGCCGAGGACGTAAAGGCGATATTCGGCTCTGAGGTTTTTCCCAGCCCGGTCCTGGAGCAGATCGGCAGGGAGACCGGTATCCGCTACGTGGACGTGCTTCGCGACGACGACCTTCCCGGCAGGCCGGGTGACCCCGAGCACTCCTGGATGGGGCTGATGCGCTTCGATTTCGTGACGATGGTTGAATCGTTGGGCGGCGACGCTTCGGCCCTCAAGGAATTCGACGTGTCGGATGTTGCCCCGGACACGGCCCACTACCCGCAATGAGCCCCGCGGCGCCGCTGATCAGCATCGACCGGGTCACCTGTGCCTACGGCGGGGATCCGGTACTGGTCAACGTCAGCCTGGACGTCCGTCAGGAGGATTTCATCGGAGTGGTAGGCCCGTCCGGGTCGGGCAAGACCACCCTGCTTCGGGCGCTGCTGGGCACCGTGGCCCCGGTGGCCGGCACGGTAAGGAGACAAAAGGGCCTGTCGGTTGCCTACGTGCCTCAGGTGGAGACCATCGACTGGAATTTTCCGATCACCGTCTCCGAGTGCGTACTGGTCGGCCGCGCCGGAGGCCGGATTGTTCCCTGGCCCAGCCGGGCGGAGAGGGCCGAGGTTGCCGGGGTACTCGACCGGCTGGGAATCGCCTCGCTGCAGAACCGCCACATCCGGGAGCTCTCTGGAGGCCAGCAGCAGCGCGTGTTCGTCGCCCGGGCACTGGTCCGCCGGCCTCAGCTTCTGCTGATGGACGAACCGACATCGGGCGTGGACCTGACCACCCGGCACGAGGTCCTGCACCTGTTGGACGACCTGAACCGGGACGGGCTTTCGATTCTGCTGACCACTCACGACCTGAACGGGATAGCCGCCCACCTGCCTACGCTCGTCTGCCTCAACCAGGAGGTGATCGGGGTCGGCGCCCCGAAGGACGTCCTGACTCCCGAGGTTCTGGAAGCCACCTACGGGGCGCGGATGGAGGTCCTGCAGCACGCCGGCATCCCGGTGATTCTGGACCCCTACGACCGCAGCAACGTGGTGCCGATCAAGGCCGTGCACTCCCACCCGAGATGACCTTGAGCGAGTTCCTGCGACCCTTCGAGTTCGAGTTCTTTCGCAACGGCCTGGCGGTCGCCACGATAGCCGGGGCCCTGTGCGGAATGATCGGCGTGTACGTGGTGCTGCGCGGAATGAGCTACATCGGCCACGGACTGTCCCATGCGATCTTCGGCGGGTTCGCAGCCAGCGCCCTGATCGGCGTCAACGTTTTCGTCGGGGCGGGGATCTGGGGCCTCGCCTCGGCCCTGATGATCAGCCGGGTCACCCGCCGCCGGTCGATAGGGTCCGATGCGGCGATCGGTGTGATCACCACCGCTTCCTTCGCCCTGGGGCTTGCCCTCATCCAGGTCTTCGGGTCGCCCGGGCGAAATCCAGACGCAGTTCTTTTCGGCAACGTCCTGGGGGTCAGCCGCGGCGACGTCTGGATGGTGATCGGGGTCACGATATTTGCCGCCGCAGTGATCTTCCTCCAGTACCGGCCTCTGCTTTTTTCGACCTTTGACCCGGAGGTAGCGGCTGCTTCCGGCGTCAAGACCGCCCGCATGGACGCCCTCTTGATGCTGGTGCTGGCCCTGTCCATCCTCGCCACGATGAATGTCATGGGAGTGACGCTCATCGCGGCCGGCGTCGTGATTCCTGCAGTGGTGGCCAGGCTGCTGACCAACTCATTCGCGAGAATGCTTCCGCTGGCCACGATTATCGGCGCATTCTGCGGATTCACCGGCATGATCGGCAGCTACCATCTGGACATCGCGTCCGGTCCCACGATCGTTCTCACCGGGGCGGTCCTTTTCACTTCCGTCTACGCTTTGACGGCGAGGAACCGGACGAGGTCCCCGGCAAGCCCCGACACCAGGGCGGGAAGCCTGAGCCCGGTCTAAGCCTGAGAGGTCGGGCCACCGAACAGGCGAGCGACGACCTCCGGCTGGAGCTCCGCCCTTAACCGCTGAAGGCGACCATCCCTCGGCTCAGTCGATGGTCCCCACCGCGATCATGTAGAGGAGTCCCAGGACGGCCGTGGCCGCGGCTATGCCGAGGAGCACGAAGAACATCACGATGTTCATTGCAACGCCCACCAGCGTGCGGGGGGTCGAGCGCCGGCGCCCCGGCGGGGGCCGCCCACCGGCCGTGTCGGTCCGGCGCTCGAGCGGTGGACCGACGCCGCCTGCTTCCAGGGCGGTCAACGGACCGCTCCGGGAAGCTGAGCATTTTCCAGTTTGTTATGCCAGCGAGCGCCCATCCTGCCGCCAAACGCGCCTCCCAACAGCATCGCGAGCAAGAGAACAATCCCGGCGCCGCTGGCGAGATTGGACCATTCGCCGACTGGAGCCACCGCAGAGTTGATGGTTGTGCCGCCTGCCTGAGTCCATACGAGGGCAAGTACCAGCAGAATCGCAATCCCGGTGACGGCGACCAGGCCCCCGTTGGCCAGACCCGAGCCTCGGGCCATCCGGCCCGCGGCGTAACCACCCCAGAAGTAAGCAAGAAACTGAATGATCACCAGCACGGCAAACACCGCCACCCCGGCGGCGGTGATGTCTCCCACCACCAAGCCTGCCTCCGCCTGCCCGGTCGCCGTGAGGAGGGCTCCCACAATACCGCTGAGGATGGCAAAGGCGCCGAAGGCGACCAGCGCACCGCTGATGACCGACCAGACCGATACCCCTCCCCGGGCCCTGCTGACGCGGGCCAACGGCATGCCGGCGGGGTTTCCCAGGGGGTGCGTTATCACGTTTGTCCGACCTTTGGCCACGTCGGCTTCGTGGTCGGGGGTTTCCTCCGCAGGCGCGTCCGGCGACTGCGTGAGCGTATTCCCTCCTGCGTCTCCCACGAGGTACACCTCCCTTTCAATGGTCGAGGATTACTGAGTTGAGTTCCCTCTGGGAGGTTGCCCGAATCCTCTACCCATCCGCAGCATTGTCGGGAAAACAACAATGCTGCGGGGGAGGCTTTCGTGGGAGCTGGCTAACTCCTGGTACTGACCTGACGCTGGCAGTAGTCCAAAAGCGAGTCCATGTCGGTGATGTCGAAGATCTTGCGAACCATGCCCCGTACGTTGACCACACTCAGACGCCAGGCCCCGGCGCCGGCTCTCTTGGCCGCTTCAATCAGAGTCCGAAGGCCGCTCGAGTCAACAAACGACAGGCCGTTCAGATCGAGTACCAGTTCAGCACAGCCGTCCTGCTCGTCCCGGAGCATCCAGCGCTCCAGCAGATGCGACGAATAGGTGTCGAGCTCACCATCCAACTGGAGGTGAACCGAGTTACCGGAACGCCTTCTCCGCACGGCAAGACCATTCTCGGTGATTGTCATGTCGCCGGCAGAACCGTCGAGTCCTGCCTGTCCGTTGTCGGGTTCCACGTCAACCACCTCCTCGTTCGCCGAACTGTCCAACGGCCATTTTTTCCAGACCGCTTGGGTCGACTACCTCGATGCATCGATAAGAGACCTTCACCAGACCCAGTTGCTCGAACTCGCCGAGCACCTGGTTGATGGACGATCGGTGCACGCCGAGCATCGATGCGATCGTCCCCTGCGAGTGACGGAAAGTTCCGTCAACCGATTCATTCAGCAGGAACTGGGCCACGCGGTCCCGCAGTGCATTGGTGAGCAGTCCTACGATCCGGGTGTGATTGCGGCTCACCTGGAGCGCCAGCTTGGCAGCCCATCGCCGGGATACCGACGGACTCGTCATCATCAGATCCTCGAATTTCGATCGATCGAGGAACAGGCAGGACGCCGGCTCGGCGACCCGGGCCTTGAAAGGGGACTCCACACCCCGCAGGATTTGGATGTCCCCCACACATTCACCGGGGTTGAGCATCGTAATCAGGGCCCGCTGATCCCCCGTGCCGTAGATCAGCTCTATGGCGCCGGACTGCAGAATCCAGACACCACCCGGGTGCTCGCCCTCGTGGAAGAGAACCTCGCCCCATTCCAGCTCCATGGGAGTGAGGTGCAACGACAACTCACCGAGGTCCTCCCGAGAAAATGGAGCCGCTTCCGCTTCGGCAAAGTTGGCGGCCACCCAGGCTGCGTCAAGACTAATCATCAGCGGACCTGACCCGGCTGCCCCGCTGGGAAAAGAAACAATTCAGGTTCAGGCGCCATCTCCCCACGAAAGAATCAGCGCCGACCAGGCTTCCCGGCTCACCAACACCATCCTACCGCAGGTTGAAGGCCGGTCCCGAACTCTTTTTCGTGCCAGGATCGGTGCGACCAGAGGTGGTCAGTCGGCGGGCACCAGGTTTCCGGCAACGTTCAATACCAGCTCGACGGGCACGCCGCGGCGGATTGCCGAGTCCCAGGAAGCCGCCAGCGCTTTGACCGCATCGATATCGGTGAACTCGGCGTCTCGCAGGTCCACGACCACCGGCCGAGCCGAGAAGTTGAACGCGTCATCCAGCGAGTTGCGGAAGCATAGCGAGTTGCGGGCGTTAACCCGTCCATGCACTGCCAGCAACGAGCGGTCCGGCAGCCGGGTGATCGACACCCAGAAACGCCGCCGGGTCAATACGCCCTCCACGAAACCCATCAGGGCGTGGATTAGCCTGAACCGAATTCCTGATGACCGAGCCATGAGGTGACCGTCCCCGGTCGGTCGATTCCGGGGCACAAACTGTAGCCACCACGACATTCCTGGGGAGCCTTTTCCGCGGTTGCCAGATCACCCCGAGCGGGCCCGGGCTGCAGTGACGGCCCTGCCTGTCCTAGAGGACCATGCGCTCGCCGGGGCCCACGAACGAGCGACCGACCCTTACCGCGCAAACCGATGCCGCCATGGTCTGCACACCGAGCAGCGAGAAAAGCACGGTGAGCTGCACCTGGGCCGCCTCAACCGGGGAGGCACCTCCCAGGATCATTCCGACGAAAGCGCCGGGGAGGGTGATCAGCCCGACGTTCTTGGTCTGGTCCAGCACCGGGATCAGCGCCCCATGGATCCCCGATGGCAGATAGGACCGCAGGGCGAACCGGGCAGTCACACCAAGGCTGAGACGGGCTTCGATCTCCGCAACCTTCGAGGTGATCTCGTCTCTGATCCTGCGGCCGGCGAGAGTGGTTGCCGTCATGGCGCCGCCTATCAGGATGCCGGAGATCGGGATGATGAAGCGAGGTTCCAGTTCATAGCCGCCCAGGCCGAACAGTGCGATCAGTGCTGGAACGCTCCCCGCCGCGATTGATGTGGCCCCGATCCGCAGCGCTCCTTTCACTCCGTGGAGCCGGCGCCCGGCGGTAACGGAAGCGGCGGCGAACATCACCAACACGAACAGCCCGGATAGTCCAAGGTGGTCGAAGACGGTGCCGATCACCACAGCAACCACCGCCAGTTGAACCGCCGCCCGCACCACTGCGACGATGAACTCGGGCTCGATCCGCAGGCTCTGGATCCTTGTGATCAACAATGCGGCCGCCGTCAATGCAAGGCTTATCACCACTGCTCTCATCGTTCCTCCTTCGGCCAGGCCTGCTCGACATCGCCCACGTCGCCCTCCGCAGTCAGCCTGCCGTCGACCATGAGCTTCACGTGCGAGGTGACGCGGCCCGCCTGGCCGAGATCGTGGGTCACTATGACTATCGTCAGTCCCCGGCCTGCAAGGTCCCAGATCAGTCTTTCAATGGTCCTCACGGCGTCCCGGTCCAGCGACGCGGTGGGTTCGTCCAGCAGAAGAACCTCGGGGTTACGGACAAGAGCCCGGGCTATACAAAGACGCTGCGCCTCGCCGCCCGACAGGGCATCCGACGGCCGCTCCAGAAAATGGCCGGGTAAGCCGACCGATTCCAGGGTGGTTCGAAGATCGAAGTCTTCGGGGTCGTCCAGGCCGTAAGCCAGGTTTGCCCGCACTCCGCCGGGAAATATCGTCGGCATCTGGGCGATCAGGCCCACCCTCCGCCGCAACTCCACCGGGGCTATCTGCCGGGTGTCCTCTCCCGCCAGGAGGACTCGACCCTCTTGCGGCTCCTCCAGGCGGTTGAAACACCGCAGCAAGCTCGATTTACCCGAGCCCGAGGGGCCGACCACGGCGGTGACCTGCGCTCGTTCGATGGCCGTCGACACATCCTTGAGAACCCGGCGCCCGCCGCGTTCCAGGCACACCCCCTCAGCCAAAAGGTGCGCCCTGTCCGCATGCCTCACGGTGGAGAGTCTATGGGCGGCGACGGTGGTTGTCCGTCAAGGGGTATGTCCTGCGAAAAACACCAACCCGCATTCCTGCCGCCGATCGGCCGGCTGGCTCACTCCACCTCGCGCAGGTCCCCGGTTCGCACGTCGTAGATGAATCCCCTGACGCTGTCTTTGCGGGGGATGAACGGGCTGGCCTTGATACGGGCCACCGACTGGCGGACCTCGCCTTCGAGGTCTCCGAATGCCTCGAACGCAAACGGCGGGCGGATGCCGACCTCCTGCTGGATCTGTCGCTTGATTCCGTCTTCGGTGAAGGTCAGCATTCCGCAGTCGGTGTGGTGGACCAGGATGATCTCGCGGGTGCTCAGCAACCTCTGGGAAATCACCAGCGACCTGATGGCGTCGTCGGTTGCCACCCCGCCGGCGTTGCGGATCACGTGGGCGTCCCCTTCGGCCAGGCCGAGGACGCTGTAAACGTCCAGCCGAGCGTCCATGCAGGCCAGCACCGCAAGTGCCTTGGCCGGGCGCAGAGGCAGGTGGCCCCGGGTGAACGGGGCGTCCGATGCCTCTATCTTCTTCAGCAGATCGTCGGTGACGGACATAGACGGCCCTCCTCAGCCGGTGTTTCTCAGGCCGTTGGCAATGCCGTTGACCGTATGCAGAAACGCTCGCCACAGCTTGGGATCGTCTCCGGCTTCCCGCAAGCGCGACAACAGCGACACCTGCAGATGGTTGATGGGGTCGAGGTAGGCGCTGCGCACCTCCAGCGTGCGCTGGAGGAGCGGGAGGCGGTCGAGCAATTGGCGTTCCCCGGTAAGACGGAGAACCTCGCGGACCGTGCGGGCGTGCTCTTCGACGATCAGGTCGAACAGGTAGTGAACCGACGGGTCGGCCAACTCCTGGACGTAGCGCCGGGAGATGTCGAGATCGGTCTTGAACAGCACCATCTCTACGTTCGAAAGGAATGCCCTGAAGAACTCCCACTTCCCGGCCATACTCGCCAGCTGGTCCGAATAGCCGGCCGAGCGCGCAGCCTCCAGACCGGTTCCCACGCCGAACCAGCCGGGAATGATCTGCCGGGACTGAGTCCACCCGAAGACCCAGGGAATCGCCCGCAGGTCGGCTATGCCCTGGGCCGTCCCCGCCCGGCGGGCGGGGCGAGACCCGATGTTCAGGCGAGCGAGCTCCTCAACCGGAGTGGAGGTGTGAAAGTACGGGATCAGGCCGGGATCCTCCATTAAGCTGCGGTAGGCGTTGTGGGCGTGGCCCGACACCAGGTCCATTACTTCGTCCCACCCGGCTATGACGTCGGCCGGCTGACGTGACTCCCGATGCAGCAACGACGCCTCCAGGACCGCGGCCAGCGCAACCTCCAGGTTGCGGCGCGCCAGCCCGGGAAACCCGTACTTATCGGAGATAACCTCACCCTGTTCGGTGATTTTGATCGAACCGTCCAGGACACCGTAGGGCAGGGCGAGGATTGCTTCTCCGGTAGGACCTCCTCCCCTGCCGACCGTGCCGCCCCGGCCGTGGAAAAGCCGCAGGGTTATCCCGTGGGCCGCGGCCTGGTCACGAAGGGCTCGCTGCGCCCGATGGATCTCCCACAGCGAAGTCGTGATGCCGGCGTCCTTGTTCGAGTCGGAGTAACCGAGCATCACCTCCTGGACATTGCCGCGCAGGCCGACCAGGCGCCGGTAGCCGGGGTCCGCCAGCAGGTCGCCCAGGATCCTTCCGGCCGACTTGAGCACGGAAACAGTTTCCAGCAACGGAACGATCCCGATCCGGGCGACGCCGGCGGGGATGTCCAGCAGTCCGGCCTCCTTCGCCAGGACTGCAGCCGCCAGTACATCGTCGGCCCCTCCTGTCATCGACACGATGTAGCTTTCGATCGTCTCCCGTCCCAAGGTGTCCTGGGCGTGCTTGATGGTGCGAAAGACGTCGAGCGCAAAGGACGCCTCCTCAGGGAGTTCGGCGGCGGCAGACGAAAGCGGCCGCGGCTCGCGCAGCTCGGTTGAGAGCAGCCGGAAGCGATCGTCCCGGGTCAGGCCGGCGTAGGCACCTCGGTCGCCCAGCCGGTCGAACAGCGCGGAGAGAGCCCGGTGATGTGGCCGGGCGTGCTGGCGGACATCCATGGTTGCCATAGACAGGCCGCACGCACCCACGGCCCACAGAATGCGGTCCATCATGCGGGCCGTCACCTCTCCGCTGTTATGAACCAGCGAGGACCGCATGACCAACAGGTCCTCCATCAAGTCGGAGGTGGAACCGTAGTCCACCCCCGGCCGGTGATGCCCGCCCTCATCGAGGCGGCGGCTGGTATTGGCCAGCCGCTGCCTGATGTAGAGGCACTTAAGGCGGTAGGGTTCTTCCGCCTTCAAGGTCCCGAATTCGGCAAAGGTTCCGGGAAGAGCTTGCCGATCGGACTCCAGGCTGGAGCGAAGTTGCTCGGAAATGCCGGCCAGCCGATCCGAGGTGCTGAGCGCGCTGGTCAGCTCATCCACCCAGTCGACCAGAGCCAGCAGGGCCGCTTCACGCTGCAGAGTCAGCGCCTCCATGGTGACCTCGGGCGTGACGTTGGGGTTGCCGTCGCGGTCGCCTCCCACCCAGGTGCCGAAGCGCAGGAGGCGGGCGTCCGGCGCAAGCTCTATTCCAATCAGACGAAGTTGAGACGCCAGGTCGTCCATGAGATCCGGCACCGCACTCCGAAGAACCCGGTCCAGGTAGAACAGGACGTTTCGGGACTCGTCCAGCGGCGTCGGGCGATCCCGGCGGAGCTCGTCGGTCTGCCAAATCAGCTCAATCGTCTCGGCGAGCCGCCGCTCCACTCGGTTCCGGTCGACGTCTTCCAGCCTTGGGTCGTTGCGCTGCTCCAGCAGCATGGCTATGTGCTGGCGTTTGGTGAGGATGGAGTGGCGGACCGACTCGGTTGGGTGCGCAGTAAGAACCGGCCGCAACTCAAAGCGCTCGAGCACCGAAACAAGCTCTTTCTCGGGCACCGAGGCGTCGCGGATACGCGCTACGACGTCACTCAGGGTCCCCCCGGTGCCCGCGAGCAGCGGCCACTCGTCCGCACGGTGCACTTGCTCGGCGATGTTGGCGAGATGGAAGTAGGCCGAGAAGGCCCTAACCAGGGAGGTGGCGGTCTCCAGGTCGAGACTTGCCAGCAACGAGTGCAGCCGGGCGGTGGCATCAGCCGACTCCTGACGCGCCTGCTTGCTGAGAGAACGAACCTCCTCGACGAGGTCCAGGAGCTTCTGTCCCGCCTGGCGGCTCAGGGTTTCGCCGAGAAGGTCACCAAGAAGTCTTATGTCGGCACGAAGCGCGGCGTGCAGCTTCGTATCCATCGCGGGGAAATTACTCAGTTGTTCCTTTCTAGCCGGCAGCGCCGGCAGGTCCGCAGCGCCGGCAGATAACCGGCAGCTGGGGACCTTTGGCTAGTTGGCTACCCGGCCGTTGTTCGCTTGCTCATGTACGACCGGTAGATCAGCAGGGCTATCACCGCGCCGATGATCGACCCAATTATGCCCGTAGGCCGCAACGCTAGCGTTTGCTCAAACAAAAGGCTGCCGAGGAAACCACCGACGAACGAGCCGACCACCCCGAGTAGGACCGTCATGCCGAAACTCATCGGGTCCCGCCCCGGAACCAGAAGCCTTGCCAGGAATCCGGCAATAATCCCCACCAAAAATAGTGAGATCAGAAATCCAATCATGAACATTTCTCCTCTTGACCCACTCCGCCCGGAACCGCTTCTTGGTACCGCCTGAATCGTCCTACAGTTGCCCTACGAATTGCCAACCGAAACAGGCACCGCCGGCGGTTCTGGTTGACCAGGCCTGAGAGAAATCGATTTCAGGAGCTGGAGGGTAGAGCCGGCGGTGCCCAGTCCGGCGGGCGATCCACGTGGTTCGAGAACTCAACGGACCAGCGCCACCAGCTGCGGTCACCGGCATGGCGCCAGGAGGTGAGTATTCCGACCTCTCCGCCGCAAAGCAGCACGGGCAGCCCATAGTGGCTTTCGTCCGGCCAGACCTCAGATCTGCGCAACCCATCCGCCAGCGACAACAGCGTAATGGGTGAGTATTCGCCCTCGCGATCACAGTCGCCTCGAACCACAACCGAGCCATCGGCCGCGGTAACGCTCACGGCCAGCCGCGCCGGAGCTGCGTGAATCAGAACACGAGTGAAACCTCCGGCTGTGATGCACCTGGCAAAGTCCAGGCCGTTCATTCCCCCGTCCCGGCTGCGCAGGTCCCAGGTCCAGTTCACGGCCTCGTGACGGTCCACCGCCTAGACGCGCTTGGCCGCCATCTGCGCAGCGGTCGGGCGCTTCACGTTGGTGGCCAGTCCGAGCTTGCGCAGGCCGGCGATGAACCAGGCGCTGGGGTCGAACTGCAGGCGGCCGAGCCCGTGGCGGTACGAAGTGGGAAAGGCGTGGTGGGAGTTGTGCCAGCCCTCGCCGAAGGAGAGCAGGGCCATGGCCCAGTTGTTGGTGCTGAGGTCCCTGCTCTTGAACGGACGCTTGCCGTAGAAATGGCAGATTGAGTTGATGCTCCACGTCACGTGGTGCAGGAAGAAGATCCGGGCCAGGCCGCCCCAGATGAGTGCGGTCAACCCTCCGATCCAGCTGCGGGTGACGGCCAGACCGATCAGCCCCGGAAGAACTATCGAGACCACGGCGATCAGCGGGAAGTTGCGGTTTATCCGGCTGATGGAAGGGTCGGCCATGAGGTCCGGCGCGAACTTGCCGATATTGGTCCGCTCAGGATCGAAGAGCCACCCGGTGTGGGCGTGCCACAACCCAGCGAGGACCCCCCTGACGCCCTCGGCCTCTTCCAAATGGGGCGAGTGGGGATCGCCGGGCTTGTCGGCGAACGCGTGGTGGCGGCGGTGGTCCGCCACCCAGCTGATCACTGCGCCCTGCAGCGCCATCGAACCGGCCACGGCAAGCGCAACCTTGACCGGCTTGACCGCATCAAAGCTGCGGTGGGTGAGCATCCGGTGGAATCCCACGGTGATTCCCATTCCGGTCACCACGTAGAAGACCAGGAACAAAGTCAGGTCCAGGGCTCTTACCCCCCGGTTCCAAAGCAAAGGTATGCCGACCGCCGCTCCCAGGAACGGCAGAACCGTGATCAACACGGTCAGGCCTCGTTCGATGCGCAGCGTCCGCCCCGGCGGTCTTACGGTGGTGATTCCCTTCGCCGCGGCCGGACGGGCAGCGGTTTCCACTTGGGCCATCAGTTTTCCTTTACTGGGTTCGGCATGGTTACGCATGCGTAACCTACGACTCGGTAAGTTTATTCGATCGCCGCAGTTCAGTGAGGCTCGCAGGCGTCGGCATCTCCCTTGGTGGGATAGCCGGCTCCGGACGGTCTAAGCGGGCTACTCGACCCCGGTCTTTCGGGCCACGATCCAGGTGAACGGCTGGAACTTGTCCGACGGCGTCCGGTGCATATGCCGGCCGCTTCGGATGACGTTGAATCCCGATCCCAACGCCGCAGTCAGGTCGCCGGCGGAATAGCGCTCGACCGGCAGACCCGAGCAGCTGCCCGGTCCGTCCGGTGCGAACGTTGCCATGATGACGTGAGCCCCGTCATGCAGGGCCCGGTGCATAAGAACGAGATACCTCCTGCGGTCCGCAGGATCGGTCAGGAAGTGGAAGACCGCCCGGTCGTGCCACAGCCCGTACCGGCGTCGCGGCTGCCAGGCGAGCAGATCCTCGTGAAGCCAGTTAACGGCGGCACCGGCGGGCAGACGGCTCCGTGCCGCCTCAAGAGCCGGGGCCGAGATGTCCAGCACCGATATGTCCGAATAGCCGCCGGCGACCAGCCGGTCCACCAGGCCCGATGCGCCACCCCCCACGTCGAGAACCGGGGTATCCGGCGGCAGGGCCAACTCCTCCACCAGCTCGAGCGAGACCGGGGCCCCCGGCTCGTACCAGCTGACCCCCTCCGGCGTCAGGCGATCGTAGACGGCGTCCCAGTGGTCCCGGAGTCCGGCCCCGGGCCGGTCGTCCGTCGCTTTCACAACCACAAGTCTCGCCCGATCTCGAACGCGTCACAATCCCCAAAACCGCCTGATGCTGCGCATAAACGAGCGCTTTCGAGCCCTTCCTGCGGTGCCGGGCGTCTTCCGCCCGATGCCGGCGCTGTTAGAGCAATCAGGGTTCGACTAAACCGCCCGGCACCGTGGTCCGGCCGGGGTGCTGCACAGGCCACCAACCAGACGGGTGGCGGGCCCGCTTTAGGGAGGTCCTAGCCGAGTGCTTGCATGATCAGGATGATCACTACAATGGCGCCGATAACCATAAGGATTGTCCGAAGCATGACTTTTCCCTTCGCTGGTTGACCCCCTTATCGTACGCCGAACCGGCCCCGGCCCGTGTGATCTCAGCGGGCCGCCCCTGAGACCTTGAGCGGGGACGGATCAGCCGAAACCCGGCGTCGCCCGGACCCCGACAGCGCCCCGACGTACACCCCGACGATCACCAGAATGCCCCCGGCCACCGTTTGGGCCGTGATCGCCTCCCCCAGAAGTACAGCTCCCAGCACCACGGCCACCACCGGCATCAATGTCAACGCGTAGACCGAAGCCGAGGCCTTCCAGGTTTTGATAACGAAAACGAACAGCCCGAATAGTCCCACCGACCCCACACCGGCCAGCCATACCAGCGCCGCCCAGGTCGAGACCTGCGCCGGCATGGTCCACGACTCACCGAAGGCTACCGATGCCAGCATCAACCCGGCGGCCCCCACGCTCATACCCACCGCGTTGGTCGTGATCGGGTCGCTCTTGCGAAAACCTTTCACCAGCACCGCAGCTTGAGACGCCGCCACCATTCCCCCGATTGCCGCCAGGACGGCTACCAGCGGCATGGAACCCTCGAGCGTGTGATAGCTGAGGACCCCGATACCGGCTACCGCCAGCACTCCCCCGGCCACGCCTCTCAGGGTGAAACGCTCCTGACCTTGAACCACTGCCAGTATCAGCGTGACCAGGGGCACCGCTGCCATGATCACCGAGGTGGTTCCGGCGTCCATTTGCAGCAGGGCGAAGTACAGCAACCCATACACCATGCCGAAGCTGAGGGTCCCGTAAACCGCCGCGCCCGCCAGGGCTTTTCCTGCCGGCACGGCCATACGGCGGATTCTCATGATCGCCAGGAACACCAGCGCTGCAGCCGCAAACCGCAGCCCGGCACCGAATAGCGGCGGTAGCTCGACATTAGAAAACTTCACTGCAACGAAGTTCGTGCCACCGATGAGCACAATGGCGAAGAACGCAATCAAAGTGTTCCGGCCGGGCAACTGGAGCGGCGTGGGGTTCATGGGTCCTCCTTGACTCGAGTTGCCACCAGTATCCTTTCGGCCCGAGGGGTCCCGCATCGGGTATTCGCCCCATCTTTCCCAGGTCAGTCCTGCTCTTGACCGGCGAAAGGTTCCGGCTCGGCCAGACCGTTTTGAAGTGCAAACATGGCGGCTGCAGCGCGGGTGGAGACACCGGCCTTGGTGTAGATGTTCTCGACATGACGCCCGACGGTCTTGACCGAAATCATCAGGTCGCCGGCCACCTGGCGGTTCGACATCCCCCGGCTGATCAACCGCAGGACCTCCACCTCGCGCTCGGTCAGACCGGCCGGGCGGGCTCGGCGCCGGCGCGGCGAGGCCGGCTCTCCGGCGGCGGCCAGGACCGCATCGACTGCCTCACCCTCGAATGCCCCCGACGAGACCAGCTCGCCCAATGTCGTAGCGGCCTCCCCGGCCGGTATCGCGGGCCGCCAGGGCCGCCCCGAGGTAATAGCGACGTACGCCCCGGCGGCGGCCAGCAGCCGGGCCGTTGGGGGCAACCGGTCGGCAGCGGTGCCTCGGTGGTAGCCGGACCCATCCATACGCTCGTGATGCGAGCCGGCCAGGGTGCCAATCGGCGCCAGCCCCGGACACCGAACCAAAATTCGTTCGGTGAAGTACGGGTGCAACCTCACCCTCTCCCACTCGCCGTCGGTGAGGGGGCCGGCTTTGTCCACCACTGCCCTCGACACCGCGCTCATCCCCAACTCCTGAACCAGGGCCGCGCAACGAACCAACTCGATCCGGCCGGAGTCCAGCCGCAAAGCCCCCGCCGCCCGTGCTGCGAGATCGGAAACCTGGTGGGAGTAGCCGAGCGTGAACGGGCTCGAGATGTCCGCAAAGTCGGCACAGCAGGTGAGAGCCTCCATAAGCCGGGTTCCCGACAGAACGACCGGGCTTGGATCGGCCGCCATCACGGCATCCCACCCGGTCTCGGACGCCTCCGCTTCAAGTTGCCCGAGCGCGTGGGCGACAAAGCCGTCCAGGACCCTCGGGTTGTAGGCGCGACCGCGCCGCTTTTTCGCCACTTCCAGCACCATGTCCCAGCCGCCCAGCCGGTAAAGGATCTCGAAATCGCGAGCCACCATCGCAACATGGGCGGCAACAGGTATCTCCTCGGCGGCCGCGCCGTTTGGGAACCCGCTCCCGTCGTGGTGTTCGTATGTGTAATCGAGACCTCGCACGACCCCCGGGCTCATATCCAGGCGGGAGGCAATCATCCGGGCCACCTCACAGGTGGTAGCGATCGGTTCCCGGCCCCCCTTCGGCCCTGCCGCCAGCGCGCCGGCCACCATCCTGGCTCTGTGCATCACCGGGGCCCCACGGCCGAGGTTGCCCACCATAAAGCGGAGTATCTCGGGAGTTCCGCCGTTCAGAAACGGGGCGATGCCGGAACGAAAGGCGATCTCATCGCCGGTCTCCAGAGCATCCTGGTGAGCATGGGCATTGCAGCCGACGAACCTCAACAGGCAGATGTAGTAGGCATCGGCAATCTCTGCCTGGCTTAGGCCGAGCGCCTCTCCCACTCTGACGGCGAGAAGGCAGGTCCTCAGCCCGTGCTCCAGCGGCTGACCCATCCCCAGGTCGGTGGCCAGGGCCAGGCAGGCGACGGTTTCGGACAGGTGAACCTTGCCGGGGGCCGACATGGTCAAACTCTATTCCTATGCAGGCGGACACTCGACTGGCCGAGCCCGTCCGGGCTCCGTGCGCGGTTTGCGCCCTAACCCCTCGGGTAAATCCATAGATTCCAACGTTGTTCCCAAAGGAGTGATCCCATGGCAAGCCCTACGACGAATAACCGCGCCCTGCCGGTAATCCAACCCTCGCAGGAGGTGTACTCCGGCACGCCCCCGTTTGCGACCGTCTACCTGACAACCGAGGGCGCGCTGAGCCAGGCAGGCGACGTGGTTCAGACGCGTTGGAAAAACCTTCGACGTGAGATCGCCGATCAGGGTGCTCCCGAGGCGGCCCAGGACGCGATTGAGCAAATAATCGGAGGTGCCCACGCCAAAGGGGAAACTCTGGTGGCGGTCGCCAACCGGGACGGGCTGTGTTTCGATGCCCATCTCGCAGAGCTTCCGGTCGAGGACCAGGCGTTCGTCGGCTCACTGCCGGCGCTGACCCCCTTCATCGCGGCAACCCAAAACCTGCTGCCCCATGTCGTAGTCGCCACCGACCGGTTGGGCGCAGAGATCCTTGCGGTCCTGCCCGAGACCGACGACGTTCAGCGCGATGTCGAAGGCAAAGACCTTCACATCACCCGCTCGGCACCGGGGGGCTGGGCCCAACGGCGTTTCCAGCAGCGGGCCGAGAACCGCTGGAAGGCGAACGCGTCGCAGGTAGCCGAGGAACTGGTACGACTGGTGGAGAAGACGTCGCCTCGGCTGGTGGTGGTGAGCGGAGACGTGCGAGCAGTAGCGTCCCTGCGCGAGCAACTGCCCGACCGGGTGCTGGAGCTCATTGAAGAGGTGCAGGGCGACTACAGCAATGTAGACGACGCGGCCGCTAAGGCGGCGGAACTGGTGACCAAGCTCTCGGAGCGGGATGGAAAAGACCTGCTCGAGGACTTCCGCCGGGAACGGGCCCAAAAGGACCGCTATGCCAAGGGCCCGGAAAACACCCTGGCGGCACTGGCGATGGGCCAGGCCGAGACGGTCTTCATCGATCCTGCAAAGACCGAGGGACGAACCGCCTGGTTCGGCCCCGAGCTCCCGAACGCTGCGCTGTTTCGGGAGGTGGTTGTGGCTGCAGGAGTTGACGAGCCGGTGGAAGGCAACCTGGCCGACGTGATCATTCGGGCGGCCGTCGGGACGGGGGCAGTGGTCAGGGTTGCCGAAGGGGCGCCCGAACTCGGCCCAACCGGCGTGGGCTCGATCCTTCGCTACGCCTAAGATGCCGGACCGGGACCTGGATGAACCCCATGGCCGGACGCGCGGAAGTCTACGGAAAGGGATTCAAGGCCACGTCTACGGGGATACGGGTTCCTTCGGGTCCTGGGACGGCCGTCCCAGGACCCGAACTGCGTTTTCAGGCGCTCGGTGAGCTGTCCACCTCGGTGGTCGTGGTGACGGGTTCGCCTTCGCCTGCGGGGGGCAGGTTCTCCACCTCGCCGTGCTCGTCGGTAGGTATCACGGCCTTCTTGCCGTCCTCTTTCACAACGTCGTCATGATCTGCCACGAGTTTCTCCTGTCTGTCGTCCAACGCTCAATAGAGCCTCGCTTGGAGCCGAGACCCACTCTTTTCGATCTTTTAGGGCTACCCTCGCAATGCCGGTTCAAACCCGGCCCGGCGCGCATCCTCTGCCTGGGGCACCCACCGGCGAGCAGCCGATTCGCCGTCCCAAAGGCGCTGGGCGGGTGGTCCGGGCAAAAAACTTGCTTCTCTCAGGTTTATCTCATAGCCGCCTCAGGTAGTCCTCAGGTCCAACTGCTCCCATGAAGAGACGGCACGTGGAGTGTCTCTCTGGGTGCGGCGCAGCCCGGGAGAGAAGGGGCACACATTGACGTCGTGCGGACCAAGGCCCCTGGCTCCCAATCTCAACGCCGGCCTCGACCCCCCAGGAGAAATTTGATGACCTCACACAGCTGGAGACCTCCGATCACGGCTAACGCCACTATCGTCGACAATTCCGGCCTTTCGTTTGAATCACCCCCGGCTTCTGTCGGAGAGGCGGCCCGGATCCTGCAGCTTGCCCACTTCGAGATCAAGCGAGTGATTGCCGGGCAGGACGAGATGCTGGAGAAGGTGATTACCGCCCTGATCGCCCGCGGCCACGTGCTGCTCGAAGGTGTTCCCGGCCTGGCGAAGACATTGACAGTTCGAACCGTGGCCCAGGTCTTCGGGGGCATCTTCAAGCGCATTCAGTTCACCCCCGACCTGGTTCCGGCCGACCTGGTCGGCACCCGGGTCCTCGAGCCGGGAAATGCAACTTTTCGAGTCGAGCTGGGACCGGTCTTTGCCAACTTCCTTTTGGCCGACGAGATCAACCGGGCCCCCGCCAAAGTCCAGTCGGCCCTCCTCGAGGTCATGCAGGAGCGCCAGGTGACGATCGGAGGCACCGCGTTCGAGGTGCCCGACCCGTTCCTGACCCTCGCCACCCAGAACCCGATCGAGTCGGAGGGCACCTACCCTCTCCCGGAGGCGCAGCTGGACCGGTTCATGCTGAAAGTCCTGGTCGACTACCCCGATTACACCGACGAGCTGACGGTCGTCGACCGGGCGATGCAGCCGCCTCCGGCGGCCCGCCAGGTGCTGGGGCCCGAGGTCCTGCGCGGCGCTCAGGAGCTGGCCCGGCAGGTGTATGTCGACTACCGCCTGCGGGACTACTCGGTCAAGCTGGCGTCAGCCACCCGCCGTCCCAAGGACTTCAACCTCGAGGAGATCGAGCCGTACGTCCAGTACGGGGCAAGCCCGCGTGCTTCCATCAACCTGATCCTGGCGGCAAGGGCGCTGGCCGTGATCCGGGGACGGGACTACGTGGTGCCGTCAGACATCGATTCGCTGGCCCCCGACGTCCTCAGGCACCGGATCGTTCCGTCCTACCGGGCACTGGCCGAGGACATCTCGGTCGACGACATACTGAACCGGGTCCGTGAGAAACTTCCGGTGCCCCAGGTGGACACGGCGCAGTGGGGCAGGCCCACCTGGGCCGTCTTCCCCTCGGCCGGCTCACCGGACGCCGGGCCGGCGAACGGCGAGGAATAGCAGCCGGCATGGCACCAATCCAGCGGAATCGCCGCGCCGGCTTGTCCCGCAGCCTGCCCGCTGCTGTGACCGGTGCCGGTGACCCGGCCGCCACCCGCTCCGCGGTGAAGCTCCCGCCGGCAGAACGAATCCTGCGGGAGATGGAGCTGCAGATCATCAAGCGCCTGAACGGCCTTAACAGCGGCGTGCATCGCAGTCCGTTTCTAGGCGAGGGAACCGAACTGGCGGAAATCCGCGAGTACCTTCCCGGTGACGACGTTCGGACCATCGATTGGAACGTGACCGCCCGGACGGGGCATCCGCACGTCAAGACCTACGAGGTGGAGCGCGACACCAGCGCATTCTTCCTGATCGACAGGTCGGCCTCCATGGGGTTCGGGACCGCCGCGCAGACCAAAGAGGAGTTGCTGCAACAGGTGGTCGCAGGCGTATCGGCCATGATGCTCCGGCGGGGAGACCGGATAGGAGGCATGTTCTTCGGTGAGACGCGCCTGGCAGCGCTCGACTTCACGACAGGGCGAAAGGCCGCTCTTCGGCTGCTCGAGCTCCTGACCGTGGTGAAGCCGGAAGAGGGCAGGGGAAGCAGGCTGGACCTCGCTCTGGATGAGGCGAACATGGTGGTGAGAAGGCCCTCGGTGATAGTGGTGGTCACCGATTGGCTGGGTGGAGGCTCCTGGCGCGAGCCACTGATGCGCCTGGCCCATCGCCACGAAGTGATCGCGGTGGAGGTTGGCGACCCCCGCGAATCCCTGCTGCCTTCGGTGGGACCGTTGATCCTGCAGGATCCCGAAACCGGCCACCAGCTCGAGCTGGACACCTCCCGGCCCGAGCTTTTGCTCGCCTACAAGGCGGCGGCCGAGAAGCAGATAAAGCAGCGGGAAGAGTGGATCGGCGCTTCTGGTGCGCGCCACCTGGTGGTTTCGACCGATCGTGACTGGCTCTCGGACATAACCGCCTTCCTCGCCCTGAGACGGAACCGCCGAGCCCCTTCGAAGACGGCAGCATCCGGGAAGGCAACATGACCTTTATCAACCCCTGGATGCTGTGGTTGCTCCTGCTGGTTCCGGTCCTCGGCGCCCTCTACCTCGTGCTGCAGCAGCGCCGTAAGTCCTACGCCGTCCGCTTCACCAACCTCGAACTGCTTGAGACGGTGGCTCCGCGGCGGCCGGGGTGGCGCCGCCACGCCTCACCCGTGCTGTTCCTTCTCACGCTCATCCTGCTCATCGGCGCCGCAGCCCGCCCGGTGGCAACGGTTCAGGTCCCCCGTGAACAGGCATCGATCATGCTCGTCATCGATGTCAGCGGGTCAATGGCCGCGCGGGACCTGACGCCGAACCGAATCGTTGCAGCCAAAGATGCGGCCAGGGAGTTCGTCGAGACTCTTCCCAACCAGATGCGGGTAGGTGTGGTCGCATTCAGCCACTACGCCAGCCTGGTGGCGCCGCTCACCGCGGACAAGCAGGTGGTGGATGACGCGTTGGCCGGGCTCCGGGCCGGGGGCGGAACCGCGCTGGGCGACGGCATGGCGGTTGCCCTGGATCAGATCGATCAGGAACGGCAGGCAGGCCACGAGGTGCCGGCATCGATTCTGGTCCTGTCCGACGGAGCGTCGAATGCCGGCGTCCCTGCGATCACGGTGGCCGAACAGGCGGCCGCCGCGGGCGTGCCCGTGTACACCATCGGAGTCGGCACCGAAGAAGGAGTCCTCGCGCGCGACGGCGACAGCTTTGTCCGAATCCAGCTGGATAGAGCCGAGCTGAAAGCGATTGCAGAAACCACCGGAGGGCGGTATTTCCAGTCGACCACCTCCGAGTCTCTGGAGGAGATCTACCAGGGCATGGGCTCCGCGCTCGGATTCCGGGAGGAGCGGCGGGAGTTGACCCCTCAGGTGGTCGGGCTCGCTGCGGTGTTCCTGGTGGTTACCGCCGCTCTCAGCCTTCTGTGGTTCCAGCGCCTTCCCTAGCGCCTTCCCCGGGAGGCCGGAAACTCCGGTGCCCCGACCCGACGTTTCCCGGGAACGGCAGCACGGGTAGAGTGGAATTAGTCTTCCCCGCAACTAAAAACGCACAGGAGAACGGTTATGAACGCTAAATGGGTGCTGCTGTCCATCGCCGCTGTTCTCCTGATCCTTTGGTTGGCCGGCCTGATGCTGCGCATCGCGGGCGGCCTGATTCACATCGCCCTGGTGATCGCACTGGTTGTCGCCGTGGTGGGGTTCATCAGAGGACGGACTCAGTCCTGATTCAGGCCCGCTCGAGCTAACGGCGCGACGCGAGTAATTACTCCTCGGACTTGCGGGTGTTCCGCAAAACCAGGAAGGTCGCCACGGCAACAATCAACCCTGCGGCAATGGCCGCCGGCAGACCGAAGCGCCCGAACACATCCTCGGCCAGCTGTCTGGTTTGTGAGGTCGGATCCGCCAGGACCACTGCGACGAACCCGGCCGCCAACAGCGAGAGCGTTACCGACAGCAGCTTCCACTGCCAGCCCGAGCCTCCGGCTTTCTGACGGAGGATGCGTCCGGCTTTGAGAATGCGCCGCACCCGAAGGACCCGCAGCGCTCCCACGTAGCGAACCAACCGCAGCAGCTGTGCGGGGCCCACGGCGAAGATTACGGCGGGGATCGATATCCCGGTGATCACCACCAGGTACCAGCGCTTCCGAAGCCACCGCAGGTGATGGCGAGCCAGCAAGAACGGGATCATCGACTCGCCGACGAGCACCGCCAGCGAAAGATAATTGATGGTGCGGCCCGCCGTTTCGGCCGCTCCGTCCATCGTCGTGAGAAACGTCGCCGGTATCGACGCCACGGCTGCGACGACGACCGGTCCGGCAAAACGTCGCTCCACGCGTTCCGCCCTGCGGTCGCCGTTGTCGTCGTTGTCGCCGCTATCGCCGTTGTCGCCGTTGTGAACCTGTCGTTCGGTCTCAGCCATAACAGCACCTCAGTTGATGATCGACGACAAGACCCCGAAGTCCTCCCCTCGCGCAGCCATCCAGGCGAAACCATGGGCACGCCCGGGGCGGCAGGTGGGAGTCGCGGCAATACGGTCCGGGTCTACCCCGGAACTCCTTGAAGCACCTATGTCCATTCAAGTTTTTGGTTTTGGGCGGGATGGGCTCTCCAACTGTTGCCTCGGGTACACAGTGGGCGGCTCCATCCGTCGCCGGTCGGCCGGCCGGGGGCCTCACTCAGCGATGAAAGGCGAGATGCAGGTGGTCCAGGTGCACGGTGTTGGTGAATGAAGTCCGGACCCCGGGTCCGTCAAGATCCCACGGTGATCCCAGCTCGGTGATACCGCTGGTGAGAAGGGTCTCGACTAGCGCGTGCAGCGGACCACCTATTTCCCCCTGGGAGATCACCGGCCTGCCGTCTACTGCCCAGATGTCTACTCCACGGCCCGCGGTGTGGTTGCTCAAGCGCTGAGTGCCGAAAACGTGGAGAGGATGGCCGGTGGCAAAGACGGTGACGTCCAGGGTGTGATCAGCGGCCAGTCCCAGCAGGACCCGCAACAACCGCTCGTCGACTATGCCGGCCTCGATGTCCCAGCGCGCGGTATCGGGTAGGTTGATGCGTTCGTTGTCCAGGACCGCTCGTCCCGCCTCACTGGTCACGACGTCTTCCGGCGGCTCGCCGCCTACCGAGGGCAACTCGGAAACAATCCACCCGGTCGGCATTCGGCGAAAACGCATGTCGGCTACCCGGGTCGTCGACCGCTCTTCGCCGTCCTCCAGAAGGCGCTGGCGAAACACCAGCATCACTCCGGCCTCGGTCTGGGTAAGTCCGCTCAGCTGGGGGTAGATGATGTCGACGGCTGATTCCGCGCCGGGGACCAAAAGGGGCAACGCGGCGTGACCCACCGAGGGCGCCGCCCTCCCGGCCAAACGCTCTTCCGCTCCTGCAATGGTCCCGCCGCCGATCCCGTAGGTTCCGATCGCTTGCAGGATGTCGGCAGCGAGCTGCTTTACCTCGGGAACCGGCTCTCCGGGCAGGGGGACGTACGGCGCGGCCGGGCTCAGTTGCACCGGCAAAGCGGGGGCAGGTGAGTCAGCCGGCGGCGCAGGGCGCACGACCGGCGGCGCAGCCTCCCAGCTGCACGACATACCCAGGGCAAGCACCGCCAAAAGAGCGGCAGGGCCCAGCCGGAACCGAGTCCTGTCCCCTGCTAAAGCCGAAGGCGCTGGGCCATGAACCCGACGACGAACCACCGCCCAAGCTTCTCACACCAATTGAACGAACCGGTTGTGCGCTCCAGAGTGCCCGAGCGGAAAACTTCCCGGAGGCCGTACGAAGTTCGTCCTACCTGGCGTTTACCAGGGTGAGATGAAACCTTATGGAAAGATCAGCGAGCAGGATCTGGACCGGCTGTTTTCCGGCAAGGCGCCGGCGGAGGACAGCGGTCTGCAGAACCTGGCTCGAGTCGTCCAAGAGGGGCAATCGCTGTTTCTGACCGGCGTCGAGCCCGAGATCGAAGCAGCTCATCTTGCCGGGCTGATGCAGATGGTCAACCTCACCGATAAAGGCGACCTGGCCGCGAGGCCAGCAAGCAACGTCACCGGGCCTCACGTACAGGCGTCCGGACTACCGAAGCGAAGGAGAAGGTTCATGCTCGAGTCACTTTTCGCAAGTCTCACCGCAAAACTGGCCGCTGGAGGCATAGCAGTGGCAATGGCCGCCACCGGCGGACTTGCCGGCACCGGCAACCTGCCGGACCAGGCGCAGACCGGCCTGTCCCGGGCCGCAGAGAAGGTCGGGATTCAGATCCCGCTGGGAGAGTCCGCGGAGAAAGCTCTAGAGGCCGCCGAGAAGGCCGCCGCAGATGCCCTTCAGAGGGCCCAAGCAGCCGCCGAGCTGGACGAGGACAACGGCAACGTAGAAGTCGTCGACGGCGAAAACGGTGAGCCCAATGAGAACGCCGCATTCGGCCAGAGCGTTGCCGAAAGGGCCAGGCAGGGAGGCGTCAACGGACAGGACATCAGTGCGGAAGCACGGGCCCGTGCCGAAGAGCGCAAGGCAGCCGGACAGGCCAACCGTCCCGAGAACGCCGGCCCCCCGGCGAACCCCGGTCCCCCGGCCGACGCCGGCTCTCAGAGCCAGGTCGGAATTGAGAAGGCCTCCGACACCCCGGCCGCAGGATTCATCCCCGAAAACGTTGCAGGCGGCGCAAAGGGCAAGCCTGCCGGCACCCCCGGCGGCCGGCCGTAGCAAGAACGGTCACCGGAAAACCCATCCATTAGGCTGAACCGTGACGGTTCACGACCCGGACGGCTCTGGAGCGGCCCTCGCCATCGGCGGGGGCCGCTCTTCGAGGTTGTCGCTGCCTGAGCCGATCATCGGCGAACAATTCGAGTCCAACCTGGCCGCCGCGCGCACCGGCGCCGAATGGGCATGGACCAATTTGTACCGGCAACTGTCTCCGTTGGTGCTCGGATACCTGCGGGCCCAGCAGGTACCCGAGCCGGAGGATCTGACGGCCGAGGTCTTCTACCAGGTCGTCCGCTCGCTCGGAACGTTTCAAGGGGGCGAGGCCGAGTTCCGGTCGTGGGTCCTGGTCATCGCGCATCGCAAGCTGATCGACGACTACCGCTACCGTGGACGGCGCCCTGCCGAACCGGCCGGCTCGGAAGTCCTGGAGTCCCGAACCCCGACCGGGAACGTGGAGCACGAGGCCCTGGACCGGCTGAGCGAGACCGACTTCAGACAGTTGCTGGCCGGCCTCACCACCGAGCAGCGAGACGTTCTGTTGTTGAGGATGCTGGGGGGCCTGTCGGTTCCCGAGGTTGCCGCAGCAATCGGCAAGCGGCCCGGGGCGGTTCAGGCAATGCAGCAAAGGGCTCTGGCGAAGCTGCGCAGGCGGCTGGCCTAGCGGGCAGTAGCGAACTCAACCGCCCGATACCGGCGGCGGGTCGGTGCGGCCGGTCCGTGTAGGATTCGGCCCAGGATCCCGGGGGTAGAAGACACGGCATGAACACCAGTCCGAACGGCGTTGTTCCGCGAGGATCGATCACCAAAGCGGCCCTGTGGATGATGGGCCTGTCGATTCTCTTCGTGTGGGTGCCGGTGCTCGGTCCCGGTGCCGCCGGCTTCGTAGGCGGAACCAAAGCCCGCACTCTCGGCAAGGCGATGATCGCCGCCCTGATCCCCGCAGTTCTACTCGGGCTGCTGGTGGCTCTCTTGCTGGCTGCATTTGACCTGCCGTTGATCGGTACGTTGGCGGGGGTCGGAATCGGGATCGCGATCCTGATCCAGGACATCCCGATGTTCATCGGTGCCGCCCTGGGTGCCGCGGTCACCCCCGACTGATCCCGATTCTCCCGGGACGGCGCTTCGTCCGGCGCCCTACACCTTGGAACGCAGCGGCGCCGCAGCATGGACCCACCGCTCGAGTTCGGTGAACATCGAACCGGCAGCCCGCTCCATCGCCGGGGTTGCTGCGACCCATCCATCGGGATCGGCGATGCTTTTGGCGTTGGCGATCGCAACACCCTCGGATATCGGCATCATCTTGAGCACGGACAGCACCGGTTTGAGCATCT
>Ga0247713_1000252_pt1 | contig 36956 bp, 43 predicted proteins | sample 21E_NmetaG_FD_189936 | JGI IMG/M metagenome (GOLD analysis project Ga0247713, IMG submission 189936) | Soil microbial communities from hillslope of Landscape Evolution Observatory, University of Arizona, Oracle, AZ, United States - 2-1-E_N | ecosystem: Engineered > Artificial ecosystem >...
TCAACGACCTGGCCGAGCGGTACTCGATGACCGAGGTCGCGCAGGTGCTCGACCGGCTCAAGGACGCCGGCTTCTACTGGGCCACGCGGTCCGGGGTCACCATGGCGATCGACGACGTCGTGGTGCCGCCGAACAAGCAGGCGATCCTCGACGGCTACGAGGCGAAGGCCGACCAGGTCAACAAGCGGTACCAGCGTGGGGCGCTCTCCCACCAGGAGCGCAACGACGAGATGGTCAAGATCTGGACCCAGGCGTCCGAGGAGGTCGCCAGGGCGATGGAGGAGAACTTCCCGGAGGACAACCCGATCCCGACGATCGTGAAGTCGGGCGCGGCGGGCAACATGACCCAGGTCCGGCAGCTCGCCGGGATGCGCGGTCTGGTGGCCAACCCGAAGGGCGAGTACATCCCGCGGCCGATCAAGTCGAACTTCCGCGAGGGCCTGTCCGTGCTGGAGTACTTCATCTCCACGCACGGCACCCGCAAGGGTCTGGCGGACACCGCGCTGCGGACCGCCGACTCCGGCTACCTGACCCGACGCCTGGTGGACGTCTCGCAGGACGTGATCGTCCGCGAGGTCGACTGCGGCACCGAGCGCGGCATCGTCATGCCGGTCACCGAGGAGACCAGCGACGGCAGGCTCATCCCGCACCGGTACCTGCGGACGTCGGTGTACGCGCGGTCGTCCGGCGAGGACGTCGTCGGTCCGGACGGCGACGTGATCGTCGGCCGCGGCGACGACCTCGGGGATCCCGCCCTGGACGCGCTCGTCGAGGCGGGTGTGCGGCAGATCAAGGTGCGCAGCGCCCTGACCTGCGTGTCCGCCACCGGCATCTGCGGCATGTGCTACGGCCGGTCGATGGCCACCGGCAAGCTGGTCGACGTCGGCGAGGCGGTCGGCATCGTGGCCGCGCAGTCGATCGGCGAGCCCGGCACGCAGCTGACGATGCGGACCTTCCACACCGGCGGTGTGGCGGGCGACGACATCACCACGGGTCTGCCGCGTGTCCAGGAGCTGTTCGAGGCCCGGGTGCCGCGCGGCAAGGCGCCCATCGCGGGTGTCGACGGGCGGATCGCCATCGAGGACGGCGAGCGGTTCTGGAAGATCACCCTGACCCCGGACGACGGCGGCGAGGAGATCGTCTACGACAAGCTGTCGAAGCGGCAGTGGCTCGCGATGACCGCGGTCGACGGCCAGGAGCGTCCGCTCGCCGACGGCGACCACGTGCAGGTCGGCCAGCTGCTGTTGGAGGGCACCGCGGACCCGCACGAGGTGCTGCACTACATGGGCCCGCGCGAGGCGCAGCTGCACCTGGTCCGCGAGGTCCAGAAGGTGTACCGCACGCAGAGCGTGGACATCCACGACAAGCACATCGAGGTCATCGTCCGGCAGATGCTGCGCCGGGTCACGATCATCGACTCGGGCACCACGGAGTTCCTGCCGGGTGCGCTGGCCGAGCGGTCGGACTTCGAGTCGGAGAACCGGCGGGTGGTCGCCGAGGGCGGCGAGCCGGCCTCGGGCCGGCCGGTGCTGATGGGGATCACGAAGGCCTCGCTGGCCACGGAGTCGTGGCTGTCCGCGGCCTCGTTCCAGGAGACCACCCGGATCCTCACCGATGCCGCGATCAACGGGAAGCGCGACAAGCTCGTCGGGCTCAAGGAGAACGTGATCATCGGCAAGTTGATCCCGGCCGGTACCGGCATCAACCGGTACCGCAACATCCAGGTCCAGCCGACGGAGGAGGCCCGCGCGGCCGCCTACGCGCTGCCGAGCTACGAGGACGGTGGCTACTACAGCCCCGACGTGTTCGGCACGGGCACCGGTGCCGCGGTGCCGCTCGACGACTACGACTTCGGTCGCGACTACCGGTAGGTGGTCGCGCCCCGGGTGCCGGCGACGGTCGCGCACCCGGGGCCCGGAGCACGGCCCGGACGGGGCCGGTCACCGCTCTCCCGTGGCGGTGGCCGGCCCCGTTCCGGGTCCCGACCCGGCCCGTTCGGAGCAGCTCAGCCGCGACGAGTGGGTGTTCCGGCGCGGTGAGCGGGCGCGGGTGCTTGCGAGACGGGCTGCGGTCGGGCAGTCTGCCTCCACCGCCGGAGGATCCGGGGACCCGTTTTGACCCCCTCGACGAGGGGCGGGTACCCTCGTGTCTTGCGCTCGACCCCGGTCGAGCCGATCTGCGTGCCTCCACGGCCGTGGTCCGCGTTCCGGCGCGGGGCCGCCCGTCGGGCAGGCAGGGCCCTGGACATCCCGGTGGGGACCAGCCATTCTTCGTGGCCGATCTCGCTCGTGCGGTGCGCAGGGCCGCGACACGCCCGACCTCGGGGAACGGCGGCACCGGCCGCGGCTCCCCGAGCCTGCACCAGCCTCATCTGCAAGAAGCCCTGTACGACGACGGGAAGAAGCGAACGGTCCATGCCCACGATCCAGCAGCTGGTCCGCAAGGGCCGCGAGGACAAGGTCGCGAAGACCAAGACCGCCGCGCTGAAGGGGAGCCCGCAGCGCCGCGGGGTCTGCACGCGCGTCTACACCACCACGCCGAAGAAGCCGAACTCGGCGCTGCGCAAGGTCGCCCGCGTCAAGCTGAGCAGCGGGATCGAGGTCACCGCCTACATCCCGGGTGAGGGCCACAACCTGCAGGAGCACTCCATCGTGCTCGTGCGCGGCGGCCGGGTGAAGGACCTCCCGGGCGTGCGGTACAAGGTCATCCGCGGCTCGCTCGACACGCAGGGTGTGAAGAACCGCAAGCAGTCCCGCAGCCGGTACGGCGCGAAGAAGGAGAAGAGCTGATGCCTCGCAAGGGTCCCGCGCCGAAGCGGCCGCTGGTCTCCGACCCGGTGTTCAGCTCGCCGTTGGTCACCCAGCTGGTGAACAAGGTGCTCAAGGACGGCAAGCGCTCGCTGGCCGAGCGGATCGTCTACGCCGCCCTCGAGGGCACCCGGGACAAGACCGGCACCGATCCCGTGGTCACGCTCAAGCGGGCGCTGGACAACGTGAAGCCGGCGCTGGAGGTGCGCAGCCGCCGCGTCGGTGGCGCCACCTACCAGGTGCCGGTGGAGGTGCGCACCTCCCGCCAGACCACGCTGGGCCTGCGCTGGCTGGTCGGCTTCGCCAAGCAGCGGCGCGAGAAGACGATGGTCGAGCGGCTGATGAACGAGCTGCTCGACGCGAGCAACGGACTGGGCGCCAGCGTGAAGCGGCGCGAGGACATGCACAAGATGGCGGAGTCCAACAAGGCCTTCGCCCACTACCGCTGGTGACGGGCCGATCGTCCGCGCCGACCGAGGAGAGATGACGCAGTGGCACGGGACGTGCTGACGGACCTGGGAAGGGTCCGCAACATCGGCATCATGGCCCACATCGACGCCGGCAAGACCACCACGACCGAGCGGGTCCTGTTCTACACCGGGATCAACTACAAGATCGGCGAGGTGCACGACGGCGCCGCCACGATGGACTGGATGGAGGAGGAGCAGAAGCGCGGCATCACGATCACGTCGGCCGCGACGACCTGCTTCTGGAAGGACCACCAGATCAACATCATCGACACCCCGGGGCACGTCGACTTCACCGTCGAGGTGGAGCGGTCCCTGCGGGTGCTCGACGGCGCGGTCGCGGTCTTCGACGGCAAGGAGGGTGTCGAGCCGCAGTCCGAGCAGGTCTGGCGCCAGGCCACCAAGTACGACGTCCCGCGCATCTGCTTCGTCAACAAGATGGACAAGCTCGGTGCCGACTTCTACTTCACCGTGCAGACCATCCAGGACCGTCTCGGCGCGCGGCCGCTGCCGCTGCAGCTGCCGATCGGCTCGGAGAGCGAGTTCATCGGCGTCGTCGACCTCGTGCAGATGCGCGCGCTGACCTGGCGCGGCGAGGTGGAGAAGGGCGAGGACTACACCGTCGAGGAGATCCCCGCGGACCTCGCCGACCGGGCGGCGGAGTACCGCGAGAAGCTGCTGGAGGCCGTCGCCGAGACCGACGACGACCTCATGGAGCGCTACCTCGGTGGCGAGGAGCTCACCGTCGAGGAGATCAAGCGCGGCGTCCGGAAGATCGTCACCGACCGGGTCGCCTACCCGGTGATCTGCGGCTCGGCGTTCAAGAACAAGGGCGTGCAGCCCATGCTCGACGCCGTGATCGACTACCTCCCGTCGCCGCTGGACGTCCCGCCGGTCGAGGGCCTGCTGCCCGACGGGGTGACCCCCGCCACCCGCCGCCCGAGCAAGGACGAGCCGTTCTCCGCGCTGGCGTTCAAGATCGCCGCACACCCGTTCTTCGGCAAGCTCACCTACGTCCGGGTCTACTCGGGCCGGGTCGCGGCGGGCTCCCAGGTCGTGAACTCGACCAAGGACCGCAAGGAGCGCATCGGGAAGCTCTTCCAGATGCACGCCAACAAGGAGAACCCGGTCGAGGAGGCGATGGCCGGCCACATCTACGCGGTCATCGGGCTGAAGGACACCACCACGGGCGAGACGCTGTGCGACCCGCAGGCGCCGATCGTGCTCGAGTCGATGACCTTCCCGGACCCGGTCATCCAGGTGGCCGTCGAGCCGAGGACCAAGGCCGACCAGGAGAAGCTGGGGATCGCGATCCAGCGCCTTGCGGAGGAGGACCCGACGTTCCAGGTCAGCCTCGACGAGGACTCCGGCCAGACGATCCTCGCCGGCATGGGCGAGCTGCACCTCGAGGTGCTGGTCAACCGGATGAAGAGCGACTACAAGGTCGAGGCGAACATCGGCAAGCCGCAGGTCGCCTACCGGGAGACCATCCGCCGGCCGGTCGAGAAGTACAGCTACACGCACAAGAAGCAGACCGGTGGTTCCGGCCAGTTCGCCAAGGTGATCATCACCGTGGAGCCGCTCGACACCGCGGACGGCGCGCTCTACGAGTTCGACAACAAGGTCACCGGTGGCCGGATCCCGCGGGAGTACATCCCGTCGGTGGACGCCGGGGCGCAGGACGCCATGCAGTACGGCATCCTCGCCGGCTACCCGCTCGTCGGGATCAAGCTGACCCTGGTCGACGGCGCCTACCACGAGGTCGACTCGTCCGAGATGGCCTTCCGGGTCGCCGGCTCGATCGCCCTCAAGGAGGCCGCGCGCAAGGCCGACCCGGCCCTGCTCGAGCCGATGATGGCCGTCGAGGTCACCACGCCCGAGGACTACATGGGCGACGTGATCGGTGACCTGAACTCCCGCCGTGGCCAGATCCAGGCCATGGAGGAGCGGGCCGGTGCCCGCGTCGTCAAGGCGCTGGTGCCGCTGTCGGAGATGTTCGGCTACGTCGGTGACCTGCGGTCGCGGACCCAGGGCCGGGCGAACTACACGATGGTCTTCGACTCCTACGCGGAGGTCCCGACCAACGTGGCCAAGGAGATCATCGCCAAGGCCACGGGGGAATGACGAACCGCGGCGGAGCCGCTTGGTCCGTCGTGACAGAGATGAGTCGGCGCGAAGCGCCGTCCGAGCATTTGATGAACGCGTCAGCGTTCTTCACTCCGAAGGAGGATCAGTGGCGAAGGCGAAGTTCGAGCGGACCAAGCCGCACGTCAACATCGGCACGATCGGTCACATCGACCACGGCAAGACCACGCTGACGGCGGCCATCACGAAGGTCCTGCACGACAAGTACCCGAACCTGAACCAGGCCTCGGCGTTCGACCAGATCGACAAGGCGCCCGAAGAGCGCCAGCGCGGCATCACGATCTCGATCGCGCACGTCGAGTACCAGACCGAGAAGCGGCACTACGCGCACGTCGACTGCCCCGGGCACGCCGACTACATCAAGAACATGATCACCGGTGCGGCGCAGATGGACGGCGCCATCCTGGTGGTCGCGGCCACCGACGGCCCGATGCCGCAGACCCGCGAGCACGTGCTGCTGGCCCGCCAGGTCGGCGTGCCCTACATCGTGGTCGCGCTGAACAAGTCGGACATGGTCGACGACGAGGAGATCCTCGAGCTCGTCGAGCTCGAGGTCCGGGAGCTGCTCTCGGCGCAGGAGTACCCCGGCGACGACCTGCCGATCGTCCGGGTCTCGGCGCTGAAGGCGCTCGAGGGCGACGCCGAGTGGGGCGCCAAGCTCCTCGAGCTCATGGACGCCGTCGACGAGTCGATCCCCGAGCCCGAGCGCGACATCGAGAAGCCGTTCCTCATGCCCGTCGAGGACGTCTTCACGATCACCGGCCGCGGCACGGTCGTGACCGGCCGGATCGAGCGCGGCATCGTCAAGGTCAACGAGACGGTCGAGATCGTCGGCATCCGCGAGAAGTCGACCACGACCACCGTCACCGGCGTCGAGATGTTCCGCAAGATCCTCGACGAGGGTCGCGCGGGCGAGAACGTCGGCCTGCTGCTGCGCGGCATCAAGCGCGAGGACGTCGAGCGCGGCCAGGTCGTGTGCAAGAACGGTTCGATCACCCCGCACACCGAGTTCGAGGGCCAGGTCTACATCCTGTCCAAGGACGAGGGTGGCCGGCACACGCCGTTCTTCAACAACTACCGGCCGCAGTTCTACTTCCGTACCACGGACGTGACCGGTGTGGTGACGCTGCCCAGCGGCACCGAGATGGTCATGCCCGGCGACAACACCACCATGAGCGTCTCGCTGATCCAGCCGATTGCCATGGAGGAGGGCCTGCAGTTCGCCATCCGCGAGGGTGGCCGGACCGTCGGCGCCGGCCAGGTCACGAAGATCAACAAGTAGCAGTCCGACACCCCCGGTCGAGGAGGCCGCACCCCGGTGTGGCATCCTTGACGGGTTGTGCGTGGCGCCCCTGGCCGTCCGCGGATACTTCGCGAGCGCGCCAGGGGTCCGCGCCGGCCCTCGAGCCCGCACTCCCCCCGGGGTGTCGGAGTTCCGGGGCACCGGTCTGAAGGTCGAGCGCGACACACCCGACCTCGTGGACCGGAGCCCACCACGCGGTGAGAGCGAGAGCGGCCGTGACAGGCCGTCTCGGCGCTACGCGTACGACAGCGGCAGGAAGAAGAGGACGGCCGACCATCATGGCGGGACAAAAGATCCGCATCAGGCTGAAGGCCTACGACCACGAGGCGATCGACGCGTCCGCTCGTAAGATCGTCGAGACGGTGACGCGTACCGGCGCCCGGGTCGTCGGTCCGGTGCCGCTGCCGACGGAGAAGAACATCTACTGCGTCATCCGATCGCCGCACAAGTACAAGGACTCGCGCGAGCACTTCGAGATGCGCACCCACAAGCGGCTGATCGACATCCTCGACCCGACGCCCAAGACGGTCGACGCGCTCATGCGCATCGATCTGCCGGCGAGCGTCGACGTCAACATCCAGTAGGGCTGACTGATGAGCAGCGAGAGGCAGATCACCGGGATCCTGGGCACCAAGCTCGGGATGACCCAGGTCTTCGACGAGAACAACCGGGTGGTCCCCGTCACCGTGGTCCAGGCCGGGCCGAACGTGGTGACGCAGGTCCGCACCGCCGAGAACGACGGCTACCGGGCCGTGCAGCTGGCGTACGGCGCCATCGACCCGCGCAAGGTGAACAAGCCGCGCACCGGGCACTTCGCCAAGGCCGGCACGACCCCGCGCCGCCACCTGGTCGAGCTGCGCACCTCCGACGCCGGCGAGTACAGCGTCGGGCAGGAGATCACCGCGGAGGCCTTCGCCGCCGGTGCGGTGGTCGACGTCGTCGCCACCAGCAAGGGCAAGGGCACCGCCGGCGTGATGAAGCGACACGGCTTCCACGGCCTCGGTGCCAGCCACGGCACCCAGCGCAAGCACCGCTCGCCCGGCTCCATCGGCGGCTGTGCCACCCCCAGCCGCGTGTTCAAGGGCATGCGCATGGCCGGACGGATGGGCCACGCGCGCGTCACCACGCAGAACCTGACCGTGCACCGCGTCGACGCGGACAACGGCCTGCTGCTGATCAAGGGCGCCGTCCCCGGCCCGCGCGGCGCGCTGGTGCTGGTCAAGACGGCCGCGAAGGGCGGTGCGAAGGCATGAGCAGCGTCGAGGTGAAGAGCCCCGAGGGCACCACCGGTGGCTCCGTCGAGCTCCCGGCGCACGTCTTCGACGTCACGGCGAACGTCCCGCTGATGCACCAGGTCGTGGTGGCCCAGCTGGCCGCTGCGCGCCAGGGCACGCACGCCACGTTGACCCGCGGCGAGGTCCGCGGCGGCGGCCGCAAGCCGTACCGCCAGAAGGGCACCGGCCGGGCCCGCCAGGGCTCCATCCGGGCCCCGCAGTTCGCCGGTGGTGGCGTCGCGCACGGCCCGACACCGCGCGACTACACGCAGAAGACCCCGAAGAAGATGAAGGCCGCCGCGCTGCGCGGCGCCCTGTCCGACCGGGCGCGTGCCGGCCTGGTGCACGTCGTCTCCGCGGTGGTCACCGGGGACACGCCCTCCACCAAGGCCGCCCGGGCCGCGCTGGCGCACGTCGCCGCCGACGGCGCGCGGGTGCTCGCGGTGCTCGGCCGCGACGACGAGGTCGGCTGGCTCTCGCTGCGCAACCTGCCGTCCGTGCACCTGATCACGCCCGACCAGCTGAACACCTACGACGTGCTGGTCAACGACGCCGTGGTGTTCACGCAGGAGGCGCTGGACGCGTTCCTCGCCGGTCCGGTCGCGCGGCCGAGCCGCCGCCGGCCCGCCGGGGACGTCCTGGTCGACGAGGACGGCCCGGCCGACAGCGAGGAGGAGAACCGGTGATCCCCGACCCGCGGGACATCCTGCGCGCACCGGTCGTCTCGGAGAAGAGCTACGGGCTGCTCGAGGAGCGCCAGTACACCTTCGTCGTGGCGCCCGGCGCGAACAAGACCGAAATCAAGATCGCCGTCGAGAAGGTGTTCGGGGTCAAGGTGCTCAGCGTCAACACGCTGAACCGCCCGGGCAAGCGCAAGCGCACGCGCACCGGCTACGGCAAGCGCAAGGACACCAAGCGCGCCGTCGTCACGCTGTCCGCGGACAGCCGCGCGATCGACGTGTTCGGCGGCCGGGCGAGCTGAGGGACTGACTGATGGGCATCCGCAAGTACAAGCCGACGACCCCCGGCCGGCGTGGCTCCAGCGTCTCCGACTTCGCCGAGATCACCCGCACCACGCCGGAGAAGTCGCTGATCCGTCCCCTGCACAACCGGGGCGGCCGCAACGTGCACGGCAAGGTGACCGTCCGCCACCAGGGCGGTGGCCACAAGCGCGCGTACCGGCTGATCGACTTCCGGCGCAACGACAAGGACGGTGTGCCGGCGAAGGTCGCGCACATCGAGTACGACCCGAACCGCACCTCGCGGATCGCGCTGCTGCACTACGCCGACGGCGAGAAGCGCTACATCATCGCCCCGGACAAGCTCCGGCAGGGTGACGCGGTCGAGGCCGGTCCGAAGGCCGACATCAAGGTCGGCAACAACCTGCCGCTGCGCAACATCCCGACCGGCACCGTGGTGCACGCGATCGAGCTCCGCCCCGGTGGCGGAGCGAAGATCGCCCGCTCCGCCGGCGCCCGGGTGCAGCTGGTGGCCAAGGACGGCCCCTACGCGCAGCTGCGCATGCCGTCCGGGGAGATCCGCAACGTAGACGTGCGCTGCCGCGCCACCGTCGGCGAGGTGGGCAACTCGGAGCACTCCAACATCAACTGGGGCAAGGCGGGCCGCATGCGGTGGAAGGGCAAGCGCCCGACCGTCCGCGGTGTCGCCATGAACCCGGTCGACCACCCGCACGGCGGTGGTGAGGGCAAGACCTCGGGCGGGCGCCACCCGGTCAATCCCGCGGGCAAGCCCGAGGGCCGCACCCGTCACCACGGCAAGTTGAGCGACAAGATGATCGTCCGCCGGCGTCGCACCGGCAAGAAGCGCTGAGCAGGGGAGGTTAAGAGATGCCACGCAGCCTGAAGAAGGGCCCGTTCGTGGACGACCACCTGCTCAAGAAGGTGGACGCCCTCAACGAGTCGGGCAAGAAGACGGTGATCCGCACCTGGTCGCGCAGGTCCACGATCATTCCGGACATGATCGGCCACACGATCGCGGTGCACGACGGCCGCAAGCACGTGCCGGTCTTCGTCTCCGACTCCATGGTCGGTCACAAACTCGGCGAGTTCGCACCGACGCGGACGTTCCGGGGCCATATCAAGGACGACCGCAAGGCGCGCAGGCGATGAGCGAGCTTGCGAGCGAAACGGAAAGGGTGAAAAGGAATGGCTGACGCCGACATCGAGTCCGGCAGCCAGCGCCCTGCCGCCGCGGTCGAGCCGCCTCGGGCGCGCGCGGTGGCGCGGTACGTGCACATGTCGCCGACCAAGGTCCGCCGTGTCGTGGCGCTGATCAAGGGCAGGCCGGTCCAGGAGGCCCTGGACATCCTGCGGTACTCGCCGCAGGCGGCGGCCGAGCCGCTGGCGAAGGTGGTCGCGAGCGCGGCCGCCAACGCCGAGAACAACCACGACATGGACCGCGACACGCTGGTGGTGGCGATGGCCGCCGCCGACGAGGGCCCGACGCTCAAGCGCATCCGGCCGCGGGCCCAGGGCCGCGCGTTCCGGATCCGCAAGCGCACCAGCCACATCACGGTCGAGGTCGAGTCGCAGCCGGCCGCGAGGAATCGCGGGCGCGGCTCGGTCGATCGTGGGGCGAAGGGGAGGACCCGCTGATGGGTCAGAAGATCAACCCGCACGGGTTCCGGCTCGGCATCACCACCGACTGGAAGTCGCGCTGGTACGCCGACAAGCAGTACGCCGAGTACGTCAAGGAGGACGTCGAGATCCGCCGCATGCTCTCCAAGGGCATGGAGCGGGCCGGCATCTCCAAGGTCGAGATCGAGCGCACCCGCGACCGCGTGCGGGTGGACATCCACACCGCGCGGCCGGGCATCGTGATCGGCCGGCGCGGCGCCGAGGCCGACCGCATCCGGGGCAGCCTCGAGAAGCTGACGCGCAAGCAGGTCCAGCTCAACATCCTCGAGGTGAAGAACGCCGAGTCGGACGCCCAGCTCGTCGCGCAGGGCGTGGCCGAGCAGCTGTCCAACCGGGTGGCGTTCCGTCGCGCGATGCGCAAGGCGATCCAGTCCGCGATGCGCTCGCCGCAGGTCAAGGGCATCCGGGTGCAGTGCTCGGGCCGCCTCGGCGGTGCGGAGATGTCGCGCTCGGAGTTCTACCGCGAGGGCCGGGTTCCGCTGCACACGCTGCGCGCCGACATCGACTACGGCCTGTTCGAGGCGCGGACGACCTTCGGCCGCATCGGCGTCAAGGTGTGGATCTACAAGGGCGACGTCGTCGGTGGGCGCCGCGAGGGCGTGCCGGCCACGGCCGCCGAGCCGGGCCGTGGCGGCCCGCGTCGCGAGCGGCCGGCCCGCCGGCGCTCGGGTGCCTCCGGCACCACGGCGTCGGGCACCGAGGCCGGGCGGGCCGCCGCCGAGCGCGCCGACGGCCGCAGCAACGAGAGCGGCATCGCCACGATCGAGGCCGACCAGGCCGCGTCGCAGGTCGACCGGCCGACCGAGAACGGGGAGGGCTGAGCGATGCTGATCCCCCGCAAGGTCAAGCACCGCAAGCAGCACCGGCCGCACCGCACCGGTGCGGCGAGCGGCGGCACGCGGGTGAGCTTCGGCGACTTCGGCATCCAGGCGTTGGAGCCGGCTTACGTCACGAACCGGCAGATCGAGTCGGCGCGTATCGCGATCAACCGGCACATCCGCCGTGGCGGCAAGGTCTGGATCAACGTCTTCCCGGACCGGCCACTGACGAAGAAGCCCGCCGAGACCCGGATGGGCTCGGGCAAGGGCTCGCCGGAGAAGTGGATCGCGAACGTCAAGCCCGGGCGGGTGCTGTTCGAGATGAGCTACCCGAACGAGCAGACCGCGCGTGAGGCCCTGCGCCGCGCCATCCACAAGCTGCCGATGAAGTGCCGGATCGTGACCCGTGAGGGTGGTGACATCTGATGGCGGCAGGCACCGTGACCACCGCCGCCGAGCTGCGCGATCTCTCCGACGAGGACCTGGTGCAGCGCGTGCGGGAGGCCAAGGAGGAGCTGTTCAACCTCCGCTTCCAGATGGCCACCGGACAGCTCGAGAACAACCGGCGGCTGCGGCTCGTCCGCCGCGACATCGCGCGGATCTACACGGTCATGCGGGAGCGGGAACTCGGGCTGTCGACCGCGCCTAACGAGGATGGGAACGTCGCATGACCGAGCAAGGCGAGGTGAGGGTGCGGGCGCGCGGGGAGCGCAAGGTCCGTGAGGGGCTCGTCGTCTCCGACAAGATGGACAAGACGATCGTGGTCTCGCTCGAGGACCGGGTGAAGCACCCGCTGTACGGGAAGGTCATCCGCCGGACGAGCAAGGTCAAGGCGCACGACGAGGCCAACTCGGCCGGCGTCGGCGACCGGGTCCGGCTGATGGAGACGCGGCCGCTGTCGGCCACCAAGCGGTGGCGGCTGGTCGAGATCCTGGAGAAGGCGAAGTGATCCAGCAGGAATCCCGCTTGCGGGTGGCCGACAACACCGGTGCGAAGGAGATCCTCTGCATCCGGGTGCTGGGCGGCTCGGGCCGGCGCTACGCCGGCATCGGTGACACGATCGTCGCCACCGTCAAGGAGGCGATCCCGGGGGCCGGGGTCAAGCGCGGTGACGTCGTCAAGGCCGTCATCGTGCGCACGGTCAAGGAGAAGCGTCGCCCGGACGGCAGCTACATCCGGTTCGACGAGAACGCCGCCGTGCTCATCAAGCCCGACGGCGAGCCGCGGGGGACCCGCATCTTCGGGCCGGTCGGGCGCGAGCTGCGCGACAAGCGGTTCATGAAGATCATCTCTCTCGCGCCGGAGGTGCTGTAGGCGATGGCCGGCACGGCGAAGACGAAGACCAAGATGAAGGTCAAGAAGGGCGACACCGTGCTGGTGATCGCCGGCAAGGACAAGGGCGCCCGGGGCAAGATCATCAAGGCCTACCCCGAGCGGCAGCGGGTGCTGGTCGAGGGGGTCAACCGGATCAAGAAGCACACCCGGATCAGCCGGACCCAGCGCGGGGCGCAGACCGGCGGCATCGTGACGCAGGAGGCCGCGATCCACGTCTCGAACGTGATGGTCGTGGATTCCGAGGGCAAGCCGACCCGGGTGGGCAAGAAGACCACCGAGGACGGCAAGCGGGTGCGGATCTCCCGGCGCTCCGGGAAGGAACTGTGATGACGACGACCGAGACGGCGCCGCCCCGGCTCAAGCAGCGGTACCGCGACGAGATCGCGGCGGCGCTGCGCGAGCAGTTCGACTACGCGAACGTCATGCAGATCCCCGGCGTGCAGAAGGTCGTCGTGAACATGGGCGTCGGCGACGCCGCCCGCGACGCCAAGCTGATCGAGGGCGCGGTGCGCGACCTCGCGACGATCACCGGCCAGAAGCCGCTGGTCCGCCGCGCGACCAAGTCGATCGCGCAGTTCAAGCTGCGCGAGGGCATGCCGATCGGCGCCAAGGTGACGCTGCGTGGCGACCGGATGTGGGAGTTCCTCGACCGCCTCCTGACGATCGCGCTGCCGCGTATCCGCGACTTCCGTGGCCTCTCGCCGAACCAGTTCGACGGCCGGGGCAACTACACCTTCGGGCTCAACGAGCAGTCGATGTTCCACGAGATCGACCCGGACTCCATCGACCGCCCCCGGGGCATGGACATCACGGTCGTCACCTCGGCGACCACGGACGCCGAGGGCCGGGCGTTGCTGCGCCTGCTCGGCTTCCCCTTCAAGGAGAGCTGATGGCGAAGAAGGCGTTGGTCATCAAGGCCGCCCGCAAGCCCAAGTTCGCGGTGCGTGGCTACACGCGCTGCCAGAAGTGCGGGCGACCGCGCGCGGTGCTGCGCAAGTTCGGCCTGTGCCGGATCTGCGTCCGCGAGATGGCGCACCGGGGCGAGCTCCCGGGCGTCAGCAAGAGCAGCTGGTAGTTCCGCACGCTGCCTGTGCACGGCCGATCACCGCAGGCCCCGGACGGGGAACCGCGGTGGGAAAGGGTGACGACACCCACCATGACCATGACCGATCCGATCGCGGACATGCTCACGCGTCTGCGCAACGCCAACTCGGCCTACCACGACCAGGTCGTGATGCCCCACTCGAAGTTGAAGGTCGCGATCGCGGAGATCCTGCAGCGCGAGGGGTACATCGCCGGCCACCGCGTCGAGGACGCCGACGTCGGCAAGGCGCTCGTGGTCGAGCTGAAGTACGGCCGCAACCGTGAGCGGAGCATCGCGGGCCTGCGCCGGATCTCCAAGCCCGGCCTGCGCGTGTACGCGAAGTCCACCAACCTGCCCCGGGTCCTCGGCGGCCTCGGCGTCGCGATCATCTCGACGTCCGGCGGCCTCCTGACCGACCAGCAGGCCAAGAAGAACGGTGTGGGTGGGGAAGTCCTCGCCTACGTCTGGTGAGAGGGGAGTAGGCGATGTCGCGCATCGGGAAGCTTCCGATCACCGTGCCGTCCGGGGTGGACGTGGCCATCGACGGCCGCACGGTGACGGTCAAGGGGCCGAAGGGCAGCCTGTCGCACACCGTGATCGAGCCGATCACCGTCGAACGTGACGACTCCGGCGCCGTCCTGGTCAAGCGGCCGGACGACGAGCGCCGCAACAAGGCGTTCCACGGCCTGTCGCGCACGCTGGTGAACAACCTCGTCGTCGGGGTGACGAGCGGCTACGAGAAGCGGATGGAGATCCACGGCGTCGGGTACCGCGTGGCGCTCAAGGGCTCCTCGCTGGAGTTCGCGCTCGGGTACAGCCACCCGGTGGTGGTCGAGGCACCGGAGGGCATCACGTTCACCGTCGAGACGCCGACCCGGTTCTCCGTCTCCGGTATCGACAAGCAGTTGGTCGGCGAGACCGCCGCCAACATCCGCAAGCTGCGCCGGCCGGACCCGTACAAGGGCAAGGGCGTGCGCTACGCCGGCGAGAACATCCGCCGCAAGGTCGGGAAGACGGGTAAGTGATGAGCGCCAAGACTTCGCTGGGACGGTCGCGCAAGGACGGTTCCCGGGTGGCCGGCGACCGCCTCCGCGGTCGCACCCGCCGCCACCTCCGGCTGCGCAAGAAGATCAGTGGCAGCCCGGCGCGGCCCCGCCTGGTCGTCCACCGCAGCGCCCGTCACATGGTGGTGCAGCTGGTCGACGACGTCGCCGGCCGCACGTTGGCCGCGGCCTCGACGATGGAGGCCGACGTCCGGGAGCTCGACGGCGACAAGAAGGCCCGCGCGGCCAAGGTCGGCGAGCTCATCGCCGCCCGGGCCCGCGAGGCCGGGATCACCGCGGTGGTCTTCGACCGGGGCGGCTACGACTACCACGGTCGGATCGCGGCGCTGGCCGACGCCGCCCGCGAGGGCGGCCTGGAGTTCTGATGAGGTACCTCGAGAAGATGGAAGGGAACGCCTGATGCCCGGACGTGCACGGCGTGACGGCGGAGGGCCCGGTGGCGAGCGCAGCAACAGCGGCGACCGCCGGGACCGCCGGGACGGAGGCCGTGGCGGGGCGGCCCAGGACAAGACCCCGTACATCGAGCGGCTGGTCACGATCAACCGCGTTGCCAAGGTCGTCAAGGGCGGCCGGCGCTTCAGCTTCACCGCGCTGATGATCGTCGGCGACGGCGACGGCATGGTCGGCGTCGGCTACGGCAAGGCCAAGGAGGTGCCGGCCGCGATCGCCAAGGGCGTGGAGGAGGCGAAGAAGAACTTCTTCCGGGTCCCGCGCATCGGCGGCACGATCGTGCACCGCGTGCAGGGCGAGGCGGCGGCCGGCGTCGTGATGCTGCGCCCGGCGAGCCCGGGTACCGGCGTCATCGCCGGCGGTCCGGTGCGCGCCGTGCTGGAGTGCGCCGGGATCCACGACGTCCTGTCCAAGTCCCTCGGCAGCGACAACGCGATCAACGTCGTGCACGCGACGGTGGCCGCGCTGAAGATGATCCAGCGGCCCGAGGAGGTGGCCGCCCGGCGCGGCCTGCCGCTGGAGGACGTGGCGCCGGCGCAGATGCTGCGGGCCCGCGCGGCCGCGGCGCAGGGCGCGAGGTCGTGAGCGACATGTCCAAGCTCAGGATCACCCAGGCGCGCAGCAGCATCGGCTGCAAGCAGAACCAGCGCGCCACACTGAAGTCGCTCGGCCTGCGCAAGATCCGCCAGTCGGTCGAGCGGGACGACACGCCGCAGATCCGCGGCATGATCCACACCGTCCGCCACCTCGTGACGGTCGAGGAGGTCGGCTCATGACGATCAAGATCCATCACCTGCGCCCGGCGCCCGGGGCCAAGACGGACCGGACCCGGGTCGGCCGCGGTGAGGGCGGCAAGGGCGGCAAGACCGCCGGTCGGGGCACGAAGGGCACCAAGGCCCGCAAGACGGTGCCCGTGGCCTTCGAGGGCGGGCAGATGCCGCTGCACATGCGGCTGCCCAAGCTCAAGGGTTTCCGGAACCGCTTCCGGGTCGAGTACCAGGTCGTCAACGTCGGCGACCTCGGCCGGCTGTTCCCGCAGGGTGGGACGGTCGGGCCCGACGAGCTCGTCGCGGCCGGCGCGGTGCGGCGCAACCAGCCGGTGAAGGTGCTGGGCGACGGCGACCTCGGGCAGGTCACGCTGACCGTCAGCGCGCACGCCTTCTCCGGCAGTGCCCGCGACAAGATCACGGCAGCCGGCGGGTCCGTCACCGAGCTGTAGCCGCCCGCGCGTCCCGGAGCCGCCCGGCCGTACCGGTCACCCCCGGTCGGCGGTACGGCTCCGGGGCGTGCGCGGACCCGCTGTTAGAGTCGGGCGACCCCATCGGGCCGGGTCGTCACCCCGCCCGGCCCCCGGGCAACCGCCCCGACCGGCCGGCGCCGGCGGGGAGCCAGTACAGGAGGATCAGCGAGTGCTCAGCGCTTTCCGGTCGGCCATGGTCACGCCGGATCTCCGGAAGAAGATCCTCTTCACCCTCGGGATCGTCGCGGTCTACCGGCTCGGTGCCGCCATCCCCTCCCCGGGCGTGTCCTACCCGAACGTCCAGGAGTGCATCCAGATCGTCGAGGGCGGGGAGAACGCGGGTATCTACTCGCTGATCAACCTGTTCTCGGGTGGCGCGCTGCTCCAGCTGTCGATCTTCGCGCTGGGCATCATGCCGTACATCACGGCCAGCATCATCGTCCAGTTGCTCACCGTCGTCATCCCGCGGTTCGAGCAGCTGAAGAAGGAAGGCCAGTCCGGCCAGTCCAAGCTGACCCAGTACACCCGCTACCTGACCATCGCGCTGGCCGTCCTGCAGTCGACCGGCATCGTCGCGCTCGCCTCGCGGGGCGGGCTGTTCGCGGACTGCCCCCTGCCGGTCCTCCCGGATCCGACCATCTTCACGCTGTCCGTCATCGTCATCGTGATGACCGCGGGCACCGCCGTGATCATGTGGCTGGGCGAGCAGGTCACCGAGCGGGGCATCGGCAACGGCATGTCGCTGCTGATCTTCGCCTCGATCGCGGCGCGCATCCCCGCCGAGGGCGCGAACATCCTCAGCAACGAGGGCGGTCTGGTCTTCGCCGGTGTGTGCGTGTTCGGGTTGGCGATCATCGCGAGCGTCGTGTTCGTCGAGCAGGGCCAGCGCCGGATCCCCGTGCAGTACGCCAAGCGGATGGTCGGCCGGCGGATGTACGGCGGCACGTCGACGTACCTGCCGCTCAAGGTCAACCAGGCCGGCGTCATCCCGGTGATCTTCGGTTCGTCGCTGCTGTACCTGCCGGACCTGATCTCCCGGCTGGTCGGCGACGAGTCGGGCTGGTTCACCCAGTTCGTCCGCACGTACCTGACGGATCAGTCGAACTGGCTGCACATCCTCATGTACATGGCCCTGATCATCTTCTTCACCTACTTCTACGTCGGGATCACCTTCAACCCCGACGAGCGGGCCGAGGAGATGAAGAAGTTCGGCGGCTTCATCCCCGGGATCCGGCCCGGCCGCCCGACGGCCGAGTACCTGAACTTCGTGCTCTCGCGCATCACGCTGCCGGGCTCGCTGTACCTGGGTATCGTCGCGGTGCTGCCGAACTTCTTCCTCGGTATCACCGGGCAGGGCCAGAACCAGAACTTCCCGTTCGGCGGCACCGCGGTACTGATCATGGTCGGCGTTGGCCTGGACACGGTGAAGCAGATCGAGAGCCAGCTCATGCAGCGGAACTACGAAGGGTTCCTCAAGTGATGCGTCTCGTACTGGTCGGTCCGCCGGGGGCGGGCAAGGGCACCCAGGCGGAGCGGCTGGCCGAGCAGCTCGACGTGCCGCACATCTCCACCGGCGACCTGTTCCGCGCGAACCTGAAGCAGGAGACGCCGCTGGGCGTCGAGGCCAAGCGCTACATGGACAGGGGTGAGCTCGTCCCCGACGAGGTCACCGTCGCCATGGTGCGCGAGCGCCTCGCGGAGGCCGACGCCGGCAAGGGCTTCATCCTCGACGGCTTCCCCCGCACCGTGTCGCAGGCCGGGTCCCTGTCGGAGATCCTGGCCGCCGCCGGCACCGAGCTCGACGCGATCGTCGAGTTCGCGGTGCCGGACGACGTCGTCGTCGAGCGGCTGCTGGGCCGCGGCCGCGCCGACGACACGGAGGACGTCATCCGCCGGCGCCAGCAGGTGTATCGCGACGAGACCGCCCCGTTGCTCGACTTCTACTCCGACCGGCTCGTCAGCGTCGACGCCGTCGGCTCGGTGGAGGAGATCACTGCGCGCGTCCTCGACGCGCTGCCTTCCCGGTGAGTGTCGGCCGCCGAGGGGTCCGGTCGGTCCTGGCCCGCTGGCGCGGCCGCGACATCGAGCTGAAGAGCGCGGCCGAGCTCGAGGCCATGCGGGCCGCGGGCGCGCTCGTGGCGCGCACCCTCGCCGCCGTCGCGGCGCTGGCCCGGCCCGGGATCAGCACCGGGGAGCTCGACGAGCTGGCCGAGCAGACGATCCGCGAGGCGGGGGCGGTGCCGTCCTTCCTGGGCTACCACGGCTTCCCGGCGAGCATCTGCGCGTCGGTGAACGAGCAGATCGTGCACGGCATCCCGTCCCGGACCCGGATCCTCGCCGACGGCGACCTGGTCTCGGTCGACTGCGGCGCCGTCCTCGACGGCTGGCACGGCGACGCGGCCGTCACCATCCCGGTCGGCGCCGTGTCGGCGCCGGACCTGGCCCTGTCCGCGGCCTGCGAGCAGGCGCTGCGCGCCGGGCTCGCGGCCGCCGTGCCGGGCGGGCGGCTGTCGGACATCTCGCACGCCGTGCAGGTCGCGGCCGAGGCGGCGGGCCGGCGCGACGGGGTGACCTACGGGATCGTCGAGGAGTACGGCGGGCACGGCATCGGCAGCTCCATGCACATGGATCCGTTCCTGCCCAACCTCGGCGGGCCCGGCCAGGGTCCGCGACTGCGGGCCGGCATGGCGTTGGCCGTCGAGCCGATGCTCACCGCGGGCAGCGCGGAGACCGAGGAGCTCGACGACGGTTGGACCGTCGTCACCGCCGACGGCAGCCGCGCGGTGCACTGGGAGCACAGCGTCGCGGTGACCGACGACGGGCCCTCCGTGCTCACCCTTCCCGGCTGAGCAGATCCTCGACGGCGAGCGACGCACCCTCGGCGTTACGGAACTCCCCGGGCGGGCGTGCCGACCGTCCAGGAGCACGCGCCAGCTCCCGCTGCACTAGGTTCGCGCCATGACCGCAGATTCCTCGGATTCGCGGCCCACGGGCACGACCACGGTCGGGGTGCCCCGTGAGTCCGCGGACGGCGAACGCCGGGTGGCGCTGGTCCCGAAGGTCGTCGAGAAGCTCTCGAAGCGTGGTCTGCAGATCGTCGTCGAGTCGGGCGCCGGGGTCGGCGCCCTGATGCCCGACGAGCTGTACACCGACGCCGGGGCGACGATCGGCGATCCCTGGGCGGCCGACGTCGTCGTGAAGGTGACGCCGCCGACGGAGCAGGAGATCGGCCGGCTCGGCCGCGACTCCACCCTGATCGGCTTCCTCGCGCCGCTGACCTCTCCGGAGACGGTGGAGGCGCTCGAGCGGGCGGGGGTGACGGCGTTCGCGATGGAGGCCGTCCCCCGGATCTCCCGGGCGCAGTCGATGGACGCGCTGTCCTCGCAGGCGAACGTCGCCGGGTACAAGGCCGTGCTGCTCGCGGCCGAGCGCTCCACCCGGTTCTTCCCCATGCTCACCACCGCGGCGGGCACCGTGAAGCCGGCGATGGCGCTCGTCCTCGGCGTCGGGGTGGCGGGCCTGCAGGCCCTCGCCACGGCCAAGCGCCTCGGCGCGCGCACGACCGGTTACGACGTGCGCCCGCAGGTGGCCGACCAGGTGCGCTCGCTCGGCGCGCAGTGGCTCGACCTCGGCATCGAGGCGGCCGGCGAGGGCGGCTACGCCCGCGAGCTCACCGAGGACGAGCGCGCCGAGCAGCAGAAGCGCCTGGAGGAGGCGATCACCGGCTTCGACGTCGTGATCACCACGGCGAACGTCCCCGGCCGGAAGGCGCCGACGCTCGTCACGGCCAGGGCGGTGGAGGGCATGAAGCCGGGCAGCGTGGTGGTGGACCTGGCGGGCGAGTCGGGCGGCAACTGCGAGCTCACCCGGCCCGGCGAGGTCGTCGTCGAGCACGACGTCACGATCGCCTCGCCGTTCAACCTGCCCGCGACCATGCCCGAGCACGCGAGCGAGCTCTACTCGCGCAACGTGTCCGCGCTGCTGGAACTGATGCTCGACGACGACGGGCGGCTGGCGCCGGACTGGGACGACGAGGTGCTCGCGAAGTCCTGTGTGACCCGAGGGGAGAAGTGATGGACAGCGATCTGCTGGCGAACATCGCGATCCTGGTGCTGGCCGGGTTCGTGGGCTTCACCGTGATCTCGAAGGTGCCGAACACGCTGCACACCCCGCTGATGTCGGGGACGAACGCGATCCACGGCATCGTCCTGCTCGGCGGGATCTACGTGCTCGGCCAGCTGCCGGACCCGTCGGTGGCCGACGTGGTCATCCTGATGGTCGCGATCGTGTTCGGCATGATCAACGTGGTCGGCGGGTTCCTGGTCACCGACCGGATGCTCGGCATGTTCAAGGCGAAGCCGGACGCGAAGGTCGCCGCCGGGTCCGAGGAGAAGGGTCAGGCTTGATGGACGTCCTCGTTCCGCTGCTCTACCTCGTCGCCTTCTCGCTGTTCATCTACGGGCTGATGGGCCTGACGGGCCCTCGGACCGCGGTGCGCGGCAACTGGATCGCGGCCGTCGGCATGACGATCGCGGTCGCGGCGACACTGCTGCTGGTCGAGAACAACATCCTCTACGTCCTCATCGGCCTCGTGATCGGCACGATCCTCGGCGTCCCGTCGGCGCGCCAGGTGAAGATGACGGCGATGCCGCAGATGGTCGCGCTGTTCAACGGCGTCGGTGGCGGCGCCGTCGCGCTGATCGCATGGTCGGAGTTCCGCAGCACGGGGGCGTTCGCCGAGGAGGCGCTCTACGTCGTCATCGCCACGATGTTCGCGGCGATCGTCGGCTCGATCTCGTTCTGGGGCTCGCTGATCGCCTTCGGCAAGCTGCAGGAGATCCTGCCGGGCCGGCCGATCGGGCTGGGCAAGCTGCAGATCCCGCTCAACGCGCTGCTGTTCGGCGCCGCCGTGGTCTGCGCCGTCGTCGCCGGGCTCGGCGGAGCGTCGGAGTTGTGGATCATCGCGGTGCTCGTCCTCGCCGCGGTGCTCGGGGTGATGGTCGTGCTGCCGATCGGTGGCGCCGACATGCCCGTGGTGATCTCGTTGCTCAACGCGATGACCGGGCTGTCCGCGGCCGCCGCCGGGCTCGCGCTGGACAACACCGCGATGATCGTCGCCGGCATGATCGTCGGTGCGTCGGGATCGATCCTGACCAACCTGATGGCCAAGGCGATGAACCGGTCCATCCCGGCGATCGTCGCCGGCGGTTTCGGCGGTGGCGGTGTGGCCACCGGCGGCGACGACGACGCGGACCGCATCGTGCGCTCCACCTCGGCGGCCGACGCGGCGGTGCAGATGGCCTACGCCTCGCAGGTCATCGTCGTGCCCGGCTACGGCATGGCGGTCGCGCAGGCTCAGCACGCCGTCAAGGACATGGCCAAGCTGCTCGAGACCAAGGGCGTCGAGGTCAAGTACGCGATCCATCCGGTCGCGGGGCGGATGCCCGGGCACATGAACGTCCTGCTCGCCGAGGCCGACGTCCCCTACGACAGCCTCAAGGAGATGGACGACATCAACGGCGAGTTCTCCCGCACCGACGTGACATTGGTGATCGGGGCGAACGACGTCACGAATCCGGCCGCCCGCAGCGACCCCAGCTCGCCGATCCACGGCATGCCGATCCTCAACGTCGACCAGTCGAAGTCCGTCATCGTGCTCAAGCGCTCGATGAACAGCGGCTTCGCCGGCATCGACAACCCGCTGTTCTACGCCGACAACACCGCGATGTTGTTCGGGGACGCGAAGAAGTCGGTCGCCGCGGTGACCGAGGAGCTCAAGGCCCTGTGATCCGCACACGCGCGCGTACCCCATGCGCGGGGCCGCGCGCAAGCCACGTACACTCGTGATCCGGCGCGTGTCGTGGGCGCCGGTTCCGGCGTGCCTCCCGCATCGTCACGGTCCCGGGGGTCGCGGCGTGCCCGGGCACCACACTACGCACCATCAGCACACGCACACGTCACGGAACGCGGAGGACATGGCCAAGAAGGACGGGGCGATCGAGGTCGAGGGCCGGGTCGTCGAACCCCTGCCGAACGCGATGTTCCGCGTGGAGCTGGAGAACGGGCACCGGGTCCTCGCGCACATCAGCGGCAAGATGCGGCAGCACTACATTCGGATCCTCCCCGAGGACCGGGTGGTCGTGGAGCTGTCGCCGTACGACCTCACCCGGGGCCGCATCGTCTACCGCTACAAGTAGTCGACAGGCGGGGGGCCTCCGTCCCCCGTCGACCCCCCAGAAGAACAACGAAGGACGACGGACGTGAAGGTCCAGCCGAGCGTCAAGAAGATCTGCGACAAGTGCAAGGTGATCCGCCGGCACGGGCGGGTCATGGTGATCTGCGAGAACCTGCGCCACAAGCAGCGCCAGGGCTGAGCGACACCCCTCGCAGACGACAGAGGACCCGACGCACCTACCGCGCCACACGGGCGCAACCACCCCCGGAACCAGGCCGGGGCCCGGACTCGTACGCCGGCCGCGCGGCAGCGGCCGCCGGACGGCGGAGCGAGACCGGGACGGGCGTCGGGAAGACCTGGGACAGCAGAACAAGGAGAACCCGCCGCATGGCACGACTCGCCGGCGTCGACCTCCCCCGCGAGAAGCGGATGGAGATCGCGCTCACCTACATCTACGGGATCGGCAGGTCCCGGTCCAAGGAGATCCTCGACGCCACCGGGATCAGCGCCGACCTGCGCTCCCGGGACCTGACCGAGGAGGACCTCGCCCGGCTCCGCGAGTACATCGAGGAGAACCTCCGGGTCGAGGGCGACCTGCGCCGCGAGGTTCAGGCCGACATCCGCCGCAAGATCGAGATCGGCTCCTACCAGGGGATCCGGCACCGCCGGGGCCTGCCGGTGCGCGGCCAGCGGACCAAGACCAACGCCCGCAGCCGCAAGGGTCCGAAGAAGACCGTCGCCGGCAAGAAGAAGGCAGGTAAGAAGTAATGCCTCCCCGCAGTCGCACGGCCGGGCCCAAGAAGGTCCGTCGCAAGGAGAAGAAGAACGTCGCGTTCGGCCAGGCGCACATCAAGAGCACCTTCAACAACACCATCGTGTCCATCACGGACCCGACGGGTGCGGTGATCTCGTGGGCCTCGGCCGGGCAGGTCGGCTTCAAGGGCTCGCGCAAGTCCACGCCCTACGCGGCGCAGATGTGCGCCGAGGCCGCGGCGCGCAAGGCCGCCGAGCACGGCATGAAGAAGGTCGACGTGTTCGTCAAGGGCCCGGGGTCCGGCCGGGAGACGGCGATCCGCTCGCTGCAGGCCGCCGGCCTCGAGGTCGGCACGATCTCCGACGTCACCCCGCAGCCGCACAACGGCTGCCGCCCGCCCAAGCGGCGCCGGGTCTAGGGGAGAGGGAGTAACCAGACATGGCTCGTTACACCGGCCCCATGACCCGCAAGTCCCGCCGGCTGAAGGTCGACCTCGTCGGCGGCGACCAGGCGTTCGAGCGCCGTCCCTACCCGCCCGGCCAGCACGGCCGGATCCGGATCAAGGAGACCGAGTACCTCCTGCAGATGCAGGAGAAGCAGAAGGCCCGCTTCGCGTACGGCGTGTTGGAGAAGCAGTTCCGCCGCTACTACGAGGAGGCGAACCGCCGGTCCGGCAAGACCGGTGACAACCTGCTGCAGATCCTCGAGACCCGCCTCGACAACGTCGTGTACCGGGCCGGCCTCGCCCGCACCCGACGGATGGCCCGCCAGCTGGTGAACCACGGCCACTTCATGGTCAACGGCCACAAGGTGGACATCCCCAGCTTCCGCGTCTCGCCGTACGACATCATCGACGTGCGGCCGAAGTCGATGGGCACCGATCCGTTCATCATCGCCAAGGAGCTCGTCGGCGACCGGCCGATCCCCGCGTGGATGCAGGTCGTCCCGTCGACGCTGCGCATCCTCATCCACCAGCTGCCCGAGCGCCCGCAGATCGACACGCAGGTCAACGAGCAGCTGATCGTCGAGCTCTACAGCAAATAGGGGGCCCCGCCCCCTATTGACCCCCGGAAGGGCGTCGTGCCGGCTCCGCCGGCGCTGTCTTTCCACCCCCCGAACGCGGATAGTGCTGCGTTCGGGGGTCGGGCGCCGAGGGCGGCGTCCGAGCTGCCGTGGCGTCAAATAGCGGTCGCCACGGAGGTGTAGGAGGCACCACACCCATGCTGATCTCTCAGCGCCCCACCCTCACCGAGGACCCGGTCACCGACACCCGGTCCCGGTTCATGATCGAGCCGCTGGAGCCGGGCTTCGGCTACACGCTCGGCAACTCGCTGCGGCGCACGCTGCTGTCCTCGATCCCGGGGGCGGCGGTCACCAGCATCCGCATCGACGGCGTCCTGCACGAGTTCACCACCGTGCCGGGCGTCAAGGAGGACGTCACCGACATCATCCTCAACCTCAAGGAGCTGGTCGTCAGCTCCGAGGAGGACGAGCCGGTGACCATGTACCTGCGCAAGCAGGGCCCCGGGCCGGTCACCGCCGGCGACATCGTGCCCCCGGCCGGGGTCACGGTGCACAACCCGGACCTGCACATCGCGATGCTCAACGACAAGGGCCGGCTCGAGGTCGAGCTCGTGGTCGAGCGGGGTCGTGGTTACGTGCCGGCGATGCAGAACAAGGCCACCGGCGCCGAGATCGGCCGGATCCCGGTCGACTCGATCTACTCGCCGGTGCTCAAGGTGACCTACAAGGTCGAGGCCACCCGCGTCGAGCAGCGCACCGACTTCGACAAGCTGGTGCTCGACGTCGAGACCAAGCCGTCGATCACCGCGCGCGACGCGCTGGCCTCGGCCGGCAAGACCCTCGTCGAGCTGTTCGGGCTCGCCCGCGAGCTCAACGTCGACGCCGAGGGCATCGAGATCGGGCCGTCGCCGCAGGAGGCGGACACGATCGCCGCCTTCGCGATGCCGATCGAGGAGCTGGACCTCACCGTCCGCTCCTACAACTGCCTCAAGCGCGAGGGCATCCACACCGTGGGCGAGCTGGTGGGCCGCAGCGAGGCCGACCTGCTCGACATCCGCAACTTCGGCGCCAAGTCCATCGACGAGGTCAAGATGAAGCTCGTCGGCCTCGGCCTGTCGCTGAAGGACAGCCCGCCCGGGTTCGACCCGGGGGCGGCGGCGGCCGAGTACGGCGCCGAGGGCTTCGACCCGGACCGCTTCGGTGACGACGGTCAGGACTACGCAGAAACGGAGCAGCTGTAGCGATGCCTCAGCCCACCAAGGGGGCCCGCCTCGGCGGCTCGCCCGCGCACCAGCGGCACATCCTGGCGAACCTGGCGACGGCGCTGTTCGAGCACGGCCGGATCACCACCACGGAGGCCAAGGCCCGGCGGCTGCGGCCGTACGCCGAGCGGCTGATCACCAAGGCCAAGCGCGGCGACCTGCACAACCGTCGCGAGATCCAGAAGGTGATCCGGGACAAGGACGTCGTCCACCGGCTGATCGCCGACATCGGGCCGTTCTTCGCCGACCGCCAGGGCGGCTACACCCGCATCACCAAGACACTGCCGCGCAAGGGCGACAACGCCCCGATGGCCGTGATCGAGCTGGTGCAGCAGAAGACGGTCACCGACGAGGCCGAGCGGGCGCGGCGGGTCGCCGCGTCGCAGAAGGTGTCGCAGGAGAAGGCGGCTCCGGTCGCGGAGCCCGCCGACGCCGGGGCCACCGAGGCCGACGCGACCGGGTCTGCGGAGGCCACCGAGGCCGACGCGACCGGGTCCGCGGAAGCCACCGAGGCGACCGGGTCCGCGGAGGCCACGGACGCCGACGCGACCGAGTCCGCGGAGGACGCCGCGGCGGCCGCGCAGGAGGCGTCCGACCGCGCGGTCGACGCCGCCGTCGAGGCGGAGCAGGCGGACCCGGGCGGGCCCGCCGCGGAGGCGGCGCTCGACGCCGCCGAGGCGGCCGACGACGCGGTGGACGCGGCCGCCGACTCGGCCGCCGCCGGCTCGGCCGACGATGCGCCGGCCGGGGATCGCGACGAGCCCGAGGCGAAGTCCTGACCCCACCGCACGACCGCACCGAGCCCGCCGTCCCCCCGGACGGCGGGCTCGGTGCACTCTGCCGCCACCGGCTCGACATCGCCTACGACGGCACCGACTTCTCCGGCTGGGCGCGCCAACCCGGTCGGCGGACCGTCCAGGGCGTGCTGGAGGACGCGCTCGCCACGCTGCTGCGCACGCGGGTGCCGCTCACGGTGGCCGGACGCACCGACGCCGGGGTGCACGCCACCGGGCAGGTGGCCCACGCCGACCTGCCGGCAGGTCTCGACCGGGCGTGGACGGTGCGCCGGCTGGCCCGGCTCCTGCCCGTCGACGTCCGGGTGCGCGCGGTCCGTGCCGTGCCCGCCGAGTTCGACGCCCGCTTCGCGGCGCTGAGCCGCCACTACCGCTACCGGATCAGCACCGCGCCGCACGGTGCGGAGCCCCTGCGCGCCCGCGACACCGTGGCGTGGCCGCACCCGCTCGACCTCGACGCCGTCACGAGCGCGTCCGCACCGCTGCTGGGTGAGCACGACTTCGCCGCCTTCTGCCGCCCTCGGGAGGGCGCCACCACCGTCCGCGAGCTGCAGCGGTTGAGCTGGCGGGCCGACGCCGAGCTCGTCGTCGTCGACGTCAGCGCCGACGCGTTCTGCCACTCGATGGTGCGCAGCCTCGTCGGCGCGCTGCTCGACGTCGGGCGGGGCCGGCGAGCGGTCCAGTGGCCCGCGACGCTGCTGGAGCGCGCCCGCCGGGCCGGTGAGGTGACGGTGGCGCCCGCCCGCGGCCTGACCCTGGTCGGCGTCGACTATCCGCCGGACGAGACCCTCGCCGAGCGGGCCCGGACCACCCGCGGACTGCGTGTCACCGCTTCTGCCGAAGCGCCCTCGGGGAGATCGTCCGGCCGCTAGCGTCCCGGCGGAGCGCCCCCCGCACCCGGCGGCGAGGACGGTTCGCGAGGAGATCGACGTGTCCCGTGCGCAGCGCCCCCCGGGGATCCGGGTGATCGCGCAGGTGGCCCGGACGGGCGTGCTGCGTCCACCGGCCACCCGCGACCAGGCCGACGCGTACCGGTTCGGCGTGCGCCGGCTGGAGTCGGCCCTGGTCCGCGCCGACCCGGTGCCCCTGCACGAGCGGCTGCGGTCCCAGCGCCGGGCCGCCGTCGCCGGTGCGCTGATCGGCATGCTCGCCATCGGCGCCGTGACCGTCTGGTCGCTCGTCAGTCCCCGGCCCGACTGGACCCGGCAGGCGATCGTGGTCGGCAAGCAGTCCGGCGCGCTGTACGTCGTCGCCCACCGGCCCGACCGGCTCGTCCCGGTGGCGAACCTCGTCGCCGCCCGTCTGGTCATGGGCGCGCTGCGCGGCGGGGGCAGCGTCGACGCCGATCCCGCCTCCGCGGTCCCGGTTGTCGTCCCGGACGCCGACCTCGCCGGCGCGCCACGCCACCCTGCCGCGGCCGTGCCGGGGGCGTGGGCGGTGCGACCCGAGGCCGCCGGGATTCCGCCGCAGTGGGCGGTGTGCGACACGACCGTGCCCCCGGGCGACGAGCCGGCCCGCTTCGCCGGGACGACGGTCGTGGCGGGGGCGGCGCCGGGGGCGCCCGTCGACCCCGGCACCGGGGCGCTGCTCACGGTGCCGGGCGGGTCGACGTCGCTCGTCCTCGACGGCCGCCGGCACCGCGTCGACCCGGACGACACGGAGGTCCTCGCCGCGCTCGGCCTGGGCGGCGCATCCGCGCGGGAGGCCTCGCCGGGCCTGGTCTCGGCCCTGCCCGAGGGGCCCGAACTGGAGGTCCCGGTCGTTCCGGGGGCCGGTTCCGCCGGGCCGCCCGGCCTCGCCGCCGAGCTCGGCGACGTGCTCGTCAGCCGCGCGGGCTCCGGGCCCGAGCGCTTCGACGTCCTGCTCGCCGACGGTCGCCAGGAGATCGGGCCCCTGCTGGCGGGGGTGCTGGTCGGACGAGGTGCGGGCCGGCACGAGCTCGACGTCGCCGACGCCGCCGGGGTGCCCGTGGTCGAGGTGCTCGACGTCGGGGCCTGGCCGCACTCGCCGCCGCGGCCCCTCGCACCGGCCGAGGCCCCCGTCCTGTGCTGGGCCTGGTCGGGTGCGCAGGGCGCGGCCCCGACCGGGACGTTCGTCGCCGGCGACCGGCTGCCGGCCCCGGCGGGCGCCGTCACGGTCGAGCTCGCCCAGGCCGACGGCCCGGGCGAGCTGGCCGACGCCGTGGTGCTCGGGCCCGCCGGGGCCGGCCCGGTGCTGGCGGGTGGTCCGGGCAGCGCGCCCGCCGCCGGCGGCCTCCGCCTGATCTCGGAGACCGGCGTCACCTACCGGGTCGTCGACGGCGAGACCGCGGCCGTGCTCGGGGTGCGGGACCCGCGGCCGGCACCGGAGGCCGCGGTGCGACTGCTGCCGGCCGGCCACGATCTGGATCTCGCCGAGGTCGGCACGATCGTCGACGTGCTGCGGCCTGCCGGTTGAGCAGGAGAGCGGACGGCGCACCAGGCGGCCCGAGCTCGAACACGCCGCCCTGCGCGCGGGGCACGGTCAGCGGTCGCCGGTGAGCGCGCCCGGCGCCGGGTGTCGGCGTCGCGGCGGTACGGCCGCCGGATCGGCGCCGGGCGGTACCGGCCGGGGACGGGTGCGCACGGCGGCGCCCCCGACCACCGCGGCGACCAGCAGCACCACCGGCGCGGGCAGGAGCACCCACCCGGGCACCCCCGGCCCGGGTGCGACGCGCTCGGCCCCCGGCAATGCGGCCGCGGCGGTCAGGTCGGGGACCAGCACCGGTCGCGGGAGGACCTCCGGTTCCGCGGTGAGGGCCGCGACCGGGTCGATCACGCCCGCCCCGACGGCGTCCGTACCGCCGGAGGCCGGCCGCGCCGTCGCCATCAGCCGGTCCGCGACCTGGCGCGGGGTGAGGTCGGGAAAGCGTTCGCGCACCAGCGCGGCGAGCCCGGCCACCCAGGGGGTGGCGAAACTGGTGCCCTCGACGTCCGCCGGGCGCATTCCCCCGCCGGCGGCGATCGAGTGCAGCGCGGTGCCGGGTGCGGCGAGGTCGACCCACGGCCCGGGGACGGTGAACGGGGCCGGGCGGTCGAAGGGGTCGACGGCGGCGACGGTGAGCAGGTCGTCGTACCAACCCGGCAGGGCCACCTGCCCGGCACCGGTCGCGCAGCTGCCGTCGCCGAGGGAGCCCGGGGCGATGTTCCCCGCGGCCGCGACGAGGACGGCGTGCTGCGCCGCGTGGCGCAGCGCGGCCTGCAGCCGGCGCCCGGCGTTCGCGGCCTCCACCGGATCGAGGCACACGGCCAGGGAGATGTTGACGACCGTCGCGCCGCGCCGCACGGCCAGCACGATCGCCTCGGCGAGCGTGTCGACGTCGCCCGCGGGCCTGCGCAGACCGCCCACCGTGACGCCGTACGCGGGGCTCGCCTGCCGAATCGAGATCACCTCGGCGTCCGGTGCCATGCCGACGAAGCCGTCGTCGCCCGGCGCGGCCGCGAGGATCCCGGCGACGGCGGTGCCGTGGCCGTCGCAGTCGTGCAGGCCGTTGCCGCCGGTGAGGTAGTCACCGCCGCCGCTGAGCCGCTCGCCCAGCCGTTCGTGGGGCTCGACGCCCGTGTCGATGACCGCGATGACCTGGTTCGCGCCGGTGGCGATGCGGTGGACGGCGCCGAGGCGGAGGCGGTCGGCCGCGCGGCCGCCGAGGTCCGCGCCGACGTCGGGATCCGCGGCGGGCCGCTCGCACCGGCTCGGCGCGGTGAGGCCGGCGGCCGGACCCGGCGGATCGCCGAGCGGCGGGGCGCCGGTGACCGGTGGGGGCTCCGGCACCTCGGGGCCCGCCGGTGCCGCCCCGGCCGGCACCGCGCCGACCAGCAGTCCGAACGTCGCGACCAGCCCGAGGGCGGCGGCGCGGGCGGGCCCGCGGCGGCTTCCGGGCAGGCGGCTCACAGGCCGCGCACCAGGGCGTAGACGCCCATCGCGCCGAGCGCGAGCGGGACGGCGGCGGCGACGAGCAGGTTCTCCAGGATGTCGACGGCCCGGCGCGACACCGGGGAGATGTCCGGCGCGGGCCCCGCCCCGACCAGCAGCGCCCCGGCGGCGACCACGACGAGCGCGGCCGCCGTGCCCAGCCGGGCCACCGGCCCCGCGACCGTGCCCAGCAGGCCCGCCAGTGCGACGCCCGCGCCGGTGCCCGCGGCGAGCAGGATCCGCGCCGGGGTGGCGTCGGCGTAGCCGCAGACCCGCAGGAGCAGCACGGCGACCGTGACGGCGCCGAACACCGGCCCGGCCCAGCCCCCGGACGCGGCCGCCGGCAGCGCGGCCGCCGCGGCGACCACGCCGGTGCCGCCGACCAGCCCGGCCAGGTAGGCCCGGGCCAGCGCCGCCCGGTCCGCGAGCTCGGGGGGCGGGAGCACGTCGGCGTCGTCGGCGCCGATCAGGTCCTGGGCGTCGGTGGGCACGACCGGCTTCGGCAGGCCCGCGAGCGACAGCGCGGCCCGCGGCAGCAGGGGCCCGGCGGCGAGCGCGAGCGCTCCGGCCCCGGTGGCGATCGCCCGCACGTCCGCCCCGAGCTGCAGCCGCAGCAGCGCCCCCGCCGCCAGGGTGGCGGTGACCACCAGGACGGCGACCAGCGCCGGTTCGGCCCGCCGGAGCACGCACTGGCCGAGCGCCGCCGCGGTGCCGGCCGCGGCCGCCGCGAGCAGCACGTGGGCGGCACCGGGCGAGCCGGGCAGCGCGGCCCAGCCGGCGGCCGCGGCCGGCGGCACCGCCGCGAGCGTCGCCGTGCGGGCCGCCGCGCGCAGCTCGACGGCGGACGCCGGACCGCGCGCCTCCGCCCGCAGCAGCCGGGCCGCCCCGACGAGCGCGGCGACGGCGCCGAGCGCCCCCAGCACCACCGCGACCGTCGCCGCCGCGGCGCCGGGGTCCGCCGGCCACCCGCGGGCGGCCGCCAGCAGCGCGGCGGCGGCCACGGCGACCACGAGCGCCACCCGCCGCCAGGTCCGGCCGCGAGCGCCCGCCGGGAGCGGGTCGGCCGTGGCCGCGAGGGCGTCGACCGGGTCGTCGAACACCGGAGCGGCCGGGGGCGGGGCGCCCGGGTCGAGGCGCACCATGTCGCCGTCCAGCACGCCGAGCTCGCCGAGCGTCGCGTCGGACGGCAGCGGACCGCCGGCCGCGCCGGTGAGCCGCCAGGCCCCGGGGCGTCGCGGCGGGCCGCCAGGGCGGGGCACCGGCTCGCCGACCAGCTCCAGGACCATCGGCACGAGCTCGGCCATCGGCACGTCGGCGGGCAGGGCGACGTCCACCCGGCTGCGCGGTGCGAGGACGGTCACCCGGCAGTACGCGGGCGGGCTCGGCAGGACGGGACGCATGGATGGGTGCTCCTTCCCGACGGGTGTTCCGCCGAACGGCCCCGGCGGCTGCGGCGCGCTGCCTACTATCGCCGCGCCGGCGGCCCCCGATGGGCCGTTCGGGAATCTCCATCGGAGGAACGGTGCGCGAGCGTTCGGCGGGACCGCGGCGATGAGCACCCTGGGGGTCCTCCGGCCGCGGCGCGCCGTCCCGCCCGGCCCGGACGGCGAGCTCGTCCTCGAACCGCCACCGGAGCCCGAGCGGGTCGTCCCGCCGGCCCTGCTGATGATGCTGTTGCCCGCCGTGATGCTGATGGGCTCGATCGGCTTCGTCGCCGTCCTCGGGTTCCGCAACCCGACGGCGTGGCTGTTCGGCGGCATGTTCGCGATCTCCACCGTCGGCATGCTGCTCAGCGGCGCCGGCGGGCGAGGCGGGGCGAACCGCCGCGCAGGGCTCGACGAGGACCGCCGCGACTACCTCCGCTACCTGTCGACCCAGCGCCGCAAGGTGCGCGCGATCGCGGCCGCACAGCGCTGCGCGCTCGAGACGGTGCATCCCGAGCCCGCGGCGTGGCCGTCGGTGCTCGCGGACGCCCGGCTCTGGGAGCGCAGGCCTACCGACGAGGACTTCGGGCTGCTGCGGATCGGGCACGGCGCGCAGCGGCTGGCCACGGCGCTGGTCGCCCCGCGGACCGGGCCCGTGGACGGGCTGGAACCGGTGACCGCGCTGGCGTTGCGCCGGTTCCTGCGCAGTTACGCGGTGGTGCCCGACCTGCCCGTCTCGGTGTCCCTGCGGGCCGGCGCCACCATCTGGCTGGAACCGGCCGAACCGGGCGCGGACCTGCGGCAGGCCCGCTCGCTGGCTCGCGCGCTCGTGGGGCAGTACGTGCTGTGGCACAGCCCGTCGGACGCGCGGCTCGCGGTGGTGGCCCCGCCCTCGCTCGCCGCCGAGTGGGAGTGGGTGAAGTGGCTGCCGCACGTCGCCCATCCCCGCCGACGCGATGCCGTCGGCGCGCTGCGGATGGTCACCGTGGACGCCGACGACGTCCGCCGGTGGTGGGTCGACGAGCTCGCCGCGCGCCCGGCCGGGCCCGGGCCCGCGGAGCCGCACCTGCTCGTCGTCGTCGACGGGGCGGCACCACCGCCCGGGCAGTGGGCGGGCGTGGCGGGCGTGACCGTCGTGCGGGTGGGCGTGCCCGCCGGCCGCCGGCCGGCGCCCTCCGTGGTGCGCCTGCTGGTCGGTCCGGGCCGGCTGGGCCGGTCCGGTGGCGGTGACGACGCCGTGCAGTGGGTGGGCCGGCCGGACGCCCTCTCGGCGGTGGAGGCCCGCGCGCTGGCGCGGCGCCTCGCCCGGTACCGGCCGGCCGGCACCGGTTGCGCGGATGCCGACGAGGGGCCCGCCGAACCGCTCGGGCTCGCGGCGATGCTGGGCCTGGGCGAGGGGGCCGTCGCGCCGTCGGCGGTGGCGGGCGTGCGGGCGCGCCGCCGGCTGGACGAGACCGACCGACTGCGGGTGCCGCTCGGCCTCGACCCCTACGGCAAGTCGGTGCTGCTCGACCTCAAGGAGTCCGCCCAGGGCGGCGCCGGCCCGCACGGCCTGTGCGTCGGCGCCACCGGCTCGGGCAAGTCCGAGCTGCTGCGGACCCTCGTGCTCGGCCTGGTCGTCACCCATTCGTCGGAGGAGCTGAACCTCGTCCTCGTCGACTTCAAGGGCGGCGCCACCTTCCTCGGCATGGCCGGGCTCCCGCACGTCTCGGCGGTGATCACCAATCTGGCCGACGAGCTGACGCTGGTCGACCGGATGGCCGACGCGCTCGCCGGGGAGATCACCCGGCGCCAGGAGATGCTGCGCGACGCGGGGAACCTGGCCGACGCCACCGACTACGCCGCGCTGCGCCGGCAGCGGGAGCGGGAGGGGCGCGAGCCGCTGCCGCCGATGCCGGCGCTGCTGGTGATCGTCGACGAGTTCTCCGAGCTGCTCGCCCAGCGACCCGAGCTGGTCGACCTGCTCGTCACCATCGGGCGGCTGGGGCGCTCGCTCGGGCTGCACCTGCTGCTGTCCTCCCAGCGCCTCGACGAGGGTCGGCTGCGCGGGCTGGAGTCGCACCTGTCCTACCGCATCGCGCTGCGCACGTTCTCCGCCACCGAGTCGCGCGCCGTGCTCGGCGTGTCCGACGCCCACCGGCTGCCGCCGATCCCCGGCTCGGCCTACCTGTCCACCGGCTCGGACGAGCTGATCCGGTTCCGCGCCTCGTACGTGTCCGGTCCGGCGGACCCGCGGGCGGCCACGGGCCGTCCCGCGGAACCCGGGCGGGTTCGGGTGGCGCTGCCGTTCCGGGCCGGCCGGGTGGACCTCCCGGGGGTACCGGACGCCCCGGCCCCGGTGCCCGAGCCGGCGCCCGCGGACACCGACAGCGGGCCCACCGTGCTCGACGCGATCGTCGCCGCGCTGGCCGGCGGCCCGCCCGCGCACCAGGTGTGGCTGCCCCCGCTGGGCGAACCCCCGGCGCTCGACGAGCTGCTCGGCGCGGTCCGGACCGTCGACGGGCGCGGGCTCGCCGCGGGTGACGGTGGTGCACTGCGCGTGCCGGTCGGGCTGGTGGACCGGCCCTACCTGCAGCGCCGGGACCCGCTCGTGCTCGACCTGTCCGGAGCGGCCGGTCACCTGGGCATCGTCGGCGGGCCGCGATCGGGCAAGTCGACGGCCGTGCGCAGCGCCCTGCTCTCGCTGGCGCTCACCCACACCCCCGACGAGCTCGGCGTGCACCTCCTCGACTTCGGCGGCGGCTCCCTCGGGACCCTGGCCGGCCTGCCGCACGTGGGCACGGTGGCGGACCGCCAGCAGGGCGACCTCGTGCGCCGGATCGTCGCCGAGTTCGGGGCGATCCTCGACCGGCGCGAGCTGCTGTTCCGGGAGGCCGGCCTGTCCTCGGTGGAGGAGTTCCGCGCCCGCCGCCGGGCGGGTGAGCACGCCGAGGAACCCGCCACCGACCTGCTGCTCGTGGTGGACGGGTACCTCGTCCTGCGCAGCGAGTTCGAGGAGCTGGAGGCACGGCTGCTGCCGCTGGCCGCGCAGGGCCTGTCGTACGGGCTGCACGTTGCGGTCACCGCCGGCCGGTGGAGCGAGGTGCGGCCCGCGGTCAAGGACCTGCTGGGCAGCAGGCTCGAGCTGCGGCTCGGCGAGCCGGCCGAGTCCGAGGTCGACCGCCGCGGCGCGGCCGCGGTGCCGGCGCGGCCCGGGCACGGGTTGGCGCCCGACGGCGGGGCGATGGTGCTCTCGGCGCCCTGGCTCGCCGCGGAGGTCCGCGCGGCCGGCGAAGCGGGCGGCACCGCGGCGCTCGTGTCCCGCATCGCCGCGGCCTGGACCGGGCGGCCGGTCCCGCGCGTCCGGCTGCTGCCCGAGCGCGTCGAGCACGACCTGCTGCCGGCGCCCGCGGCCGGGTCGACCGCGATCCCGATCGGCATCGACGAGGACCGCCTCGCCCCCGTGGTGATCGATTTCGCCGCGGATCCGCACCTCGTGTGCTTCGCCGACGCCGAGAGCGGCAAGACCGGCCTGCTGCGGCTGCTCGCGCACGCGATCACGGCGCGTTTCCGGCCCGAGGACGCCCGCATCGTCGTCGTCGACCACCGGCGCGGCCTGCTGGGGGCGGTCCCGGACTCCCACCTGATCGGCTACTCGAGCACCGCGGCCGCCACGGCCGACGCGGCCCGGGAGGTCGCCGACTCGCTGCGTCGCAGGCTGCCCGGTGCCGGCGTCACGCCGCGGGAGCTGCGCGAGCGCAGCTGGTGGACCGGACCCGAGGTGTACCTCCTGGTCGACGACTACGACCTCGTCGCGCCCTGCGGTGCCGGGGCCGGCGCGATGCACCCGCTGCTGCCGCTGCTGGAGTTCCTGCCGCAGGCCAAGGACGTCGGCCTGCACGTGGTGGTCACGCGGCGCTGCGGCGGCGCCGGACGTGCCCTGTTCGACCCCGTGCTCGGGCGGCTGCGCGAGCTCGCCGTGCCGGGCCTGGTGATGAACGGCAGTGCCGACGAGGGAGCGCTCGTCGGCACCGTCAGGCCGTCCGCCCAACCTCCCGGGCGTGGCACCCTGGTCGACCGGCGGCGGGGGAGCCGGCGAGTGCAGCTGGCCTGGCTCGACCCCGCCGAGCCGCCGGAAGCGTCCGGGGCGGAGGTCACCGCGTCGGCCGGGGCGCCGGAGGTCGGCGGGTACGACGCGACGGCCCGGCCGACGTCGGGCCGTGCGCCGGGCGGCGACGGGACGTGACCGGTCCCGCCGGCAGGGCGCTGCCACGGCCGGGAGAGGCGCGGCGGGTCGCGGTGGAGGTCGGTGCCACCGCGCTGCGGATCGCCGTCGACGGTCCCGGCGGACCCGTGCTGCTCGCCGACGTGCCGTCGGCGGGGCCCGCGCGGCCGGCGGAGCTGCCCGCGGCGCTGCGCGCCCTGCTGGACGCGCCGGCGGGCGAGCTGGTGCTCGTCCACCCGCCCGGGTGGCCGGCCGAGGTGCTCGCCGGCTGGGTGACCGCGGCCGGCGAGCTCGCGGACACCGTCGCGACGGTGCCGGTACCGGCTGCGGCGGCAGGCCCCGGACACGCGGTGCTGGACGTGGGCCGGCGCGCCGCGGTGGCGTGCCTCCTCGGCCCCGACGGCGGCGTGCGGGCCCTGCGCCGCGTGCCGGCCGGGGGGAACTCGCTGGACGCGCGGCTGGCGCGCGCCGCCGGCATCCCGCCCGCGGTGCGCGAACGGCTCTCGCTGCTGCCGGAGGTGGCGGCGCCCGGGCGCGCCGCCGTCGCGGAGGTCGCCGTCCGCCCCGTCGTGACCGACGGGCTGCGACCGGCGGTGGAGGCGCTGCGCGGCGTCCTGGCCGCGGGCCCGCCGGGCTGCCCGGTCCGGGTGATCGGCGGCGTCGCGCGCACGCCGGTGCTGGCCGAGCTGATCGACGGCGCCGGGCTCGGTCCGCTGACGGTGGCGCAGCGACCGGAGGCGGCCGCG
>Ga0247713_1000253_pt1 | contig 36938 bp, 38 predicted proteins | sample 21E_NmetaG_FD_189936 | JGI IMG/M metagenome (GOLD analysis project Ga0247713, IMG submission 189936) | Soil microbial communities from hillslope of Landscape Evolution Observatory, University of Arizona, Oracle, AZ, United States - 2-1-E_N | ecosystem: Engineered > Artificial ecosystem >...
GCTGCAGGGGGCGCGGTGCTGGTCCCACCGGGAAGGCGCAGTCGCTGGCCGGCGTAGACGCGGTTGTAGTCGCTCAGCCCGTTGGCCGCGGCGATGTCACGCATCTTGATGCCCGTGCGGATGGAGATGTCGAGCAGTGTCTCGCCAGGGCGCACGGTGTGGGTGCCGGCGATGGCCCCGGCCCCGCCTCCACCGCTCGGGACGGTCAGTCGCTGGCCGGGGCGGATGAGGTTGGGGTCGCCCAGACTGTTGGCCGAGGCCAGGGACGAGACGGACACACCCAGGCGCGAGGCGATGGTCCACAGCGTGTCGCCGGCGCGCACGGTGTAGCCGGCGGATCCCGACAGCATCAGCGCGCCTACGGTGATCAGGCCGGCGGTCGCACGTGCGGCGGCATGGCGGCGGGACAGACGGGGACGAGGCATGGGGGAAGGACCTCCGTGTCGACTGCGAGCCGACGACGGTGTCACGACAGAGCAGACCCGTCAACTGTCGAGTGCTACTGGAGGGTTTTGTTAACTGGCGTTAGTGATGTGGCTGATGTCCGATTTCGCCCCCGGGGAGGGGGTGCGCCAGTCCGCGCCTACCAGTAGTCGCGCTGGAACCGAATGGCGTCCGCGACCTCGTCGACCTCGACCCAGGACGCGCGGGGGAGGTCGTTCCAGCGGCGCCCCGCGGCCGAGTACGACACCGACCACTCGGCCGCCAGTGTCAGCCCGTCAGAAGACTCCAGCAGACGCTTGGTGGTCACGTCGAGGTTCTCGCGGGCCTCGAGCCAGTCCTTCAGGTACGCCTGGATGAGCAGGTTCGTCTCATGCGGAGGGTTCTGGGGCTCCAGCCACACCGCATCGGGGGTGAACAGGTCGACGAGCGCGTCGGCGTCGCGCCGTTCGATGGCCGCGCAGTACGCCTCCCACAGCTCCCTGGCCCGCCCCATGTGCTCCTCCTCGACGCCGTGGTCGTCAGCGGCTGCGGCCCCTCGCCGGCAGCGACGCGGGGGTCACGATAGCCCGGCGACGCCGTCCGGCGCGAGACCGGCTACAGGTATTGGCCCGTGCTGTGCGCCGGCCCGTCGCCGGGGGCGCCGGGTTGCGGCATGCCCGTCGGCAGACCGCGCTGGCGCATCTGCTCGAACTGCGCGCGGGCCTGCATCTGCTGGTTGAACAAGGTGACCTGGATGCCCTGGAACAAGCCCTCGAGCCAGCCGACCAGCTGCGCCTGGCCGATGAGGATCTCCGACGCCGAGGGCGTGCCCTCGTCGAAGGGCATGACGAGGTCGGCGAGCTCTTCCTGCAGCTCCGGCGACAGCACGTCGCACAGCTCCTTGAGCGCCCGCTCGTGCACCTGCTTGAGCATCCCCCGCCCCGACTCGTCGGGGGAGGCACGGCGGACTTCCTCCTGCAGCTCGCGCAGCATCACGGCGATGCGCATGAGCTTGCCGGGCTCGGTGATCTGCGACCGTGGGTCGCTGGGGTGCTGCTCTGCCGGCGCCTCGTTCTCGGGCTCGGTGACGATCTCGACCTCATCTGCCATGGTCGCACCCTACCCATCCGACCGCGCCGTTACAGTGGCGCGTCATGGCCGACCGCGACGCGTTCAGCAGCCCGTTCGACGAGGTGGTCGGCACCCAGGTGCTGGAAGCGTCCGGTGACCGCGTGGTCGCCCAGGTCGACGTCGGGCCGCACCTGCACCAGCCGACCGGGATCGTGCACGGCGGTGTCTACGCGACCCTGGTCGAGACGACCGCCAGCGTCGGGGCGAGCCTGTGGCTGGACGGTGACGCCTTCGCCGTGGGGTTGAGCAACCAGACCGACTTCCTGCGTGCCGTGACCGGCGGGCGGCTGCGGGTCGAGGCGACGCCAGTCCAACGCGGCCGCACCCTGCAGCTGTGGCAGGTCAGCATCACCGACGAGCAGCAGCGGCTGGTCGCCAGCGGGCGCGTCCGCCTGATGAACCGCACCGCCGGCACCTGACCGCCGGCACCTGACCGCCGGCCGGCGGCCTCCGGCCGGCACCTGACCGCCGGCACCCCGCCCAGGACCGCCTCCAGCCCCAGGTGGTTGAAATTTGGCGCCTTTGGTGAGGCGGTTGAAATTTGGGGCGGGAGCGGCCCGTGATTTCAACCACCTCCGCGGGCAGGGCCGGCGCTGGGATGGTTGAAATTTGGCGCCTTTGGTGAGGCGGTTGAAATTTGGGGCGGGAGCGGCCCGTGATTTCAACCACCTCCGCGGCGGGCGCCGGGGACGGGGGGGGTCACTGCTGGCGCAGGAACCGTTCGATCTCGGCGGCGATGTCGTCACCCGTGGGGAGCTCCTGCTCGGAGCCGCCCTCGTCGTACAGCACCTCGAGCGCGGTGATCATGTCGCCGGCATCGGGGTGTTCGGCGACCGCCTCGTCGACCTGACCGAAGTGGTGCTTGGCGGCCGCCTCGAGCTCAGTGGTGTCCATCTCGACGCCGAGGGCGCCGGCGACCGTGTTCACCAGGGCCAGCGCGCCGGCGGGGTTCGGGGACCCGGCGATGTAGTGCGGCACCTCGGCCCACAACCCCACGGCCGGGATGCCCGCCTGGTCCAACGCGTCCTGCAGCGCCGTGCCGGCGCCGACGGGGCCGGTGTAGCCGGTGATCTCGCCGAGGTTGGGGAACAGCTGCGCGCCCCGCTCGTTGCCCGCCTTGAGGATCCGCACGGGCCGCGTGTGGGGCGCCGCCGCGGGGTAGGCGCCCAGCCCGATCGCGCTGGTGACCCCCAGGTGGCGGCACAGCTCGACCGTGGTCTCGCTGAACGCCATCCAGCGCATGTCGGGTTCGGGACCGAGAAGGATGGCGACGTCGTTGGGGCCCTCGACCTCGGCGGTGAAGACCTCCAGGTCCGGCCACTCCACCCGTCGCAGGCGGCCGGAGTCGACCACCGCCGTCGGCCGGCGCGCGCGGTAATCGATGAACGCGTCGCGGTCATATCGCGCGACGGTCTCTGACTGCCAGCGGTGGCGCAGGAAGGCGCCGGCGGTCGCTGCGACAGCACCCGCGTCGACGAACCCCTCCATGGCGATCAGCAGCACGGGCTGCCGCAGCGCCGGCGGGCTGGAAACCCAGTGCAGCAGACCTGACATCCGCGCCAGCCTAGCCGTCCGCCTGGCGGCACCGGCGCGGCTTCCCCCGCACCGATCCCGTCCCGGGAAGGAGATCGTGCGGGGGAGCCGGGCGCGCCTAGGTTGTCCTGTCCCCGAGTGATCGCGACGGTTGTTCGCGGTCATCGGGTCCACATCTTGGCCTTTCCGAGGATGGCGATGGGAACTTGGCCGCGGTTGTTACGGCCGGTGTGGGCGCGGTCGGTGTTGTAGTAGCCCAGGTAGCGTTCCAGGTCGTGACGCAGCCCGGTGTAGCGGGGGATCAGGTGCCTGGCGAAGGCCGGCCGCCAGCACTCGTTGAGGATCGTTTGCTGGACGCGTTCGACGCAGCCGTTGGACTGCGGCCGGTACACGCGCACGAGATCCGCGCCCAGCTTGGCGATGGTGTCGGTGAACTCCGTGGCACGGAACTCGTTGCCGCCGTCGGTGGTCACGCGGCGCAGCTGCCAGCCGTGTTCGGCCAGGTCTGCGGCAACGCGCCGCGCCAGCACGCTGGTCCACCGCGGTGACGGGTTCTTCGGTGTGATCCATACCTCCGCCCAGGTGTAGGAGGAGGCCACGTCGATGGCGGTGTACTGCCATGCCACCCCGCCGGTGCCGTGCAGCCGGCCGATCTGGAAGCAGTCGAACTGCACGACATCACCGGGGTTCTCCGCGTCGATGTGACGTTCTGGTTCGACGTCGACGTCGCGGTCCAGCTCCGGCGGGGCGGCGTAGCCGGCGACCAGCGACAGCCGCTTGGCACGGGTGTTCAGCCCGTGGCGGCGCAGCACCCGCCACACCCCGTTGGGTGAGATCGTGATCGCACCCCACTTCTCACGACCCAGCTCCGCGGAGATCCGCGACGGCCCGAACCCAGGATGCGCCAGAGCGAAGGCCAGCACCCGCTGCTCGATCAGAACCGGCGTGGCGTTCGGCATCCGCGGGTGGCGTCGCTCCCGCGGACGCAGCACCTCCAGGCCGTACCGCTCGACGTCCTTCTTCCACCGGTAGAACGTCGACGGGTGCACCCCCATCGCCCGGCAGGCACCGCGCACGCTGCCCATCTCCTCGGCCAACGCGAATACCCGCAGACGGAACCGAAACAAGGCATCATCAACGGTCACAGCGGCGCTCCGATCTGCTCGACTTTGGCGGTCAAGCAGCAGGATGCGCCGCTGTGGTCTTTCAGCCGGGCAACCCCCGACGTGTCGCCGCTACTCGGGGATAGGACAGCCTAGGTGAGCGGTGAGCCCGGGATGACGCAGATGCCGCCCTCGCTGAGGTCGCGCTTGGGCGTGGGTCGTGGCGGCAGCACCTTCGGGATGAGCAGGTCGCTCATGTCGACCCTCGGCTGGGCCAGCGGCAGCGCCAGGCTCGTGCGCGCGGCGGTCTCACCGTCCTCGACGGAGCCCTCCAGCGCCCGCACCTCCGGGACGTCGAGGATCTCCACACCGCGGGCCATGTCGTTGGTGACCATGTAGCCGGCGTAGTAGTGACCGCTCCACGCCACGCCGTCGTGCGGCATGTAGTGCGCCAGCAGCTTGGGCTGCATCGGGTTGCTCATGTCGTGGGCGGTGATGCCGCCGGCGAACCACGAGGCAACGATGACGTCGTCGGTTCCGGGCAGCCAGTTGTAGTTGTGCGCCGCGCACCAGGACTGGGCCCAGCCCTGGACGGGTCCGACGTCGTCCAGCGCTCCGGTGATGTGGTTCGGGTTGGGGTGACCCGGCGGCGAGATCCGGCCGGCGAGCACGGGCGCGTCGGGGATCGAGATGTCGTAGATCCACAGCGAGCCGTACAGGTCCGCCGCCTCACCCGTGCAGGTGTGGAAGCCGAAGGCCTCGTCGTTGATCGCGATGTACTTGCCAGACGGGCTTACGACGACGTTGTGGGCGAACATGATCGCCGGGTTGACGATCCGGCCCGTCACCTGAGGGTTCTCGATCTTGTCGCCGTCGATCTGCCAGACCTGCACCTCCTGGAAGCCGGCGCAGTAGGCGTAGTCGCCGTCGTGGCTGAAGCCGAGGTCGTGGCAGCCGCTCTGGTTGTGCTGGAACGACCGCACGTACCGCGGGTTGTACGGGTCAGACACGTCCACGATGCCCGTCGGGGCGATGCGGCTGGGCGCCGAGGTGCCGTTGGTGGGCAGCCCGCCCGGGAGGATGTACAGGTACGGCCGCGTGGGGTGCGGCATGACGGTGTGGGCCGAGTAGTGACCGATCACGCTGGCGATCGTCGGGTTGGTCTTGTCCGTGACATCGACGATCATCACGCCGTTCTGCGCGCCGTAGCCCGCGGCGGTGTGGGGATCGCGGCGCAGGGCCTGGGCGGTGCAGGCGTTGCCGTGGTGGGCCACGGCGACGAACTCGCGGTCGCCTTCCTCGGTGTTGAAGACCTCGGGGTCCATGTAGCGGACGTAGTTGTCGGTACCGGGGCAGTCCAGGTGACCGACGACCTCGAACTGGCCGACGCGCTCGCCGGTCTCCGGGTCCACCTCGCCCTCGAGGTCGATGATCCGCAGGCCGCCTTGGGCATCAGGCGCGGTCACCGGGCTCTTGCGGCGCAGATTCTCCGTCAGCGCGGCCTGGCCGGCGAACAGGTACCGCTCGCCGTCGGAGTCGACCTCGCTGCCGCCGAGGTAGGGGATGTGGGCGACAACGTCGACGTTGTCGGTCTTGGTGACCCCGTCCTCGGTGACGTAGGTGACCCCGGCCGCAGCGCCGGCGGGATTCGGCAGCATGGCGAGTGCCAGGGCCACGACAGCGGCGAAGGAGAGGACGCGACGGATCTGCATGGAACGGCTCCCTGACGGCAGCGGATGGAGGGTCTGCTGGGGACTTCCATGCCGGCGTGCCGGGCTCCTACAACGACCGTGCGGTCAGCGCACAGCGTCGTCGGCCACGTTCTGCATCAGGTACGCCGCGCGCTCCAGGTGATCCCACACCGGCTGCTCGTACTCGGGCGCCAGGCCGATGCCGTCCAGCGCGGCGCGCATGTTCGCCAACCAGGCGTCACGCTCAGCAGCGCCGATGCGAAACGGCATGTGCCGGCGGCGCAGCCGAGGATGGCCGCGCGTCTGCGAGTACGTCGTCGGCCCGCCCCAGTACTGGACGAGGAACAGCAACAACCGCTGCTCGGCGGCCTCGAGCTGGTCTTCGGGGTACAGCGGCCGCAGCACGGGATCGTTGCGCACCCGGCGGTAGAAGTCACCGACGAGGCGGCGGAAGGTCGGCTCGCCGCCGACCGCGTCGTACAGCGTCTGCTCGGTCACCGGGTGGACTTGTTGAGCAGCGTGGCCAGCGCGTCGGGGCGGTCCACGCTCACGGTGAGACCCGGGTGCGCGACGACGTCGACGGGCCGTATCCGTACCGGCTCGTGGAACCGGATGCAGGTCGTGCGATCCGCCGAGGAGCCGAACGTCAGGCCCCGGTCGGACAGCGACGTCCGCACCCCCAGCGCCTTGAGCGCCTGGTGGGGGCCGGTGACCTCCGCCGAGGCGATGTTCGACCGCGGCGTGACCAGGGTGAACCACCCGAACCGAACGGCGAGGCGGTCGTCGTCGATGATCAGCGAGCAGCGCTGCGGCGTGGCGCCGAACATCCGCAGCAACGGCGCGTACCGACGGTCGAACCGGAAGGCGAACGTCTCAGTCATGCACCCCAGTGTCGCGTGTCACGGCAGTCCGGCCGCGTGGAACAGCCGAGGGAGGGTGACGGGCCGCAAGTGCCGCCTGCGCAGACCGTCCAGGATCGCCGGCAGTGCGTCCGCGGTGACGGTCTTGGTGTGCAGCAAGATCACGCTGCCGGGCTGCGCGCGGCACACGACGTTGCACACCAGCGTCGAGCCGGAGGCGCCGGCGGTGTCGCGGCTGTCGACGTCCCACATCATCACCCGTGGATGGGACGCCGCCCCGGCGGCCGCCACCGTGGTGCTGTTGTACGCCCCGTAGGGCGGTCGCATGTACGGGGCGCTGACGCCGCCCAGCCGCCACCAGGCGCGCCGGTCACGGCGGAGCCGGTCGACGACGCTGCTGTATGACTGACTGGTGAGGTACACGTGCCCCCACGTGTGTGACGCGGGGACGTGTCCGTCCCGTACCGTGCGCCGCCCCAGCTCTGGGAAGGTCTCGAGCATGTTGCCGGGACAGAAGAACGTCGCCTTGACCTTTTCCCTCTTGAGCGTGTCGAGAATGCGCTCCCAGGCGGTGGCGACGTGGCAGTCGTCGAAGGTGAGCGCGACGCGCCGGCCGGTGTCCTCCAACCGCGTGTAGACCCGCCCCGTCGTGGGCCGGAGCACGACCAGCCGCCGGCGACGGACGGTGGCATTGCGGCCCGGGTCGACGGCGCGCAGCGCCACCCGGTACTCCCCCGGAAACAACCGGCTGCCGTCGCGGTGCCGGGCGCGTAGGCGGAGTGCGTCGACTCCGGTAGCGCGACGCACCGACCGGCTGCGGATGGCGGTCACGCGGCTGCGCAGCGTCGCGGTCAGGCGGACCGTGCCAGCGGCGTCGCCGACGCGATAGCCGACCGAGATGGGGCTTCGGGCGTCCGTCGGCGAGGGCAGGCGGTGCAGCCGCAGCGCCGGTGGCGTCGTGTCGAGCCGCACCCGGGTACGGGCCCTGGTGACGTTGCCGGCTCGGTCGGCGACGACCGCCACGATGGTGTAGCGACCGTCGCTGGCCCGACGCCCCCGGTCGTCGTGTCCGCGCCACACCAGCCGCAACGGCTGGTCGCCGAGTGCCTGCGGACGGAACCTGCGCAGCACGCGGGTTCGCCGGCGGACCGACACGGTGGCGGTGGCCTGCTCGGACGAGCGCACGACCACCGTGGCGTGATCCTTGCGGCCGTCACCGTTGGGTGAGAACACGTCCGGGGCGCGCAGGCGCACACGCGCGGACGTGTTGTCCACCGTGACGCTGATCCGATCGTTGCCCGAGACCAGCGTCCGGACCCGGATGGCCGCCTTCCCGTCGTAGCCACTGGTGTCCCAGGCAGCCTTCGCGGTGCTGCTGGCCACGGCGGTCTCCAGTGCCTGCCAGGTCTCGCCGCCGTCGACCGAGACCTCGATCGTCGCGACATCGGTTGACGGCACCTCGGCCGTGATGCCGACCGTGCCGCGCACCACGGCGCCGGGCTTCGGGGCGGTCAGCGCGGGTTTGGCGGTCTGCGCGTACGCCGGGGCGGTGAGGGCGAGCTGCAGGACGACGGCCGCCGCGGGCACCCACCGCCTGCCCATGTCACCGTGTCCCGGTGGCTGTCAGCCGGTTCAGCGGGGCCAGCCGGCGCCACTGGGCGTCGGTGGTCGTCTCGAACTCGTACAGGCTGGCGCCCAGCGGCGCGGCGTCCAGCGTCGCCCCGACGAAGGCGGCGACCTCGCGGGGTGAGGCGTCACCGGCAACACCGCCGATGATGTGAATGGGGACGTCGGGATCGCCCGTCGCCCGGCGGATCGCGCGGATGTTGCGACGGGTGAAGCGCCGGACCCCTTCCGGTCCGCTGGTGCGGAAGGTGAAGTACGCCATCGGCAGGAACACGTCGTAGTAGCGGTCTACGGTGGCGTAGGGGAAATCCGGCCAGTACAGCGCGCCGGCTTCGGGAACGATCGCCCCCAGCGGGTACCGCCGACCGACCGCCTCGCGGAGCCGTCGCGACAGCACGCGCATCCGTCGGTTGCGGACGCTGATGTCGCGGACGACGGTCGCCTCGATGTCCAGCGCGAAGGCGTCGAACCGGTGGCCGCGGGGCGTGGTGAACCGGATCGCCGCCATCGCGCGGCGGTAGTCACGGTCGAGGTCGTCGAAGCCGGGCAGGTACCAGGCGACGACCTTCATCCCCCTGCGGTGGGCGGCGTGGATCATCCGCGCCACCTTCTTGGGACGGAAGATCTTGCGGTTGATGCGGTAGTTGGCCGTCTCGATGTAGACGGTCCGCACGCCCTTGTCGTGCATCCGAGCGATGGCGGCGACCGGCTGCTCGTAGGTGACGACGTCGTAGATGTCCGTCCACGACCCCAACCCCCGGTACAGGTCGAGCCGACGAGGGGTGCTGGCTGCTGTCGGCGCCGGCGCGTCCTGGGCGGTTCCGGGGACGGCGACGCCGCCGGCCACCGCGACAACCGTCAGCAGTGCCAGTACCCGCAACCGAAACCGAGCGTCGGCCATCACATCCCCCGTGGATGCCCCCACCGCAAGGAGTCACGGTAGGACGATCGCGTCGTAGTCCGCCATAGTCACTTGGGCGGATCTTCCGGGCGGTCAGGCGGCGGCGGTCAGGTAGCTGCCTGCCGAGTCCTGCAGCGCCTCGATCATCGCGGCAACCGTCGGCTCAGCAGCGCCCCGCCGATGGACAGCGAACACCCGCCGCACCGGCGCGAAGCCGTTCACGGGGCGCACCCGCACGCCGTCGGGGACGGAGCTCAGCGCCAGCAATGGCACGAGGGCGACTCCGAGCCCGGCGGCGGCGAACCCAAGTGCGGTCGAGAACTCGTCGGCCTCGATGGCGAAGTTGGGCTCGAAGTCGGCGCGGTGGCACGCATCGGCGACGACGGCCATCGAGTTGCACCGCCCTGACGCCGTGCCGATCCAGGCTTCGCCCGACAGGTCCGCCAGCCGGACCTTGCGCCGGCGCGCCAGCGGATGGTCCGCCGGCAGGATCAGCCGGTAGGGGTCGTCGAGCAGATGGGTGCCGAGCAGGCTGCGGTCGGTTCCGACCGCCTCCTGGTCGTCGACGATCGCCAGGTCGATCCGGCCGGCGCGGAGCTCGGCGAGCGCCTCGTGCGGGTCGGCGACGACCAGGTCGAGGGCGACCGCCGGATGTGCCGCGCGGAAGCGCGCCATGGCGCGCGGCACCAGGCTCGCCCCCGCGGTGGCGAACGCTGCGAGGCGCAGGTGACCGGATTGGCCGGAGCGCACGGCGGCGATCGCGGCCTCCGCCTCCGCCAGCTTGGCAAGTACCTGCTCGGCGTGGTCGGACAGCAGCAGCCCGGCCTGCGTCGGCCGGATCCCGCGACCGGCCTTCTCGAACAGCTGCACCCCGGTCTCGCGTTCGAGCGCCGCGACGGTCTGGCTCACGGCCGAGGGGGTGAACTGCAGCATGGCGGCAGCGCCGGTGATCGAGCCGGCCTCGACCACGGCACGGTGGACCTGCAGGCGACGGGTGTCGAGCATGCGACAACAGTACAGTGCTGCTAATACGTTGTACAGAACGTTTTGGTTGTGCTGCACGATTGGTGACGGCACTGTGGTGGCACGCCGGACCGCACGGTCCGGCCCCGTCAAAGGGGTGACGCCATGACACTGCTGATCCTGTTGGTCCTGGCCGCGGCCCTCATCGCCTTCGGGCGCCTGGGCACCGACAGCCGCGACGGTCGCGACTGGCGCCGCTGCGCCACCTGCTGACTCAGGCCGGGGCGAACCGCCGCCGCAGCCGCCACCAGTTCACGGTGGTGAGCGCGGCGGCGTACACCGCCAGGCTCACGAGGCTGTCCACGGCGGGCGCTCGCCCGCGCAGCATCACGTCGCGGAACATCGACACGCCGTAGGTCGCGGGAAGCGCCCTCGCCACGACGTCCAGTGGTGGGTGAAAGCGCGCCAGGCTGAGCACGAACCCTGAGAAGAAGATGCTGGCCAGGAGCACGAGCATCGCCGTCTGCACCGCCTGGCTGTGCGACTGTGAGACCAGGGCCAACGTGAAGCCCAGCGCCACCGCCGCCGCATAGGTGGCCAGTGCCGCCAGCGCCAATCCAACGACAGAGCCGCGCAGCGGCACGTCGAGCCCCACGACCAGCAAGCCCACGAGCACCACGGTGGAGAACAGCCCGAGCAGCAGGTACGCCAGGCTCTTGCCCACCAGGAGCTCGCCTGCCGTCAGCGGGGCGATGCGGAACAGGTCGTCGGTGCCAAGCTCCTTCTCCCGAACCAGCGAGAGGGCGAGGAAGCTGACGAGCATGTGCTGGACCAGCACCACGACGACCGCCGGGGCGTAGAACTCGGTCAAGCCCACGCCCCCGGGACCCACGCGACGGGCGATGCCCAGAAACGGGCTCACGATGTTCTCGGGAGGGAGGGCCTCAAGGCGCTGCAGCGCCGCGTCGAGGTCGTCGACCGCCTGGTTCAGCTGGGCGGCTTGTCGGGCCGGCGGTGTGTCGTCGGGGCGCCGCGCGGCGTCCTCGAGCGCGGTCAGCGCTTCGGCGAGCGACGGCTCACCGGGATCGCCTGGTGTGAGGACCGCCGGGGTACGGCCGGCGGTCCCGGACAGCGCCTGCACTTCCCGCAGGACGTCCTGGCGCGCCTGCTCGGTCTCCTCGTCGCCGGCATCACGGAGGTCGTCAATGGCAGCGCGCACCTCTGACAGCTGTTCCTGCGCCTCCCCGACGCCCGCCTGTCCGCGTTCGACCAGCTGGCGCGACAGCATGCGGTTGACGCGGTCGCCGACGTGCTGGCTGGTCAGCTCGACTGCGCGCGACTCGATCGGGTCGACCAGGTCGTGGTGGACGACGATGGCCGCACGACCGCCGGCGGCGATCGTGCGCTGCGGGTCCTCGGGCAGGGACACCACGATGTCGATGCGCCCCTGGCGCAGCTGGTCCAGCGCGGCATCACGGTCACTGGTGTAGCCACCGAAGTTCATCTGGCGTGGCATGACGGCCACCGCGCGGTCCGCCAGGTCCCGCATCGCCCCCTCGGCCGGACCCGTGAGCACGTACGTCAGATCGGGATCCTGGTCGCGCAGGCCGGCGCCGAACACCCCCAGGATCACGAATGGCCCGACGACCAGCGTGAGCAGCAGCCTGGGCTGGCGCCAGATCTCCAACAGCTCCCGGCGCAGGAAGGCGCTCATGCGGATGAGCCGGGCGGTCATGCCGTCCCCCGCTTCTGCGCGACAAGCTGCACGAAGGCGTCGTCGAACGACGGCTCGTGCCGCGACATGGTCACGACCTCGACCGGCGATGACGCCAAGCAGGAACGCACGAGGGCCGCGTCGTCCTGCGCATCGCTGACGAGCAGGCGCAGGTGGCGGCCGTCGGGATCCATGCGTTCGATGCCCAGGATCCGGTCGATGCTGAGCAGGCTGGCGACGACGTCGTCGTCGGCGCGTCCCGAGATGGTGACGTCGAGGTAGTCGCCGCCGAAGGCACGCCGGCGCAGCAGATCAGGGGTGGCGTCGACCAGCAGCGCCCCGTCGACGATGAGGGCGACGCGGTCGCAGTGCGCGGCCTCGCCGACGTACTGCGTGGTCACCACGACCGTCCGGCCCTCGGCACGCAGCTGGGCGAAGTGGTCCCACAGCTTGCGCCGCAGCACCGGGTCCAGGCCGGTCGTGGGTTCGTCGAGGAACAGCAGCGACGGGTCGTGCAGCAGCGCGGCAGCAAGCGCGACGCGACGCTGCATGCCACCGGACGCATCGCGAAGCAGCCGGTCGCGGTGCTCGTCCAGCTCCACGAAGGTCAGCAGCTGCTCGAAGCGCTCCCGGCGCTTGAAGGGCAAGCCGTAGATCGAGGCGGCGAAGTGCAGGTTTTCCTCGATGGACAGGTTCGGGTACAGCGCGCTGTGTTGCGGCATGTATCCCAAGCGGGAGCGCTGCTGCGGTGTGAACTGGGCGGGCGGCGTGCCGAACACCTCGACGAGGCCGTCGGTCGGCGTCACCACACCGAGCAACATCCGCACGGTGGTGGTCTTGCCGGAGCCGCTCGGCCCGATGACACCGACGATCGACCCTTCAGGGACGACGAGGTCGATTGCATCGACCGCGACCAGGTCGCCGAAGCGCTTTGTCAGCCCGACGGCGCGCGCCGCGAGCGCCTCGTCAGGCGTGGGCGGGGACGAGGGGGCGGCGGTCATCGGCGGACGGTACGGCGTCAGCCCCGCTCCTGCCAGATGGCCTCGGCCCGCTTGAACTCCGTGTAGGACCGGGGACCGTTGCGCTGCAGCCGCTCGTAGAAGGCGGGGCGGTCGAGGTCGCGGTACTCGATCTGCTCCGTGACATAGGGCGCGACGACGCCACTGGCGGGGCGGCGGCTGCGGCCGGCGACATAGCGGGCCAGGAATGCCTCGACGTTCGCCGCACTGGTCCAGTCCGCCTTGTAGACGATGGTCCCGCCACGGGCGATGACCCAGGTCATGTTCGGCAAGCCCCCGTAGGCCAGGTGCGATGTGCCGTCGAGGTCGTCGACGACGATGGGACGACGGATGCCGACCTCGTCGCGCAACAGCGCGGCATTGTGCAGCTTGTCCTCGACGCTGTGATGGGCACCGACGTGCTCTCCCGGGTGAGCCTCGCGGGTGTACACGAAGTACCAGCCGACCTCGGGGTGGCGGTCAGCCGCGTCGTCGAGCAGAGGACCCTCCGCTGAGCAGTACGGTCAGGTGAACGACCCGAACTCGACGACCACGGGCCGCCGCGCCCAGTCCTGTGACAGCTGGACGGTGGCGCCGTCCTCGAGGCGAACGCCGGTGATCTCCGGTGCGGACTCACCCGCATGCAGGTGGCTGGGAAATGCGGCGAACTCCCGCTGTTCATCGCCGCTGGCCACGTACTCGTCGAAGCGTTCGTAGTTGTACGTCACGTGGTCACGGTAGCCGAGCGCGTGGCGGTCGTTAGCATCGGCGCCCTGGAGGTGTCTGGGCGCCTGGTGGGCCCCACGGTCTTCAAAACCGATGAGAGCGGCTCAGCCGCTCTGGCGGGTTCGATTCCCGTCCACCTCCGCCACGCCCCGCGTACGAACCTGAAATGATTCGGCCGCCAGTCCGAGAAGCAGATGGAAGGCGCCACGATGAGCGGACCGGTCGACCAGCGGGACCAGGAGTGCCGCAACGAGCACCTCGAGGGCGTCGAGCTGCGGGAGGGCCGCCAGACACAGGTCGGCGGATTGGACGTCGCCCGGGTGCTGCCCACCAAGGGGCGCAGGACCGTCGGAGCGTGGTGCTTCGTCGACCTCATCGGCCCGGCCGACGCGGAGAAGCCGGACCCGCTCGAGGTGGGCCCGCACCCCCACATCGGGCTGTCCACCGTGACGTGGCTGCTGGAAGGTGAGGCGCTGCACCACGACTCGCTGGGCACCGAGCAGGTGATCCGCCCTGGCCAGCTGAACTGGATGACTGCCGGTCACGGGATCGCCCACGCCGAGCTCGCGGCCAGGCCGCCGTTCCGCGGTGTCCAGATGTGGGTCGCGCAGCCCGAGGAGACCCGGCACGGTGCGTCGGACTTCGTTCACCACGCCGAACTGCCGCAAATCGAGCTGCCCACCGGGACGGCGCAGGTCATCGCCGGCGCCGTGGGCGACGCCGCCTCCCCCGCGCGCACCGACACCCCGCTGATCGGGCTCGACATGTCGCTGCGGCGAGGCACCGCCGTCCTGGAGACGGCCACCACGTTCGAGCACGCGGTGGTTCCGCTCGACGGCCGGGTGCGCGTGGGCCCGGAGGTGGTCGAGCCCGGCTGGCTGGCGCTGGTACCCGCCGGCATCGACGAGCTGCCCCTTGAGGTGTCCGATGACGCCCGGGTCTTGCTGCTCGGCGGCGAGCCGCTCGGCGAGCCCATCCAGATGTGGTGGAACTTCGTGGCGCGCGACACCGCCGAGATCACTCAGGCCTATCGCGAGTGGCAGGACCGCACCGGCCGGTTCGGCGAGACCGGATCGACGCTGCCTCGGATCGATGCCCCTCGGCCTCCCTGGCTGCGCTCCGAAGGCTGACCGCCGGCAGGACTCCTCGGCCACCGCGGCGAAGGACTCCGGGACGCAGTCATCCGTCTCCGGAGGCCTTTCGTGCGCCGCTTGCTCATCGCCCTCGCCCCGCTGCTGCTGACCGGCAGCCTGCTCGCCCCAGCCAACGCAGGCGTCGGCGCCCCGCCGCTTCCGGGGCTGTCGATCACCACGGACAACGTCGAGCACGTCGGCTACCTCGCCGAGGTCGGCCCGACGGTCAGCGCTCGGGTCGTCACGGTGGACGGCCAGCGCCGGCTGTACGTCTCGAGCATCGCCCGGGGGTTGTCGATCTATGACATCGACGACCCGGAGAACCCGACGCTGATCGGGCTCCTGCCGCTGGGCGGCTGGCAGAACGAAGACATGGCGGTGTCCGCCGACGGCAACATCGCCGTGCTCGCCTACGGCGACACCAACCAGTACTCGTTCAACTGGATCATCGACACCAGCGACCCGGCGAATCCGCAGCTGATCGGTCAGACCGACGGCGGCGACCACACCGCCGAGTGCGTGACGCCGGACTGCTCGTGGCTGTACGGCTCCGAGGGCAACATCTACGACCTGTCCGACCCGGCCAACCCCAAGACGCTGTCCAAGACGTGGATCCAGCACGCCAAGGAACAGGGCGTCAACGTCACGGGATACCCGCACAAGGTCGTTCTCGACGACGCTGGTTACGTCATCACCGACTCGTCGCCACGGGTGATGTTCGACATCGCCGATCCCGCCAACCCGCGAGTGGTCACCAGTGCCGTGACGCGCCTGCCCAACACGGCCAACATCCAGTACCAGCACAACAACCTGCGGCCCCGCGCCGCCGACTGGACGCCCCGCACCGAGGAGGACCCGGGCGGCGAGGCGCTGCGACCGGGTGAGCTGCTGCTCGCCGGCGGGGAGACGAACCTGCAGCCGCGGTGCAACGGCACCAACGGCCCGTTCATGACGTGGGACATGCGCGACTTCGACAAGGGTCGCCAGATGACCCTCGCCCACACCTTCCGCCCGCTGGCCAACGGCAACTACGTCGACGGCAACCCCGCCGTGAACGCAGTGGGCTGCTCCAACCACTGGTTCGACTGGTCGCCCGACGGCGACGACTACCTCGTCGCGACGGCCTGGTTCGAGCACGGCATGCGGCTTCTGGAAGTGGAGGCCGAGACGGGCGAGATCGCCGAAGTCGGGTTCTTCCAGCCCATCAACGGTTCCACCGGCGCGGCGTACTGGATCGACGACGAGTACCTCTACACGACCGACTACGTCCGCGGCATCGACATCCTCAAGATCGACCGCGACCCCGAGAACCGCCCGTCGCAGGAGGAGCTCGACGCGAACTGGCTGGCCAACGCCGACCTCCCGCGGCTGCCGGCCACCCAGGCCGAGCTGTACCTCTGCACGATCGGCCGCACCCGCCGCTGACCCGCGGCATGCTGGCCGCATGAGCAGCGGCTGGCCGGCACCCCTGGCCCACGGCTTCGCCGACGCGGGCGCGTACCCGCTGCCCATGCCGGCGCTGCTCGCCGGCGCGGCCGCGCTGCTCCTGGCGGCGACGGCACTGCCGGCCCGCCGGCCCAGCGCCGTCCCAGCGCTCGCTGACGACCCCGCCGGCGCGGCAGTGACTGCCATGCGGGCCCTGGCCCTGGTGATGGTGGTGCTCATCGCCGTCCCAGCGGCGCTGGGCGACCTCGACATCGCGCGCAACCCCGCCCCGCAGCTGCTGTTCACCGTCGGTTGGGCGGGACTGCTGTTGACCTCCGCACTGCTGGGCGGGTGGTGGCGAGCCGCCAGTCCGCTGCGCTGGGCGGCCGGAGACCCCGGTCGCACGCCCGCGCCGGCCGGCGTGGGCGTCTGGCCCGCCGTCGCGACGCTCGTCGCGTTCTCCGTCGCCGAGCAGCTCGCGACCCCCACCGCCCTGTTGGTGATCGTCGTCGTGGCCGTCTACGTCGTCGGCGGGGTCGGGATCGGGTTGGCGAAGGGTCCGGCGTGGATCGGCGCGGCCGACCCACTGGAAGTGGCCTCGCGAACACTCGGCGCCATGTCGCCGCTGGCCCGTGCCGACGACGGAGGGGTGACCTGGCGCAGCCCGCGGGCGGCCACTTCGGCCGCTGCCGTCGTCCCGGGCCTGCCGGCGTTCCTGGGAGCACTGATCGGCGTCAACCTGTTCGACGCGTACGCCGGGCACGGGGCGGACGCACCGTGGGTGTTCGCGGTCGCGGTGGTCGGCGGCGCCGTCGCGGTGACCGCCGCGGCGCGGCCCGCAGCGCTCGCCGTGGCGTTCATCGGGCCGGCGGTCGGCCACGTCGCCGCGCACTACCTCGCGCCGCTGCTGATCGACGGGCAGGTGGCGGTGCTGCAGCTGTCCGACCCGTTCGGCCTGGACTGGAATCTGCTCGGCCTGACGGGCCGGGACATCGTCGCTCAACCGGTCGCTCCGGTGCTTGGCATGACGCTGCAGCTGCTGTTCCTTGTGGCCGGCCACGTCGTGGGCATGGCGGTGGCCGGTGACGTCGCGGCCTCGGGACGCACCGCCCGAGCGGCTCGCGCCGTGGCCTTCCCCACCCGGGCGCTGCTGGTCGCTTCGCTCGTCGCCGGCATCTACCTGCGGCTGGGCTGATGGTCATCCTGGCGTTGCACGGTGAGGACATCGCCGCCATCGCGGCGGTCATCCTGCTGTGGGTGGTGCTGCGGCGGCTGCGTCGTCGGCGCTGAGTGCCACGGCGATAGCCTCAGGCGCATGCCGATCCCAGACCCCCCGTACCCCGGCCTGCTCGACGAGCAGCTCGCCGCCATGGCCGTCGCCGCCGCACGCGCAGAGCCCCTGCGGTCCCCGCACGCGGGTGCACCGCAGGCCGTTGGCGCCAGCGTCACCTCGGCGGTGGAGCGGCTGCGCGGCGACCTCGTCGCGCTGTCTCACGACGTCCACGCGCACCCCGAGCTGGGCTACGAGGAGCACCACGCCGTCGCCGCCGTCGCGGCACTGCTGCGCCGCCACGGCCACGAGCCGGAGGTCGGCGCCTACGGGCTGCCGACCGCGCTGCGGGCACGGGCGGGGACCGGCCGGCCCACGGTCGCCGTGCTCGCCGAGTACGACGCCCTGCCGGAGTTGGGGCACGCGTGCGGGCACAACGTCATCTGCGCCACGGCGGTCGGTGCGTTCCTGGCGGCCGCCGAGGCCCTCGACGGGATCGACGGCTGCGTGGAGCTCATCGGCACGCCGGCCGAGGAAGGCGGCGGCGGCAAGGAGCTGATCGCCCGGGCCGGCGGATTCGATGCCGTCGATGCGGCGGTCATGTTGCACCCCGCGGGCTTCGAGGTCGCCGAGCATGCCTGGATCGGCGTCCGCCGCGTCGACGTGACCTACACGGGGCTGGCCGCCCACGCCTCGGCGATGCCGTTTCTGGGACGCAACGCCCTGGACGCCGCGGTCAACGCCTACCAAGCCATGGCGCAGCTGCGCCAGCACATGCTGCCGACCGACCGGATCCACGGCGTCATCACCGACGGGGGTCAGAAGCCCAACATCGTTCCCGAACGCGCCGCGCTGTCGTTCTACCTGCGGTCAGCGACGCCTGAGACGCTAGCGGTCCTGGCCGAGCGCGCCGAGCAGATCTTCGCCGCTGCCGCTCAGATGGCCGGCGTCGGTGTCGACGTGGCGTGGGACCCGACGCCGGTGTACCTGCCGGTGCGCAACAACCACACCCTCGCGCTGCGCTGGGCGACCAACATGGCCGAGCGCGGGCGTGTCGCACTGCCCCAGGGGGTCATCCCCGAGGCGATGACCGGCTCGACCGACCTCGGCAACGTCAGCGTCCGCGTGCCGGCGATGCACCCGACGGTTGCGATCGCCCCGCCAGGGGTGGCGATCCACAGTCCGGAGTTCGCTCGGTATGCCGTCTCCGAGGAGGCCGACCGTGCGGTGGTCGACGGGGCGATCGGGCTGGCGCTGACGGCGCTGGACTACCTCAGCGACAGCGAGCTGCGTACCGCGGTAACGGCGGAGTTCGAGGTCGCCGGCGGCCGCCTAGACGTGGAGGCGCTGCTGCCCTGAGGCAGGAGAACCCGCGGTGGCGGCGAACCAATACACGCATGACCGCACGCGCATTCCTGGCGGGAGCGCTGACCGTCGCCCTCATGCTCGGCTTCACGCCCGCCTCCGCCCAGACGCCACCCGTTGCCTGCACCGACGACGTGGACGAGGCGATCCCGTTCTCCGTCACCGTCGAGGGTGAGGAAGCCACCGGCCACTACGCGCTTCCCGACACCGCCCCGGTCGGCTTGGTGACCTTCGCGCACGGCTACGGCCACACCTCGGCGTCGTGGACCGAGCACCTGCGCAACGCCGCGCGTGACCTGGGTGTCATCGCGCTGGCGATGGACTATCGCGGGACGCACATCCTCCCGCGCGACGGTGACGTACCGACATCCCGGGGGTGGCGGGTCGCCGAAGGGGCCGTGGACACCATCACGGCGGCACAGCAGTTCGAAGCGGCCTGCCCCGGACTGGGCACCATCACGAACTTCGGTGTGAGCATGGGTGGCAACGCATCCGGGCTGGCGCAGGCGCAAGGCGCGAAGCGCGCCGACGGCACAACGCCGTTGTTCGACTACTGGATCAACGTCGAGGGCGCGGCCAACGTCATCGAGACCTACTTCGAGGCACGCGTGCTGGCGCCGGCGAACACCACCGCGGCCAACGCCGTCGCCGACATCGAGGAAGCCTTCGGAGGGACCTTCGAGCAGGTGCCCGACGTCTACCGGGAGCGCGCGGTCGTGACCCGCGCCGACGACATCGCCGCCAGCGGCGTCAAGGGCGTGCTGGTCATCCATGGCGTCGATGACGGGCTGGTCCCGCCCAACCAATCGCGTGAGCTGGTGACGGCACTGCGCGCCGCAGGCGTGCGCACGGAGATGGTGACGATCGCCCTGCGCGACGAGGACACCGAGTCCGACACCACCATCACCGGCTACGCGGCCGGCCAGGTCGACCCGGACTACCGCTCACCGTTCGTCGGCCACGCTTCCGAGCGCAGCACGACCCACGTCATCATGCGCGAGGCGCTGGGCAGGCTCGGCGCGCTGTACCGCGACGGCGGGCAGCCCATCTGCGACGGTGAGCGCTACGTCGACCCCGTGAACAACGAAGACGTGTTCGTCTGCGACGCCTCCTGACACCGGCGGATGCGCCCGCTCAGGGGGCGTCGCCCGCGTGGCGGCGGACCCACTCGTACATTGCGATGGCCGAGGCGGCGCCCGCGTTGATGGACCGTGTCGAGCCGAACTGCGGGATCGACACCACGGCGTCTGCGGCGTCACGTACGGCCTCGGACAGTCCCGGCCCCTCCTGGCCGAACACCAGCACGCCCCGGCGCGGCAGCGCGTAGTCGCGCAGGTCGACCGCGCCGGGAAGGTTGTCGACCCCGACCACCGGCAGCGACCGCTCCCGGCACCACCCGATGAACTCGTCCACGGTCGGGTGGTGCAGTACGTGTTGGTACCGGTCGGTGACCATCGCGCCGCGGCGGTTCCACCGCCGGCGCCCGACGATGTGGACGGCCGCTGCAAGGAACGCATTGGCGTTGCGCACGACGGTCCCGATGTTCATGTCGTGCTGCCAGTTCTCGATCGCCACGTGGAACGGATGGCGGCGGGCGTCGAGGTCGTCCACGATCGCCCCGACCGACCAGTAGCGGTACCGGTCGACGACGTTGCGGCGGTCCCCGTCGGCCAGCAGCCCAGGATCCAGCCGAGGGTCCTCGGGCCAGGGGCGCGGGTGCGGACCGACACCTACCTCGTCGTCGTCGGACGCCATGGGTCGCAAGGCTCGCATGGATGCGCCCGGGGAGGGGAACGCCCGACCCGCGCAGCGCGTTAGCATCGGCGTATTTCCCGGCCCCCGAACAGCAGACGAGCGGTGACGCAGCCAATGGTGGACGAGCAGACCACCCCCGAGTTCGGCACGAACTCCTGGATCGTCGAGGAGATGTACCGCGACTACCTCGCGGACCCCTCGTCGGTCGCCGAGTCGTGGCGCGACTTCTTCTCCGACTACCGGCCCGGCGGTGGCGCCGCCGCGGGCACGGTGACCGCGCCCTCGCGCCGGGATGCCCCCCCTGCACCCCGCGAGCAGCCGGCGCCGGCGGCGGATCGCGGCTCCTCCAACGGCAAGGTCGAGCTGCCCGAAGGGGCGCAGCCCATCCGCGGTGTCGCGTCGACCATCGCCGAGAACATGAACGCCAGCCGCGCCATGCCCACGGCGACCTCGCTGCGCGACGTGCCCGCCAAGCTGCTGGAGGTCAACCGGCGGATCATCAACAACCAGCTCGCTCGCACCCGGGGCGGCAAGGTCAGCTTCACCCACCTCATCGGCTGGGCGGTCGTCCGCGGGCTGGACGCCATGCCGGTGATGACGTCGTCGTACCACGAGGCGGACGGCAAGGGCTACGTCCGCCGTCCCGACCAGGTCAACCTGGGTCTCGCGGTCGATGTCGAGCGCAAGGACGGCTCGCGGACGCTGCTGGTGCCCAACATCAAGGGCGTCACGACGATGGCGTTCGAGGAGTTCTTCCGGTCCTACGAAGAAGTCGTGCGACGTATCAAGACCAACAAGCTCGACCCCGATCTGTTCGCCGACACCACCGTCACGCTGACCAACCCCGGCACCGTCGGCACGGTCGGCAGCGTGCCGCGATTGATGCCCGGTCAGTCCGCCATCATCGGCGTGGGCGCGATCGACTATCCCGCCGAGTACCAGGGCGCCGACCCACGGACGCTGGCGCAGCTGGGTGTCGGCAAGGTCATCACGCTCACCTCGACCTACGACCACCGGGTCATCCAGGGCGCCGAGTCCGGTCTGTTCCTGAAGTACGTCCACGAGCTGCTGCTCGGCGAGCACAAGTTCTACGACGAGATCTTCGACAGCCTGCGGATCCCCTACGAGCCCGTGCGGTGGCGACGTGACGACCACATCGCCAACGCCCCTGCCGGCAGCGCCGCACACGCTGACAAGCAGGTCGCCGTTGGCCGGCTCATCAACGCCTACCGCGTCCGCGGCCACCTGATCGCCAACCTCAACCCGCTGGCCCACACGTTCCAGCGGGTCCACCCGGAGCTGGACCCGGCGACCTACGGGCTGACCATCTGGGACCTCGACCGCGAGTTCGCCACCGGGGGGCTGGCCGGCAAGTCGCGGATGAAGCTCGGGGACATCCTGGGGGTCCTGCGCGACGCGTACTGCCGCACCATCGGCGTCGAGTACATGCACATCTCCGAGCGCGACGAGAAGGTGTGGATCCAGCAGCACATCGAGGGCGTCCCGCCGCACCTCGAGCCCGACGACCACAAGCACATCCTGCGCCGGCTCAACGCCGGGGAGGCGTTCGAGAAGTTCCTGCACACCAAGTACATCGGGCACAAGCGGTTCTCGCTGGAAGGCGCGGAGTCCACGATCCCGATGCTGGACGCGCTGCTGTCCGCGGCGGCCGACGACGGCATCGACGAGGCCGTCATCGGCATGGCACACCGCGGGCGCCTCAACGTGCTCGCGAACATCATGTCCAAGAGCTACGACAAGATCTTCCGGGAGTTCGAAGGCGACGTCGACCCCGACTCCGTGCAGGGCTCGGGTGATGTGAAGTACCACCTCGGGGCCACGGGGCACCACCGCAGCCCGGCCGGCAACGAGATCCAGCTGACGCTGTCGTCCAACCCCAGCCACCTCGAGGCGGTCGACCCCGTCGTGGAGGGCATGGCCCGCGCCAAGCTCGACATGCGGGCGTCACGCGGCAGCGGACAGGGCAGCCCGGTCCTGCCGGTGCTGCTCCACGGGGACGCCGCGTTCGCGGGGCAGGGCGTGGTCGCCGAGACACTGATGCTGTCGCAGCTGCGTGGGTACCGCACCGGCGGGACGGTCCACCTCATCATCAACAACCAGGTCGGGTTCACGACCGGACCGCAGCAGGCGCGCTCCTCGACGTACGCCACCGACGTCGCGAAGATGGTCCAAGCGCCGATCTTCCACGTCAACGGCGACGACCCCGAAGCATGCGTGCGGGTGATGCGCCTGGCGCTGGCCTACCGGCAGACCTTCGGCAAGGACGTCGTCGTCGACATGCTCTGCTACCGGCGGTGGGGCCACAACGAGGGCGACGATCCCAGCTTCACGCAGCCGATCATGTACGCCGCGATCGAGAACCGTCGCAGCGTCCGCAAGCTGTACACCGAGGAGCTGGTCAACCGCGGCGTGTTGACGGTCGAGGAGGCCGAGCAGGCGCTGGACGACTTCCGCGAGCGGCTGGAGACGGCACTGCGTGAGACGCGGGAGTCGATGCCGGCGGAACCGCGCCGTGCCTCACCGCCCCCACGCCCGCACGGGGTGCTGCCGTCGATCGAGACGGGCGTCGACCGAGCCACGCTGGAGCGGATCGCGGACGCGGTGACCACGGCCCCCGACGGCTTCACGATCCACCCCAAGCTCGCCAAGCAGCTGGAGAAGCGACGGACGCAGCTGTCCAGCGACACCGTCGACTGGGCCATGGGCGAGGCCATGGCGTTCGGCAGCCTGGTGCTCGGCGGCGTCCCGGTGCGCCTGGCCGGCCAGGACTCACGCCGGGGCACCTTCAGCCAGCGCCACTCCGTGCTGATCAACTACGAGGACGGCTCGGAGTGGACGCCCCTGGACAACCTCGAGGGGGCCTCCGGGCGGTTCATGGTGTACGACTCGCCCCTGTCGGAGTTCGCCGCGATGGGCTTCGAGTACGGGTACTCAGTCGCCCGTCAGGACGCCCTGGTCCTGTGGGAGGCGCAGTTCGGGGACTTCGTCAACGGCGCGCAGGTGATCATCGACCAGTTCATCGTCGCCTCCGAGGACAAGTGGGGGCAGTGCTCCGGTCTGGTCCTGCTGCTCCCCCACGGCTACGAAGGCCAGGGCCCTGAGCACTCGTCGGGACGCAAGGAGCGGTTCCTCACCCTCGCCGCCGAGGACAACATCCAGGTCACCGAGCCGACGACCGCCGCGCAGTACTTCCACCTGCTGCGCCGCCAGGCCCTGCGCGACGTGCGCAAGCCGCTGATCGTGTTCTCCCCCAAGGGGTTGCTGCGCGCCCGCCCCGCCGCCTCGCCCACCTCGGCGTTCGTCGAGGGATCGTTCCGCGAGGTCCTGGTCGAGCACGGTGACGTGGCTCCCGAGGACGTCCGTCGGGTGCTGCTGTGCTCGGGGCGCGTCGCCTTCGACCTGATGAACCAGCGGGACAAGCAGCAGGCGCCGGCGGCCGTCGTGCGGGTCGAGCAGCTGTATCCGTGGCCCGAAGAGCAGATCAGCAAGGCGCTGGAGCAGTTCGGCAATGCCGAGGAGGTCTACTGGGTCCAGGACGAGCCGGACAACATGGGCGCTTGGCCCTTCGCGCACCGGCGGCTGCACAAGCTGCTGCGCAACGACTACGTCTTGCGGCACGTCTCCCGACCGGAAAGCGGCAGTCCCGCGACCGGCAGCGCCAAGGTGCACGAGCAGGAGCAGGAGGCGCTGCTGACCGCCGCGCTGGCGGACCTGGGTTGACCTCCGCGCCCGCCGACCTGCTGGCGTTCGTCGAGCGAGGTCCCAGCCCCTTCCACGCGGTGGCGGCGATGGCCGAGCGGCTCGACGCCGCCGGCTACCTCGCCGTGGACGAACGAGAGGCGTGGAAGCTCGCGGCCGGCGACCGCTGCTACGTCATCCGAGACGGCGGCAGCATCGTCGCATTCGCGGTGGGCGCACAGCCCCCGGCCGACGCCGGCTTCCGGCTGATCGGTGCGCACACCGACTCGCCGACCTTTCGCGTGCGACCGCAGCCCGACGTCATCCGCCACGGACACCGGCTCGTCGGCGTCGAGCCGTATGGCGGAGCGCTGACCTACACGTGGCTGGACCGGGATCTAACGCTCGCGGGACGCCTCGCGGTAGCCGAGGACGGCTTGGTTACCACCCGGCTGGTGCATCTGCCCGGCGCCTGGCTGCGCATCCCGTCACTGGCGATCCACCTCAACCGCGCGTTGCACCAGGACGGCCTCAAGCTCGACCCACAGCAGCACCTCGTGCCGCTGTGGGGCCCCGCGCACGGGCCCGACCTGGTTGCGGCGGTCGCCGAGCACGCCGGCGTCGACCCGGCCGCAGTGCTAGCGTGGGACCTCGTGGCCGCCGACACCCAGCCACCCGCGCTGGGCGGCGCCGACGACACCTACCTGCTGGCCCCGCGGCTGGACAACCTGGCGTCGTGCCATGCCGGCCTGACCGCCTTGCTGGCACACACCGGCGGTGACGCCACCGCCGTGCTGGTGGCCAACGACCACGAGGAGGTCGGCTCGGCCAGCGCCGAAGGTGCCCAGGGTTCGTTGCTCGACGACGTGCTCGCCCGGATCGTGGCGGCCACCGACGGCGGACCGCAGGACGCCCACCGCGCCCGGGCCCGTTCCCGGCTGGTCAGCGCCGACATGGCGCATGCGGTGCACCCCAACTACGCCGACCGCCACGAACCAGGCCACCAACCACGCCTCGGCGGCGGCCCCGTGATCAAGCACAACGCGAACCAGTCGTACGCCACCGACGCGGGCAGCGCGGGTTGGTTCACCGCCCGCTGCCACGACGTCGGGGTGCCGGTGCAGCACTTCGTGACGCGCGCCGACCTGCCGTGCGGCTCAACGATCGGGCCGCTCACCGCCACCAGGCTCGGCATCCCTACGGTCGACGTGGGCAACCCTGTGCTGTCGATGCACTCGATCCGCGAGCAGGCCGCCGTCGCCGACATCGATCCGATGATCCGGGCGCTGACCGCTCACCTGGACGCCCCGGACCACTGACACACGGCGCCCCCGGGCGGTTACCCTTCCGTCCGATGGCCATCGGACGGGTCCGGCCACCAGTGCCTGCCGGGGACGATGCGCCCTCCGGGGCGCCGGACCTCGGCCTGCCCGAGCCGCCCGCTGACGTCGCCGACCCCTCCCCTGCCGCCACGGCCCGGCCCGCACTCAGCGACCGTCCCCTGGTCCGCGCGGGGGTCATCGCATGGTCGGTCACCGGGTTGCTGGTGCTGGCCGCCGCGGTGGGGATCCTGCTGTCACGCCTGACGGTTGTGATCGTCCCGATGATCGTCGCGCTGTTCCCCGCGGCAGTCCTGGTGCCGCCCACCTCGGCGTTGAAGCGGCGCGGGTGGCCCCCCGCCCTGGCTGCGCTGGTGGTGATGACCGGTGCGTTGGGACTGCTGGCGGCGCTGTTTTCGTTCCTGGCGCCGGCGTTCGCAGCCGAGCTGGGGGGCCTGGCGGACAAAGTCGAGCAGGGCTACGGCCAGGTGCGGCTGTGGTTGCGCGCGTCCCCGTTGGGCATCGAGGCGCTGCCCATGGACGAGGCGTTGGACCGAGTCCGCCAGCAGGCCGGCGAACAGGGCAACGGCATCGGTGGGCGGATCCTGGAGGCTGGCACCGCGGTCGTCCACGGGGTCACGGGCATCGCTCTGGCCCTGTTCACCCTGTTCTTCTACCTCAAGGACGGGTCGCGGATCGCTCGCTGGCTGCGGGACCTGTTTCCCCGGCGGGTCCGCGCCGACCTGCAGGGCATCGGCGACCGCGTCTGGTTCACCATCGGCGCGTACATCCGCGGCTTGCTGGTGATCGGGCTCGTCGACGCGGTGCTGATCGGCACAGGCTTGGCTCTGCTGGGGATCCCGCTCGCACTGCCGCTGGCAGTGCTGGTGTTCTTCGGCGCGCTGTTCCCGATCGTGGGCGCATTCCTGGCCGGCACCATCGCGGTGCTCGTCGCGCTGGCTGCCAACGGGCTCGGCGCGGCCATCGCCGTCCTGGTGCTGATCGTGGTGGTGCAGCAACTCGAGGGGCACATCCTCACCCCGGTCATGCTCGGGCGAGCGACCGAGATGCACCCGCTGGCCGTCATCGCGGTCTTGACGTCGGGCGCGCTGCTGATGGGTGTCGCCGGCGCCTTCCTGTCGGTGCCCGTGGCGGCGAGCCTCGCGCGTGCGCTGGCCTACGTCCGCAACCGGCCACGAGCCGCAGTCACGCCGGCGCAGCCCGTGTAGCCCCCTGCCGCCAGGGGCAGAACCCGGTCACCGCAGTCCCGACCGAAGGAGCCGGCGGTGCCGGAACCGATCCGCTGCTACTTCGACCCGCTGTGCCCTTGGTGCTACCAGACGTCGCGCTGGGTCAACCGGCTCCAGGAGCTGGGCGAGGTGCGCGTGTCGTGGGGCTTGTTCTCGCTGGAGATGGCCAACGGGGACGGCACCACCCTGCCGGACGACGCGACCGCCGCGTGGGCGTTGCGGACCGCCGTCGTGGTGCGTGACGAGTGCGGTGACGCGGCCCTGGGCCGTTTCTACGCCGCGCTGGGCGCCGCCATCCACGAGCGTGGCGAACCCGTCGACGACGCCGCGGTCATCGGAAAGGCGCTCGCAGACGCCGGTGTGGACCCCGGCATCGCCGAGAGCGCGCTGGCCGACCCTGCCACACGAAGCGCGGTCGAGCAGGAGCACTGCGCGCTGGTGGAGAGAACTCGCAGCTTCGGGGTCCCCACGATCGCGTTGGACGACGGCGAAGGGCCGGCGATCTTCGGCCCCGTGATCAGCGACGTGCCGTCCGACGAGGACGCGGTGCAGCTGTGGCGCCATGTCGCGTGGTTGACGCGCTACGAGAACTTCTCAGAGCTCAAGCGCGACCGCATCGCCGAACCCGACCTGGAGTCGGTGCGGCGCTACCGAGCGCGGCGCGCCTGATCCAGCCGCTCGCCCAACCGGTCGCACAGGGGCGTCGGACCGTCGTAGACGCGATCGGCGACGCGGCGGATCGCGATCAACGGGCGCACCGCCGAGCAGATCATCACCTCGTCGGCGGCCAGCATGTGGTCCAGCGGGCGCGGTTCCTCGACGACGTCGACGCCCTGATCGGCGGCGATCTCAAGGACGGTGCGGCGGCTGATCGAGTCGACGATGCCCAGGGCCAGCGGAGCGGTGTGCAACCGGCCGCCGGCCGCCCACAGCACCGCGAAGGTCGGGCCCTCGAGCACCCAGCCCTCCAGTGACATGAGCAGCGCGTCATCGGCGCCGTTGCGCTGCGCCCTTCGTGTCGCTGCCATGTTCGGCAGGTAGCTCATCGTCTTGGCGCCGGCCGGGGCGAACGTCCCGCGCGGGCGGATCCAGGGTGCGGGCTGGGGATCGAGGTGCCGTGGTTCGGTCCGCTGCGGCGGCGGTGACAGCGTGACGACGCGGGTGCCCGAGGCGGTCTGGTAGATCCGCAGCGCCCCGTCGGCGTCCCACCCGTCGAGCAGTGCGTGCGCCTCGGCGGTCAGCAGATCGGCGTCCGCCAGCGGCAAGGCCACAGCGTCGAGGGTCGCTTGCAGCCGGTCGAGGTGGTCGTGAAGGCGGAACGGTCGGCCATCCCACACGCCGACCGTCTCGAACCCCCCGTCGCCCCGTGCGACGCCGTCGTCGGTGATCGCCAGCGTCGCGTCGGCCAGCGGCAGCCGCCGCCCGTCGACCATGGCCCTCGGCTCCATCGCGCTCACCCTACTCCGCCCGCCCCGGTCCCGACTCGACCAGCGTGGTGACGTGGACCACGGCCGGGACGGTCGGAAAGCTCGACAACCCGATGCCCAGCCGGGGCGGCAGCGCGCGCACCTCGCCCCGGTCGGCGCCGTCCACCGTCAAGGTCGCGTCGGTCACGCGCCGGTAGTCGGCGACGGCGTAGAACTCTCGCTGCCCGCCCGGCGCGACGCCGGCAGCACGGACGCCCTGCGCTCCACCGATGATCCGACCCACCAGCGGGCGGGCGACGCGATCCTCGATCGCGACCCACCCGGGGCGCTCGCGCAGCCACGCGGGTCGCAGGGCGAAGACCCACGACCGCAGGTCACGGCCGGGGGTGAGCATGCGCACACGCAGTGGGCCGGCTTCGACGCCGACCGCCGCGCCGTCCCACCCGCCCCGCACCGGCGTGGCGACGACCTCGTCGAACGAGTACAGCGACGCGACGTAGTCGGCCACCGGGGGGCTCGGTGCCAGCAGCACCCGCGTCCCGTCGGGGCGCACCCACATGACGTCGACGAAGGACCCGAAGGGGGAGGTGCGCCACGCCCCGACGACGACGGCGTCGCCGGCAGCGAAGCCGGCGGCTGCGATGCAGCCGCGGAACCGGTCCCAGGTCACGGCCGGCGCAGCGCCTCGAACAGGGCGGCACCGACGGAGAAGTCGCCGTGCCGCCCTTTCCAAAGGTCGCCCAGCCGATCGTGGTCGGCGTAGCCGGCAGCGTCCGGCGCACGTCCCAGCGCGGTCGTCGCGGCGCCGGCTAGGGCCTCGGGCGCGACATCGTCGCCGTCGGCGGGGAAGACCTCCAGGACCTCCCAGATCTCGGCCAGGGACCGGCGCTCCTTGCCGGCGGGGAAGGCGTCGACCGCGGGATCCGCCGCATCGGCCAGCCCCTGCAGGACCACGTCGAACAGGTCGTGCGGGTTGACCCCTCGTGGCATCCGGAATCGTGCGGGCGGGTGCAGACGCCACTCCAGCCGCTCACCGCCCGGACCGTTGTCCTCCAACCACACCTGCCATCCCCGGACGTAGGAGTCCAGTGGGGGGCCGAGCGCGGCGTCGAGCTGCTCGACCAGTGCCGGGTCGACCCGGTACACGCAGGTCGCGGTGCCACGCCGCCGCATCAGTCAGGCAGCACGATCGACGAGGTCGGCCGCTGTTCGGGAAGGTCGACGGTCCGCAGGTTGAACCCCTCCCACCACGTTGCCCGTCGCGGCACCAAGCGGTCGCCGTCGAACGGTCCCGCCAGCGACAGCCCCACGACAGCGGTCGGCCGTCGGTGCGGATCGCTGCCGACGTGCACCACCGCGGGACCCGGCGGCGCCTGCCGACCGGGGACGTCGAGCCGGAAGCCCGCACCCCACACGGCCGGCACCACCACGGGAGGTTGCTCCCCGTCGCCCGCAGCCAGGACCACCGAGCGCCGACCCGTGAGCGCTCGACGGACCCCCGTCGGGATCACGCCGGGCAGCGCCGGCGCGACACCCGGCCCCGCCGAGGGCGCCCGGACCTCGGTCACGTCGTCGATGCGCACCCGCACGGCGACGCGGTTGCGTGGCCGGAAACGCGCCGGCACGAATCTCGCGTCCTGGACGTAACCCAGGATGGTCCCGGTGTTGCGGGCCGCCAGGGCCGCCATCGCGGCGGACACCAAAGGCCCGTGGACCGCCAGGCCGAGGGGGTCGTGCAACCCGAAGATCCGAGCGATGCCGGTGATCCTCAGACCGCCGGTGCCGGTGGCGTCCGGCACGTACGCGCTGCACTCCGGCCGGGCGCGCAGCGCGGCCGCCTTCACGCTGGCGGCAGGGGTGGACATCCACAACGACGAGCCGTCGGCCCAGAACGCCATCGGCGACAGCAGCGGCCCCCGCCGGCCGCGGAACGCCAGCACGCATCGCTGGGCGGTGTCCAACGCCTCGGGCAGGTCCGCCACGCCATCTTCTTTCGTCGGCCTACGATCGTGCGGTCGTCCGCAGTCTTGACCACAGGATGCCTTCATGTCGTTCGTCGCGATCAATGTGCTGACCGTTCCGCCCCAGATGCGTGAGGTGCTCGAGGAGCGCTTCGCCAACCGGGCCGGCGAGGTCGACCGCATGGACGGGTTCGAGCACTTCGAGCTGCTGCGTCCCGTCGCCGGCCAGGACCACTACCTCGTCTACACCCGGTGGGCGTCCAAGGAGCACTTCGACGCATGGGTCGGCTCCCAGCAGTTCGACCGCGGTCACGCCCAAGCGTCAGCCGACGGTCCCGCCGCGACGGGCTCGCAGGTCTGGACCTTCGACGTCGCCGAGACCCGCTCGGTGGACGCCTCTCCGTGACCGCCGGCTGGGCGTTACGCACCGCCGCCACCCTCGAGGAGGCCAACGAGCACTTCGCGTCGCTGGAGGCGGCGGGGCTGCTGGGCATGGTGGAGGCCCGCGGGGCGACCACCCTGTACTTCCCCGACCGCGTGACGGGGCTGCCCGTCGACGGCACGTGGGAACCGGTACCCGAGCAGGACTGGAACGCCGCGTGGATGGCGACGTTCACGCCGGTCACGGTCGGCGTGATCACCGTCGTCGCACCTTGGCACGAACGGCCCGCCGACGGCGTGCCGCTGGTCGTCGAGCCGGCGCAGGCCTTCGGGACCGGTCACCACGAGACCACGACCCGCTGTCTGCTGGCGTTGCAAGCCGTGCCGCTGGCCGGCCGGCGGGTCCTCGACGTCGGCACCGGCAGCGGGATCCTGGCGCTGGCTGCCAAGGCCTTGGGAGCGGGAACCGTGGTCGGCACCGACGTCGACGAGGTCGCGATCGCCGCCGCGCGCGTCAACGCTGAGGCCAACGGGCTTGACGTCGCCTTCGAGCAGGGCTCGGCGGACCGGCCAAACGGCGAGCGGTTCGACGTCGTGCTGGCCAACCTCGACACCGCCACGCTGTCGGCGCTGGCCGGCGACCTGGCCGCGTGTCTGGCCCCGTCGGCCACGTTGATCGCGTCCGGCGTCAGCAACGAGCGGATTGACGAGGCCGTCGCAGCCCTGACAGGGGCGGGCCTGCGCGTCGAGGCGTCAGCCGGCCGTGAGTGGGCGCTGCTGACCGCCCAGGGCTGAACGCTCGAGACCCCGGACGGTGTCCGGGGTCTCGAGTTCGTATCGGTCCGCCGCGACCGACACGGTATGGGCACTCGCCGGCCGGGCCGCCGCGCCTAGCCGACTGTGCTTGTGTGGTAGTCGGAGAGATTCGACGGGCCGGCGGCTTCTCCTTCCGGGGCGCGAAAAAAATCCCCACGGCTACGATCGGGGCGTGGGCACCGAGGCGGTGGTGGCGCTGCACGGCTTCGCTCACGGCGGCGAGGCGGTCGGCCGCATGCCCGACGGACGCGTGGTCTTCGTCGCTCATGCCCTGCCTGGGGAGACGGTTCGCGTCCGCATCACCGAGCAGCGCAAGCGGTGGTCCCGCGGCGTGCTCGTCGAGGTCGTCACCCCGTCGCAGGATCGCGTCGAACCCCCCTGCCCGTACTTCGGTCCCGGCCGTTGCGGCGGCTGTCGCCTGCAGCACATCGCCCCGCCGCGCCGGCGCGAACTGTTGCGCCAAGTGGTGAGCGACCAGCTCGAACGCCTCGGCGGTGTGCCCGAACCCCCTGTCGCCGCTGTGGTCCCCGCCGGCGAGTACGGGTACCGCACCCGCGCCCGCTTTGCGGTCACCGGGGACGGGCACCTGGCCTTCCGCCGTCACGGCAGCCACGACCTGATCGCCGTCGACCGCTGCCTGTTGCTAGACGAGCCGACTCAGGCGCTGCGCGAGGCCGCCGGCGACGACTGGGCGGGCCATGCCGAGGTGGAGGTCCGCACCGGCGTCGACGGCGGGATGGTGATCGCCGACCCGCCCGGCCGTCACGGTGACGTGTTGGTGGAACGCGTCGGCGGCTTCGACTTCCGCGTCGGTGCGGGCAGCTTCTTCCAGTCGAACCGGGAAGGCGCCGGCCACCTGCTGCGCCTGGTGCGCGAGGCGGCTGCCGTGACGAAGGGTGACACCGCCCTGGACCTGTACGCCGGCGTCGGCCTGTTCGCCCGCGGTCTGGCCGCCGACGGCGCCGCGGTCACCGCCGTCGAAGGCAACCGCTCGTCAGCGGCGGACGCCGAACACAATCTGGCCGGTCTGGCCACCGTCCTGCACCGCCCTGTGGACCGGGCGCTGCGGCGGTTCGTCGACCGCGGTGAGCGCTTCACCGTCGTGGTGGCGGACCCGCCCCGCGACGGCGCCGGCCGCGACGTCATCACCGCCGCTGCGGCCGTCGCACAGCGGACGGTGGTCGTGGTCGCCTGCGACCCCGCGGCCCTCGGCCGGGACACGGCAACCTTGCGCGACGCCGGTTGGGATCTGGCCCGAGCCGTGCCCGTCGACCAGTTCGCCCAGACCGGCCATGTCGAGGTGGTCGCGACCTTCCGTCCCGCGCTGCCGTAGCGGCGGCGTGGCTACCCTTGCCCACGATGGTGCTGCGGATCCTCGCCGTGGTCGTCGCGGTCGTGGCCACGGCCGGGGCGGGGTTGCTGGTCGCCCAGACACCCCCCGAGGGTGCGAGCACGCCGCCATCGCCGGCCGCGGAGGTCGCGGCCACGCCGGCACCCGCGCCGGCCGCCACGGAGCCCGCGGCGCGACCACGCCGCACTGCCACGCCGACACCGCCGCCGGCGGTGGCGACACCCCAGCCGGCGCTGCCGCCCAGCACCAGCTTCCCACGGGTGACGCGGCGCCTGGACCGGCTGGTGTCGCGCAACCCCATCAGCGGGGTCGTCGCGCTTGCGGTCTACGACGACGAGAGCAGGCCGGTCTACACGTACGAGGCCAGCCGCTCGCTGCTGCCGGCATCAACACAGAAGCTGCCGGTGGCCGCGGCGGCGCTCGTGCGGCTCGGTCCGGAGTTCCGCTACACCACCGCCGTGGCCACCACGACGCCGGCGAGGCCCAATGGGGTCGTCGACGGTGATCTGGTCATCGTCGGCGGGGGCGATCCCGCACTGGCGGGCCCCGACTTCGCGCGCGTCGAGCCTGAGCGCCCCCGCACGCCGATGGAGACACTGGCCCAGCGCGTCCGCCAGGCCGGGATTCGCCGCGTGCGTGGCCGCATCATCGGCGACCCGTCGGTCTTCGCCCACGAACCGGTCGCCGCGGGATGGCCCAGCCGCTACTTCTCCTCGCTGGACGCCACCCCGATCTCCGGGCTCACCGTCGACGCCGGCCGCCGGATCACCCGCTCAGGGTCTGGCCTGCGGGCTGTCGCTGCGCAGGATCCGGCGCACGAGGCGGCGCGCGTGTTCCGCAGGCTGCTGCGCCAGCAGGGCGTCCGCGTTGACGGGGCCGCGCGCGCCGTGCGGCAGTCCCCGGTCACCACCACCGAGGTGGCGCACGTGCAGAGCGACACGATGGAGACGCTGCTGACCTACATGGTCCAGCGCAGCGACAACCACCTGGCCGACACCATCTTCCGCACCGTGGGGCTGCACGCCGGCGACTCCACGTGGATCGGCTCGGCGGGCGCCACCGCGGAGACCCTGGCTCCGCTGCAGCTGAGCTGGGAGGGTGTGGTGCTGGCCGACGGATCCGGTCTGTCCCGGTCCAACCGCGTCAGCGCCGACTTCCTCGCCCAGCTGCAGGCCCGGATGGCGCTGTCCAACGTGCAGCAGCAGTGGTTCGCGCTGCTGGCCGTCAGCGGTCAATCCGGCACGCTGCGACACCGCATGCTGGGCACCGTCGCCGAGAAGCGGGTGTACGCCAAGACGGGGTCGCTGCGGGACGTCGCCTCGCTGGTCGGCACCGTCGCCGGGACGCGCCAGCGGCGTCTGCACTTCGCCGTTGTCGGCAACCAGCTGGCGTCCACCTCAGCCCTGCGCGAGCTCGCCGACCGGGCTGCGGTGGCGATGGCCGAAGAGCTGCACGACTGCCGCCGCGTCCGCCCGCCGCCAGGCAACCGCAAGAAGCCCCGCCCCGTGCGCTTGGTCTGCGGGTAAAGAGAAGGCCGCAGACGACGCGGCGGAGGGGTCGATCGTTCGCGCCGTCTGCGGCCATCACGCCGGCCCGAAGACCGGCGGAGGCATCATCTTAACACTGATTAGCAGACTTGTGCGAAGTTCCGCAAGACTTGCGCATGGATTCGTGCTACACCGGGGAGATCGGTACGGTGCCGACACCCCCACGGCGCGGAAGGAACGACGTGTCCGACCCCCTCGACCCGACCGGGGAACTGCTGACGCTGCAGGACGCAGCCGAGCGGCTGAAGGTCCACTACATGACGGCGTACCGCTGGGTGCGCCGTGGCGACCTGCCAGCGTTCAAAGCTGGTGGCCGGCTGCGGGTTCGCGCCGAGGACGTCGACCGCTTCGTGCAGCAGCGCCGCGTCGACGTGCTGCTGCCCGACCCCACCGGGCGCACCGACTGGCCCACACACATCGAGCGGCTGTACGACCTGCTGGTGGAAGGGCGGGCGCTGGACGCCAACCACCTGGTCCGCAAGGTCATCGCCGACGGCGCCCCGGTCGGACAGGTCTACCTCGAGCTGCTCACGCCGACGCTGCACCGGATCGGCGACGCCTGGGCGTCGGGTTCGCTCACGGTGTCCCAGGAGCATCGCGCTTCGGAGATCTGCAGGGCGGTCATCTCCCGGCTCAGCGACACCTTCCGCCGGCGGGGGCCGTCACGAGGCACGGCGGTGACGCTGACGCCAGCGGGTGAGCAGCACGGCATCGCTGCGGCCATGGCGGCCGACTTCCTACGTGCGGGCGGTTATGAGGTGCACCACCTGGGCGTCGATGTACCCGCCGGCGACCTGCGGCTGTTCCTGCAGGTCGTGCCGTGTGACCTGATGTGCGTATCCATGACCGCGCCGGTCGACGACCCGGCGGTCTACACCGAGCTGGTGCAGGCCGCCGACGGTGATCCCCGCCCGGCGGTGGTCTTCGGCGGCCAGGGGGCGGACCCGCAGCTGGCGCAGGAGGCCGGAGGAGCGCACCTGGCGTCGATGGGCGACCTGGTACCCAGCCTCGAGTCGCTGACCGCCTGACTACCCGGCGATCATCACCACGCCGGCGACCACCAGACACCCGCCCACGATCGCGCTGACCAGCGAGTATCGGCGGGAATGGCTGACGCCCCGGCTCGCGGACGCCACTCCGCCGCCGGCGAACATCGACGCCAGCGCGTACAGCAACACCAGGATCCCAGCCATCAGCACGATCGGTCCCATGGGGTCAGGGTAGAAGGCGGCACCGATGGACAACAGCACCGAGCAACTCGCCGAGGGCGTGTGGCGCATCGAGGTGGCGCCGTTCACCAACGCGTACCTGCTGGCCAACAACGGCCGCAGCGACCGCGAGGGCCTGACGCTGATCGACGCCGGCACCCGCCGGTCTGGTCCCCGGCTGGTGCGCAGCGTGCGGCTGCTCGGCGTGGACCCCCGGTCCATCCGCGACCTGGTGCTGACCCACTGGCACGCCGATCACACCGGATCAGCTGCGCGCTTCGCCACCTCCAGCGCCGGCACCAGGGTGCATGCCGGCCACGCCGACCTGGCAGCCGTTCAGGGCCGGCTGCGCCGCCCCCAGCTGGCCGCCCCAGCCGGCGACGTCACCTGGCTGGGCCGGCTGGCAGGGCGGTTCATGGCTCCGGGGCCGGCCGTGGCCGAGGCGGACGGGCTTGACGACGACACCGCGCTGGCCTGGGCCCCGCACGTGCGCGTGATCGCCAGCCCGGGCCACACCCCGGGCCACCTCAGCCTGCATCTTCCGGCACAGGGTGTGCTCATCGCCGGCGACGCGGTCTGCACCATCGGGCGTCTGAACCGGCTGCTGCCGGCCGTCCGCTCGGCGCGATCGCAGGAAGCAACGACGCTGGACCGCCTTGCCGCGCTCGACTTCGACATCCTCGCGGTCGGGCATGGGCCGCCGGTGGTCAGCGGCGCTCGTCGCCGGTTGGAGGCGCTGGCGGCTCGTGCGGCTCGGTGAGCCGCGCCAGTCGCAGCCGCACCTCGTACTCGGTGCCGGCCAGGCGCATCTCGACGGCCTCGCCCATCACGTGCAGCAGGCCCACCATCGCCCGGTTCTCCGCCAGGATGGAGCCGGTGAAGGTGGTGACGCCCCGGGCTGCCGCGGCCGCGCTGAGACGCCACAGCAGGCGCGTGGCGATGCCCTTGCCCTGCCACCGGTCCTCCACGAGCACCGCGGCCTCAGCCTCGGCCGGGTCCACGTTCAGGCCTGCCGGTGCGATGGCCGCGAGCCGGTCGTACCGCGCGACACCGACGATCTCACCGTCGATCACCGCCACCAGCGCCAGCCGGTCGGTGTAGTCCACGTTGGACAGCCGCATCAGCATCGCCTGTGTGGGGCGGGCCAGCGGCGCGAAGAACCGCAGGTACACCGACGTGGGCGACAGGCGGTAGAACAACCGCTCGAGCGCCGGGGCGTCCGCCGGTGCGATCGCGCGGAACACCACCGGGGTGGCGTCATCGAGGTACGCCTGCTCGGTCAGCTCGGCGGGGTAGCCGGGCGGAGGGTTGTGCGGGATCTCGGGGGTCACCGGTTCTCGATGCGTCGCGGGGCGGCGGGTC
>Ga0247713_1000254_pt1 | contig 36935 bp, 42 predicted proteins | sample 21E_NmetaG_FD_189936 | JGI IMG/M metagenome (GOLD analysis project Ga0247713, IMG submission 189936) | Soil microbial communities from hillslope of Landscape Evolution Observatory, University of Arizona, Oracle, AZ, United States - 2-1-E_N | ecosystem: Engineered > Artificial ecosystem >...
GGGGCGGCCGCTCCAGCACCAGCTGGCCGTGACCGACTCCGATCGCCCGCAGGTAGTGCGCGGACTCGTCCGCTGAGGCACCCGGCGGGTTGCTGAACATGAAGGAAAGCGCCATTAAGACGAAGGCGCCGATCACTGCGTAGGGAGTAGCTGCAGCAACCAGTCCGGCTTTCGACCGGGGTTTACCGGACGACCGCCAGCCGGCCGGGTGATCAAACCAAGTCCGCCGCTCCGAACCGGGGCGGGACCGCCTGCCGTTGGCCTCCTTGTGCGGATCGACGCCTTCGATCAGAGAGGCCCGTCTCGCCTAATCCGGGGCTCGAAGCAGCACGTTCCTCAGCACGGCGTAGACCCGCTCCAGGTCACTGCGGCTCACCCTTTCCTCCTGGGTATGGGCAACCACCGGGTCCCCGGGGCCAAAGTTCACCGCCGGGATCCCGCGGGCGGCGAAGCGCGCCACGTCGGTCCATCCCAGTTTGCCGGTGTAACTGCCGCCGGCCTCCTTCAGTAGTGTCTGAATAAGTGGGTGGCCGAGCCCGGGCGCCGCAGCGGGAGCGCACTCCACGACCCTGACCTCCTCGGCGGCGGAGAGTACCTCCCGGATGTGGTCGGCGGCCTCTTCGGCGCTCCTGTCGGGCGCGAATCGGTGGTTTACCCGAAGCACCGCCCGGTCCGGCACCACGTTGTCCGCCACCCCCGCCGTCATCCTCACCGCCTGCAGGCCCTCCCGAAAGTGGCAGCCGTCGATGATCACCCGACGCCCTTCGTAGGCGGCTACCGTCTCGACGATCGGCGCCATCCGGTGGATCGCGTTGACCCCCAGCCACCCTCGCGCGGTGTGGGCCCGGCGACCTTCGGTGACTGCCTCCATCTGCAGGATTCCCTGACACCCCGCCTCCACCGCCGCAGCGGTCGGCTCTGCCAGCAGGGCCGCGTCCCCGGCGAGCAGTTCCGGACGCTCGGCAAACAGCAGCTCGAGGCCGTTCTCGCCGCTGGTGATCTCCTCGCATGCATAGAAGACATAGGTAACGTCGACCGCCGGCTCGGGCACGGTCAGCGCCAGTTGCAGGATCGTCGCGAGGCCACCCTTCATATCGGCCGAACCCAGGCCCCACAAGGTGTCCCCCTCAATGCGGGGAGCTTCGTTCCGGTTGCCGGGAACGGTGTCGGAATGGCCGGCCAGAACGAACCGGCTGCTTTTCCCCATCGAAGTTCGGGCAACGATGTTGTTGCCGACCCGCTCGACGTCCAGCCAGTCCGCGGGCTTGAGACACTGCTCGATATGGTCGGTGATTTCGGCCTCGTTAAGGCTCACCGAAGGGATGGCGACCAGTTGCGCGGTCAGATCGATGAGGTCGGTTGCCGGTGCGATCAGTATGGCTCGTCTCCTTGCCGGATCCGTTTGACGTTACCGCATCATCGCCCCGGCTCGCATGCCAGGTCGCAACTATCACCGGTACCCCCGGCGGCTTCAGAATAAGCAGATTTTTGGTTCGCCATAAGAATCAATTTCTGCGAGGATGAGACCTAGTCGATAAAGAAAGGGGTTCCTATGCCTCCGGAGGTTGGCTGAGCAGACGTAGGTGCAGACACCTGCAAATGGCGCGCCAAAGCTGGTTCGAAAGAAGAGCTGATGCGTCAGGTGGCTACTCACCTTCGTGATGTACACAAGGTCGCGACGCCTACACAGACGATCATGACCTACATCATGAAGAACGCCAAGTAAGCAGGAGGATCTGCGAGCCCTCGGTCGAGGGCTCTATGACTTCTAAGGTGGCCGTCCCGGTCGGGACGGACATCGAAGAAAGGACGTCGGGCGATGCCCAGCGTCCTTTTCTTTTTTCTTTTCCCTTCTTTCCGTCCCCGACCCTGTTGCATGATCTACCCGAGCTCGCTCGCTATCCTTCTGGCCCATGCGAACTCAGTCCCTTGGCTGGCTGGCCTGCCCGGCGGCGGGATGCGAGGGCGCGCTGTCCCCGGGAGATTCTCCGCAGGCCCGTTGGGGGGACGCCGGCGGCGCCGAGCTCCTGGAAGGGGTCCTGGAGTGCCGGGGGTGCGGCGCACGCTACCCGGTGATCCTCGGGGTGGCCCTGCTTTCGGCGGACCTGCAGAGCTACCTTTGGACCTTCTGGGGCGAGATAGAGTCCAGCGCCGCCCTCACGCCGCAGGGTGTCTCCCGGGAGATGGTTCGATACCTGGGCATACCCAGCGCCTTCACCGGACAGCCCGGGCCCCCTGCCGGGGCGAACCGCAACCTCGACTGGTCCACCTCCCCCTACCTGCAAACCCATTTCGACAGCCGGTCGTTGACCGACGAACTTGACGAGGGGTGGTGGCGGGATGCCGTGCAGAGCCACCTGGTGGACTCCTCCAACCCCTACCGCCACCTGATGGAAGCGGTCCGGGATGCGTCCGGGCATAGGAGCGACGGCTTGGCGGTGGAGGTGGGGACGAGCGTCGGGCGGGGCAGCGCCGAGCTCGCCGGATGCTTCGAGTACTCGCTGGGGGTCGACCAGTCCTTTCGAGCGATCCTTGCCGCCAGAAGCCTGCTTTTGGGCCAACCGGCCCGGATGACAAGCTACCGGGTGCAAACCGAGAAAGGCCGGTGGGAGAGGAAAAACCTTACGGTCCCCGGCGACATCGCTAACCTGGACTTCGTGGTGGCCTCGGGCACCGCTCTGCCGGTTCGGTCGTCCGGCGCCTCCTGCGTCGCCGCAGTGAACGTCCTGTGCGCGGTCTCCGAACCGCTGGCGATGCTCGGTGAGTTTGCCCGGGTCCTTGCCCGGGCAGGCACAGTGCTGATCTCATCGCCCTACTGGTCCGACTCCGATCCGGACGGCGAATCCCCCCTGGCGCTGGGGGGACCTGAATTCCTGCGGGAAAACCTTCGCCGCGACTTTGAGGTCGTTTCGGAGAAGGACATGGTGCCGTGGCTGCTTCGACTGGCGAAGCGCCGCTGGAACGTTTACCTCTGCCACTGCGTGGTAGCCACCAGAAGGTGATTTGAACCGCATCGGCGGTTCTGGCAGGCTTCAAACCCCGTTGCGAGGAGGCTGACGATGCCCAAAAATGTCGAGCTGGAGCTGGACGACTTCCTGCGCTGGCTGAGCACCATGCCGCACCACTTCGAGGAGTTCCGCAAGGACCCGGAACGAGTGATGAAGTACGCGAAGTTGAGCGACATGGCCCAGTCGACCCTGCGCAGCATGGGCAAGGAGGAGGCCATCCAAAGGGTCCACGACAAGCTGGAGGAGATCCTGACCGCTCCGGAGTCCAAGAAGGAATCCACCTACGCCCGTGACTTCGCCGCCGAGGGATTCGGCGGCACCGTCATCAAAAAGGAGCCGGCGGACGAAGGTTAGCCGTCCGTGCTATTGGGCGAGGCGGCCCTTCAGCAAGCTCAGGTCGACGCCGCCCCAGTGCTCGGTCAACAGGCCCTCGCTCAGCCGAACCAGATCCAGGCCGGGCACCGCCACCCGGCGACCGGTGGGGGCAATGCCCTGAAAGGGCCCGCGGTGGGTACCGGACATGGTGAACCGGAATGCCACAAGGTCGCCCTCGCCGATCATCTCCTCGATTTCCAGACCGACGTCCGGGAACGCGGTCCGGAACGCTTGAAGTCGCACCCGCTGACCCTCTATGTCGAGCGGGGGCACCCCCGGGCCCATGTGCCGCAGGTAGCCCGGGGCCAAAAAGACCGACGACTGGTCAATATTGCCCTTGTTCCAGACCTCGTCCAGGTACCGGCGGACCGTCGCTTTGTTGTGGTCGACGGGCATTGGACCTCCTGGTCTTTGGATGCTCGGAGCTTCCCCGACGGGCAAGTGTGAGCCAAACAATAAAGGGCGGACCGTGCCTCGCGCACTAGTTCCACCTCGGACCTAAACTTGATGGACTACACGGGGCTAATTCTGATCGATCGGTTAAAGGTCATGACCGACAAGGCCGCCAGTTGACCACCACACATTACGAGTTACTCGGCGTCGCCGCCGGCTCCGCGCCGGAGGAGATCCGCCTCGCCTATCTGCGCAAGGCGCGCGAGAACCATCCCGACAAGCTGGCCGGTGCTGATCCGGTTCGCCTGCGCGAACGGCAAAGCGCCATGGTTGCAATCAACGCCGCCTGGTTTGTCCTGCGTGATCCGGATCGGAGACGGCTCTACGACCAGGAGCTGGAGCGGGCGGCGGACCTGCAGGCCTGGGAGCAGGAAGAGGACGAGGACTGGCTTCCCGAAACCGAAGAACCGTACGACTGGACCCAGGAGAGTGCGGTCATGCCTGAGGAATACGGGGTGCACGGCAACCCGGCGGCATCGATAGCCCGCCTCTACATGATCGTGACGATTGCCGTTTTCATCCTTCTCAGCATTGCGTTTGCGTACGCGGTGGTGCGGTCGGGATCGGTGGGCCTGGAATTGCCCGAGTAGCTGCCCTATCCCGGCCCGGTGAGCGCAACCGCGGCCTCCGGAGTAACCACCCGAAAGGCGAAGCTCTCCTCGAGGTACAGGTGGACCGCTTCGTCGTCGTGCCGGCTGTACCCGAGCGAAAAGTCCTGGCCCGAGTCGAACAGGTAATCGCCGCCCCGCAGCGTCATGACCACCGCGCCGGCCACCCCGGGCGCCCAGACGATCGGCCCTCCGAGGATGCGCCGCAGGTGGTCGAAGACCGGGTAACCACCGTACTCGGTTGTCTCGACCACGCCGGTGTAGCACTCGGGGCCGAGTGCCAATCCGTAGGGTCCGCCGATCCCCTCACTCCTCAGCCGCTCCACCGCCCGGGCGACGTGACCGGGATAGCTGTCGAAGTCCTGACCGAGGGCAACCGCCGGATGGGGGGAAGCTTGGGCGATGCCCTCTATCCCGGCCTCTGCGTAACCGTGGAAGACGGCCACGTTCTCGGCCAGCGCAATGCGCCGAACCGCTTCGTTCAAGTTTGCCAGGTCGGCGTCCAGCGAACCCCGATCCAGGTTGGCCAGCTCCGACCGGGAAAGAGAAAACTCGGCTCTCAGCTCCACCAGGGGCAGCACCTTTCGTGCCTTTGCCGAGACCCCCTCACCCGGGGAGGCCGGGACCTCGGTGGTCCGGCCGAGGTTGATCGATGAGTAGTCCCAGCCGTGGGGGCCGGAGAAGTCGACGAGCTGGCGGGCCGCCAGCACGACCTGCAGCTGATCCTTGGCTTCTTCGTCTACCAGCTTCCACCCGGCCTCGGAGATGGGGGCCAGCGGACGGAACAAGTGGTTCATGCGGGGGTCACCTTTACCCTTCCCTCAGGCTGCCGATTCCCAGCGAGCCCGACTCAGGAATGCCCCCCGGCCCTGCGTCATCCTCTTCGGCGTCTCCATGGGCCCCGGCGCCCTCTTCGGCAGCGGTACCCAGCTCGACGATGTCCCCCTCCTGGAACAGGACGCCCTGGGCGATCCGGCGCCACATGGGGGTCCGGCGAAACAAGAACTCCAGGTCCATCGCAAAGTGCTTGAACTCCTCGTTCTGGGCGTTTTGCATGATCGCCCGGGCTTCGGAATCCGGCTCCACCGCGATGCGCTGCATGTACCAGCCGATCGCCTCCACCTCCTCGATCAACGAGGTGCTAAGACGAGCAAAGGTCCGCACCTCAGCAGGCAATTCCTCGGGCGGCTCGTGGTACTGGCTGGTGCCCATCGGTACGTGTTCCTTAGCTCGGCTGATGGTTCCGGCCGCGCCGAGGGGGTCGGACGGCGGCCCACCTTTAGTTACCAGAAAGCCCAGGGCCCTAAACTCGGGCCCGCCTTAAACCCGACCTACCGAGAAGGTGTTGCACCGGGACAGACTGCCGGCCTCGAACCCGGTCAGGAACCAGCGCTGGCGCTGGTCGGCCGAGCCGTGGGTGAAGCTCTCCCTGTCCACCTGACCCTGCACCATGTCCTGGATCCGGTCGTCGCCGATTGCCGCTGCGGCGTCCAGGCCGTCCCGGATGTCCTCCTCGGTCAACTCCTCGATGAACCCGGTCTCCAGCGCGTTGCCGGCCCACAGGCCGGCCAGGCAGTCCGCCATGAGCTCCACCCGCACTGCGCCGCTCTGGTCTCCGGTCTTGCCGTCGCGGCCCCGCTCCAGGAAACCCAAAAGGTTTTGCACGTGGTGGCCGTATTCGTGGGCAATCACATAGGCCTCGGCGAACGGCCCGCCCTTGGCTCCGAACTGTCTGCGAAGGTCTTCGTAGAAGCCGAGGTCGATGTAGATCTGCCGATCGGCCGGGCAGTAGAACGGTCCCACATCGGAGGTGGCGAAGCCGCAAGCGGTCTGAACACCACCCTTGAAGAAAACGGTCTTGGCCGGCTCGTAGGTATCCAGAGCCTGGGCCCAAAATTCCTGGAGGCTGTTGACCACGCCGACGATGCGGCAGTCGGCGTTCTGGTTGGCGTCCTCCCCGGTCTGGCATTGAGCGGACAGAGTCTCGTTGAGGCTTCCGATCCCGTCCCCTGCCGGAAGGCCGCCCTCGCCGCCTCCCAGGAGCATTACCAGCAGGATGATCACTCCCACGATGCCGCCTCCGCCGATACCGATTCCCGCCGGGCTGCGCATTCCACGGCGGTCCGAAATCTGCGATGTATCGAGCCGGGCATTCTGTCGAAATCTCATCCGCCCCTCCATTTGTCGATGTGACGCCATATTATTTTTTGATGAGCACTCTCTACGAACGCGCCGGCGGCCGCTCCTGGTTCGAGAACCTGGTCGACCGGTTCTACGACGGCGTCGCCTCCGACCCGGTTCTCAGACCCCTGTACCCGGATGACCTGACCGGCGCTCGCGAGCACCTGACTTTGTTTCTCATCCAGTACTGGGGCGGCCCGGGCGACTACAGCGCCCAGCGCGGGCATCCTCGGCTGCGCATGCGCCACGTCAACTTCGCTATCGGTTGGGCCGAGCGCGACGCCTGGTTCCGTCACATGGAGGCTGCAGTAAAGCAGGGAGGCCTGGGACCGGAGGATGAAGCGCAGATGATCGACTACTTCAACACTTCGGCCACCTTTCTTGTCAACCGTCCCGATCAGAGCGCGTCCTAGGTGATGCCTCCGATGACTGCTTATCATGGGGAGATGGGCGGAATAGGCAAGACAATCAAGGCAACGGTTCTCGGACTGGCGGTGCTGGTCTCGGTGACCTTGGGCGCGGTCTTCCCGGTGCCTGCCTTCCTCGTGCTGAGCCGGCATCGCCGGACCGACCGTACCGAGCTGACGCTTCCCGCCGCCCCAGGAATAGCCCTGGACCTGGAGCAAGCCCGGGTACCGGCCGAACTCCTGCACCGCAACCTTCGAGAAACCGGCTGACGAACCTCATCGACCCATCCGCCCGGTCGCCGGGGTCGGGCGACTAAGGCTATGTAGGGACTTTGTGCCGGCTCCTCCCAGCCGAGCCAACGGAGGGGTTTACCCCAAATCAAACCAGGGCATGAAAGCTGGGCCCCATGCACAGACAATTGCCGCAGATTGCACGGCGCAGGCTGGATCCCACCGCGCGCTATGGGTTGAGTCTCACCCTGTTCGTCGTCGCCGTGATCCTGGTGGGGATCCCGTTTTCCTACCTGCTCATCGAAATCACTTCCGACGACGAGGTGGTCAGGATGGACATGGCCGCCGCCGAGAAGCTGTTCGAGCTGAAACAGCGAGCCCCGGCTATGACCGCAGTCTTCAACGGAATCAGCATGCTGGGGGCGCCCGTCTGGTTCTGGATCCTGGTCGGGGGGATCTGCGTCTATCTGTGGACCCGCCACCGGCCCCGGCTGGTTGCCTACCTGCTGACCTCCACCCTCGGGGGCTCCTTGATCAACACCGCCGTCAAGATTGCCGTCGACCGGCCGCGTCCTACCTTCCGCGACCCCTCGGCAATCACTTTCCAGGATGGCAAGAGCTTTCCCTCCGGCCACACGATGAGCTCCACCATTGCCTACGGAGCAATCCTTTTGATCTTCCTCCCCCTCATCGCCCGGCGCTACCGGCCGTGGGCGGTGGCCGGCGTGTTTGGACTGGTCTCGCTCATAGCAATCTCACGGCTCGCCCTCGGGGTGCACTACATCAGCGACGTCGTCGGCGGGTTCATCCTGGGTCTGGCGTGGCTTACGGCATCGACCGCTGCCTTCAGCATCTGGCGGGTCGACCGGGGCAGGCATCCGGTTTCGCCGATGTCCGGGGTGGAGCCCGAGGCGGCGTCCGATCTGGCAGCACACCCGGACGAAGTCGAAGACCAGGAAATCCCCGGGTAGATCCAGCGGATTCAGGACATGGAAACCACGATCCTGGGTACCACTGTTCCCATGGATGCGCACCACCAGGGTCAAGGGTGAGATGTCCGGCGCCGTGTCCAGGTCGGCAGGCTGGGGGATCCTCAGGGTCAGCGCCAGCACGCCGGACGACCGCACCCTAATCGTTCGCCTCGACGGCGAGCTGGATATCTACAGCGCAGGCGACCTCCACAACCAGCTGCGCCAAATCGAGTGCCGACGCACGGAAGTGGTGATTGACCTGTCCGGCCTCTCCTTCATCGACTGCGCCGGCCTGCGCGAGCTCGTGGAAGCGGATACCCGGGCTCGAGCCCGGGGCGGCCGGCTCACCCTCATCGACGGCCCCCCTGCGATTCGCCGGCTGTTCACCCTCACCGGGCTCAAGTCAACCTTCGAGTTCCGATCCTTCGCCGGGGATCCCGGCTAGGACAGCAGGAGGGCACGCGACGGCCCGCCGTCGCCGCCCAGGATTCGCAGCGGCAGACAGATCAGGGTGTAGTCGCCGGCGGCGACACCGTCCAGGTTGAGGCCCTCGACGATCACCACCCCCGCTCCCAAGAGCGTCATGTGGGTGGGGTGACCCGGGGTCTTCCTGGGCTCGATCGACAGATAGTCGATGCCGACCAGCCGGATTCCGTGGTCGACCAGCCACTGGGCCCCGCCGGCCGAGACCGCCACATAGTCCTCGGTGAACTCGGGGCTGTCGCTGCGCCACAGCTGGGAGTTGCGGGTGTGGAAAAGCACCCGTTCCACCCCGGGATCCAGTTTCAGCGACTCCAGCTCCTCGGCGCCGATATGTCCCTGCAGCGAGGCGAGGTCGGCAACCACCGCCGGCCCGATCAAGGCGTCGGTGGGGATCTCGTCGATGGAGGGGCCGCCGTCTATGAAGTGCAGCGGCGGGTCGATATGTGTCCCGGTGTGGGTGCCGCAACGCAGCTCTGATACGTTCGCCGCCTTACCTTCGGAGATGCGGCTTGCCGGCTCGATCCCGACTCCGGGGTCGCTCGGCCAGGTGAGCATCTTCGGGTGAATCTTGAGCGAAACGTCGATGATCGTGGGGCTATCGGGTAGTGGGTTCATGGTCCATTGTTACCCCGGCGCCTTCATTTTCAACAAGCCGTACCTCGCCGAGGGCCCTCCCGCCGCGGGCCGCACTTTTTCCGAGCAACCGATTCGACTATTGGATCAATCGCTCGTAGAGTGGATACTCCATGAGTGAGACTCCGATGAGGTACCGGGTGGACGAGCTGGCGGCCCGCTGCGGGATCAGCGTCGACACCGTCCGGTTCTATCAAACCAAGGGTCTTCTGCCCCCTCCCGAGCGCAAGAGCCGGGTGGCGTGGTACACCGCAGAGCACTTGGAGCGGCTGCGCAAAGTTCGAGACCTCAAGAAGAAGGGTTTTACCCTGATCTCGATCCGCCGGCTGCTCGACGGGGAGCTGGACCGGGCAGACGAGGCGCTGGTGGAGGCCCTGGCCGGCCCGGTGCCCGGCGAGGACGAGCAGGCCGAGGAGTTCCTGACCGTCGAAGAGCTGGCCGGCCGCATCGGGGTATCGCCGTCGCTGATCCACGCCATCGAGAGAGAGCATCTGCTGGTACCCCGCATGCACGACGGTGTGGCCCGTTATACGTCCGCCGACGCCGCCGCCGCGGCGGCCGGACTCACACTCCTGGAAACCGGTCTGCCCCTGTCCGAGCTCCTGGCCCTGGCCCACGAGCACGACCAGCAAGCCCGCAAGACAGCAGAGAAGGCGGTCGCGATGTTCGACGAGTACGTACGCGGCCCCATCCGGGACTCGTCCGATTCCGACGAGGAAGCCGCTACCCGCCTGGTAGAGGCGTTTCGCAAGATGCTTCCGGCCACGGTTGCCCTGGTTGCCCACCACTTCCGGCGAGTATTGCTGGCCACGGCACAGGCACGGATAGAAAAGGTGGGGGCCGAGCCGGAGAAGCTCGCGGTACGCTCCGAGGCTGAGAAGCGGCTCGAACCCTCATGGCCCACGTAGGGGGCCGGCCTCCGAAGGAACTGCCCACCGGCGAACAAAAGGTGCGCGCGGTCACTTCGATGTTCGATGCCATTGCTCCCCGCTACGACCTGGTGAACCGGGTGATGACCTTCGGCATGGACCGGGGTTGGCGCCGGCTGACGGTAGACCGGCTGGAGCTGCCGCCCGGATCGATGGTCTTCGACGTCGCCTGCGGGACCGGCGACCTGTGCAAGCAGCTGCGCCGCTCACGCCTGCTCACGGTCGGCTTCGACATGTCCTCCGGAATGCTGGAGGCAGCCCGCACCACGGCCCCGCTGGTTCTTGCCGACGGGCTCAACCTGCCGGTCCGGGATGGCTCGGCCGACGGCATCACCTGCGGATTCGCTCTGCGCAACGTCGAGAACCTGGCAACCCTGTTCGAGGAGTTCGCCCGGGTGCTGAGATCCGGCGGCCGGGTCAGCCTTCTCGAGGTCGCCGAACCGAACTCGGCCATCTTGAAGATGGGGCACAAGCTCTACTTCCACAAGGTCGTCCCGATCATCGGCGGCCTGATATCCGACCGCAACGCCTACAGCTACCTTCCCCGCTCCACCGCCTATCTGCCTCCGCCGGGGCGGCTGGTGGAGATGCTGCAAGAAGCGGGGTTTCACAACCTCGACCGCAAGGTGCTCGGGCTGGGGGCGGCACAGCTGATCACCGGGACCAAGGGTTGACCGCGGGCTTACGCTCCCTGACCGTCAAGCTGGAGGATGCGCCCGAGCCGTTCTCCCACATTCCGGCCCAGGGAGGGCTTGCCTGGCTGACCGAGGCGATCAGCCTGGTGGGAGAGGGCCCGTGCGTGAACATCGATCCGGGCACCGGGCCGGACCGCTTCCGGCGCGGGGCCGAATCCGTTGCCGCCCTGCTGGAGGGGGCGGAGATCTCCGACGAGGTGGACCTGCCCGGCTCGGGCCCGGTGATCTTCGGCAGCTGGACCTTCGATGAGCAAACCCCGGGTTCCCGGCTCATCATTCCCTCCACCGTCTACGGATACGGCGACGGAGTGGCCTGGAAGACCGTAGTCGACTTCGGGCGGCAGCCGCCAGCCGATCTCGCCCCTCCCGGACCCGAGCCGTCAAATCGGGGCCTGGACGAGCAGAGCTGGATGGATGCGGTAGCGCATGCGGTGCGCGCGATCTCGGAGGGGCGCATCGAAAAGGTCGTCCTGGCCCGCAAGGTCGAGCTCGGGTCGCCCCGGCCGTTCGATCAAAACCTGCTGGTCCGCCGGCTGGCAGGCACCTTCCCCGGGTGCTTTACTTTCTGCTTCGACAACCTGGTGGGAGCATCACCGGAATTGCTGGTGCGGCGGCTGGGGGACCTGGTCGACTCGGTGCCGCTGGCCGGTTCCGCCCGGAGAGGGGACACCGAGGCCGAGGACGCTGCGCTGGGCCGGCAGTTGAGGGAGTCGGAGAAGAACCTGGCCGAGCACGCTCTGGCGGTGGAAACCGTCCTGGAGAAGCTGGCCCCCTGGTGCGCGGAGCTAATCAAGGAACCCGAGCCCTCGCTGTTGCTGCTGGCTAACGTCCAGCATCTCAGCACCAAGGTCCAGGGTCGGCTGACCGGCTCCCCGAGCTCGCTGGTCCTCGCCGGAGCGCTTCACCCCACGGCGGCGGTCTGCGGGGTGCCCCAGGACCAGGCGATCCGGCTGATCCGCCAGCTGGAGGGTTTCGACCGGGGCCGCTACGCCGGGCCGGTCGGGTGGATGGACCAGCACGGGGACGGCGAGTGGGCACTGGCACTGCGCTGTGCTCTGGTCACCGGCACCCGCGCGGAGATCTTCGCCGGCGCAGGCGTGGTGGCCCAGTCCGATCCCGAAAGCGAGCTGGAGGAAACCCGGCTGAAGCTGAGAGCGATGCTGTCGGCGCTGGGCTCGCCGGCTTAAGCCGACCTCCACCCGGAGGGGGCGGTCACTGGGTGTGCAGGTCGGCGTCCAGGTCCGAGTTGGGCGACTCCAGCGGACCCAGCCGGTCCCGGACCTTGCGAAGAGTTCCCGAAAGCAGCCGGGAAACGTGCATTTGCGAGATACCGAGCTCGGCGGCGATCTGGGTCTGGGTCATGCCTTTGAAGAACCTCAGGTGCAGGATCCTGCGGTCCCGATCCGGCAGGGTCTTGAGAACCGACTTCACGCTGACCCAGCTCTCGAGGACCTCGAGCGAGTCGTCGTTCGCGGCGATTCGGTTGAGTGGCGACGACTTGTCCTCGTCGGTCGGGGCGTCCAGCGGGGTGGTCGAGTAGGCGTGCATCGCCTCGATGCCCTCCACCACCTCCTCCTCGGTAGATCCGGTGTATTCGGCGATCTCCTTGACCGTTGGAGAGTGGCCCAGCATCTGGTTGAGCTCGGAAACCGCCCTTTCCACGTGCAGGCTGATCTCCTTGACCCGGCGGGGCACGTTCAGGGCCCAACCCTTGTCGCGGAAGTGTCGCTTGAGCTCGCCGACGATGGTCACCGTGGCGTAGGTGGAAAACTTCACCTCCCGGGCGGGGTCGAAGCGGTCGACCGCCTTGATCAGCGCGATCGACGCCACCTGCTCCAGGTCCTCCACCGGCTCCCCGCGCCCGGCGAACCGGCGGGCAAGGTAGCGGGCGAGGGGCCGGAACAGCAAAACCAGCTCATCGCGGGCGGCAGGATTGGGCAGGCTTGCAAACAGCACATCGGCTCGCTCGGCCGTGGTCGGGGTAATCGGCTCGTCCTCAGCCTCCTTCCCGGCGGCTTCAACCTTTTCCGGCTTGGAAGCCATCAGGACACTCGCCGATGGCTCTTCGTGAGGCGGACAGAGGGAACCTCTCCGTCTTCCATCTGCAGGTTGTCCGAGAGAGCGGACAGGATCGTCCATGCCATCGTTTCCTGGATGCTCTCCAGCGGCTGGGCGGGCTTTCCGTCGGTCGACACGGTGAGCTCTATCGCGCGGTTGCTGAAGCCGATGCTCAGGTTGAGCGCGGTGGCCCCGTTGGAGATGCTGAGCACCTGGCCGCAGGCCTCGTCCACCACCAGCCTGAGATCGTCGATATCGTCGATCGTGAAGTCCATGGAGGCGGCCGCACTGGCCACAACCGAGCGCAGGATGTGCAGATACTCCGCCTTGGCAGGCAGGGACACTTTGATGTCGCCGGGCAATAGGTCTCCAGACTGTCTTGTAAAGTATGGGACATATACTAGCTGTGAGGTCCATCACAGGTAGAACACGTCCCCGGGGGGCAGTTATCCAACTATCAATAGATTCTTCTCCAGAGGCCGGCTGGGTAGTCGTAAAGGTTGACGGCGAGGTCGACCTGTCCAACGCCTCCGGACTCCGCGAGCACCTGATCTCTCAGGTCCAGGAGGCCAACTACAACATTGCCGTTGACTTGAGCGGCGTCGAGTTCATGGACTCGAGCGGCTTGGCCGTGCTGATCTCCGGACTTCGGCGGACCAAGGAGCATGACGGGTCTTTGGTGCTGATCGCGCCCACGGCGTCGGTCAAGCGAGTGTTGTCAATCACCGGCCTCGACAAGGTCTTCGACATCTACGACTCTGTCGAAAAGGCGGCGGCCCGCTCTTCGTCCGCGTGACCTGCCGATGAGGTGCCTGGGAGCCGTCGGTGTTTAGCATCGACTTTCCGGCCGAGGCCGATCACGTCAGCACCGCACGAATCTTCTCCGCAGCGGTTGCCCGCCATTTCGGCTGCGACGCCAGCGATATCGAGGATCTGAAGATCGCTCTCTCGGAAGCCTGCAGCAGCGCAATCTCGCATTCCGGCCCCGGTTCACAGGACCCGGTGCGCCTCGTCGCCTCCCCCGAAGGGCATTTGCTGACCTTCGAGGTCAACGGGCACCGCAGGCGGCAGCTGAAAGCCAGTGAAGACGCCGGCATCGACCCTGACACCAACCAACAGATGATGGCCCTGAGCGCCGAGTTGATCGCTGCGCTGTTCCCCGACGCCGAGTTCATCGATCGGCCGGAGGGCACCTTCTTCCGCATCTCCGTCCCGACCGGCGCCGCCACCGCCTGATCCTCGCGGGCCCGCCCGGTGAGGGAGCAGCCCAATCTGTTCGTATCGGCACGATCCGCAGTTTCTTAAGTTTTCTCGCGCAGATAGTGATTATCTTGTTATGATTTAGTTACTCTCCGTGACAGAGCAGTCACTGACGAACTGCCGCAACCAATGGGAAAGGTAGGCCCTTGATCAAAGCTGCCCCAATGCCCTGCCGACCGACTCCCAGATCAGCTTGTGCACCGCCACGTTCAAATCACGATCGGTTCTAGCTTCAACGATTTGTACTCCGCCCAGCCCCACCGCCTGCAGCACTGCAGGCGCCAACTCGGAGGGATCATGAATCAACCGATAACCGCATTTGTAGGTAGCCGCCAAGCGGGACAGATCGAGGCCGTGGGGGGTCCCGAACAGTCTCTCGAAGCCGGGCTGTCCGGCCTGAGGCAGGAACGAGAAGATTCCTCCTCCGTCGTTGTTCACCACCACGAATACCGCGTGGACGGGGGCCTGTGATGCCAGCAGCAACCCATTCTGATCGTGGAGGAACGAAAGGTCGCCGCACAACCCAACGACTGGTCCGGACTGCGCGAGAGCAGCTCCTAGGACGGAGGAGACGAATCCGTCTATCCCGTTCGCGCCGCGGTTCGCAAGGATCTCAAGCCCGGGCCGTGTTCGCATGAACCAGTCGAGATCTCGGACGGGCATGCTGGACGCCACATAAAGAACCGAACCGTTGGGAAGGCACCGGGCGACGTCCCGGGCGATCCGGGGCTCGGTCACTGAGTGATCGTCTAGCAGCCCGTCGATGGTCTCCCCGGCTTTTGCGTCGGCTTCCGACCAGCCGGCCAGCCACCCGGAGCCCGGCTTCGGCTCGAGCTCGCCGGCCAGGCGGCTGAACAGGCGATTGGGGTCGGCCCGCACCATCCACGACAGCGACCGGGCCGGGTCCAGCCAGGCGCCCGAGTCAATCGAAATCTGCCGAACCGACGCGTCCAGCAGGGCGGCCAGGCTGGGCGAGGTCCCGAGGTTGCCCACCCGGATCACGAGATCGGGCCGGTGGGCGGCGGCAAACGCCGGCTGGCGCAGGAGGGCCTCGAAGGAGGCAACCGCCGGTGGTCCGGTTCGCACGTTGGAGGTCGCCTCGGCCAGTACCGGCCAGGCTGCTCTGCGGGCGGCCTCGAGGATCGGATCAGGGTCGTGAAGTCCGGTCCCCACCGCAACCACACCGCGTTCGGTCCCCTGGATCTCGGCCTTCAGCCGCTGCAGGTCCTCCTCCGAGGCCTCGAGCAGGGAGTGGGTTTCCAGCGTCCACGGCACCCCGCCGGGGCGGCCATCCAACGGGTGGGGGAAGCCGGCCTCATCGGCCAGGGGGATCAGCGGGTTGCGAAACGCCAGGTTGAGGTGCACCGGCCCGGCCACCGGCCACCTGCTGGCGGCAAATGCCCGGCATGCCAGCGACCTCCAGTAGCCCACCGACTCGGCGCGGGCCTCGCCCACCCCGACCTCGACGAACCAGCGGACGGCGTCGCCGTACATCTTGATCTGGTCGATGGTCTGCCCGGCTCCGGTGTCCCTCAGCTCGGGCGGGCGGTCGGCGGTCAGCACGATCATCGGAACCTGGGCGTGGGACGCCTCGACCACCGCGGGATACAGGTTCGCGGTCGCCGTTCCCGACGTGGTGAAGACGGCGGCGGGAACCCCGGTGACCTTGGCGAGGCCCAGAGCCACGAAGGCCGCCGAGCGCTCGTCCACGCTTACGTGAAGCTTGATTTCCGGGCGGGCGTCGAAGGCCAGGGCCAGCGGCGTCGAACGCGATCCCGGCCCCAGGCACGCCTGGGTCATGCCGTTGCGGATCATCTCGTCGACCAGCACAGTGGCGAGCGCGTGTCCGGCGTTCTCGGCGGTGGCCGTCACCGGTTCGCTCCCCGGTCGCGGGCGACCTGCTCGGGCGGATCGAATCCCCTGCCGGCAAAGCGCTCGAGCAGGGCCGGGTCCACCTCCGGCCGGCGCACGGCTATCCGCCCCTCCACCGGGACCAGCGAGTCGGCCACCAGGTCTCCCTCCAACAGGCCGACGGTCCCGAGCCCGCAGGGGTAAACAAGCTCGGGCAGTGCCGCCGCCAGCGCAATTCCCGCCGATAACCCCACCGACGTTTCGATAAGGCTGGAAACGACCACCGGCAGGCCCGCCCCTTCCACCGCCCGCAGAGCGCTTTGCACTCCACCCAGCGATTGCACCTTGATGACCAGCACGTCGGCAGCTTCCGCCCGGAGGATTTGCTCCACCGCCTCGGCCGAGGACGCCAGCTCGTCCGCGGCCACCGCCACGTCGACCTGCCGGCGGACCTCGGCGAGGTCGGACAACTCCCGGACCGGCTGCTCCACCAGGTCCAGCGAATAGCGGTTCAACTCGCGGATCCTCCGAACGGCTTCACCGGGATCCCACCCTCCGTTGGCGTCCACTACCAGCCTTCCTTCGGGGCCGAGGGCGTCGCGGACCGCCTCGACCCGTGCCGCGTCGTCCCCCTGTGCCACCTTCACCTTGGCGGCTCGGCAACCCGACCGCAGAACCATGCGAGCTGCTTCACCCGGATCGACCGCGGGCACCGTGACCCAAACCGGGATCCAGTCCCGTACCGGCTCCGGCCACGGCCCGAACGCGGACGATATCGCCGCCTTCCCGCCGGCCCGGCGAGATCCGCCGGCATAGCCGGGAAACGGGGACCACTCGCCCCACCCGTAGGGTCCCCGGACCACTGCGCCCCGCCGTGAGGTCTGCCCACGAAACGGCACCTTCAGTGGAATGTCGAAGTACCGCCACACGACCTCCTCGGGCAGACCTGCAGCCCGCCCTTCAATACCGGCGCCGCTCACCACCACAGGCCCACCGCCAGCAGCACACCGAAGGCCAGCTGGAGCTTCGCAGTCCCCACCAGCACCGTGATCAGGTCACGCCCCCCGGCGGTGGCGACGTGGCGCATAACCGGGACCGCCAGCGGGACCGACAGGACCGGGAGAAGGGCAAGCCACCCGCCCCCGAACACCGCAATGAGTCCCAGCGAGAGGTACGACCCCACTATCAGGCTCTTGAAGGCGGTGCGGGTCTGGGGATCCCCCAGGATCACGGCCAGCGTCTTCTTTCCCGTGCGGGAATCGGTGGGAATGTCGCGCAGGTTGTTGGCCACCAGGATCGCGGCGGCCAGAAAGCCGACCGGGATCGAGGCCCAAATCGCCAGGGCGGAGATCCGCTCGATCTGGACGTACGCCGACCCCACCGTCGCCACCACCCCGAAGAACAAGAAGACAAACACCTCCCCCAGCCCGCGCGACCCGTATGGGTAGGGGCCTCCGCTGTAGCCCAGCGCCGCGATCAGACTGACCGCCCCCACTATCGCCAGCTCCCACCCGGCAACGGCCGACAGGGCAAGTCCGGCCGCCAGCGCCACCGCGAACGAGGCCACCATTGCGTTGCGCATCGAGGCCGGCGCGATCAGGCCGGCCGAGGTAAGCCGCCGGGGGCCCAGACGGTGCTCGGTATCGACGCCCTTTACTGCGTCGAAGTAGTCGTTGGCGAAGTTCACGCCGACCTGCATGAACACCGCCACCACCAGGGCGCCTGCAAACCGGGGAGGCGACAGCCTGCCTGCGGCCGCGGTACCGACCAGTACCGGGACGATGCCGGCCACCAGAGTTCGGGGCCGGGCAGCCTCTATCCAGTACCTGCGGTCGGCCACGGCGGCTCCTTCCAGGCCTTAGGGCCGGCGGGGGAACTTGTCGAACCGGGGAGCACGCTTTTCCAGGTAGGCGTCCCGCCCCTCCTGCGCCTCCTCGCTCATGTAGTAAAGCAACGTGGCGTCTCCGGCCAGCTGCTGGACTCCGGCCAGGCCGTCGGTGTCGGCATTGAACGACGCCTTCAGCAAACGCAGAGCCAGCGGGCTTTTGAGCAGGATCTTGCGGCACCACTCCACCGTGGTGCGCTCAAGGTCGTCCAGCGGTACGACCTTGTTCACCAGTCCCATCTGCAGGGCCTCCTGGGCGTCGTACTGCTCGCACAGGTACCAGATCTCGCGGGCCTTCTTGTGGCCCACCATCCGGGCCAGCAGGCCGGCGCCGTAGCCCCCGTCGAACGAGCCGACCCGGGGACCGGTCTGGCCGAAGCGGGCGTTGTCGGCGGCAATGGTCAGGTCGCACACCACATGAAGCACGTGGCCCCCGCCGATGGCGTAGCCGGCCACCATCGCAATCACCGGCTTGGGCAGCCGGCGAATCTGGACCTGCAGGTCCAGGACGTTCAGCCGGCCGACCCCGTGGTCGTCCTGGTAGCCGTCGCCCCCCCGGACCTTCTGGTCCCCTCCCGAGCAAAAGGCCAATGGCCCGGCGCCGGTGAGGATGACCACGCCGACCTCAGGGTCGTCACGGGCCATGTCGAAGGCCTCGATCAGCTCGAACACAGTCTTCGGCCGGAAGGCGTTGCGCACCTCGGGCCGGTTGATGGTTATCTTGGCAATGCCCTCGAAAGTCTCGTAGATGACGTCGGTGAAGTCGCCGGAGGCCTTCCAGGCGAAAACCTCCCCATCCGCTTTTGCTGCCGCTTCTTCTGGACTCATGCGCACCGACTCCTGAGTGATAGCTCGAATGGTTAGAGTAACGTATCAGACGAAGTGACTTTATCCTGGGGGCCGTCTAGAGGAGCTGCATGAGCGACACCCGCCTTCTTGCCCTACGGTACCCAAACCGGCGTCTGGCCGTCCGGCTGGCAGAGGTGTGGGACCGGGGCGAAGCGGCCCTGCTCATCAACCCGCTGCTCCCCCGACCCGAGGTCGACCGGCTCATCGAGCGGCTTCGCCCCCACGCCATCGAGGACGAGGCCGGCGTCACCGAACTTGCCGGCGGGGTGGCAGTGGACGACCGGGTCGCGGTGGTCCTGCTGACCTCGGGTGCGTCGGGGACACCCAAGGGGGTGGAACTGTCACACGCCGCGTTGCAGGCATCGGCGCTGGCGTACGCCTCCCGGCTGGGGACCCGGCCGGGGCAACGCTGGCTGTGCTGCCTGCCGCTCGCCCACATCGGAGGGCTCGGGATCCTGGTCCGCTCCCGTCTGGCGGGGACCGAGCCGGTGATCCACGACCGCTTCGACGTCGCCGCGGTGGCTGCCGAGACGGAAACCACCCTGATCTCGCTGGTGCCGACCACCCTGATCCGGCTGCTGGACGAGCAAGCCGACCTCTCCCGGTATTCGGCAGTGCTGGTGGGGGGCGCCGGCCTCTCCCCCGAGATCGCCGAGCGGGCCCGGGCCGCCGGGGTGAACCTGGTCCGGACCTACGGAATGACCGAGACCTGCGGTGCCTGCAACTTCGACGGGGTGCCGCTCGACGGGATCGAGATCAAGGTGGTGGATGAACAGATCATGGTCCGCGGTCCCACTCTGATGGACGGATACCGCCTGCGGCCCGACCTCACCGCAGAGGCAATATCGCGCGGCTGGCTTCATACCGCCGACCGGGGCCGCATTGGCCCGGACGGCAAGCTGGAGGTGCTCGGCCGGACCGACGAGATGATCCTGACCGGCGGCGAACTGGTATCGGCTACCGAGGTGGAAGAAGTCCTGCAGAAGCACCCCCTGCTCGCCGACGCCGCAGTGGCCGGTATCGCGGACTACCGCTGGGGCCAGGCGGTGGCTGCCCTGGTGGTGCCGGCCGGCGGCGCGGCCCCCACTCTGCGGGAGCTCAAGAGCTTCGTGTCCCAGCACATCGCCGGCTACAAGGCTCCCAAGTCCATCCTGATCGCCTCGCAGATCCCCCGGACCGAGTCGGGCAAGGTCAGGCGCCAGGCGGTGCGGGACCTGCTCGAGGACTCGTCCGGCTAAGCGGCGGGAGCCGCCCATCTTTTACTTAAGCTCCCGGGGGAACCGGCCGAAAGGTAAGGAGGGCCGTAGGGGCCGGACGTCGCCGTGGGCAACCGCTATGTACTCCAACCTCAAAACCGACAACCGAGATCGCCCACCGAGGGCTCCCCGCTCCGGCCCTCCTTGGAAGCGCTGGTCAATCCTGTGGTTCTGCGGGTTGTTTCTGGCAGTTCAAATCCTCGTGCCGCTGAGCCTGCTGGCGAAACCGGGCATCAATCCCTTCGGATGGCAGATGTTCTCCGACCTGGCGGACCACCGATTCGAGGTTCTCACCACCGACGGGAGCAGACGGACGATCGACCTCGCCGAGCACTCGGTCCGCCACCGGGGTGACATCGACTACGGGCCGTTTCTCGCCGACCGTCTTTGCACGTTGGTCCCAGATGCATCGGAGGTGGTGGTCAGCGACCTGCTGGCCAAGACGGCGCAGAGGTATCCGTGCGCCGGCTAGCCATGCTGAGCGAGCTGCCGAACAGGCAGGCGTCCGCCGGTCCGGTCGGCCTGGCCCGGCTCGGGGTCGGTGCTGCGGCGGTCATCGAAGTCTTTGAAGTCATGCCCCTGCTGCGCAGACTTCATGATCCCAGCCTGGTGACGGCACCCCGATTCGAGATCCTTCCAACGCTTCCCGCCGCCGCCGTCGGTCTGTTCCTCGGCCTCTGGGTGCTGGCAGCCCTCGCTTTTTGCGTCGGATGGAACACTCGGATGGCAGGGACGGTGCTCTCAGTCCTGCTGATATACACCCTGGCGCTTGACCATCAGCTCTACACCAACCACCTGTACCTGATGGCCCTGCTGGTGGCGCTGCTGACACTCGCCGATAGCGGCGCCGCCGCCTCCTTCGACTTGCTCGGCAGAGAACGGCGGCAAACGATACCGGCCTGGCCGGTAATTCTCATCCGCCTGCAGGTAAGCATCGTCTATCTTTTCGCGGCAGCGGCGAAGCTGAATGTGATGTACCTGTCGGGGCTGGTCCTGCGCTACCAGCTTCGCCTTCCCGGCTTGGATTCGATCCCTCCTGCCTTTTTCGCGCTGGCCGCCATAGGGTCGGTGCTGACCGAGGTGTTTCTCGGGCTGGCTTTTTGGAACCGCAGGCTCCGGCCGATCGCCTTCATCGTGGGCGTGGGGTTCCACCTGACCATCCTTGTGACGATGAGGATCATGCCCGACCTGCTCACCTTCGCGCTGCTGATGGGATCGGCCTACCTAAGCTTTTTCAGCTCGATCTCGCCCGCCCCGGTTCGGCAGACGGCAAGCCAGGGGCGTCTGGAGACTTCCCCGCAAGGGGTTACCGGCTAGAGCGGCGCCGGTAGTGTGGCTGCAGCCACACCGGGTCGTACCCATTGTCGGCCGGGTTGAGGGTGACACCCGGCGGGACGAACTCATCGATTGCATCGAGCGTTTCCGGGGAAAGCGCGATGCCCGGCGCGTTCAGCTGCCCGTTCAATTGATCCAGGTTTCGGGGTCCGATGATCGCCGAGGTTACCGCTGGATGCTCGAGCGTCCAGGCGACCGCCAGCTCCACCAGTGAGATCCCTTCCTTGTCCGCCAGGCCAACCAGCTCCTCGATCACCTCGTACTTGCGCTGGTTGCCCGGTAGCTTCTCGTCGAACCGGGCAGGGATCCGCCGGGCCCGGCCGGTCTTTTCCACCGGCTTGCCCTTACGGAACTTCCCGGAAAGCCAGCCGCCGGCCAGGGGGCTCCACACGATCACCCCCATTTGATGATTCTGGGCCGCCGGCAGCATCGCTCTCTCAATCTCCCTGACCAGGATCGAGTAGGGCGGCTGCTCGCACACGAATCGCTCGAGTTGACGCTCCCGAGCGACCCATTGTGCCTCGACCAGCTCTGCGGGGGGGTAGGTGGTGGAACCCAGGTAGCGCACCTTGCCCTGGCGCACCAGGTCGGTGAGGGCAGACAGGGTCTCACCGACGTCGGTCAACGGGTCCGGCCGGTGCACCTGGTACAGGTCGATATAGTCGGTGTCCAGCCGGCGCAGCGACGCTTCCACCGCCCGCAGGATGTACTTGCGTGAGTTGCCCCGGTCGTTGGGGCCCTCTCCCATCGGCCCGTGGAGCTTGGTGGCCAGGATCACGTCGTCGCGGTTTCGGCCCTTGAGTGCCTTGCCGACGATCTCCTCGGACTCCCCGGCCGAATAGACATCGGCGGTATCCAGGAAGTTGATACCGGCATCCAGGGCGGCGTGGATGACCTCGATTCCCTGCTGGTGGTCGGGATTGCCCCATTCCCCGAACATCATCGTGCCGAGGCACAGGCGACTGACCATCACCCCGGTGGACCCCAGCCGGACGTACTCCATGCCCCAGCTTAGATCAGGGTCCCGCCCGGCGCCCAACGCCGGCGCCCAACCCCGGCGCGCCCTCCGGCGCCCAACCCCGGCGCGCCCTTTAGACTGGCGACCATGAAGACCTCCCGGCTCTCGATCGACACCGGCCGCAGCCGGGCCTTGGTGGATCTGACGTCACAGGCCCGGCAATTCGTCCAGGGGGAAGGGGACGGCCTGCTGAACATCTCGGTACCACATGCCACTGCCGGCCTGGTTCTGATGGAGCTGGGCTCTGGGAGCGAGGCCGACCTGTGGAACCGGCTGGACGCCCTGCTGCCGAGGGACCGCAGGTACGTCCACTCCCACGGCTCCCCCGGCCACGGGGCCGACCACGTGCTCCCTGCCTTCATCTCGCCCACGCTGACCCTTCCCGTACAGGGCGGCGACGTCTCGCTCGGCACCTGGCAGAGCATTGTCCTGGTGGACTCGAACGTGGACAACCCCCACCGCGAGGTGCTCCTTGCGTTCCTGGGGGACCGTTCCTGAATGGGGCTCACCGAGCAGTTGCGGGCGCTGGCCGTCGAACTGGCAACCGAGGCGGGCGAGATCCTGCTCAGCATGGGGACCGGGGGCCGCACCTCGGCCAAGTCGTCGCCCACCGACCCGGTCACCGAAGCGGACAAGGCCGCGGAGCGACACATCTTCGACAAGCTCCGCAGGTTGCGGCCCGACGACTCGATAGTGGCCGAGGAGGGCTCGGGGAACCGGGGAACGAGCGGCGTCGAGTGGGTGGTGGACCCCCTGGACGGCACGGTCAACTACACCTACGGCTTTCCCCACTGGTGCGTATCGATAGGAGTGGAGGGAGCCAAGCGTCTGGGCGTGGTCCACGATCCCAGCCGGTCGGAGACCTTCGCCGACCCGTCAGTTCTCACGCCCAGCCGAAAGACGGACCTGGCCGACTCACTGATCGGGACCGGCTTTGCCTACGGCGCCCAGACCCGAGCCCGCCAGGCAGCGATCCTGGCCCACCTGCTGCCGGTGGTCCGAGACATTCGCCGGGTCGGCTCGTGCGCCCTTGACCTGGCTTGGGTGGCGTGCGGCCGGCTGGACGGGTTCTACGAAGAGGGCGTCAAGCACTGGGACATCAGCGCCGGCATCGCTCTGGTCAACGATGCCGGCGGTGTGGCGCGCACCCACGGCGAGATCACGGTGGCCGCGGGGACCGAGGAACTGCTCGAAAAGCTCGAGCAGATGGTCCTGCCCGGGTAACGGGCTACTCGTCCTCGATCTTTACTTCCTCGAGGACGATGTCTTCGAACGGACGGTCACCCGCTCGGGTGGCCACCCGGGAGATCTCGTCGGCGACATCCTGACCTTCTACCACCTTGCCGAAGATCGTGTGCTTGCCGGTCAGCCATGAGGTGTTGCCGACGGTGATGAAGAACTGGCTCCCGTTGGTTCCCGGTCCGGCGTTCGCCATCGCCAGGTAGCCGGGCCCGTCAAAGGACGGCCCGCCGCTGACCTCGTCCTCGAACTTGTACCCCGGACCGCCGGTGCCGGTACCCAGGGGGTCGCCTCCCTGGATCATGAAGTTGGGGATCACCCGGTGGAAGATCGTGCCGGCATACAGCGACTCCCCGCTGTGCTTCTGCCCGGTCTTGGGGTGGGTCCACTCCTTGGTGCCGGTCGCCAGGCCGACGAAATTGTCAACCGTCTTCGGGGCGTGCTCGGCAAGCAGCTTCACCTTGATGTTGCCCTTGCTGGTAACGAAAGTCGCAGTCTTGGCCATAAACAGTGCTCCTTGGTAGGGATCCGAACAGCCAGTCTATTGGCCCCCGCCGGCCTAATGGTTCGCCGCCGTCCAAGCGGCGGCCCGCGGCACGGAGCCGGCCCCAGCCTGCCTAAATCTTTTTCTGAAGAAATCCTTAAACGATCTTCGAAGTTGCCGATATCTAAGGCGTCGCAAGAACGGGTTCCGGAACAACAAGCACCGCCCCAGGGCTCAGAAGCGGCAAACCGGAACCTTGACGCACAAGTTTCGAACCACTCGGAAGCAGCACCTACACGAAAGGAAGTGGAACATGGTTGCAATGCAGCTTTGGCTTCAGTACGTTCTCGGATCCCTCAAGGACCGTGAGGACGGCGCAGCCGCAGTTGAGTATGGCCTGCTCGTCGGCCTGATCGCAGTTGCCATCATCGCCACCGTTTTTGCCCTAGGGGGCCGGCTGAACGCGATGTTCACTGCGGTTTCCACCGCTCTGCAGGGCGCCACTCCCGGCGGCGGCACCACCTAACACCAGTCCCCAATCCACCCACGATCCGGTCGGCCCCGAAACGCACTTCGGGATCGGCCGGATCTCGGTTGGGCCACAAAAAACCACCACCCCACACCAGTTCAGCTCCGGCCTTGTTCGCAAGGCCTGACCAGTCTCACCCATTTTTTGTCCAAGAAGGGGGGAACCACAGTATGAAGAACCGAGTCCACGATGAGAGGGGCGCCGTCCTCATCATCGTGGCTTTAGTCATGTCGGTCCTCCTGATCCTCTCGGCCGGGGGCGTGATGCTCTTCACGCTTTACGGCAGCCACCGGGAGATGCAAAAGACGGCCGACCAGTCTGCGCTCGCAGGCGCCGCAGCCCTTCCGCTGCTCCGGCCCGGCCAGGTCCTAAGCAGCCTTCCCATGAACACCGCCTACCAGCTGACCGAAGGGGTCGGGCTGGACGTCCCGCTCAAGGGACTCAGCAACGTGCCGGATCCGCGCGCCGTCGCCTGCGCCTATGGTGTGCGCAACCTGGCCGCCGACTCGTCCAACCTGGTCAACAAGTTTGCCGTAGGCCCCACCGGGCTACCCAGCAGCTACTGCTCCAACTCCCCCTGGGCCGACGGACGCATCAACCCCACCCTCAACTCATTGACCACGCCGCTGTCGACCTGCCTCAACAACCTGACCACCCAGATAAACGGCGCGATCGCGGAACTCCAAAGCGGGCTCAACGGCCTGCTCAGTCTCTCCTCCTTCGCCCTCAATCTGCTGCTGGCGCCTCTTGGGCTAAACGCCGGCCAGGTGACCGGTAACGTGAACCGAACGATCGACATGCTCAGGAGCACCCTGAGGTCGGTCGAATACCTCGAGGGACTCTCGCCCGCGCTGTTGACGCCTCAGATGACTGTGACGGTCACCGACCGGGTGGTCCCTCCCTTGATGTCGATGGTCACCAGCGACAACGGGGTCCAGATGAAGGTAACCGCCACCGCCGAGCGCAGGCTAAAGAACGCCATCGTCCTGCCGTCGGTCTCGTCACCTCTTCCCACCGGACCCTCCATGCCCAGCGTGGACATCAACACTGCCCTGAACGCGACCAAGCCGCAGATCATGGGTGCTTTGTCGACGGTGAACACCGAGCTCAACCGCCTTGCGAGCTACACGCCGGCGCTGAGCGGCTGCCAGAACCTGCTGGCTCCCGGGACCAAGATTTACCAGGACATAGAGGATGTCTACGACCCGCCGGAGTCCGCACCGTACAGCAGCAACGACCTGATTGCCGGGGCCACCGCAGCGGCCAACCGTGCGGCAGCCGACCGCGGCACCACCGCGGCCGCCCTGGCAGGAGAGGCGTTTTTGGTGATCCGCAGCGGCGGTCCCAGCAACACCACGGTTTCCGGTCTGCTGGGGCCGGTTGTCGACCTGTTGAACCTGAGCGGCCTGGTAAAGCTGTTGCCGGTCCCCGCGATGGATGTAGCACTGATCGCCGCTCACAACCTGGAAGACCGCAACATCAGCAACCCGGACCTGATCCCGGACACCCTGGGTGCCCGCGGCCTGTTCACCGCAAGGTTGGTGAATTAGATGAAGGCGCCGACAAACCGTAATTCGTTCATGCGCCGGCTGCGCCGTGAGGAGGGAGCCGAGGCCGTCGAGTTTGCGCTGGTAGCACCCGTGCTGTTCTTCCTGGTGTTCGGCGTGCTTTATCTGTTGATTCTGTTCGCTGCCCAGCTGTCGCTGGGGTACGCCACGAACGTGGGGGTACGGTACGCCGCCATCCCCACGGACGCCTTCGGCAACTACCCCTCGGCCGGCCAGGTGCTCAGCAAGGCGGTTGGTTCTACGCCCTTCTTTTCGGAGTCGTCGTGTTCAACGCCCTCGCTGTCGAGCACATCAACGAACCGGCCGGTAACACTCACGATGAACTGCAACTTCCCCAACCCCGCAGGTGGTGCAGCAAACGCCCTCAGCCAAACGTTCTTCGGCGGAGGTGGGGAGATCTCCAACACCGTCGCCTTGTCCGCCACCGCCCAATCGAGAAAGGAGTGACGATGCGCACGCTCAGGCAAAGCGAGGAAGGCACGGCGGCGATGGAGCTGGGCATCATCCTTCCCTTGCTCTTGGTGCTGGCAGCACTCGTCGCTCCGCTGGTCAAATTCGGCTACGAGTACATGGAGGTGCAGCGAGCCGCCTCTCATGGGGTGCGATACGCCACCCGGGCCGACGTCAACGCCCGGCCGGACGGATTGGGACGCAGGCCCCGTGTGGCCGATGTCCGCCAGTTCGTAAGCGACTCGTCCGGGGGCAAGGTCGCCGCTACCGCGGTGAGCGTAGTCCCCGATCCCTCCCGGGCGGTTCCTGGAGAGGTCATCACCGTGTCGATCGACCATCAGCTTTCCTACGGAGCACTTGCAGATATCGCCAATGGAATCAAGTCAGCTTTTTTTGGTGGGGGTGCGTTCCTACCGCCGCAGACGGTCACTGTCTCCGCTCGGGGACGAGAGGAATAGGAGAACAAAGAAATGAACAACAAGAGGTCTAGTGGAGTCGTCGTGGGCGGGATCATCGTTGCCCTGTTGGGCATGGTTCTGGTCTTTACCTACGCAGGACGCGTCCGGGCGGGTGCCGGGGTCACCGGTGGAGCCGCCTCGGCATGGGTTGCAACCAACGACATCCCGGCGGGTACCCGTTGGGAAGACATGGCAGGCGCCCTGAAGCAGAAGGATGTCCCGGCCGATGTTCGTCCGGCCACCGCAGTCGCCACCAACTCGCAGCTCAACGGCAAGAGCACGATTCAAAGCATCGCCAAAGGCACCATTGTCACCACCACGCAGTTCAACACCTCTAGTTCGGGTGGGCTGGACATTCCGGCCGGCCAGAACGCCGTTACGATCAACGTCGGGGTTCCCCAGGCCGTTGCCCGCTACATTCAGGCCGGCTCGGAGACCAACGTCTACGCCAGCTACAAGGATCTGCCGGGTGCACAGCCGGCGGATGCCAACGTCACCAAACTGCTCCTGAGCAACATCAAGGTCCTGGCCAACCAGCCGATGCGGACCCAGGCTGAGGAGACCGCAGAATCCAGCGCACCCGCGGCCGAGATCCTGCTTACCCTGGCGCTGACCCCGGATCAGGCTGAGCAGCTGATCTTCGCAAAGGAGAACGGCTCCATCTGGTTCGGTCTCGTCCACCCGGGCGACGCTCCGGTCACCTCCGGTGGTCGCACCTACCGAACCGCTCTGGTCTGACATGACGACCCACGACAAGTACTCGGACCCGACCAGGAGGGCTCATAGCATGGGTGGCTTCAGGCTGGGCAGTTCTCGCAAGGCCCGGGGGCAACAGCCCCCGGCGCCTGCCGAGACTCCGGGCAACGGTGGGCCGGCTGTCGCGGCAGGTGTGGCAACCAGAAGCAGGGTGCCCGCCGCCGACTACGGCAGCATGGCCAACCCGCTTGCCCAGAGCGCCCGCAAGGTAACGAAGAACGATGTCTGGGTGACCGAGAACCCCTCGCGAACCGACGACATCAGCTCAAACGGCAACAACGGCGCCTACTCCCGTCCCGGAAGGGCGGAGAGGCCGCGCTGGACCGCTCCCACCCCGGGCGGCGAACAGGGTCAGCAGACGACTGCCCGCTGGCAGCCGCCTGCCCCGGCTCCGGCGGCTCCGTCGGTCGCCAACGGGCACCCCACCACCGGCATTCAGCCGGCTCGGCGTCGTGCCTGGTCCGACGGTGAAGACCGCCCGGAGGCGAACCCCGGCGTGGCACCGGAGCACGCGGAATCAAAGCCCGAGCAACCCCACTTTCGCTCGCGGACGGAGGAGCCCGTGGAGGCCTCCCGAAGCAACGGGCGCAAGGAACAAGGCGCCTGGGCGGCGGGCCTTCAAGACGACTCGTGGGATGACGACGAAACCGAGGCAGGCGAGGAACGGGTTTCCCGGATCCTGGTTCTCGACCGGGTCGGAAGCTTCTCCACCGAGCTGGCGCGGGCCACTGTGGACCTGGAGCCGGCACCGGAAATCCTCCGGCTAAGCCGTTCCACCCAGGTCATCGACGTGGTCGAACAGGAGGATCCCGACGTCATCGTGGTCGCTCCGGAGGAGGTGACCGGCGCCGGGCTCAAGCGCCTCGCCGAGATCCACCGCAACGACCCGAGGATCGTCATAGTCCTGTCCGAGGGGCCCAAGCCGGTCACCGCAGCCCAGACCGCGGCCTGCGGGACCAGCGACATCATCCCGAAGGGATCCTCCAAGGCACGCCTGCGGAGCAAGATGGTAAGGGCTCTGCAGACCGCCGACGAGCTTCGCAAGGAGCAACTGGTAATCGAGGAGCGGATCGTCGTCGAAGAGGTCGCGATTCCCGAGTCGGAGCCGGTCGTTAAGCCTGTCAGGGACTACGCCGTTCCTCCGGGCTACGCGCCCGCACCCAAGCCGGCGGCAATTCGCAACACCAAGCTGGCACGGGTCTTCACGGTTGCCTCGGCATCCGGAGGGTGCGGCAAAACCTTCTACTCCACCAACTTCGCCGCCTACCTGGCGAAGGCGACCGGAGGCAAGGTGCTGCTGGTAGACCTGGACCTGCAGTTCGGTGAGGTGGCGATATCTCTTCACCTGCGGCCGAAGCGCACGATCTCCGAGTTGGTGCAGGAGGACGACATCCGTGCAGCACTGAGCGACTACGTCGTTGACCACGCCGCCGGATACAAGGTGCTTTGTGCCCCGCGTGACCCGATCGCCGGAGACAAGGTTGGACCCCGGGAGACCACAGCAGTACTCGAAGCTGCACGCGCAGAGTTCGATTACATCGTGGTGGACACGCCTCCATCGATCAACGAGACGTGCCTGGCCGCATTCGACCAGTCGCAGTCCCTGGTGATCATGGCGACGATGGACCTGCCCTCGCTCAAGAACCTGAGGGTTTTCCTGGAGACGCTTAAAAAGTTGAACCTGCCAGCCGATCAAGTATCGCTGGTAGTCAACAAGGCCGAGTCCGGAACCGGAATCGACCTTAGGGAAGTGGAGCCGCTCTACCCCCAGGGTTTCTCCGCAGTTCTTCCGTACGCCAAGCAGGTGTCCTGGTCCATCAACATGGGGATGCCCGTTCTGGTGGCCGACCCCAACGCTGACATCAGCCGCAAGCTTGTGGAAGGTGCAGTGAAGCTTGTGCCGCCACACCCGGGGAAGCAGATTCCCTGGATGGCACCCGCAGCTGCCCCCCGGCGCGGATGGTTCTCGAGGTTACTGAAAGGAAAGGCCAAATGAAACTGTCAGACCGGGTTGAGCTGGTCGAGGTAGAAGCAACACGCTCCGGTTCCAAGGGCAGGCGGCGCACGCCGGCTGCAGCCGGAACCGAAAACTGGGGCCAGATGAAGCGCCGAGTCCGCGACGCGCTGCTCGAGGAGCTGGGTCCCAAGCTGTACCAAAAGACCAAGCCTGAAGAGTTGAAGGCGACGGTCATGGACAACCTGGACAACGCCTTGGAGAAGGCCGGGGTCTCGGTTTCGTTGACCCAGCGGGCCAAGTTCGCAGCCGAGGTGGCCGCGGACCTGCTGGGGTACGGGCCGCTCGAGGAGCTGCTTGCAGACCCGACCCTGACCGAAATCATGTGCAACGCCTACGACGACGTTTATGTGGAGCGCAACGGAAAGCTCGAGCACGTCAACACCACGTTCACCGATGAGGCGCACCTGCGCCAGATCATCGAGAAGATCGTGGCTACGGTGGGCCGGCGCATCGACGAGTCCTCGCCGATGGTTGACGCCCGACTCCCCGACGGGTCCCGGGTCAACGCGATCCTTCCCCCGGTTGCCGTTCACTCCCCGGTGCTGACCATCCGGCGATTTCCGGCGGAGCCGTACGGCATGAAAGACCTGATCAACTTCGGGTCGGTCACGCTGGATGCGGCAATGTTCCTGGAGGCCTGCGTTAGGGGCAAGCTGAACATCCTGGTGTCGGGTGGTACCGGCACCGGCAAGACCACAATGCTGAACGTGCTCACCGAGTTCGTTCCCGAGGACGACCGCATCGTGACCATCGAGGACGCAGCCGAGATCCGGCTGCACCAGCCTCACGTGATCACGCTCGAGGCACGCCCGGCGAACATCGAAGGCGCCGGTCAGGTCTCCATTCGTGACCTGGTCCGCAACGCCCTGCGTATGCGCCCGGACCGCATCGTTGTCGGTGAGGTTCGAGGCGGCGAAGCCCTGGACATGCTGCAGGCGATGAACACCGGTCACGAGGGTTCGTTGACCACCATCCACTGCAACTCCCCGCGTGATGGCCTGGCTCGTATGGAAACCATGGTTCTCATGGCCGGTTACGACCTGCCGCTGCGAGCCATCCGGAGCCAGATTGCCTCCGCCGTGGACATCATCATCCACATCGACCGCTTCGGAGACGGAAGCCGGCGGGTTACCCACATCTCGGAAGTTCAGGGAATGGAGGGCGACGTGATCACCCTTCAGGACATCTTCCGGTTCAACTTCGCCGAAGGCGGAACCCAGTCGGCTCGTTCTTCCGGGCGTCTGCGGCCGACGGGGCTCCGCCCCAAGGTGGTCGAGAAGCTTCAGGAGGCAGGCGTCAACGTGCCGCCGAAGTTGTTCCGTCCTCTGGGCGAGGAGACCGTCGGCGCTGCCGGCGGCCTGCGTTCGGTGACCAGCAACACGGTTAGGAGGGGATGATCGTGACGTTTCTAGCAGCACTGTTCGTAGCCGCCGGGATTCTCATGGTTGCCGTGGGAATCTCCCAGCGCAGCTCCGGCCGGCGGGAGCACCTTCGCCAGCTCCTGGAGGTAGAGCTCCAGGAGCCCACGAAGTCCCCCGAGGCCCTGTCGGACCTCATGGAAAAGGCCGGCGCCTTTGCCGAGCGAGCCATGGGCAAGACGACCACCGCGATCAGCCTTCGGGGGCGGCTAACCCAGGCCGGCTCCAACCTGAAGGCGGGGGAGTTCATGGCCATTCTCGCCTTCATAGCCTCGATTGCCGGGGCCCTGGTGTGGATGCTGTCGAACTCGCTCTTCGTCGGACTGATCGTGGCCGCCCTCACTCCACTCGTTGGGTTGATGCACCTTAAGAACCGGGCTCGCAAGCGCCTGATTGCGCTGGAGTCCCAACTGCCCTCAGTCCTTCAACTGCTGGCAGGCTCCCTCGACTCCGGTTCGTCGCTGCTTCTGGCGATGGAGCTGGCGGCGGAGGAGGGGGATCCGCCTCTCGCCACCGAGCTCAGCCGGGTGATTGCCGAGACCAGGGTCGGGCGGCCGCTTTTGGAGTCGCTGGAGGCGATGGCCGAGCGAATCGGTTCCAGAGACATCTCCTGGACCGTGGAAGCCATCCGGATTCAGCACCAGACCGGCGGCAAGCTGGCCGACACGCTGAGAATCCTGGCGGAGTTCATGCGGGCTCGCCTCGAGGTTCGGGGAGAGGTTCGGGCACTGTCGGCCGAGGCTCGCATCTCGGGCAAGGTCCTAACCGCCCTGCCGATCGGGATCGGTTCGTTCCTGTTCATCTTTCGCCGAGGCTACCTCGACCCATTGATCTCGACCACGTTCGGCCAGCTGATGCTGGGCGCCGCGGTGGTCGGAATTGTCTTGGGCTCGCTGTGGATGCGGCGCATGGCCCAAGTGGAGGTGTGAGATGGAAACCGTGTTGTTGATAATGAGTGTCGCGGCAGTGGCCGGCGGGCTTGGACTGGCAGCCGTAGGCGCCGGGCAGGCCCTGACCTCCCGGCGTGCGGTCACCTCTGCAAGCGAGGTCCTTCTCACGGAGGGCCCCGGTTACGACGAGGAGATCGAGCGGCCCTTCTCCGAGCGGCTGCTGGGACCGGCATGGGGCAACTTCCGCAGGATGGGAAGGACCGTCACGCCGAGCTGGCAGATGAAGCGTATTCGGCGGAACGCCCAGCTTGCAGGTCTGGGATCAGGAGGAGTCGAGGGGCTTTTGGCCCTCAAGGCAGCCGGGGTAGCCGCCGGTGCCACCCTGATACCGCTGGCAATGGCGGCTCTGGGAGCAAGCTTCGGGCCGGTGGTCCTGTGGGCGGTCCTGGGTGGCGCCATCGGGTACTTCCTGCCCGATGTCTGGGTGGCCCGCAAGGGAGAGACTCGCCAGAACGACATCCGCCGGATGCTGCCGGAGACCATCGACCTGATGGCAATTGCAGTGCAGGCGGGCATGGGACTGGAAGGTGCAATCGAACTGGTTGCCCGCAAGCTCCCGGGTCCGCTGGGCGAGGAGCTCCAAAGGCTCCTGCAGGAGATCCAGCTGGGCTCCAGCAGGCGCCAGGCACTCCAGAAGCTGCGGGACCGCACGGAGATCAGCGAGCTGTCCACGTTCGCCATGGCGTTGATCCAGGCCGACACGATCGGCAGCCCGGTGGCCGACGTTCTCCAGACGCACGCATCGGAGATGAGGCTTCTTCGCAGGCAGAGGGCGCGGGAAACCGCGGCCAAGCTCCCGGTGAAGCTGCTCTTCCCGCTGCTGCTGCTGATCTTCCCGGCTCTGATGGTCATCATCATCGGACCAGCGATCATCTCGATCGTAGAGGCATTCGCCGGTCCGTTGGGATAGTCCGACGCCTGCTCCCGGCTCCTTAACTTAAGGAGCCGGGACCGGATCAAGTTTCAAAGGCCTCCCGGTCCCCCTCGGGAGGCCTTTGTTACTTTGCGAGACCGGCGGCGGTCCGCATCCTCACCGCGCAACTACAATGGCCGAATGGCGAAGATGACGGCCGCCGAACGCGCTTCGGAGCTTCGGAGCATTCCGCAGGTCGACCGGTTGAGCGGGGCCCTCCCCCAGGCGACGGCGGCCACTGTCAGGGTGGCGGCCGCCCGCCGGGCAATCGCCCTGGCCACCGAGTCGATCCTGGCCGGAGAACCGGCTCCCTCGTTCGATTCGCTGGTCGAAACCGCTTCCCGGCTGCTGGACGCCCAGCGCCGGCGCCGCCTGGGCCCGGTCATCAACGCCACCGGCGTACTGCTTCACACCAACCTGGGCCGGGCCCCGCTCTCCGACGATGCCCTGCGAGCCGTCCGGCAGGTCGGCTCCGGCTATTCCAACCTGGAGTTCGACCTTTCCAAGGGCAAGCGGGGCAGCCGTTACGAGCACTCCACCGAGATGCTCGCCGCTCTCACCGGCGCCGAGTCGGCCCTGGTGGTCAACAACAACGCCGCGGCGGTGCTTCTTGCCCTTGCCGGTCTGGCGCGGGGCAAAGAGGCGATCATCTCCCGGGGCGAGCTCATCGAGATCGGCGGGGAGTTCCGTATCCCCGACATAATGGCCGAGTCCGGGGCGGTCATGCGCGAGGTGGGGACCACCAACCGCACCCACCTGAGCGACTACCGCGACGCCATGACCGCGGAAACCGGAGCGATCCTGAAGGTCCATCCCTCGAACTACGAGGTCACCGGCTTCACCGCCTCGGTGCCCGGCCGGGAACTGGCCGAGCTGGCCCATGCTCACGGCATCCCCCTGATCTGCGACATCGGCAGCGGCCTGATCTCCCGCCAGCTGCCCGGGGGCGCCCCGCCGTGGCTGGGCAAGGAACCGGCGGTGGTGGAGGCGGTGGACGAGGGCGCAGACATCGTCACCTTCTCCGGGGACAAGCTGCTGGGAGGCCCCCAGGCGGGGATCCTGGTAGGCCGGGCCGGCGCCATCGGCAAGCTGCGCCGCAGCCCCCTGCTCCGGGCGTTCCGCACCGACAAGACCACCCTGGCCGCCCTGGATTCCACCCTGGCCGCCTACCTGGACGGCGAGGTCACCCGAATCCCGTTCTGGCGGATGGCCCTCATGCCGGCGGCCGGGGTTGAAGCCCGTGCCCGGTCCCTGGCGGCCGGGTTGCCCGATACCGATGCCACCCTGGAGGTGGTGCCCGGCTTCTCCACCACCGGAGGCGGCTCCGCCCCCACCAGCCGGATTCCCACGGCACTTTTGCGGGTGCAGCCGTCCCGGGGGGCCCAGGGGCTGGCCGGTGCCCTGCTGGCCCACGAGCCGCCCGTCGTGGCACGAATCGAGGACGGCTGTCTGATCCTCGACCTGCGCACCGTCCACCCGGACGACGACCCCGCGGTGGCGGCCGCCCTGGGCGACGCCCTCAAAGGGGCCCGGCCCCCTTCGTGAAGACCACATGCCGGTAATCGGCACCGCCGGCCACGTCGACCACGGCAAGAGCACTCTGGTCAACGCCCTCACCGGAATCGACCCGGACCGCCTGGAGGAGGAGAAGCGCCGGGGCCTCACCATCGACCTCGGGTTTGCCTGGTTCACCACCCCGCAGGGCCGGGAGATAGGCATCGTCGATGTCCCCGGTCACGAGAGGTTCATCAAGAACATGCTCGCCGGGGCGGGCGCCATCAACCTCAACCTGTTCATCGTCGCCGCCAACGAGGGGTGGAAGCCCCAGTCCCAGGAGCACCTGGACATCCTTCACATGCTGGGCATCTCGGCCGCCATCGTGGTAATCACCAAGACCGACACCGTTGATCCCGACCAGGTGGAGGGGGTGCGCCGGAAGGTCGAGTCGAGGATCGAAGGCACCTCACTGGCCGGCTCGCAGATCCTTGCCGTATCCGCGGTCACCGGCGAGGGAATGCCGGAGCTGGTGGGGGCAATTGACGACCTGCTGGCCCGGACACCCGAACCGGCGGACCTCGGCCGGGCCCGCCTGTGGATAGACCGGGTATTCACCATCAAGGGCTCGGGAACCGTGGTGACCGGGACCCTGAGCGGCGGTCACCTGGCAGTTGACCAGCCGGTGGAGATTCTGCCCGGGCAGGTGAGGGCACGAGTCAGGACCATCCAGTCCCACCAGACCCAGTGGGCCCGCCTGGGTCCGGGCAACCGGACCGCGCTGAACCTGGTGGGCGCCGATCCCAAGGCGCTGAGCAGAGGACATTCGCTCGGCGCCGTCGGGCAGTGGCTGACCACCGACAGGCTGCTGGCGTCGATCAGTTTCCTGCCCCACCTGGACCACGTGCCCCAGGAGCGAGGGGCATACAAGTTCCACGTCGGCTCGGTGGAGATCGACGCCACCCTGCGGTTTCTCCAGCAGCCGGCGGCCGCCGGCGAGGCCGGCCTGGCGGCCATCCGGCTGGCGAAGCCGACGGTGCTCGACTTCTCCGACCGGTTCATAATCCGCGACTCCGGCCGGAAGCAGACGGTGGGAGGCGGCGTGGTCCTCGAGCCTCATCCCGGCAAGTTCCGGGGCGACGCCGCCGTGACCGCGGCCCGGGCCCGGATAACGGCGGCCCACCGCGCCGACTACCTGATGGTGCTTTTGGACGAGTCCGGGTTCCTGCCTAACGAAGATGTGTTCGTCAGGACCGGCATCAGCCCGGAGGCAACGATGGAGCTGCCGGTGCTCAATCTGCCCAACTTCGTGGTCTCGCCCGAGGCGTTCGAGCGCATCGGCAGCCAGGTGATGGCGCACGTGGGGACCTACCAGACGTCCCACCCCCTGGACCCGGGACTTCCGCTGACCATATTGCGATCCGCATTGCGCCTGGATCACCGCTTTGTCGACGAGCTGGTGGAGGAGCTGGCCCGCCGCAGGGTGGCAATGGCCGACGGAGCGGTCATCCGCAGCCCGAACTTCAAGCCGATGATCCTGGCGCCGGAGCGGGACAAGATCCTCCAGGACCTGCAGGACGCCGGCGCTTCTCCTCCGACCGCGGCCGAGCTGGGAGAACGCTACGGAGCCGACATGGTGCGGGCGATGGTCAGGTCGGGCGACCTGGTGCAGGTAAGTCCCGAGTTCGTCTACCCCGCCGGGCGGGTGGAGCAGGTGAAGGAAGCCCTGCGGTCGTTCGTTGCCGCCCACGGGCCGTTCACGGTGGCGCAGTTCCGGGATCTCGTAGGAACCACCAGAAAGTACGCCGTCCCCTTCCTCGAATACCTGGACCGCACCGGGTTCACCACCCGGCAAGGCGACGTCAGGCGGTTGGGCCCCAAGAGCTCTCCGCCGGCGCCTTGATTCTTCGTAGCGGAGGTGATCTTCTTCGTCGCGAAGGCGAGGTTGCCACCATCGCCGGCCTTCGGGTCACCGGCGCTTACGTAGGTTGGGTCCCGGCCTCCGTCGGGTGGGTCCCGGCGTCGCTCTGCGCCTCCACCGGTGTATCCACGTCGGACTGGGCCGGGGCCTCGTTCGTCGGCTCCACCATCAGCATCAGGCCGGAGACGCCCTTCACCTTCACCGCCTCGCCCTGGCCGATGGCGGCGCCCAGGGTCCGGGCTCTCCACAGGG
>Ga0247713_1000255_pt1 | contig 36920 bp, 30 predicted proteins | sample 21E_NmetaG_FD_189936 | JGI IMG/M metagenome (GOLD analysis project Ga0247713, IMG submission 189936) | Soil microbial communities from hillslope of Landscape Evolution Observatory, University of Arizona, Oracle, AZ, United States - 2-1-E_N | ecosystem: Engineered > Artificial ecosystem >...
GAGTGGGGGAGAGCACATGATCAAGTCGCGCGAGGAGCTCGCGGCGGCGGCGGCGAAGGCGGCCGCGTCGTCGGCGGAGGCCTACGAGAAGTTCGTGGCGCAGGCCAAGTCGGTCGCGGCGGCGGCGGCGTCGGCGGCCGAGTCGGCCCTGAAGGCGGCGCGCGAGGGCGACGGGGAGGAGCGGGGCGCCTCGGCGGGAGAGCCGGCGGGGGAGCCCGCGAGCGCGCAGACGACGGACCTGGCGGCGCGCGCGGCCGATGCCGCCGCGGCGTCGGCGTCCGCGTACGAGCGCTACAGGGCGCAGCACGCGCCCGAGCGCAAGCCCGCGCAGCCGGTGCACGACGCCCCGGACCTGGCCGCGCAGGCGGCGCAGGCGGCGGCGGCGTCGGCGGCGGCGTACGAGCGCTACAAGTCGCCGCGCGTGGAGACGCCGCCGCCGGCGGCGCAGCAGCCGCCTGACCCGGCGGCGCAGGGGGGCGCGGATCTGGCGGCGCAGGCGGCGCAGGCGGCGGCGGCGTCGGCGGCGGCGTACGAGCGCTACAAGTCGCCGCGCGTGGAGACGCCGCCGCCGGCGGCGCAGCAGCCGCCTGACCCGGCGGCGCAGCAGCCGCCTGACCCGGCGGCGCAGGGGGGCGCGGATCTGGCGGCGCAGGCGGCGCAGGCGGCGGCGGCGTCGGCGGCGGCGTACGAGCGCTACCGGTCGGCGGCCGCGTCCGCGCAGGCGACCGAGCCCGCGCCGGCGGCTGAGCCCGAGCCCGAGCCCGCACCGCGGGCCGAGAGCCGGCCCGTCGGCGACGCGCTCGCGGCACTGCAGGCAGAGGCCAAGGCGGCCGCCGACGCGGCCTACGCCGCGTACAACCCCGGCCACGGCCGGCAGCCGCCGCCGAACGCCGGCGAACTGCTCGCGCGGGCGGTCAAGCTCGCCGCGGAGGTCGAGGCGGCGAAGCGAGGGTGAGCCGCCGCTAGCCTTCGGGGCGGATGTCGACGACTCCGCAGACCCCCGGTGGCGCGCCGCCCGGCGCGCACGACGAATACCAGTGGCACACGGGCGCCCAGCGCCCGCACGGGTCGAGGGACGCCGTCGAGTTCATCGACGTCCACAAGGCCTTCGGGCGCAACCAGATCCTCCGCGGGCTGAACATGGGCCTCCCCGAGGGCAAGATCTCGATGATCCTCGGTCCCTCGGGGACCGGGAAGTCGGTCTGCATCAAGCACATGGTCGGGCTGCTCTATCCCGACCGCGGCGACATCCTCGTGCACGGTCAGTCGGTCCCCAACATGACCGACGACGAGCTGTTCGCGATGCGCCAGAAGTTCGGCGTCCTCTTCCAGGACGGCGCCCTGTTCGGCTCGATGAACGTCTACGACAACACGGCGTTTCCGCTGCGGCAGCACACCGAGAAGAGCGAGGAGGAGATCGCCGAGATCGTCAACCGCCGCCTCGCCGAGGTGGGGCTCGCGAACGCCGGCGACAAGATGCCCAACGAGCTGTCGGGCGGCATGCGCAAGCGCGCCGGCTTCGCGCGCGCGCTCGTCCTCGACCCCGACATCGTGCTCTTCGACGAGCCCGACTCCGGCCTGGACCCGGTGCGCACCGCGCTGCTCGGCGAGCTGATCCAGGAGATCCACGAGGACATGATGGGTGAGGCCGCCAGGCGCGGCTCGCCGCCGCCGGCGTTCACGCTCATCACTCACGACATCATGACCGCGCGCCGCGTCGCCCAGCACATCTCGGTGCTGTGGAAGGGGCGCATCGTCGAGTCGGGGCCCGCCGCCGACCTGTTCAACTCCGACAACCAGTTCGTGCGGCAGTTCCTCGCGGGCGAGTCGCAGGGCCCGCTCGGCATGGAGTGAGCGGGCGACCGCTCCATCGCGCCGCCGCCCTGGCGGCGCGCCGCCCGGCGCTCGTGCTCGCGCTGACGGCGCTGCTCGCGCTCGCGGGCGTGGCGCTCGCACTGCGCCTGCAGCCCGACGCCGGGATCGACACGCTCGTCGACAAGGACACGCGGTCCCACGCAGCCACGGAGACGTTCCGCGAGCGCTTCGGCGACGACCCGATCATCGTGCTCGTCCGCGGGGACCTGCAGAGGCTGCTGCTCACCCAGGACGTCGAGCGCCTGATCGGCCTGGAGGGCTGCATCGCCGGCAACACGCCGGCGCGCGTAACGCCGGCCGGCGGCCCGCGCGGCCCCTGCGCGCGGCTTCGCCGGCTGCGGCCGGTGAAGGTCGTCTTCGGCCCGGGGACGTTCGTCAACGAGGCCACGCGCCAGCTCGGCGCCGGGTTCGCGCGGCGCCTGCAGGAGACCCGGCGGCGCAGCGACGCGGCGGCGGCCGCCGCGCGGCGCGCGGCGCGGCGCGAGCGGCTCGGTGCGGCGCAGACCGCGCAGCGGGTGCGCGCCGCGCGGGCGGCGGTCGCGGCCGAGTTCCAGGCCGAGGTCGTGCGACTCGCCGTGCGCTACGGGCTGCGCTCGATCCCGCGCCTGGACGACCCCAGCTTCGTCTCCACGCTCGTCTTCGACCCGGCGAAGCCCGCCGGCACGCCGAAGCGCAGGTTCGCCTACCTGTTCCCCGCGCGCGGCGACGGGCCGGGGCGCGCGGCGCTCGTGCAGGTCCGCCTGAAGGCGGGGCTCAGCGAGGCACAGCGGACCTCCGCGATCGAGCTCATCCGCGCGGCGGTCGCGATGGACGAATGGAGGCCGCGCAACGGCGCGACGTATACGGTCACCGGCGCGCCGGTCGTCGTCTCGGACCTCACCGCCTCGATCAGCGGCTCGCTGCTGACGCTGCTCGTCGCCGCCCTGCTCGTGATGGCCGCGACGCTGGCGCTCGTCTTCCGCAGCCGCCTGCGGCTGCTGCCGCTCGCGATCGCGCTGACCGCCGCGGCGCTGACCTTCGGCGGGCTGTCGCTGGCGGGCGCGTCGCTGACGATGGCGTCGATCGCCGTCCTGCCCGTGCTCGTCGGCCTCGCGGTCGACTACGCCATCCAGCTGCAGTCGCGCATCCGCGAGGAGCAGCGCGCCGGCGGCGGGCTCGGCGCCGGGCCGGCCGCGCGCCGCGCCGCGCTGCTGGGCACGCCGACCGTCGCCGCCGCCGCGGCCGCGACCGGGGCGGGCTTCCTCGCGCTCGCGCTGTCGCCCGTGCCGATGGTGCGCGAGTTCGGGCTGCTGCTCGTCGCCGGGATCGCGATCGCGTTCGTCTGCGCGCTGCTCGCCGGCACGGCCGCGCTCGTGCTCGCCGACCGCGCCGCGCCGCCGGCCGCGCTGGCGCGGCTCGGCGCGCGGCTGGCGGCGCCGCTGCGCGCGGCAGCGGCCGGCGCCGCGCGGTCGCGCCCCGTGCGCGCCGCCCGCCGCGGCGCCCGGCGCGCCGGCCTCGGCGCGCTCGCGTATGCGGCGCACAACCCGGCGCGCGTGCTGGCGATCGGGCTGGCGGTGGCCGCCGCGGGCTGGGCGCTCGGCACGCAAACGCGGGTCGAGTCCGACATCCAGAAGCTCGTGCCGCAGGACCTCCAGGCGCTGCGCGACCTCGACGCGCTGCAGCGCTCGACCGGCATCGGCGGCGAGGTCGACGTCGTCATCGAGGGCGCCGACCTCACGGCGCCGCGCGTCATCGACTGGATGATCGACTACCAGTCCGGCGTCCTCAGGCACTTCGGCTACAGCCCGCAACGCGGCTGCGGCCGTGCGGAGGTGTGCCCGGCGTTCTCGCTGCCCGACCTCTTCACGACGCCGGACTCGCGCGCCAGCGCGGCGCAGGTCCGGGCGCTGCTCGACGCCGTGCCGCCGTACTTCTCGCAGTCGGTGATCACCGCCGACCGCGGGACGGCGACGCTCGCGTTCGGCATCCGCCTCATGTCGCTCGAGCGCCAGGCGGAGGTCCTCGACGAGATGCGCGCGCGCCTCGACGACGGTCGCCCGCCCGGGGTCCGCGCCGCGCTCGCGGGGCTTCCGGTGCTGGCCGCCGACGCCAACGCGGAGATCTCGTCGCACGGCCGGCGTCTCGCGACGCTGCTCGCGGGCCTGCTGGCGGTCGCGCTCGTCCTGCTCGTGGCGCTTCGCGGCGTCGCGCGAGCGGCGGTGCCCCTCGTGCCGATCGTGCTGGCGACCGGCTGGTCGGCGCTCGTGCTGTTCGCGCTGCGGATCCCGCTGAACCCGATGTCCGTGACGCTCGGCGCGCTCGTCGTGGCGATCACGACCGAGTTCAGCGTGCTGCTGTCCGAGCGCTACCGCCAGGAGCGCCGCGCCGGCCACGACCCCCGGGCGGCGCTCGCGCGGACGTACCGCTCGACGGGCGCGGCGGTGCTCGCGTCGGGAGCGACGGCGATCGCCGGCTTCGCGGTGCTCATCGTCTCCGACATCCGCATGCTGCGCGACTTCGGCTTCGTCACGGTCGTCGACCTGACGGTCTCGCTGCTCGGCGTGCTCGTCGTCCTGCCCGCCGTGCTGCTGCTCGCAGAGCGCCGCGCCGCTCCGAGGGCGACACCGCTGCGCCGCAGCCGCGTGCCGTCGCCGGCGGGACGGTGAGCATCGGACGGCCGTGGTCGCCGGCCGCCGGCGAAGGCACGGCGGCGGGCGCGACGGGGAAGGCGGGGCGCCGCGACGCGCCCCGCCTTGCCGACCGCCTCACACCATCGCGGCCAGCACGCGTCGCTGGCGCTCGGTCATCGATCCGACCGTCTTCGTCTCGTGCATCCCGATCTCCGCGAGGAACCTCTGACAGCGCGTCGCGCCCCAGCGACGCTGGCTCGTCAGCAGCTCCCCGATGGGCATGCTGACCGCCTCCGGCGGACAGCTCAGGATGACGTCCGACACCCCGATCGCCCCCTCGCCGATGCGACGCTTCAGCTCGGCCCTCGCGAGCCGAACCTGGTTGGCTCGTCGCAGGGCCTGCATGTGTTGCGGCGCAGGGACGATCGTCGCTGTGGCGTCGTGCATGGGTCCTCCCCGGCTGCCGCGTCCACGTTGCGGCAGCACGTCGTGGATTTTGAGCTGACTGTCAACGCAGGCGCGCACCGAAACGCCGGGGGCTCGCAGAGCGCGATCCGCCCGACCTCTCCGGCCGCATCCGGTGGGTCTGGCGACCCGCCCGGCGCGCTTCCTCAAGCGCGACGCGAAGGTATGTCAGGGCCGCCCCGAGGTCAACGAGCAGCGCTTCGAAGCGCTCGCAAGGAGCGCGGTTTTTCTTCCGCGCTCGATGTGTGACGCCGTGGACGAGCGCCGGTGCCTAGGCGGCAGCCGACGGCAGCGGTCCGTGCTCTGCCTCGAAGCGCGCCTTCACCGTCGAGAAGGCCTCCAGCGCGCGGTCCAGCGTCGCGCGCTCGTGCGTCGCCATGACGCTCGTGCGCAGCAGCGCGCCGCCCGGCGGCACGGCCGGATGGATCGCGACGTTGACGAACACCCCGGCGTCGTAGAGCGCGCGCCACAGGAGCACGGCCTTCCAGTCGTCGCCGACGATGACGGGGACGATCGGCGTCATGTGGTCGCCCTCGTGCTCGACGACCTTCAAGCCGCACTCCTTCAACCCCGCGTGCAGGTAGGCAGCGTTCTGGAGCACGCGCGCCAGCAGCGGCGGCCCGTCGTCGGAGCGCACGATCCGCAGCGCCGCCAGCGCGGCGCCGACCGCGGCCGGCACGGCCGCGGCCGTGAAGAGGAACGCCCGGCTCTGGACGCGCAGGTAGTCCACGACCTCGTGGCTGCCGGCGATGAACCCGCCGCAGCTCGCCAGGCTCTTGGAGAACGTGCCCATCCGCAGGTCGACGCGGTCCTCGACGCCGAGCAGCTCGGCCGTGCCGGCCCCGCGCGCGCCGAGGACGCCGGCGCCATGCGCCTCGTCGACCATCAGCCGCGCGCCGAAGCGCGCGCACAGGTCGGCGATCCGCGGCAGCGGCGCGACGTCGCCCTCCATCGAGAACACGCCATCGACGACGACGAGGATGCCGCCGCCATCGGCGGCCGACTTCTCGAGCGTGCGCTCGAGCTTGTCCATGCGATTGTGGCGGAAGACGCGCAGCTTGGCCCGGCTCAGCAGGCAGCCGTCGATGATCGAGGCGTGGTCGCCGGAGTCGGCGACGACCGTGTCGCCGGGCGCCAGCAGCGTGCCGAGCGCTGCGAGGTTCGCCTGGTGGCCGGTCGTGAAGACGAGCGCGTCCTCGGTGCCCATCCACGCGGCGATCTCGCGCTCGAGCTCGAGGTGCAGCGCGATCGTGCCGTTGAGCAGCCGCGAGCCCGTCAGCCCGGTCCCGTAGCTGTTGAGCGCGGCCCGGGCGCCCGCGATGACGCGCTCGTCGCCGGTCAGCCCGAGGTAGTTGTTGGAGCCGAGCATGATCCGCTCGGCGCCCTCCATCTCGACGACCGGGCCCGCCGGGCCCTCGAGCGTGCGGAAGTAGGGCAGCAGGTCGGCGTCGCGGGCCGCGCGCAGCTGCTCCGCGCGTTCGTGGCCGCGGACCTTGGCAAAGACGTCGTGTGTCAGGGAGGCCATGTAGCGTGAGCGTCGTGCCAGTGGACGTCCGGGCCGTCTCGTCGCGGCGGGAACTGCGGGAGTTCATCGAGCTTCCCTACCGGCTGCACTCTAGCTCGCCGCAGTGGGTGCCCCCCTTGCGCCTGGAGCGGCGGCTGTTCCACAGCCGACGCATGAACGCCTACTTCAAGCACGCCGGCGCGCAGGAGTTCCTCGCGCGCCGCGACGGCCGCGTCGTCGGGCGCATCAGCGCCCAGATCGACGGCGCCTACGATCGCCAGCACGGCCCGGGGACGGGGATGTTCGGCTTCCTCGAGCTCGAGGACGACCAGGAGGTCGCGGCGGCGCTGCTCGACGCGGCCAAGGCGTGGCTCGCCCAGCGCGGGCGCCGGCGCATGATCGGCCCGATGGACTACACGATGAACGACGAGTGCGGCGTCCTCGTCGAGGGCTTCGAGCGCGAGCCGATGCTCAAGCAGCCGTGGCATCCGCCGTACTACCGGCGCCTGTGCGAGGAGGCGGGGCTGCGCAAGGCGGTCGACCTGCTCACGTGGGCGCTGGAGATCTCCGACCGCGAGAAGATCCTGCCGATCATCTTCGAGCTCGCCGAGCAGTCGGAGACCAAGCACGGCATCCGCCTGCGCCACATGCGCCGGCGCGATCTGCGCGAGGACATCAAGGTCTTCGGCGAGGTCTACAACGCCGCGTGGAAGGACAACTGGGGGTTCGTGCCGTACTCCGACGACGACCTCAGGCAGCTGGCCGACGAGCTGCAGCTCGTCTTCGACCGCAACTGGTTCATGGTCGCCGAGAAGGACGGCGAGACGATCGGCATCGCGATCACCGTGCCCGACGTCAACCAGGTGCTCAAGCGCATGAACGGCAGGCTGCTGCCGCTGGGCTGGTGGCACTTCCTGCGCAAGTCAGGAGTCATCGACCGCGTGCGCGTCGGCTTCCTCGGCGTCAAGCCCGAGTACCAGCACACCGGCACCGCGGCGCGCTTCTACGTCGAGCACTTCGACGTGGCCCGAAGGACGCCCCAGAAGTGGGGCGAGATGGGCTGGATTCTCGAGACCAACCGGGCTATGAACCGCGGCATGGAGGCCATGGGCGGCCGCGTCGTCAAGCGCTTTCGGATCTACGAGGAGAGCTTCTGAGATGGAGGCAGCGGCAGTCCGTCCTCACGGCATCGGGCTCACGGCGTCCTCGAGCGCGACGGGCGTGTGGCTGCGTTCGCGGCGCTGGGACCTGACGTTCCTCATCCTCAGCGCGGCGCTCATCCCGATCCCGCTGCTGATGTACCACGGCCTCGGCGTCTCGCAGACGGCGGTCAACCTCATCGTCGCGGGCGTCGTCGGCGGCCCGCACCTGTACTCGACGTTCACGTACACGTTCATGGAGCCCAACTACCGCCGCCGCCACCGGCGCTTCCTCGCGGCGTCGCTGGCGCTGCCGGTGATCGTGACGGTCATGGCCTTCGTGAACATCCAGGTGCTGCTGACCGTGTTCTTCCTGTGGGCGTCGGTCCACGTCCTGCACCAGATCACGTACATCAACGACTGCTACGTGGCGAAGGGCCCGGTCGAGCGGGCCTTGCGCGAGCGGGTGATCGACTACGGGGTCGTGTTCCTGTGCCTGTATCCGATGGCGACGCCGCAGATCCTCGACGGCTCGTTCCAGCTCGGCGGCACCCAGCTCTACGTGCCGGAGTGGGCCTCGCGCGGCCTGGTCGCCGACCTGCAGATCGTCGGCATCTTCGCGCTCTTCGGGGTGTTCTTCGCGCTCTGGGTCGCCAAGACGATCCGCGACTGGCGGGCCGGCACGCTGCTCGTGCCGAGCGTCCTGCTCATCGGGCTCACGATCGTCGTCGGCTTCACGCTCCCCCTCTTTCCGAACATCGACGTGGCCTTTCAGGGCTTCAACGTCTGGCACTCCCTTCAGTATCTGGCCCTCGTCTGGTACCTGATGGCAATGCGCAAGGAGCGCGGAGAGATCGACAACCACCTCGTCGCGGAGATGAACGGCCCGGACCGGCCCTGGCGCTTCTACGGGCTCGCGGTCGTGCTGACCGCGTTCGCGGGCGCCCTCGTGCTGCTGATCCACGTGGCGTTCGGCGTCGACCTGCAGAAGGCGTACTACATCGTCATCCTCTCGACCTTGCTCCAGCACTACTACCTCGATCACCTGCAGTTCCGCCAGCTCGGCGACGTCGTCGGGTCCGGTGGCCGGCTGCTGGCCGGCCCGGCGGGAAGGCCATGAGCGAGCCCCTCCGCGAGCCGATCGAGGACGTCGAGGTCCTCGACGGCGTGCCCGTGCTCGCCGACGAGGACGCGCGCGCCGTGGAGCCGCGGCGCCCGCCGGGCGCGCTCGCGCCGGCGGCCGTCCAGACCGCGGCGCTGGTCGGCGCGAGCGTCGTCGCCGGAGCGGCCGCGGTGGCGATCGTCCATCGCCGCAAGGCGCGGCGGCTGGCCCGTCGCCGGCGCAGGTCGATCGGCCCCGTGGTCGCGAGCCGCTCGTTCCTCGTCGACGTCCACGTGCTCGGCGAGCGCAAGTAGCGCGGTCGGGCGCCGGCAGCGTGGGTCGGCGGTCGTGATCGAGCTGCGCGCCGAGGTCGTGCCCCGCTGGCCGTTCCGGCTTCCCGGTCGCGGCGGCGCCGACGGCGTGCTGCGCTGTCGCGGGGGCGTGCTCGAGCGCCTGCTGCACGTCGACGGGCGCCCGGTCGTGGTGCGCGTCGCGCAGCCGGGCGCGCGGCGCGTGATCTTCGGCGCGTGGGCGCGCGATCGCGACGGCGCACAGGACGCGATCGCGCGGATGCGCTTCGCGGTCGGCGTCGACGACGACCTGCGCCCGTTCTACGAGCGCCACCGCGACGACCCGCTCATCGGCCCGTCGCTGCGCCGCCATCCGTGGCTGCGCGTCGCGCGCCGACCGGTCGCGTTCGAGGCGCTCGCCTGGGCGGTCTGCGAGCAGCTCATCGACTCGCGCCGCGCGGCGGCGATCGAGGCGCGGATCGTCCGCGGGCTCGGGCCGCGCTGCGCCGCGAGCGGCCTGCGCGACGTGCCGTCGGCTGCTGCGCTGGCGGGCTGCGCGCCGGCGCGCCTGGAGTCCTGGGACCTCTCCGGCCGCCGCGCGCTCGCGCTCGTGCGCGTCGCGCGGGAGGTCGCGGCGGGCCGGACGGTGCTGGACGACGGCGACCACGAGCGCGCGTGGCGGCGGCTGCTGGCGATCCCGACGATCGGCCGCTGGACGGTCGAGACGCTCGCGCTGCACGGCCAGGGCCGCCTCGACGTCGTCCCCGCGGGCGATCTGAACCTGCTCAAGCTCGTCGGGCGCTGGCGCTCGGGCGGCGACCCGGCGGCGCGCGCCGAGGAGGACGACGTGCGGGAGCTGTTCGAGCGCTACGGCGCCTGGCGCGGGCTGGCTGCCGCGCACGCGCTGCGCGCGCCCGCGCCGGCGCGCAAGACGCTCGCGCGGGCGGCGTGAGCCGCCGCCGTCGCCGTGTCGTCGTGCCCGCCGCGGTCCGACGTCGCACCGACGCGCTACCCGTCGGTCGGCTCGAGCCGACCGTCGACCGGCATCGACGCCCACAGCAGCGGCGAGCCGATCTGCGGGTCGTCCTGGTCGCAGACGAACAGGAAGTCCAGGACGCCGGTGTCGAGCGTCGCGTGAACGCCTTCGACCTTGTAGCGGCGGTCGATCGTCCGCATGCGGCGGACGTGGCCCTCGACGTCGATCGTGCCGACGACCGACCCGCGGATCTCGCCGCCGCCGGCGTCGTCCTCGGCCTCGGCCGAGGCCGTGAACACGAGCACGTCGCCGAGCGAGCTGGCGTCGCTGAACGTCACCTCGATGCCGTCGAGCTCGCCGAGGTCGTAGGCGCGCACGTCGGCGAGCTCGTCGACGTCGATGCGCAGGTCGCCGCGCAGCGAGTCCATCACCGCGGGGAGCGAGAGCTCCGCAACGACGTTCGTCGTCTCCGCCCGGTTGCCGCGGTGCAGCAGCCACAGCCGCTGCCCCATGACGGCCGCGCCCTCGATGTTGAGGTGCTCGACATGCGTGCCGAGCAGCTCGTACAGCGGACCGAGGTCGACGACGCGCGGCTCGCCGCGCAGCGCGCCGTCGGCCTGCAGCGACCACACGAACCCGCGGTCGCGCCGCTCGCCCGAGCCCGATCCCAACCCGAGGATCGCGCCGTACGGGTCGCCCTCGAACGGCGGCAGGACCGTGAGCGCCTCCAGATCAGGCTTCGAGCCGCTGCGGGCGGCGTCGTCGGCCGGCAGCTCGCCCGGGAGGATGCGCCGCAGCTCGCCGGGGCCCGGGTCGGACATGCGAAAGACCGCGAGCGAGAGCAGGTCGTCGCCGATGACGTACACGAAGTCGCCGCGCCGCACGAGACCGCTCGCCGACGAGACGTGGGCGCGCTGTCCCTCGCCCGGCGGCTCGCGCAGGTCGAGGCTGCGCAGCTCGCGCAGCTCGAGCGGCGGCAGCTCCTCGAGATGGCTCTCGCGCCGGTCCACGGGGCTCTCAGCGAACGCGTCGGCCGATCATGGTCCGTTCCTCTCCGGCCCGACGACGCGCCAAACGAGCCGCCCGTCCCGTCGCGGGCGCTACCCTGCCCCGGTGCGACGCCTGCTCGCCGCCCTGCTCGCCGTCTGCGCCGTGATCGGAGTGACGATCGCCGGCGCGCAGCAGCGTTCGCAGGAGCCGTCGCAGGCCGAGGACGGCACGCAGATCCAGGCGCTGCCCGCGCCGGACGGCGCGCTCCCGCGCGCGCCCGCCCGCCTCGCCGCGACGTTCGCCGCGACGACGCGGCGCCTGCGCGGGGCGCTGCGGCGCTGGGACGGCGACGGCGCGGTGCCGCGCGAGGTCACGCTGCTGGCGCTGCACCACCAGCGCATCCTGCGGCTGGCCGCCAGGCGGCGCGCGCTCGGCGACGCGATGCTCGCCCGGCTGCCCCGCGGAGTGCGCGGGGAGGCACGCGACTCCGTGCTCGGCCAGCGCCACATCGCGGCGATCCCGCGCCCGGGGCGCCCGCCGCGCGTGCGCGTCTCGACCGCGGCCCCGGCGCGCGAGCTGCGCGGCCACTACGCCGCCGCGCAGCGCCGCTTCGGCATCCACTGGTCGATCCTCGCGTCGATCAACTTCGTCGAGTCGGCGTTCGGGAAGATCCGCAGCGCCAGCGAGGCGGGCGCGCGCGGCCCGATGCAGTTCATGCCGGCGACGTGGCGGGCGTACGGGATGGGCGGCGACATCGACGACCCGCGCGACGCGATCCTCGCCGCCGCCAACTACCTGCGCCGCTCCGGCGCCGCGCGCGACATCGACAGGGCGCTGTTCGCCTACAACCACTCGACGTCCTACGTGCGGGGGATCCGCCGCTTCGCGCGCCGGATGCGCGCCGACGAGCGAGCGTTCCTGACGTACTACGCGTGGCAGGTGTACGTGCGCACGCCGTCGGGCGTCAGGCGGGTCACCGGGCCCGGCCGCGGCTGACCGCCGGGCGGACGGGTCTGCCGGCGGTCGTCGCCGCGCTCACGGGATCGAGCGGACCGCCTCGCGCGCCGCGTCCTTGATGCGGTCGGCGTCGACGGGCGCCGCCTCGGCGAGCTCCGACAGCCCGCGGCGCGCGAGCACGAACGCGCCCGTCCCGGCGCCGCCCGCGATCAGCGAGGCGATGACCCAGCCGGGCAGGACGCGGCGCAGCGCCATCAGCGGCAGCGACGCGGCCGCCGCGAGCGCGACGGTGCCGGCCGCGCCCGCGCCCGTGAGCAGCGCCGCGCCCTTCGCGCCGCCGGCGGCGCGCTCGGTCAGCTCGCTGCGAAGGTCCTCCACCTCGCGCCGGACCGTCTCGCCGAGGCCCTGGACCATCTGCGTGAGGATGTCCGCCATCCCGCCATCGTCGCCCGACTGCGCTGCCTTCTGGCCCTGCGGCTGTGTGCTCACCGTCGCCTCCTCGATCGCTCGCCTGTGTGCTCGCCTACCCGGATGAGGCGGCTTCGGCGCGCGATGTGTCTCGCCCGCGATGACCCCGGTGCAGTGGCGCGCCCGCGGTCCATCAGGCCGGACGCGCACTCGGCGGCGACGCCGAGCCTCGTCGGCGCGCGTGCTCGCCTAGCCTCCTTCCACGACGGATGGACGATCGGCCGACACTGCTGGAAGAGGGACGCCGCAGCTACGCGTCGTCTGCGTGGGCGCGTGCGCATGCGGTGCTGTCCCGCGTCGAGGAGCAAGCGCCGCTGGACGCGGTCGACCTCGAGCGGCTCGCAACCGCCGCCTATCTCCTCGGTCGCGACGAGGAGCACCTCGACCGGCTGCAGCAGGCGTACCAGCGGCACGTAGAGGCCGGCAATCCGCAGCCAGCGGCGCGCTGCGCGTTCTGGCTTGCGGTCAACCTGGGCCGGACGGGACAGCCGGCACAAGCCGGCGGTTGGCTGCGACGCGCACAGCGGCTGATCGAGCGCGCGGGCGCCGACTGCGTCGAGCGCGGCTACCTGCTGCTGCCCGTCGCCCTGGAACAGGCCGCCGCTGGGCGGCACCACGCCGCCGGGGAGACGGCCGCCGCGGCCGCACGGCTCGCCGAGCGCTTCGGGGACCCAGACCTGCTCTCGCTCGCGTTGCAGGAGCAGGGGCACGCGCTGATCAGGCAGGGCAGGATCGACGACGGTCTGCGACGACTCGACGAGGCGATGGTCGCCGTCACGGCCGGTGAGCTCTCGCCTGAGGTCGCTGGTCTCGTGTACTGCGCGGTCATCGACGCCTGCAGGCAGGCATGCGAGTTCCGCCGCGCCAGGGAGTGGACCGACGCGCTGGCCCGCTGGTGTGAGCGTCAGCCCGACATGGTGCCCTACACCGGCCAGTGCCACCTGCACCGTGCGGAGATCATGCAGCTGCACGGCGAGTGGCACGAGGCGCTCGAGGAGGCCCGCCGCGCCAACGCCCGCTTCGCCGCGCGGATGCAGCAGAACCAGACGGCGGCCGCGGAGGCGTTCTACCGGCAGGGGGAGGTGCACCGGCTGCGCGGCGAGTCCGAGGCCGCCGAGGCGGCCTTCCGGCAAGCCAGCCACCTCGGGCGCGAGCCGCAGCCCGGGTTCGCGCTGCTGCGCCTTGCGCTCGGGGAGAGCGCCGCGGCGCTGCAGTCGATCAGACGGGCCGCCGACGAGACCGAGGACCCGTCCCGGCTCGTCGAGCTGCTGCCGGCGCTGATCGACGTTCTGCTCGCCGTGGGTCAGCCGGACGAGGCCGACACCGCGTGCCGCCGGCTGGAGCAGATCGCGGCGAGCTTCGGCAGCGCGATGCCCGACGCCGTCACGGCCTACGCGCGCGGCAGCGTGCTGCTGGCTCGCGGGGAGACGCGCGCCGGACTGGGCGCAGCGCGGCGCTCGGCGGCGCTCTGGTGGCAGCTGGGCGCACCCTACGAGGCGGCCCGCGCTCGCCTGCTCATCGCCGTAGCCTGCCGCGCGCTCGCTGACGAGGATGCGGCCTGCTTGGAGCTGGACGCCGCGCGCGACGTCTTCGTGGGGCTCGCCGCCGCGCCCGACGTCGCCCGTGTCGACGCGCTGCGGCGAGCGGGGCGACCGGAGCCCGCCCACGGGCTGACCGCGCGGCAGATCGAGGTGCTGCGGCTCGTGGCCAGCGGGTGCTCGAACCGCGAGATCGCCGAGCAGCTCGTCATCAGCGAGCACACCGTGGCGCGCCACGTTCAGAACATCTTCGCCAAGCTCGGCGTCTCGTCGCGCGCGGCAGCGGCGGGGTTCGCCTTCGAGCACGAGCTGCTTGCCCGTCGCATGGTCAAAGATGACCACGCGCGCGATACGCGAAGTTGGTGATCAGAGGCGATTCCGGCGCGCGGCGACGGCCCTACGGTGCTCGCAGAGCAACCCGAGGAGGATCGCCATGCCCGCCACGTCGGCACCCACCGCATCAGCACGTCAGGCAGCGCTCGAGGCGCGCGAGCGCCTGCTGTCCGATCTGCCGCTGGTCGAGCGCAGAGTCGAGCTGGCCGGGATATCCACCACGGTGCTGGAGGCGGGCGAGGGACAGCCGCTCGTGCTGCTCCACGGGCCGGGCGAGCACGCGCCCAAGTGGCTGCGCGTCGTGCCCGCCCTCGCCGAAAGGCACCATCTGATCGCGCCCGATCTGCCCGGCCACGGCGAGTCGCCCGTCAGCGACGGGCCGCTCGACGCCGGCCGAGCCCTGGCCTGGCTTGCTGAGCTGATCGACCGAGGATGCGAGTCGCCGCCGGTCGTCGTCGGACAGATCCTCGGCGGCGCGATCGCCGCCCGCTTCGCAGCCGACCACAGCGACTGCGTCGCCGGGCTCGTGCTCGTCGATGCGCTCGGCCTCGTGCCGTTCGCGCCGGCGCCCGAGTTCGGGCAGGCGCTGATGCAGTTCATCGCCAGCCCGGACGAGCAGACGCACGACGGCCTGTGGCAGCACTGCGCTGCGGACCTCGACAAGCTGCGCGCGGCGATGGGCACGAAATGGGAGGCGCTGAAGGCGTACAACCTCGATCGTGCCTCCGCGCCGGATGTCCAGGCCGCCCAGCACGCCCTCATGGGCGCTTTCGCGATGGAGGCGGTCGCACCCGAGCGGCTCGAGCGCATCACGGCACCGACCGCGCTGATCTGGGGCCGTCACGACCTCGCCACGCCGCTCGCGAGCGCGCGCCGCATAAGCGAGCGATACGGCTGGCCGCTGGAGATCATCGATGGCGCCGGCGACGACCCGCCGATCGAGCAGCCCGAACCCTTCGTGCGCGCGCTGCACCAGATCATCGACGACCGGATGACATGAGAGGTGGACGAATGTCGATCGCTGGCGGGATCCGAGTCGTAGGGATCGACGGGGCTCCGGTCGCGCTCGATGCGCAGCGGCTGGACGACCTGCGGTCACGACTCGCCGGACCGCTGCTGCTGCCCGGAGATGCAGACTGGGACGACGCGGTGCTCATCTGGAACGCAGACATCGCCAGGCAGCCGGCGATCGTCGTCCAGCCGGTCTCAGCTCGAGATGTCGCACACGCAGTCGCGTTCGCGCGCGACGAGCGACTGCTGATGTCCGTCAAGGGCGGCGGGCACAACATCGCCGGCACGGCGATCGCCGACGGCGGGCTGACCCTCGACCTCTCGCGGATGCGCAACATCGAGATCGACGCGACGGCGCGCCTGGCCCACGTCGGCGGCGGATGCCGGCTGGCCGACGTGGACGCGGCGACACAGCACCACGGCCTGGCGACGCCGCTCGGGTTCATCTCGCAGGTCGGCGTCGGCGGGCTCACCCTCGGCGGCGGGCTGGGCTACCTCACGCGCCGCTTCGGCTGGACTGTGGACAACCTCGAGCGGGCGCAGATGGTCACGGCCGACGGTCAGATCCGCGACGTCGACGGCCGGCAGAACGCCGACCTGTTATGGGCGATCCGGGGCGGCGGCGGGAACTTCGGCGTCGTCACACGATTCACGTTGCGCCTGCACCGGATCGGACCGACCGTCGTCGGCGGCCTGATCGCCTGGCCGTTCGAACGCGCCGACGAGATCCTGCGGGCGTATCGAGCGCTCACGAGCCAAGCCCCGCGCGAGCTGGCGGTCTGGCTGGTCCTCATGCACGCGCCGTCGGCGCCGTTCGTGCCCTCGACATGGGCCGGACGCAAGGTCTGCGCCATGGCAATCTGCTACAGCGGGGAGCGGGCGACCGCCGACCGCGCGCTGACTCCCATCCGCGCGCTCGGCGAGCCCGTCTTCGACCTCGTCGGCCCGCAGCCCTACGCGCAGGTGCAGTCCTATCTCGACGACTCCGAGCCCAAAGGCAACCACTACTACTGGAAGACGGAGTTCCTCGGCGAACTCGACGACGAGCTGTTGTCGCGGGCGCGGGCGCTGTACGCCACGTGTCCCAGTCCGGGCGCGCAGCTCGGGCTGCTGCACCTCGCCGGCGCGCTCAACGACCGAGCGGCCGACGACGGGGCGGTCGGCAACCGCGGCGCGCGCTATGCGATCGGCGCCAACGGGATGTGGGAACCCGGCGAGCCCGGTGCCGACGTCGGCCGGGCGTGGGTCAGGAGCACCTGGGAGCAGCTGCGGCCGTTCTCCACCGGCGGCAACTACGTCAACTTCCAGACGGCGGACGACGACGCCGCGCGGATCGCGGCCGCCTACGGCGCCAATCTGCGCCGCCTTCGCGAGATCAAGGCGACCCATGATCCCGACAACCTCTTCCGCATGAACCGAAACATCACGTGGACGCCCTGAACGAGCCGCATCCCGCTCGATCGGCGCGCATCGGCAGAGCGCCGCGGCGACGCGGCGGCGCTCTGCCGCTGAGGTACGCGAGCGGGTGCACAGGGCGGCCCTCACGTGGCGGCGACACCGGCGGGCGCCGGGCTCGCGTGCGCGACATCTGCGACGGCGCGGCGCAGCAGGACGATCGCCGTGACCAGCGTCCAGAGCAGAAAGAGGATGAAGGCCGGTCCGAACTCGGCTCCGAGGTCGAAGGCGTTGGCGATGAGCAGCGGCGCGATGGCTGCCGCTGACCAGCCAAGCCACCTGGGCAGCGCGCCCGATCGCACGATGAGCGCCGCAGTCGCGTTCGACCTCCGGATCGTTGCGGCGGATGACCGCTTCAACGCTAGGTCCGGAGATCTGCGCCGGCGTCCCCCAGGTGGGTGATCGTGCCCTCCGCCTGACGGCGGACACGGCACGTGCCCGCTCAGCAACGAGGCTGATGCGCGTGCGCGCGAACCGCCACGGTCGCGCAACCGTGCAGCACGCGTGCCCCATGCTCACGCCGCGAGCAGCGGGGGACCGCCGCGGGCGTGGAGCAGCGCGACGTCCGAGCGCTCGAGCGTCGCCGGCGACCGACGGCTCGGGCGCCCGGCGCGCACCGGCACGACGCGGGGCGAAGCGTCCCGGCGGGCTCACGTGTCCTCCCAGCGGTAGCCGACGCTGCGAACGGTCTTGATGCGCGCCGCGTGCTCGCATCCGAGCTTGGCACGCACGCGGCGGACATGCACGTCGACCGTTCGCGCACCGCCGTAGTAGTCGTAGCCCCACACGCGGTTGAGCAGCGCCTCGCGGGAGAACACGCGCCGGGGGTGTGTCGCGAGGAACTTCAGCAGCTCGTACTCCATGTACGCGAAGTCGACCGGCCGCCCGTCGATCGCGACCTGGTAGGTCGCGAGGTTCATCTCCAGGCTGCCGACCCGCACGACGTCGCCGTGGTCGGTGCCCGTGACGGCGCGGCGGGCGCGCGCGATCCGCGCCTGCAGCTCCTGCGTCGAGAACGGCTCGACGAGCAGCTCGTGGCCCTCGGAGATGCCGATGCCCTCGACGAGGCCCGCCGAGCCGAGCGCGACGAGCAGCGGCACCTCGCGAAGGTCCTCGTCGGCGGAGAGCCGCGCGCACAGCTCCTCGCACGACGCGTGCTTCAGGCCCGATGCGAGCACGACGGCGAGCGCCGGCGCGCGGCTGTCGCCCTCGGGCGGGCGCAGGGTCCCGTTGGCGGCCACGCGATGGGGGCTGAAGCCCAGCTCGGCGAGCAGCCGCGACGTGCTGTCGCCGCGCTGCTCGCCGTAGATCCACGCCTCGCTCACCGCGCGCCCTACAGCTTTCGCAGGTAGCGCAGGCGATCGAAGTCGGTGACCGTGCGCCGCTCGTCGGCGAGCTCGCCGCGCTTGTTGGCCACGAACACGTCGCACAGGCGGTCGCCGAGCGTCTCGCGGGCGAGCTGCGAGGCGTCGAAGAGGTCGGTCGCCTCGCGCAGGTCGAGCGGCAGCGCCGGCCCGCCGCCCGCCTCGTCGAGGCTCTCGGCCGGCAGCTCGTAGCCGCGCTCGATCCCGCGCAGTCCAGCGGCGAGCAGCAGCGCCAGCACGAGATAGGAGTTGCAGGACGGGTCGGGGGAGCGCAGCTCGAAGCGCGTGCCGTCGGCGCGGCCGGGCCGGCGCGACGGGACGCGGACGAGCGCGGCCGCGCCGCGGCGCGTCCAGCCGACGGTCGCCGGCGCCTCGAAGCCCGTCGCCAGGCGCCGGTAGGAGTTGATCCACTGGTTCGTGACGGCGGTCAGCTCGCAGGCATGGGCGAGGACCCCGGCCAGGAACGAGCGCCCGGTCTCCGACAGCGGCTCGTCGGCGTCGCTCGCATGGAACGCGTTGCGCTCGCCGCAGAACAGCGAGACGTGCAGGTGCATGCCGGAGCCCGGATGCTCCTCCAGCGGCTTGGGCATGAACGTCGCGTACGCGCCGAGCTCGTGCGCGGCCTCCTTGACCGCGACGCGGAAGGTCGTGATCGCGTCGGCCATCGTCAGCGCGTCGGTGTGGGCCAGCTGGATCTCGTGCTGGGACGGGGCCACCTCGTGGTGCGACGCCTTGACCGGGATCCCGATCTGCTCGAGACAGTCGATCGTGCGGCGCCGGAAGTCGCTGCCGACGTCCAGCGGCGTCAGGTCGAAGTAGGCCCCGTCGTCGAGCGTCCGCGGCCTGGCGCCGTTGGCGCCGAGGGCGGCGAACAGGAAGAACTCGACCTCGCAGCCGACCTGCATCGAGTAGCCCAGCGCGGCGGCCTGCTCGAGCACGCGGCGCAGCGCCGCGCGCGAGTCGGGGCCGAAGGGCGCGCCGTCGGGCTGGCGCACGTCGCAGAACATGCGGCCGACGATCGAGTCCGGGCGCCACGGCAGGACCTGGAAGGTCTGAGGGTCGGGATGGGCGATGACGTCGTGCTCGCGCAGCCGCGAGGCGCCCTCCAGCGACGAGCCGTCCAGCCCGATGCCGTCCTCGAGCGCCGACTCGAGCTCAGAGACGGGGATCGAGACGCTCTTGAGCATGCCGAGCACGTCGACGAACCACAGGCGGACGAACCTGAGCCCGCGTTCGGCGACGCTGTGCAGCACGAACTGACGGTGAGCCGTCATGGCGCCGGACGCTATGGGGGCCGCGGAGGGCTGTCATTGGCCATCCGGTCGGAAGTCACCCGACACTCGGTCGAGGTAGCCGCGGGCGTTCACACAGCGTTCATCGATCCGACCCGGCCGGGAAACCGCCCCCCGCGACGCTGGTGGCCGTGCCGACGACCACGACCCAGTGCCCGTACTGCGGCGTCGGCTGCGGCCTGCTGGCCGAGGTCGACGACGACCGGCTGACGGCCGTGCGCGGCGATCCGCTGCATCCGGCCAACCGCGGGCGCACGTGCCGCAAGCCGCTCGAGCTGCCGTGGGCCGTCCACGCCCCCGACCGCGCGACGGCGCCGCTGTGGCGCGCCGACCGCGACGCGCGCTTCGAGGCGTCCGGCTGGGACGGCGTCGTGTCGACGGTCGCCGGGCGCCTGCGCGCGATCGTCGACGAGCACGGGCCCGACGCCGTCGCCTTCTACATCTCCGGACAGCTGCTGACCGAGGACTACTACGCGGTCAACAAGCTCGCCAAGGGCTATCTCGGGTGCAACAACGTCGACTCCAACTCGCGGCTGTGCATGTCGTCGGCGGTGGCCGGCTACAGCGGCGCGTTCGGCTTCGACGGCCCGCCGCCGGCCTACGCCGACCTCGCGCTCGCTGACTGCTTCCTGCTGCTCGGCACGAACACCGCCGCCTGCCACCCGATCGTCTGGTCGCGGATCCGCGACCGCCAGGCCGAGGGCGCGTTCGTGATCTGCGCCGACCCTCGCGCGACGCCGACCGCGCGCGGCTCGGACCTGCACCTCCCCGTGCGACCGGGCACCGACCTAGCGCTGCTGAGCGCGCTGCTGCACGTCGTCGACCGCGACGGCCTGGTCGACGAGGGCTTCGTCGCGCGGCACACGACCGGCTGGGCGCAGGCGCGCGAGGTCGCGCGCCGGTGGTCGCCGCAGCGCGCCGCCGGCGTCTGCGGCGTCGACGCGGCGCTGATCGAGCGGGCGGCGCACCGCTTCGCGACCGCCGGCGCGGCGCTCGCGCTGTGGTCGATGGGCGTCAACCAGTCGACGGTCGGCACGCTCAAGAACCGGGCGCTCATCAACCTGTGCCTGGCGACGGGACAGATCGGGCGGCCGGGAGCCGGCCCGCTGTCGCTGACCGGCCAGCCCAACGCCATGGGCGGGCGGGAGACCGGCGGGCTCGCGCACCTGCTCCCCGGCTACCGCAAGGTCGCCGACGCGGGCGACCGCGCGGCGATGGCCGCGCACTGGGGCGTCGAGCCGACTCGCCTCTCCGAGCGCCCCGGGCTGCCCGCGGTCGAGCTCTTCGACGCGCTGGCGGAGGGCCGCGTGAAGGCCGTCTGGATCATGGCGACGAACCCGCTCGTCTCCCTGCCCGACGGCCGGCGCGCGCGCGAGGCGCTGGAGCGCGCCGAGCTCGTCGTCGTGCAGGACGCCCACCACCCGACGGAGACGTCGTCGCTCGCGCACGCCGTCCTGCCGGCGGCGGCGTGGCCGGAGAAGGAGGGCACGATGACGAGCTCCGAGCGCCGGGTGGGGCTCGTGCGCCGCGCGCTCCCGGCGCCCGGCGAGGCACTGCCGGACTGGCGGATCGTCGCGATGCTCGCGCGCCACCTCGGCTTCGGCGACGCCTTCGCCTGGCGTGACGCGGGGGCGGTCTTCGACGAGTTCGCCGCCTGCACCGCAGGACGCCCCTGCGACGTCAGCGGCCTGTCGCACGCGCGGCTGCGCCGCGACGGCGGCGTCCAGTGGCCCTGCCCGCGGCAGCCGGCCGGCGAGCATCCGGGCACCGAGCGCCTGTACGCCGATCGCCGCTTTCCGACCGCCGACGGGCGCGCGCGCTTCGCCCCGACGCCGCACGCCGAGCCCGCCGAGACGCCCGACGACGACTTCCCGCTGCTGCTCACCACCGGACGGGTCGCCGACCAGTGGCACACGATGACCCGCACGGGCCACTCGCCGGCGCTGCGCGCGGCCGCCGGCGCGCCCACGCTGACCTGCCATCCGCTCGACGCGGGCGCGGCGGGCCTGCGCGACGGGACCCAGGCGCGGATCGTCTCGCGCCGCGGCGAGCTGCGCCTGGCGGTCAGCCACGACGAGGCGCTGCCGCGCGGCGTCGCCTTCGCGCCCTTTCACTGGGGCGCGCTGAACGCCCCGGCCGGCGCGGGCGCGCTCAACGCGCTGACGCTCGCCGCCGTCGACCCGACGTCCGCGCAGCCCGAGCTCAAGGCGCTCGCCGTGCGCCTGGAGCCCGTCCACGGGTGCGACGCGCCGGTGCGCCGCAGCGCGCCGGCACGTCCGAAGCGGCTCGTCGTCGTCGGCACCGGCATGGCCGGCCTCGCGGTCGTCGAGGAGGCGCTTCGCCGCCGTCCCGCCGAGCACTGGCGGATCGTGATGCTCGGCGAGGAGCCGGGGCCGTCGTACAACCGCGTGCTGCTGTCGAAGCTCCTGGCGCGAACCTGCGGCCCCGGGGAGCTCGAGCTGCGGCCGCTCGCCTGGTACGCGGCGCACGGCGTCGACCTGCGCGGCGGCTCGCGCGCCGCGGCGCTCGACCTCGACCGGCGGGCCGTCCTCGACGAGTCCGGCGGCCGCCACCCCTACGACGCGCTCGTGCTGGCGACCGGCTCGCGACCGCTGGTGCCGCCGGTGGCGGGCGTCGAGCTGGCGCACGTCGAGACGTTTCGCACCTGGCGCGACGCCGAGGCGCTGGCCGCCACGCCGCCCGGCACGCGGGCCGTCGTCGTCGGCGGCGGGCTGCTCGGCCTGGAGGCCGCCGCCGGCCTCGTCGCCCGCGGCGTCGCCGTGACGGTCGTCGAGCTCGCGGGCCAGCTCATGGGCCAGCAGCTCGACCCGGGGGCGGCCGCGATCCTGCGCCGTTCGCTCGCGGCGCAGGGGATCTCCTGCGTGCTCGGCCGCGCGGCGAAGCGGATCGAGCGCGACCGCGTCGTGCTCGACGACGGCAGCGAGCTGCCTGCGACGCGCGTCGTGGTCGCGATCGGCGTGCGCGCGGAGACGACGCTCGCGCGCGCGGCGGGCCTCGAGTGCAACCGCGGTGTCGTCGTCGACGACGAGCTGCGCACGAGCGCGGCGGGGGTCTGGGCGGTCGGCGAGTGCGCCGAGCACCGCGGCACCGTCTACGGGCTGTGGGCGCCGCTGGCGGAGCAGGCGCGCGCCGCGGGCGCCTGCGCCGCCGGCGATCCCGCCGCCTTCCGCGGCGCCGTGCCGGCGACGACGCTGAAGGTCGGCGGCGTCGACGTCTACGCCGGCGGCGCGTCGGCCGGCGCGGCGCCGGACGGACACGACGAGATCGTCCTCAGCGACACGCGCCGCGGGACCTACCGGCGGCTCGTCCTGGACGGCGACCGACTCGCCGGCGCGGCGCTCGTCGGCGACGCGAGCCTCGCGCGCAGGCTGTCGGAGCTGCTGCGCGGTGGCGGCCCCGTGCCGCCCGAGCTGCTGACCGCCGGCGAGGCCGCGGCGCAGCCGGTCGCGGCCGACGCCGCCGCGACGCTGTGCTCCTGCAACGCGGTGACGGTCGGCGAGGCGCAGGCGGCCATCCGCCGCGACGGGCTGACCACCGTCGCGCAGGTCGGGCTGCGCACGCGCGCCTCGACGGGCTGCGGAGGCTGCGCCGGCGACGTGCGAGAGTTGCTCGCGCTCGCGGCCGCCGACGCCGGGCGCGCGCGCTGATGTGAGCGCTGCGACACGCGATCGCAAAGCCCGGTTCACGCGCTGGACATCGTTCGCTCACGGGGCCGAAACGGCGCGCTGCGAACGTGGCCGCCATCGAACGCACGAGCCGCCCGGAGGTCACATGAGCAGGTCGCCGGAGACGAGCGCCGCAGCCCGTCGCAGGGGACGGTGGATCGACGACTGGGAGCCCGACGACGAGCAGTTCTGGGAGTCGGGCGGCAGGAAGGTCGCCAGGCGCAACCTCGTCTGGTCGATCTTCGCCGAGCACCTCGGGTTCAGCATCTGGGTGCTGTGGACGATCGTCGTGATCAACCTCGCCAACGCCGGCCTGCGCCTGTCGCTGGCGGAGCAGTTCTGGCTCATCGCGATCCCGAACCTCGTCGGCTCGACGCTGCGGATCCCGTACACGTTCGCGGTCCCGCGCTTCGGCGGGCGGGCGTGGACGACGATCAGCGCGTCGCTGCTGTTCATCCCGGCGCTGGCGCTGGCGTTCGTCGTCCCCAGCGGCTGGCTCGCGGCGCAGAGCCACGGCACGCAGTTCTGGGTCCTGGTCGCGTGTGCCGCGACGGCCGGCGTCGGCGGCGGCAACTTCTCGTCGTCGATGGCGAACATCTCGTTCTTCTATCCCGACCGCCACAAGGGCTTCGCGCTCGGGCTCAACGCGGCCGGCGGCAACATCGGCGTGGCGGCCGCCCAGCTGCTCGTGCCGCTGGTCATCATCGTCGGCGTCCCGGCCGCGGCGGTCCGGCTCCCCGAGCACGAGGTCAACCTCGCCTACGCGGGGCTCATGTGGCTGCCGCTCATCACGATCGCCGCGCTCGGCGCATGGCTGCGCATGGACAGCCTGACGCAGGCCAGGACCGACAGGTCGGCCTACGTCAGGGCGCTGCGCGAGCCGCAGACGTGGGTCATGTCGATCCTCTACATCGGGACGTTCGGCTCGTTCATCGGCTTCGCGTTCGCCCTGCCTTTGGTCATGAAGAACACGTTCCCGGAGTTCCTCGGCCAGCATCCGTTCATCGCCACGTACCTCGCCGGCCTGGGCTTCCTCGGCGCGCTCATCGGGTCGGTCGCCCGCCCGCTGGGCGGGTGGCTGTCGGACCGCAACGGCGGCGCGCGCGTCACGCTGTGGTGCTTCGTCGGCATGGCGCTGTTCACGTCGATCGCGATCGTCGGCGTCAACGGGCGCAGCTTCGAGCTCTTCTTCGCCTCGTTCATGGCGATCTTCCTGCTGGCCGGGATGGGCAACGGCTCGACGTACCGCATGATCCCGACGATCTTCATCGCGCTCGGGCGCAGGGACGCGGAGGAGAACGGCTTGAAGGCGAAGCCGACGGCGCTGGACTACAAGCGCCGCGCGGCGGCGGTGATCGGCATCGCCGGCGCGATCGGGGCATTCGGCGGCTTTCTCATCCAGGTCGTCCTGCGTCAGGCGAGCCTCGGCGTGTCGGCGCTCGTCAGGGCCGCCGAGACGCCGGCCGAGAAGGTCGCGGTCGCCGCGGCCCACGCCGACTGGTCGGTGCCGGCCCTGTACGTCTTCCTCGGCTCCTACGTCGCGTTCGCCGCGGTCACGTGGTTCTTCTACCTGCGCAGGAGCTTCGCGACCGACCAGGTCCCGAGCCTCGCGTACGCGTCGGTGTGAGCATGGCCCGCGACATGGCGCGCGATATCGTGGTGGTCGGCGGCGGGATCGCCGGCCAGGCGGTCTGCGAGGCGGTGCGCGAGCGCGACGCGAGCCTCTCGATCACGCTCGTCTGCGGCGAGCCGACGATCCCCTACGACCGCGTGCGGCTGTCGGAGATCCTCGTCTCCGGCGCGGACCCGCAGACGCTCGAGCTGCGCCCGCCCGAGTGGTACGCCGACCGCGACGTCGAGCTCCTGCTCGGCCGGACGGTCGTCTGGGCCGACACCGGCGCACGGCGCGTCGGCCTCGACGACGGCACGGAGCTCGGCTTCGGACAGCTCGTGCTGGCGACCGGCTCACAGCCGCTGATGCCGCCGATCCCCGGCATCGACCTCGAGGGCGTGCACCCGTTCCGCGACCCCGCCGACTGCGAGGCGATCCGTCGCGCCGCGGCCGGCGGCGCGCGGCACGCGGCCGTCATCGGGGGCGGGCTGCTGGGGCTCGAGGCGGCGCGCGGCATCGCGGCGCAGGGCTGCGCGGTGACCGTCGTGCACCTCGTCGACCGGCTCATGGAGCGCCAGCTCGACGCCGGCGCGTCGGCGCTGCTGCAGCCGGCGCTCGCCGGCCTGCAGATCGGCGTCGAGCTGCAGCGCTCGACGCAGCAGATCATCGGCCCCGACCGCGCGCACGGGCTGCGCTTCACCTGCGGCACGGAGCTCGAGGCCGACCTCGTCGTCGTCTCGGTGGGCATCCGCCCGCAGGCGACGCTGGCGCGCGCGGCGGGCCTCGTCTGCGATCGCGCGATCATCGTCGACGACGCGATGCGCACGAGCGTGCCGAGCGTGCTCGCCGTCGGCGAGTGCGCCCAGCACCGCGGCATGGTCTACGGACTCGTGGCGCCGATCCACGACCAGGCGCGCGTCGCCGCCGCGACGCTCGTCGCCCAGGAGGCCTGCTACAGCGGCTCGGTGATGAGCGCGAAGCTCAAGGTCGCCGGCATCGACCTCGTCTGCGCCGGCGATGCCGTCGGCGACCAGGAGGCGGTCGTCACCGACGCCTCGAGCGGCGTGTACCGCAAGCTCACCGTGCGCGACGGTCGCATCGTCGGGACGGTGCTGCTCGGCGACACGCGCGGAGCGGAGTCGCTCGTGGCCGCCGTGCGCTCGGGCGAGGCCGTCGTCGATCCGCTGCGCGCGCTCGCCGAGGCCTCGCTCGCCGGGCCCGCCGACCTGCCCGACAGCGCCCGGATCTGCGACTGCAACGGCGTCTGCAAGGGCGCGCTGATGGAGGCCGTGACGACCGGCGGCTGCGCGACCGCCGGCGAGGTCATGGCGGTGACGCGGGCCGGCACCGGCTGCGGCTCCTGTCGCGCGGCGGTCGTCGAGATCGTCGCCGCGGCGACCGGCGGCGGCGCCGACGACCCGGCCTTCCTGTGCCCGTGTCGCAAGCAGACGCGCGAGCAGCTGGCCGAGCGCATCCGCGAGGACGCCATGCGCTCGGTCAGCGAGGTCGCCGACGCGTGCGGCACCGGCCGCGAGTGCGGCGCCTGCAAGCCGGCGCTGGCGTACCTCGTCTCCGAGGTCTGCGCCAACCGCCACCGCGAGGAGCGCGACGCGCGCTTCATCAACGACCGCGTGCACGCCAACATCCAGCGCGACGGGACGTTCTCCGTCGTGCCGCGGATGTACGGCGGCGTGACGACGCCCGACGAGCTGCGCCGCATCGCCGACGTGGCGGAGAAGTACGACGTCGCGCTCGTGAAGGTCACCGGCGGGCAGCGCCTGGACCTGCTCGGCGTGCGCAAGCAGGACCTGCCGGAGATCTGGCGCGACCTCGGCATGCCGTCGGGCCACGCCTACGCGAAGGCTGTGCGCACCGTGAAGACCTGCGTCGGGACCGACTTCTGCCGCTTCGGCCTCGGCGACGCGATCGGCCTCGGCGTCGAGATGGAGAAGCTGTGGGAGGGCCTTCACACGCCGCACAAGGTGAAGTCCGGGGTGTCGGGTTGCCCGCGCAACTGCGCGGAGGCGACGGTCAAGGACATCGGCTGCGTCGCCGTCGAGGGCGGCTGGCAGGTGCGCGCCGGCGGCGCCGCCGGCGGCAGCGTGCGCGAGGCGGACGTCCTCGCGACCGTGGCGACGCGCGGCGAGGCGCTGCGCGTCGCCACGACGTTCCTGCAGTTCTACCGCGAGAACGCCGACTACAAGGAGCGCACGTACGACTTCATCCCGCGGATCGGCCTGGAGCGGGTCCGCGAGGTCGTGCTCGGCGAGGAGACGGGCGCCGCGCTGCGCGAGCGCCTGCAGATCGCCAAGGCCGCGGTCCGCGACCCGTGGCTCGAGCGCGACGACCCCTACCACCCGCGCCAGTTCGACGACCTCGACGAGTCGGTCGACGACGCCGCCGCGCCCGCGCTCGCGGGGCCGCCGGCCGACGGCCGGCGATGACGCTCGCCTGCCGCGTCGACGACGTGCCGCTCGGCGAGGGGCGGGCGATCACGGTCGCCGGCCGCCGCGTCGCGATCTTCCGCACGCACGCCGCCTGGTACGCGATCGACGCCGTCTGCCCGCACCGCGGAGGCCCGCTGGCCGACGGCATCGTCTGCGACCGCTCCGTCATCTGCCCGTTGCACGACCGCCGCTACGACCTCGCCAGCGGCGCACCGCTCGGCGCGGGGGATGGTGTGGCGGCACACGGCGTCGAGGTGCGCGGCGACGACGTGTACCTGGCGTTGGCGGAGGCGGCGTGAGGCGGCGCGGCGGCGCCGAGAGGCACAGGCGCACAGGCGGCGGCTAGGCTCCCGCCCGATGGAGGAGGTCATCCCGGGGATCCTGCACTGGAGCGCGCCGCACCCGAACATCGGCGTGGACGTGAGCTCCTACCTGCTCACGGACACCGGCACGGCGCTGGATCCGCTCCTTCCCGAGGGCGAGGGCCCGGACTGGCTCGGACACGACGTCGAGCGAGCGGTGCTGACCGTGCGCCACCACCTGCGCAGCGCACCCGACTTCGGCGTGCCCGTCCTCGCGCACCGGTCCGGGCTGCACGAGTTCGAGCGGCAGGATCTTCACGTGGAGGGCTACGACACCGGCGACGAGCTCGCACGCGGCGTGCGCGTCCTCGCCTTCGGCCGGATATGTCCCGACGACACCGCGCTGCACGTCGCGGTCGGTCCCGGCGCGCTGGCGTTCGGCGACGGGATCGTCAACTACGGCGGCCTGGGCCATCCGCCCGACCAGTTCCTCGGTGACGATCCGGATGCGGTGAAGGCGGACATCGTCGAGGGGCTCGTGCCGCTGCTCGGCGAGGACTTCGACGTGCTGCTGTTCGCGCATGGGCCGCCGGTCGCGCGCGGCGGCAAGGCGATGTTGCGCGAGTTCGTCGAATCGCGGCGGTAGCTCGCCGCTTCGACCTACCGGCAGCACGGCGTCGTCACGGCGGGCAGTCCCACGAGTAGACGCGCCACTCGCCGCGCCTGCCGAGCAGCTTGCCGTCGGCGCGCATGGCCGCTCGCATCGACGCGGAGGCGCGCGGGCCGAGGACGAGCGTCATCCGGATGCGCGGCGGCGCCGCGATGCTGGGGACTCGCGCGAGCGGGACGCCGAGCTGCCACGCCAGCGCCGTGCGCACCTGGATGTCGGTCGTACGGAGCCTGCCGCAGCGCAGCAGGCGCTCGTACCCGACCCGGCGCACGAGCGAACGCAAGCGGTCGTTCGCACGCGCGGTGTCGGCGACCCGCGCCAGCCCGCGCGGGATCTGATCGGCGCGAGACGGCACCTGTGCGGCGGCGGCGAGCAGCGCGACGCCGGCGATCGCGGCGGCCGTCCGTCGTTGACGGACCGCGCCCAGCAGCTGCGCGACTCCGACGCCGGCCACCACGCCGGCGACGGCGACGGCCGGCGCGAGGTACCGCGGCAGACCGGAGAAGCCGGCTGCGGCCATGGCGGCGACGGTCGCGATCCAGAAGAGCGCGCCGACGGCGAGGACCGGCAGCGCGCCACCGAGGCCGGCCGGCCGCGCACGCCGACGGCTCGCCAGAACGCCGACGACGGCGACGACGACGAGTGGCCAGACGACGGCGAGCGGCATCGCCGCCGCGTACGCGAGCACGTCCCCCGCGGCCTCCGCCGGCATTCCCGTGTCGCGGCGCCGTGCGCGCGTCGCGGCGCTGGGCGCGCCGCCGGATGTGAGCAGATCCGGAACGACCCACAGCGCGGGCACGGCGAGCGCTAGCCCGGCAACCCACGGGCGCAGCGCCGGGTCGCGGCGCCAGTGCCACAGCCCGTAGGCGATGAGCAGCGGTCCCGCCTCGGGACGTACGAGTGCGACGAGAGCGGCCACGGCGAGCGACAGGCGCCAGCGCCCGAGGACCGCGGCGCTCGCGGCGGCCAGTACGAGCGCGACAGCCAGCGGCTCGCACATCCCGGCGGCCCCCTGACGCGACCACAGCGTCACGTCGTCGGCGAGCAGCACCAGCGACATCGCGGCAAACGCGGCGGCCGCGATGCGCAGCGACCGGCTCTCGGCAGACGCCAGGTCGTACGCGAGCCGCGCCGCGAGCACGAGCGCGAGCAGCCAGGCCGCCTGCACGAGCACGAGCCACAGTCGCGGTGCCGCCTCGCCGGTCAGCGAGAGCCCAGCGGCGACCACGACCGTCAGCGGCTTCCACGACGGTCCGCTGGAGGTGTCGAGCTCGAGCGCAGCAAGCTCCCGCCCCCAGACGAGCCACGCCCAGGCGTCGTACACCGGCTCATGGGGGATCGCCGCAGTCGACGCCGCGGCGACCGCCACGCAGCCGCCGGCGACGAGCGCGTCGGCGCGGCGGCTCAGCCCCGCCGTGGGCGTCCGTCTCGCCGAACCGCGGGTGCGACGATCAGGAGAAGAAGGCGTTGAGCGCTGCCTGCTGAGCGTTGTGGTCACGCAGGTTCGCGGCCTTCCCGTCCGCGAAGCGCCACACGTGCACGACGTCGAAGGTCTCGCTGCGGCCGTGGCGGTCGCCGCCGATGGTGCACAACGCGACGACCGTTCCGGTGCGGTTGTCGAAAATTTCGTGAGCCGTCACGAAAAAGGTTCCCGCGGTGAGCTCCGCGAGCTTCGCGAAGAAGCCGAGAACCTCCTCGTGACCTGTGAAGGTGCCGGAGGCGGGATGCTCGCCCGGTATCTCGAACGTGACGTCGTCGGCGAAGGTCGCGAGGACGGCGGCCACGTCTCCGGCCGCGAAGTCGTCGTACGCCTGTTGCAGGATGCGGGCGTCGTGTCCGGGCATGGTCAGATGTTCCACGCCACCGTCGGCCGCGACCACCACACATGCAGGCGGCTACCAGTCGCCGCGCCGCGTCGTAGCGTCCCATCACTCATACGGGCATGATCTGCGGGCGCCGTCGTGAGGACAATGGCGCAGACCGAAGTGTTGACCGAAGACTTTTCGCCCAACGGTGAAAGCGCCGCGGCGCTGCTCTTGGAACGTGGGAAAGAGCTCGCCCGCCTCGACGCGGTGCTCGGGCGTGTGAGGCGCGGTCGCGGTCGCGTCATGCTGGTCGAAGGACCCGCCGGCATCGGCAAGACGCGCCTGCTGGAGGAGACGTGCGAACGGGCTCACGCAGGCGGAACCGAGGTCCTCTGCGCACGCGGCGGCGAGTTCGAGCGCGACTACGGGCTCGGCGTCGTCCGCCAGCTGTTCGAGCGGACGCTGACGTGTGCTTCGGCCGACAGGCGCCGCGAGCTGCTCTCGGGTGCCGCGATGCTCGCGGAGCCCGTCTCCGCACGTTCGCCGTCGGCCGCAGGGGACACCCCGGAGACCGTCTTGCACGGCCTGTACTGGCTGGTGGCGAACCTCGCCGATCGAGCGCCGCTGCTGCTCGCAATCGACGACGCGCACTGGGTCGACGGCCCGTCCCTGCGCTTCCTGCTCTATCTCGCGCGGCGAATCGAGGCCACGCCCGTCGCGGTCGTGACCACCATTCGCACCGGTCAGGCCGGCAGTGAGCCGGAGCTGTTGCGCGCGCTGCGCCTGGAGGTCCGAACGCCGGTGCTCCAGCCGAGCGCACTGAGCCTTCAGGCGGCCGGGACGCTGGCACGGGCGCACCTCGGCCGCGACATCAGCGAGGGGTTCGCGCGCGCCTGCCACGACGCCACGCGAGGCAACCCCTTCCTGCTCATCGAGCTGCTGCATCAACTGCGCTCGAGCGGCGACGACCGCGACCCGCAGACCGTCGTCCGGCTGGCGTCCAACCGCGCAGCCGCGTCGATCCTCCAGCGCATCGAGCGCGCGGGCGAAGGAGCTGCCGCGCTGGCGCGCGCCATATCCGTCCTAGGGGAGCACGGCGACCTCGACGTCGCCGCCGGGATCGCAGGCATCCGGCGCTTCGCGGCGGACGCGGTGGCGGATGCGCTGGTGGACGCGGACGTGCTCGAGCCGCAGACGCGAGCCCCGCCGCGCTTCGTGCACCCGCTCGTACGCTCCGCGGTCTACGAGGCGATGTCGGGATCGCAGCGCGCGCGCCTGCACGCCCGCGCGGCCTCGCTGCTCGCCGGCCTTCGCGGCGGCGTCGAGGCCGCCGCCGTGCATCTGCTGCGCACCGAGCCGGCAGCGGATGAGGCCGCCGTCGAGCTGCTGCGGCGCGCCGCTCGCACGGCGATCGCACGCGGCGCGCCCGAGACCGCGGTCGAGTTCCTCAGGCGAGCCGAGCGCGAGCCGCCGGCCGACCGGCTGCGACCGGCGCTGCTTCACGAGCTCGGCACCGCGGCCTGGCGAGCCGGCCAGGCCGACGGCGTCGAGGCGTTGCGCGAGGCCTTTCGTCTGTCGGCCGCGCAGCCCGCTCGGGCTCGCGTGGGACTCGACCTCGCCAACGCGATCGGCGTGTCGAGCAGCACGTCCTCCGAGGCGATCGCCGTGCTGGAGCGAGCTCTCGACGGGCTCGGCGACGACGAGCTGCGGGCGATGATCGACGCGCGACTCGCCATGATCGCCGGCTGCCTGCCCGCGGTGCGCGCCCGGCTCGACGCGCGGATGCGGCGGATCCACGCCGCGACGATCCCGCAGACCGACACCGGCCTCGCACTGCTTGCGACGCTTGCCGCCGACCTCGCGCTGACCGGGGCGACGACGGTGGAGGCCGTGCGGCTCGCCGAGCGGGCGCTCGACGACGGGCGCCTCATGCGCCGCGACATCGCGACCGAGTTCGACTTCGCGATGGCAGCCGTGTGGGTGCTCGTCCATGCAGGCCACCTGCTGATGGCCAAGCGGCACCTCGACGACGCCATGACGTTCGTGCGCGGCCGCGGATCGGCCTTTGCGGGCGCGCGGATCGCGTGCGTCCGCGCGCTCGTCTCGTGGCTGCTCGGCGACCTGCAGGCCGCGGAGTCCGACGCGGAGAGCGCGCTTGGCGTGCAAGCCGCATGGGGCATCCCCCACACGATCTCCACCGCCGTCATCGCCGCCGTGCGGACCGAGCGCGGCGACCTGCAGGGCGCGCGAGAGGTCCTGGCCACACTGGACAGCGATCCGGCGATCCTCGAGGTGACCCCGAGCCAGGTCGTCCGAGAGGTTCGCGCCGCGCTGGCACTCGCGGAGGGGCGACCGCAGGAGGCGCTCGCCGAGCTGTCGACCTACGCGCGTTGGGAGCAGCAGGCGGGGCTCGGACGAGGCGTTGTGCCCTTCGCGTGGCGGACACCGGCCGCGCTGGCGCACCTGCAGTTGGGGCGCGTCGACGACGCGCGGCAGCTTGCCACGACCGAGGTCGAGCTGGCGCGAGGGGTCGGTGCGGGGCCGCGGCTCGGGGCCGCGCTGCGCGCGTATGCCCTCGTGAACGACGCCGCCGACGCGACGGCGCTGCTGGAGGAGGCGGCCGAGGTGCTCGAGCGCTCGGGCGCGTGCCTCGAGCACGCCCGAACGCTCGTGGACCTCGGCGCCGCGCTGCGAGCGCGCGGTCGCCGTGCGGCCGCGATCGAGCGGCTGCGCCTCGCACGCGACGAGGCGCACCGCTGCGGGGCGACGTCACTCGTCGACGCCGCGGCGGTCGAGCTGCGACGCGCCGGCTCGCGGCCGCGGCGGATCGCGCTCACGGGTCCGCAGTCGCTGACGCCCAGCGAGCGCAGGGTGACGGAGCTCGCGGCGCAGGGCATGAGCAACAGGCAGATCGCCCAAGCGCTGTTCGTCACCCTGCGAACGGTTGAGCTGCATCTCTCGCACAGCTACCGCAAGCTCGGCATCTCCTCGCGCGAGCAGTTGGGCGGCGCGCTGGGCGCCGACTGACGGCTGCCGTCTACGCGGCGCTCGGCCGGCGACCGGCCACGAGCACGATCGGCAACCTCCACGCCGCATCGAACAGCACCTCCACGTCGCCGAAGCCGGCCGCCGACAGCCGTCGTGCCAGCTGCTCGGGAGCGTGCGGCGCGCCGCCGTGCCGCACGGTCCGCAGGTCGGCGAGCGCGGCGCCGAGCGGATCGCGCGGGCGCGCATACAGCCCGAAGAGCCCAACGCCGTTCGGGCGCAGAGCGGCGTGGACGCGCGCGATGGCGCGATCGAGGACCCGCTCGAAGATGAAGAACGTCGGCACCCACGCGAGGTCGTGCATGCGGGTGTCCTCGAGCGCCTCCGCGCGCCCGCGCCGAAGCTCGATCCGGCTCGCCAGCCCGGCCGCCGCGATCCGCTCGCGCGCGATCACCAGAGCGGGCTCCCACGGATCGATGCCGACCACGCGAAGGCTCGGCCACAGGTGGCACATCGCGATCGCGAGCTCGCCGACGCCGGTGCCCACGTCGAGGAAGGATGCATGGGAGGCGTCGAGCCGCTCGGCGAGTCCCCGCCCGAGAGCCGGTACGACGTCGCGGTGCAGCACGGGCGCGAGCATCGCGCTCATCCGTCCCTGCGAGAGGAGGATCAGCGGGTCGTCGTGGCGCCAGCCGATGCGGCCGGGAGCGACGACGAGGTCGGCCGCCTGGGCGACGAACGCCTCTACGACCGCCAGCGCGCCGGCCGCCTCGCTCTCGTCGAGCTCGTCGACCGCGTCCTCGATGCCGAGCGCGGCGAGCACCGCGTCCAGCCGGCCGGCGATCTGCGGTGCCACCTCACCGCCGTCGCTGCGCCGCCGCAGGCAGGCGCCGAGCGCCGCGAGCGCCTCGGTGGAGCCGAGCATCGAAACGGCAACCGAGAGCACTCGATCGGCGCCCATGAGCACAGCGTAGGCCCTCCACCGCGGTGGCGTTCGAGCGCCAGATCGCGCTCCTGCAGCGGCTCAGGCACGCAAGTCGCGCACGGCATGGCGGGTCCCGGCTCGGCGTTGACGGCGCCATGTGTCACCGTCGGCGCCATGTGTCACCGTCTACGCCATGGACGCGGACGTGGTGGTCGTGGGAGGTGGCAGCGCGGGCCTGCAGGCGGCGCTGACGCTCGGCCGGATGCGATGGGACGTCGTAGTCGTCGACGCGGGCGAGCCGAGCAACGCGCCGGCGCATGCCATCGGCGGGCTGCTCGGCGCCCACGACGTCGGACCGCTCGATCTCCTGGCGACGGGTCGCGCGCAGGTCGCCGAGCTGCCGTCGGTCCGCCTGGTCGACGGGGAGGTCGCGCGAGTGGAGGCCGGTGGCGAGGTCGCGCTCACCGACGGCACGGTGCTCGCCGCGCGCGCCGTCGTGGTCGCCACCGGAGCGCGCTACGCGTTCCCCGACGTCGCCGGCATGGCCGATCTGTGGGGAACGTCGGTCATCCACTGCCCGTTCTGCCACGGCTGGGAGGTGCGCGACGCGCGGGTCGGCGTGCTGGTCGCCAACGAGGAGCACGCGGGTCACATCGTCCCGCTCCTGCGCCGCCTGTGCGCCGACCTCGAGGTCTTCTACGACGTCGCGTCGCTGCGCGCGCAGGACGGCTCGCTGCGCGCGGTCGTCCTGCCCGACGGCACCGAGGTCGCGCGCGACGTGCTCTTCGTCGCCGCGCCGCCCATACCGCGCGACGCCGCCTTCGCCCACCTGCCGCTCGAGCGGACCGGGCCGGGCCTGCTGGCGATCGACGCGTTCGGGCGAACGTCGGTTGGCGGCGTGTACGCCGCCGGCGATCTCGTCGTGCCGGCGCCCGCCGTCGTCATGGCGCTCGCCACGGGCCAGCGCGCGGCGGTCGGCGTCACGCGTGATCTCGCGGCGGCGTAGGTCGGTGGCGACGCACAGCCGCGGCCAAGCGCGCGGTCAGCCCTTGACGACGCCGGCCGGGCGCAGCTCGGCCACGCGCGCGGCGAGGCCGGCGCGCTCGACGACCGCGACGACCTTCTCGACGGCCTTGTAGGCGAACGGCGCCTCCTCGGCCAGACCGCGATTCGACGGGCAGCGCACGGTGATCCCGGCGCCTTCGAGCTGACGTCGCAGCTCCGCGCCGCCGATGCGCTTGCGCGCCGCCGTGCGGCTGAGCGCTCGCCCGGCGCCGTGACAGACCGTGCCGAAGCTGCGCTCCATCGCCGGCGGGCGTCCGACGAGCACGAAGCTGCTCGTGCCCATCGAGCCGGGAATGAACACCGGCTGTCCGACGTCGCGATACGCGGCGGGGACCTCTTCCGAGCCGGCGGCGAACGCGCGCGTCGCGCCCTTGCGATGCACGCACACCTCCCGGCCGCCGTGGCGCTCGATCTTGGCGACGTTGTGCGCGACGTCGTAGACCTGCCGCGTCGCGTCGGCGGCCGCGCCGCCGGCGACCGCCCGCACCGCCTGGCGGACACGATGCGCGATGACCTGCCGGTTGGCCCAGGCGAAGTTCGCCGCTGCGGCCATGGCGGCCCGGTAGGCGCGCGCGTCGTCGGACGAGATCGGCGCGCACGACAGCTGCCGGTCGGGCAGCTCGATCCCGTGGCCGGCCAGCGCCGCGTCCATGCGGCGGACGTAGTCGGTGCACACCTGGTGACCGAGGCCGCGCGAGCCGGAATGGATGAGCACCGTGAGCTGCCCCTCGGCGAGCCCGAACGCACTCGCGGCGGCGGCATCGAAGACGCGCGCGACGCTCTGGACCTCGACGAAGTGGTTGCCCGAGCCCATCGTCCCGAGCTGCGGTGCGCCGCGCTGGCGCGCGCGCTGGGAGACGCGAGCCGGATCGGCGCCGTCCAGCCGGCCACGGGATTCGGTGTGCTCGACGTCGGCGTGGGTGGCGAGGCCCTCATCGAGCAGCGATCGCGGCCCGTCGACGAGCACGGCGTCGAGCTCGCCGGGTGACAGCCCGCCTCCGGCGCCGCGCGGCGCGGCCGCCGGGATCGCCCGCGACAGCTCGTGCACGAGCCGCTCCTTGCGACCGCCGAGCTCGGCAAGGGTGAGCGGCAGCGCCAGCAACCGCACGCCGCAGTTGATGTCGTATCCGACCCCGCCGGGAGATATCACGCCATGCGGTGGCTCCGTCGCGGCAACGGTGCCGACCGGGAAGCCGTAGCCCTGGTGGATGTCGGGCATCGCCAGCGCGGCGTCGACGATGCCGGGGAGCGTCGCCACGTTCTGCAGCTGCTCGAGCGAGTCGTCCTCGGCGATCGCGTCGAGCAGCTCGCTGTCGGCGAAGATCCGCGCCGGGACGCGCATGTCCGCGCGCGCGGCCGCCGGGATCTCCCACAGCACCTCGTCGACGCGGGTCAGCTCGACGGGCATCGCTCAGACGTCCAGCACCGCATGCGCCCGCCAGCGGCCACGCTGCGGCGCGAACCACAGCCGGTGGTAGGTCACCGCCTTGATGAGGTGCGGCGGATCGGACTCGTATCCGTGCACCGTCGCGTCGAGGACGCCATTGCCGACGCGCAGATCGCTGAGACCATCCGGTACGAGCCCCTCCGTCTCGGCCAGGAACGCCAGCTCGCCCAGCCACGCCGCGAGCAGGCGCGCCCGGTCCTCGGCCGTCAGCGAGATCGTCCGCTCGAGGCGTGGCCCCGCGGCGCCGGCGAAGTCCTCGTCGTCGGCGTCGCGCAAGAGCTCGCTCACGGCGTCCAGGGCGTCGGCGAAGACGCTCTCCTCGGAGTCGCTGTCGATCTCGAGCTCGACCTCTCCGGTGTGCTCGATCCAGCGGTACACGAACGTCGTGCTACCCCCGCGCGCGCAAGCGAGTCAGCCGTTGTCGCCCCGCCGCTGCGGCGGCCCGCGCTCTCGCATGCAACCTGGTGTGCGCCCCCACACATACACGAGCGCGCCCGTGAAGTATCAACCCAAAGACTTCGAGATTGCTATCCCAGTCACCGATCATGCGCCTCCTTCCACTGTTCATCGCCGTAAAGCAGACGCACGACCTCCGTCAGCTCGCCTAC